>Ga0181520_10010317_pt1 | contig 12568 bp, 11 predicted proteins | sample PEATcosm2014_Bin_29_FD_132451 | JGI IMG/M metagenome (GOLD analysis project Ga0181520, IMG submission 132451) | Peatland microbial communities from MTU Mesocosm Facility, Houghton, MI, USA - PEATcosm2014_Bin02_30_metaG | ecosystem: Environmental > Terrestrial > Soil > Wetlands > Peat | place...
ACGCCATCCTCCGGAGGCTCGACGTGCAGAAGAGTAAACGCAAAAGAATGCTGACGAGCTTGGAATCCCGGAGGAATGCGCCTGTCAACGCCGCATCGGTGCAAGGGAACGCACAGCCCCGTCCCGTTCTGAAGCCGCAGCAACCTCCGGAAGACAACACATCGCAATACATCCCCTCCGTCGAGGAGCTGGCCAACTCTGAAGCCCGCTACCGCAGACTCTTTGAGGCTTCGAAGGACGGCATCGTCATTCTCGATAGCAAATCCGGCCTGATTACAGACGTCAACCCCTACCTGGCCAAGCTGCTGGGCTACCCGCGTGCGGAGTTGGTTGGACGGGCAATGTGGGACCTGGGACTCTTCAAGGATGTCGAAGCTTCCAAGCGCGCCTTTCGAGAGTTGAAGGCTAAGCGATACAACCGCTATGAGGATTTGCCTCTGATGACCAAGTCCGGCCAGGCCGTCAGCGTCGAGGTGGTTAGCACTGTCTACCGGGTGCGCGGTGAGAAGGTCGTCCAGTGCGACATCCGCGACATTCGCCAGCGCAAAGATGCCGAGTTGCTCGACCAGCGAGTGAGTCAGGCACAGAAGATGGAAGCGGTTGGTCAGCTCGCCGGCGGATTGGCCCATGACTTCAACAACTTGTTGGGGGTCATCCTGGGTTATTGCGAAATGCTCGGGGACCAGGCCGATCTATCTGACCTGGCGCGCAGAATGGTCTTCGAGATTCATAACGCAGGTGCTTCTGCAAAAGGTCTTACGCAAAGCCTGCTGGCTTTCAGCCGCCGCCAGGTCTTGCAGCCGGTCGTCATGGATCTGAACAGCATCGTGAGCCGCATGGAAAAGATGCTGGGCCGGCTCATCGGTGAAAACATTCGCCTGGTCAGTCATCGAGAGGGCGGTTTGGGAGCCATCAATGCCGACCCCGGCCAGGTGGAACAAGTGCTGATGAACCTGACCATCAACGCACGCGATGCCATGCCCAACGGCGGAGTGATTGTCATCGAGACTGCCAATTTTGAAGTGGATGAAACCGCTGCCCACCATTTCAACGGGCTGGAGCCTGGCCCATATGTCATGCTCACGGTAAGCGACACCGGGACGGGAATGGACCAGGAGACCCAATCCCACATCTTCGAACCATTCTTCAGCACCAAGCCTTCGGGACAGGGTACGGGACTGGGCTTGTCGACGGTATTCGGGATCGTCAGGCAAAGTGGAGGCGCCATATCGGTGGTGAGTGAGCTCGGCGCGGGAACTTCGTTCAAGATCTGCTTTCCCCGCTGCGAGCAAGTTCCCGATGCTTCGGTATCAAGAAAGGCGCGGCCTCTGCGCGGGGGAAGAGAGACCATCCTGCTGGTTGACGACTCCGCTGCATTGCGAGGGCTCACTCGCCGCTTCCTTGAAGGCAGCGGCTACACGGTACTGGATTCCGGCGACCCGATCGAAGCCCTGCGTCTGGCGCAGGAGTGTCCCGGTCCGTTGCCTCTGATGATCACGGATGTGGTCATGCCCGGATTCAGCGGTTCGGTCCTGGCTGAGAAGCTTGCCACGGCCAGGCCTGAGACCAAGGTACTGTATACCTCCGGATACAATGACGATTCCATTCTTCCCTTTGGTGTTCCGGGTCAGAGCTGCGCGTTCCTCAACAAGCCGTTTACCAGGGAAGGACTGTTGAGGAAGGTGCGTGATCTTCTCGATGCGAAGATGCAACTGCCTCAGAATCCGGTATCGTAACCATCGCTTGCGGCGCTGATGTGTGTGTCGCGCCAGTGCAGGCAGGACTTCGCCGGCCGCAGGCGCCAAATCCAGTGCGCGCATCCGTCGATATGCCATCGTCATTCTTCCAGTATGTGGAACCGATCTGGTTTGCATCGCACGTTCTCGCCTGTCTCATTGCGTCAGTTGAAGCGCCTTTCGCGCAGCCTTGGAAAAGATGCTTCGTATTGCCGATAGTGAAGAATCGAGCGCGCCCGCTTTCGCGGGCGTTTCTGCACCTTCTTTGCCGACGAATTTGGCAGTTGGGGTCGAGCAGACGGGATGGAATAGAGAATGCTTCAGATCTTCGGAATTCTTCTTGTCTTCGCCTGTGTCGTAGCCGGCTATCTGATGGAAAAGGGCAAGATTGCCGTCCTTCTCCAGCCAGCCGAGCTAATCATCATTGGTGGCGCGGCGATTGGGACCTTGATTACCGCGAATCCTCTGCACATCCTTAAGAGGATCGTCGGCGGGTTCATCGGTGTGCTCAAAGGATCGCCCTTTCCCAAGAAGCGGTATCTCGAGACACTCAAGATGATGTACGACCTCCTTTCCAAGTCGCGCAAGGAGGGTGCGATCGCCATCGAGAGCGATATCGAAGACCCTACCAAGAGCCCCATCTTCTCCCGGTATCCCAAGTTCATCGCCGATCATCATGCGCGCGACTTTGTCTGCGACACCATGAGAATGGCGATTACCGGCGGTGTTGGCGCATTCGACGTGGACCGCATGATGGAGTTGGATATGGATGTCCATCATCAATCCGCGACCCAGCCTAGCGCCGCGCTGACAACCGTCGCCGATGCCCTTCCTGGATTGGGTATTGTGGCTGCCGTGTTGGGTGTGGTGGTCACCATGGGTTCGCTGGGTGGCCCCCCAGAGGAGATCGGAAGAAAAGTGGCCGCAGCGTTGGTTGGAACCTTCCTCGGGATCCTTCTCTGTTATGGACTTGTCGGTCCGCTGGCCTCCAGTATGTCCAAGGTCGTAGACGAAGAGCAGCATTACTACCACGTGCTCCGCGTCGTCATCCTGGCCTTTATTAAAGGCACCTCCCCCATTCTCGCGGTCGAGATGGGACGGCGCGCCATTCCCAAACACCTCCGTCCAACCTTTCTTGAAGTGGAAAAAGCCTGCAGAGAGAAAGCTGGGGAGCCTCAGGCTGTTACGGCAGCCGCATAGGTTCGCAAGACCATGACATCTGAAGATCCAATCATTATCGTCAAGAGGGTCGGCGGCCACGGCGGGCACCACGGCGGGGCGTGGAAAGTTGCTTATGCCGATTTTGTAACCGCCATGATGGCCCTGTTCATCGTGCTCTGGCTAATGAACAGCAGCAAGCCCATTCAGGTGGCCGTGGGCGGATACTTCCGCGATCCCAATGGCACAGGGCAAAAGGTTGGAACGCGCCTGGGCGGAGCTGGCGACGCTGGCGCTGTGAAGCAGCAGGACATGACCAAACTGAAAGAAGACCTGATGCGGGCCATGGGAAAAATGGCCAACTTCGAGAAACTCAACAAGCTTATCGAAATGACCGTTACTCCCGAGGGCCTGCAGATCGAATTGATGGAAGATCCCAACGGAACCTTTTTTGAAAACGGAAGCGCGGCGCCGACGCCTAGCCTGCTGAAAGTTCTCACGGTCCTGGCCCCGGAGACGGGCAAGCTGCCGAATCCCATTTCCATCGAGGGCCACACCGATTCCACACCCTATTCCGATTCCAAGGTCTACGGGAACTGGGAACTGTCCACTGACCGAGCCAACACGGCCAGGCGTCTGATGGAAGCGCACGGCGTAAACCCTGGCCAGATTGTCCAGGTGCGCGGATATGCCGACCGCAAACTGCGCAAGCCCCAGCAGCCAACCGACGCATCAAATCGGCGCATTACGGTGATCGTTCAATATATGCCCGACCAGGCGCAGCAGACCCTCGTGACCGACGGCAAACTGCCCCCGATCAAATAGGGGCAGACGGGCCTGGCGCAGGCCTGGTAGCAAATTGTGCACTGCAGAAAGCGCTGGCGCGTAGCCGCCGGGCACGCCGGCCGCAATGCACACCCGCATGCTTATGGAAAGGGCAGTATTGGCGCAGAGCCGCTGTGATCCGCAATGGAGGCGATAAAGTCGTTGGTCATGCCCCGCTCCCACGAAGTGCGCAACACAAAGGCCAATCCTACGTGGCAATCCTCGATATAAGCCACCTGGGCCTCAATCTCCAGTACCCCTGCCGGGTGCCGAAGCACAAGCAGCCCCGAGTTTCCTACCGATACCGAACCGTCGAGCGTGGCGCGAACGCCTTCGTTGCTCACATCCTTGCATAAGCCGCGGAGTGTTTCTCCCCCCATTGAGAATCTGAGCTCAAGGCCCGTCGGAATGCGGCACGGCCGGTATTCGAACTTGCGCACGTTATTCAGGTCATTCATGCCTGGAATCCTTTTCGGAACTGGAGACTCGATGGGCAGCCGGCAGACAGTTTGTTAAAGCTATCGGCAGAAAATTGCATTTGTTTCAATGTTGTGCCCAGAGTGCCGCTGTTGTCCAATCGAGAAGCGAATGAACGGCGCATCCCACTTTCATTCTGAGGGGCGAGGCGCAAGTTGACTGTTTCGAAGAGGCTCCCGGTGGGCGGGTACCCAAACAAGGAGCTCAACGCAAAAGCATGTGCATGCCTGCTTTTGCGATCACCACGCGCCCAAAACCCGGCTGCAACCGCCCCTGCGCGCGGAGGCGGAAGCCTAAGTGGTTTTGAATCAGCGCCGCTCTGGACGGAGATACAAAATCTTGGTAAATAGCCGAATGCTGTATCATTATTGATAGAGTGGACGCAAGAGATCCCCAGGCTCAATCGCCGGACTCGCTGCAAGGCGAGCTCATTCCGGGCGGCAACACCCCCGCGCTTCGAGCGGGTGAGCGCGCTTGTGATCAGACTGCCGCTCCACCTGGCCCCAAGATCCTGATTGCCGATGACGATGTTCCCCTGGGGAAATTTCTTAGCCGAGAACTCAAACGCCGACATTTTTCTGTTGAAGTCCGTCTCGATGGCGAGGCAGCCTGCCACGATCTGTTGGAATCCTCCTACGACCTGCTCATCCTCGATCTGAATCTGCCGCGAATGGACGGAATGGCGGTCATGAAGCATGTCAGCCAGAGCCGTCCCAGTCTGCCCATCCTGGTCCTTACGGCTCGGAATCGCACTGAAGACATGGTGTCGGCGCTGGAACAGGGAGCCGACGATTGCCTCATCAAGCCCTTCTCTTTCGTTGAGTTGCTGGCGCGCGTTCGCGCTCTTCTGCGGCGTAAATCCGCCCCTGCGGTTGTTTCGTCCAAGGTTGGTGAGCTTATCATGAACCGCGAAGAGCATTTGGTGATGCGCGGCGCGAGGCGCATCGACCTCACTTCGCGGGAATTCGACCTCCTCGAATACCTCATGAGCAATGTGGGCAAGGCCGTTTCCCGCAAAACCCTCATGCAGGATGTCTGGAATATCCCCTATGACGCCACGACCAACATCGTGGATGTATATATGAAGTATCTGCGCGACAAGATCGACCTCGATGGCGAGGTAAAGATGATTCGGACTGTGCGCGGCGTTGGGTATGTCTTAAGCAATGATTAGCGGGAGAGAGCAAGACAATTCGTCTGACCCCGGATCCCCTTTGGCGGTGCTCTGCCGGAACTTGTCGCAGGGTTTGCATGCAGCCGCGCAGCCGCTCGCCATTCTTCGCGCCAGCCTTGACAGCAGCCTCACTGAGTCAATGAGCGCGGAAGATTTTCGCCGGCTCGCCGCCAGTTTGGCTCTGGAGGTTGACCGGGTATGCCTGTTTTTCACGTTCCTGCAGCAGTTTGTAGCCGCTGAGAGCGTCAAACCCATCCTATCGGCGATGCCGATTCTGCCTTTGCTTGAATATTCCATTGACGGAGTCCTGCAGCTCTTTCAGAAGAGCGGAATAAACTTGAGCCCCGCATTGCCCGCGGTCTGTCCTCCGGTGCTGGTCGATCGCGGCCGCGCGCTGCAGGTCTTTTCGACTGTGCTCCTTGCAGCTCACGCGGTATCCCGCGCGGGGGATACAGTGGAATTCACGGCATTGGAGTCCTTTTCCAACACCGTCCGCGTCACCGTGCGGAATCTGGAATCGAAGATCGAGACTTTGGATGTGGAACAGCGCTTTGGCGTCGCCCTCGCCGAAGCCAACACTCGCAGTCAGCAGGGCGCTTTTTCCTGGAGCTTGAATCCATTTAATATGCAAATCGAGTTCCAGAATGCGCCGGCAACGTAGTAGCGCCGGCATTGAGTTGATCCCAGTCCGCGCAACCGATCAGTAACCGGACATGGCGGGAAGGTTGACAGATGGATACGCCCCCATTCTTGAAGCGACGCGTAGAGGATAGCGACACCATCGATGTATTGCTGGTGAGTCCCAATAGCAGGCTGCGGTCTGAAGTGCGCGACAAACTGCAGCAGGGCCGCTGGAACCTCTCGGAGGCCGCCAGCGGTGCCGAGGCCTTCGAGTGTCTGCAAGAGAAGGTCAGCGAGATTCTGCTGCTTGACCCGCTTCTCCCCGATCTCGAGTCCACGGAATTCAGTGGCATGGTGCGGGAGCAGTTTCCCAACGTACAGATCCTCTCGGTCAACTCCCATACCGGCCAGCTTCTCCTCGGCGCTTCCTCGCCCACCCCGCTCTCTGCACAGTTGACAGCTATTCTCTACAGCGGTAGCGCCTCGCAAGCCAGCGCCGTCTCTCCCATGCAGCGCCATCGCATGCGTGCCGCCAACGGCGGTGCTCCTGGAATCCGCGGCATGATCGGAGATTCCGCGCCCATGCAGCGCGTCTTCGAACTCACCCACATGGTCGCTCGCCGCGATACCACGGTGCTGGTCACCGGCGAGAGCGGCACCGGGAAGGATTTGATCGCACAGGGCATCCACCTCATCAGCATGCGCCAGAAGCAGCCGCTGGTGGTTATCAACTGCGCTGCCATCCCCGAGCCGCTGCTTGAAGCGGAACTCTTCGGTTATGTCAAAGGCTCGTTTACCGGCGCCGTTCAATCCCGTATCGGACGCATCCACGCAGCCCACGACGGCACGCTCTTCCTCGATGAGATCGGCGACATGCCCCTCTCCCTGCAAAGCAAGATGCTGCGATTCCTTGAGCAGGGCGAGGTGCAGAGACTCGGCGGCAACGATAACCTCAAGGTAGATGTCAGGGTAGTGGCTGCAACAAACGCGAAGCTGGAGCACCTGGTCAAGCAAAACCTGTTTCGCGAGGACTTGTATTACCGCCTGGCAATCTTCCCCATCCACTTGCCGCCCCTTCGCGAGCGAGAAGGCGACATTGCCAAACTCGCAGAGTCGTTCCTTGAGAAATTCTGCCCCGGCGCAACATTGAGCGAGGAGGCCATCGAGATTCTGCGTCAGCATCCCTGGCCGGGGAACGTCCGCGAATTGCGAAACGTCATGGAGCGCTCCGGCATCATGGCCGGCGCCGATCGGGAGATTCTGCCCAAGCACATCCTTCTATAGGGACAGAGAACCTGCGCTTCGCGGCGTAAACTCCAGTTCGCGCCCTCGTAGCATCCGCCGCGCAGCCGCCAGATCGCGACTAGAGCCATCTCCTTCAGCAACCTCCGCTTGGCCTTCCTCTCCCTCCACATCTCCAATACCCGGCAAGTTGGCCATCGCCGTGCATAAGCAATAGGCAGATGCTGCCTAGTTCTCATTTCGGGCCAATAAATTTCCCCGGCGCAGATGGCCGGAGCGAAGCCCTTTTCCATGGGCAAATCGCTCAAATGCAGCAGGATACAAACGCCAACGGGCACCCCGGTTCAGGAGAAGAAGCTGAGAACAGGGCAGGGAGCGCGGCTTTGCTGGCCGGCGAATTCTCAGAATTTATCGCCGCAGCCGCCCGGCTTGAGAACTCCTACCGCGCCTTGCAAGATGAGGTTTCGGCGCTGGGCATCGAACTGTCAGAGCGCAATGCGGCGTTGAGCACAAGTCTGGCAGAAAACGAGCGCATGCGGCTGGCCTTGCAGCAAATCGTCGACTCCATGCCATGCGGCGTTTTGGTCCTCGATCGCAACGGCAACATCACCACCATCAACCCCGAGAGCATCCACCTTTTGGGGCTCGACCCCGCGAACACCGGCGCCGCATCCCCGGCTACCCTCGCGCAGATCTCAGCCCGCAGCGGCGTTAATCTGCAATTGTCCTTCGCCGATAGGTCAGGCAGCGATGTCAGCCAGGAGTTTCGCGTTAGCAGCGCCACGGGCCACCGTTGGCTCGAAGTTCATAATCGCCGCATTTTCCATAGGAAAAGCAAGGCCGGCGCACCCGATCAAACCATTCTTATCCTGCGCGACATTACAGCGCAGAAGCGCGCGGAGCAGGAACGCGAGGCCGGACGCAAGGCAATGGCACTGGCCGAGCTCACCACCATCCTGGCCCACGAAATTAGAAACCCATTAGCCAGCCTCGAATTATTTGCCGAACTCATTGAGATGGACGGGGATCGCCGCGGTGAGTGGATTTCTAATCTGCGCGCCGGCATTCGCTCGCTCTCCGCAACTGTAAATAATGTTCTTAGCTTCCACGGCTCCGGCACTCTGGCTCTGGCACAAGTCGAACTCGCCTCGCTCATGGGCAATGCCATCCGGTTTGCGCAGCCGCTAGCCGACCAGGCCGCGGTTTCGCTGCAGTGGATTCCAGGCTGCGGCAACACCAAGGTGATGGGCAACGAAGGCGCGCTTCAGCAGGTGGTCCGCAACCTGGTCTCCAACGCCATCCGTCACACCCCGGCCGGCGGCAGCGTTTCGGTTTTGCTCCGGCGCGCATCCGACGGCGAGCACATTGAAGCCGAATTCTCCGATACCGGCTGCGGCATACGCCCCGACCAGATCCATCGCCTCTTCGAGCCAGGCTTCAGCGGCAGCGGTGACAGCACAGGACTGGGCCTAGCGGTCTGCGAGCGAATCATGAAACAACATGGCGGGCGGATCTCGGTCTGCAATCGCGCTCAATCGGGCGCGCAATTCACGCTTCAATTTCCGCTACTCCAGGAGGAACTGGCGACAGCATGAATGACACTTGTTCCAACAGCGGCAATTCCTCGGTACTTGTGGTTGACGACGAACCCGGTATGCGCACCGCGCTTCGGGCCAACTTTCTGCGCCACGGCTGGCGCGTTGAAACGGCCAGCGGCGTGCGCGACGCGGCGCGCGCGGTCGAGTTGACCAGCTTCGACCTGGTGGTGACCGACGTGCGCATGCGCGATGGCGACGGCTTCGAAGTGATGTGCTCGGTGCTCAAGAACTCGCCGACCACAGCCGTCATCCTGCTCACCGCATTCGGAAGCGTGCCTGAAGCAGTCAAATCCATGCAGAGCGGCGCGTTCGACTATCTCACCAAGCCGGTCTCGTTTGAGCAGCTACAGGCCGCGGCGGCCCGTGTCATGCAGCGCATGAATGAGAGCGCTGTTGCCACTCGTCCGCCGGTCAAGGCCGATCCTGTTGAAATGGTGAACTCCGGAATCGTTGGCCGTTCACCGCTGCTGTTGCAGGCTCTGCAACGCGCACGCGCCGCCGCCAGCACTGACGCCGATGTTCTCATCGAAGCCGAAAGCGGCACCGGCAAGGAGTTGATGGCCAAGTATATCCATCAAACCAGCGACCGCAGCCGCAAGCCATTTATCGCCGTAAACTGCGCCGCGGTGCCTGAGCACCTGCTGGAGAGCGAGTTGTTCGGCCACGCCAAGGGCGCGTTTACCGGCGCCAGCGCCGCCAAGGCCGGCAAGTTCGAATTGGCTGACAACGGCACTCTTCTACTCGACGAAATCGGCGAGATGCCGCTCAACCTGCAGCCCAAACTGTTGCGCATCCTCCAGGAGCGCGAGTTTGAGAGGCTGGGCGAATCGCGTTCCATCCATGTCAACATCCGCGTCATTGCTACCACCAATGCCTCCCTGGGGTCGATGGTTGAGCAAGGCCGCTTCCGCGGAGACTTATACTATCGGCTCAACGTCATTCCCCTTTCAATCCCCGCATTGCGCGACCGCATCGAGGATGTTCCCTTGCTCGCCAATTACTTTGCCTTGAGATTCGCCTCGGAGAATAACATTGGCGTCCCATTCCTCGATGCCGGATTCATCGAGAAGTTAGAGGCTTATAACTGGCCGGGCAATATCCGCGAGTTATCTAACTTCATGCGCCGCGTGCTTTCGCTTCATCGCGGCTCCATCATCGATGCCTCGTGCTTCGACAACGAGTTTCGGCCACTGAACAATGCCCAGCCCGCGGCGCCGGCCATGCCCGTTCCGGGCACGCCGATTTCGGTGCTCGAGCGGATTCATCTTGAAAACACGCTTGCCCTGGCCCATGGGAACCGGACACACGCAGCCCAGATGCTAGGCATAAGCTTGCGCACCATGCGCAACAAAATCAGGGAATACGGTCTGCCGCCAAGGAGGTACGCATGACTCCTGCATCACCAATTTCTACGCTTGAAACTTACCTCAAGCTGACCGAGAGCCGCCAGCAGGCCATCACGGCCAACATGGCCAATATCGACACACCCGGCTATCGTACGCGCGACATCAACTTCGAGGGCGAGATGCAAAAGGCCATGAACCAGCTGATCACCACATCCTCCGATGGCAACGCGCCCGTGGAACTGCATCCCGCTGTGCAGGAAGTCCAGGGTCTGATGGAGCGCCCCGACGGTAACAATGTCAACCTTGACCGCGAGGGCCTGCTGATGTCCGAGACGCAGCTCCAATATCAGATCGGTATTCAGCTCGTAAAGCGCGAGTTTCACCAGCTCCTTAGCGCCATCAACGGTGGAGGCCAGTAATGAATCTCTTCGACTCTTTAGCGGTTAGCGGCTCTGCGCTCTCGGCCGAACGGCAGCGTTCTGAAATCATTGCCGCCAACCTGGCCAACGCCGAAACCACGCACACTGATGCGGGTGGTCCGTTTCACCGCCGTGAAGTGATCTTTCAGTCACCCGGCGCGTCCAACTTCCGCCTTGCTCTGGCCCATTCCGGCAACATCGACTCTCCGCCCGCCGGCAGCGTCCAAATCTCCGAAGTGGTTGACGATCCCACACCCCCGGTAATGCGTTATGAGCCGAATCATCCCGACGCCAACAAAGATGGCTACGTCGCCTATCCGGCCATCAACCCGGTCATGGAGATGGTCGACCTGATGGGCTCGGTCAGGTCATATCAATTGAATGCGTCGGCGGTGGCCGCGGCCAAGCAGATGATCCAGCAGACCATCGACATTCTTAAGAGTTAGGCAGGGAGTTAGGCAATGAGTAATCAAATTACAGGTCTTGGCTCCATCGGTTCCATTGGCGGATTGCCGAAGATGCCGTCGCTTGAACCTTCCAGCTCCGACGGCGGTTTTAGCGGCGTGTTGCAGAACGTGCTTCAGCAGGTGAACACGCTGAATGGCGGCGCTGAGCAGCAGATTGGCACGCTGCTCAAAGGCGGCAATGCCGACATGAGTAGCGTCATGATCGCCGTCGAGAAGGCCGATGTGGCCTTCCAACTGATGATGCAAGTGCGCAACAAGATCGTCAGCGCCTATCAGGACATTGAGAAGATGCAGTTCTAGCAATGCTCAACCGGGCATGAATTTGGGGGACGCGGCTCCAGGAACGCAACGGCAAGGATGCGATTCAGGGAAAGCGGCGAGTTCGGGGACCTATGGCGGCCAAGAATCAGTTAGCGAGCACGAAGCAACCGCTGGCCCCCGGCCAGATGATGGAGCGCGCCAAGACCTTTTGGGAGGGTCTTCGTCCCCGGCAGCAGATCTATCTGGGCGTAGGTGTAGCTTTGACCATTGCCGTGGCCGCGTTTCTTGCCAGGATGATGACCGCGCCGGATTACAAGCCGCTGATGAAAGGTCTTGAGCCAGCCGATGCGCAGGCCATCACCGCGCAACTGGACGCCAAGAAAATCCCTTACCAAGTGAGTCCGGATGGCACCTCGATCGCCGTGCCGGCCGACCAGGTTGACGCGGCGCGTCTTGAAGTCGCCTCTCACGATGCTCCACACAGCGGCCGTATCGGCTTCGAGATATTCGACAAGGTCTCCTGGGGGCAAACAGAGTTCGACGAGAAGGTCAATTACCAGCGTGCCCTCGAAGGCGAGTTGGAACGCACCATCCAGACCATCGCCAACGTCAAAACGGCGCGGGTGCATCTGGTCATGGCTACTGACTCGGTCTTCATCGACCGGGAGCGCGGCGCCAAGGCTTCGGTCACGCTGCGCCTCAAGCACGGCAGCCTCACCAAAGAGGAGCTCTCGTCCATCTCTCGCCTGGTCGCGGGAGCTGTTGACGAACTGAAGCCCAGCGATGTGGCCATTATCGATGCCGATTCCAACCAATCGCTGGAGACAGCCAACGGCAACAGCCCCGGCAACGACAGCCTCGAACAGGAACTGACCCGCCGGCTTGTCGCCACTCTCGGGCCAGTGGTCGGTCCCGATCGCATTCGCGCCACCGTGAATGTGGAATACGAGTCCGATAGCAGCGAAGAGAGCCAGGAGAAGTACGATCCTGCCGTCAGCGCCACGCTCACCATGCAGCACTCTGAAGAGACCACTACTTCGGGCGTGGCTGCCGGCGGCGTTCCCGGAACATCAAGCAATGTGCCCAGCAAACAAGCCGGAAGTTCCAAGGGTGGATTGAAAGAAGTTACCCAGTCTTCCAAGACCGATAACAACACCTATGGCGTGAATAAGATTACCCGCCATGTTATTGCGCCGGCAGGCGGCATTCGCCGCGTCACCGCTGCCGTGCTGCTCGACGATGCC
>Ga0181520_10010319_pt1 | contig 12567 bp, 9 predicted proteins | sample PEATcosm2014_Bin_29_FD_132451 | JGI IMG/M metagenome (GOLD analysis project Ga0181520, IMG submission 132451) | Peatland microbial communities from MTU Mesocosm Facility, Houghton, MI, USA - PEATcosm2014_Bin02_30_metaG | ecosystem: Environmental > Terrestrial > Soil > Wetlands > Peat | place...
GGCCCGCGAGATCGCCTTCGCCGTGGTGAAACAACACCGGATGCCTTTTCTTCAACGCCTGTCCGCCTGCCAATGCGGCGCCTGCCTGCCCCTCCCTGTGCCGGGGAGGGGCGCGGCCACGCCGGGCGTGGCCGGGGGAGAGGTCTGCGCCCGCCGAGAAAGGATTAGGCAAATACGCTTTTCCGAGCGTCGCCGCTCTTTATCCTAAAGCCTATGCTGTGTCGGGGAGGGGCGCGGCCACGCGGGGCGTGGCCGGGGGAGATGTCGACGCGAGGCGCCGGCTATTGATCTGCCATTCCTGCAAGAGGCTCGAGAGACATTGAGAATCGACAGGGCTGCATCGGGCAATAGTCCCGCGGCGGCGCCGCCCTGGCGGGGGTCGCTGAAACCGCGGTGGCGGCGCCGCAAATCGGCGCTCCGCGTCCGCGTTTTGCCTGAGCGCCGTTCGCGCCGCGTTTCATAAGTTCCCGCTGAGGCAGCCCTCGACGCAATCGGCGAGCGCGGTGCAGTCGCCGTTGGCCTCCGTGCCGGCGCTGCACTGCACGACGCAGGACTCCAAGGCGCTGGATTCGCAACTGCTCGTGCAGTCGTCCTTGGACATCGGATTGCCGTTCGCATCGCCCAGCGTCAGGTCGCAGCCATCGTAGACCGTTCGGCACGCGTCGGGGCAAACGTTGCCGCCGTTCGGGCCGTTATATCCGGGGCCCGCGCCGTAGTCGCCGCAACCGACGGCGATCAGCGCTGTTGCCGCCGCGAGGCAGCATGCCAGCATCGCCAGCCAAAGTTCTCTGCGCATCGGACACCTCCTGTTTTTCTCCGAGACGCCGAACCGCACACGGTTCACAAACCGCCGGTGACGCACTCGTCGACGCAGTACGCGACATCTGCGCAGGCGCCGTTGGCCGGCGTGCCGACGCCGCACTGCTGCACGCAGTAAGCCAAATCCTGGGCGTCGCAAATGTCCGTGCAGTCGCTCTGTGACAGCAGGTCGCCGTCCAGATCCCAAAGCGGCTGGTTGCAGACTTCGGCGACGTCCCGGCAGGCGCTGGCGCATTCGCCGCCGCCGCCGCTGCTGTTGATGCCGATCACGGCGCCGTTGTTGCCGCCGCCGGCGGCCGGATGCTCCGTCACGCCGATCCGATTGCTGCCGGCGGGCTCGTTGCTGCTGGTCCCGTCGCCGGCCTCGCAGCCCATGGCGATCACACCCGCCGCCGCGGCCAAACAGGCCGCCACGATCGCCAACCCGTAAAGCGCACGCATGGGAATCCTCCTGTCTTTTCTCCGAAAGGCCGACTGAAACCGGTCTTCCAGGATTCGTCCTGAACCGACCGAATCGTAATGACGGAATGTGCAAAAGATAGTGGGGCGATACGGGCGTTGCACACGCTCGCACGTACCGCATTTCAGTGCGGTACGGCCGCCTTCTGATTTCTATCTTCTGACTTCTCGCAGCTTGACAACCCGCCGATTCTTCTCTCAGATGACGACCCACTACGTGTTAGGTTAATCAAATGAACGATTCGTCCCGCGTCTCGCCGATGAACGAAACCGAATTGCTGCCGCAGTTGGAGCGCATCGTCCGCCGCGCGGGCCGGATGGCGATGGAATTTCGCCCGCGGCTCGACGTGCGCACGAAAGCCGACGGCTCGTTCGTCACGCAGGCGGACATCGCCATCGAGGAATTTCTCGCCGGCGCGCTCGGCGAAATCCTTCCCGAGGCCGCGTTTCTCGGCGAGGAGCGGCCGCTGCCCGCGGCCGACGGCGAGCGCCCGGTGTGGATCGTCGACCCGATCGACGGCACCGATTCCTATCGCCAGGGCCTGGCGTACTTCGGCGTCAGCGTCGGCCTCGTGTGCGGCGGCGACTTCCGCCTCGGCGCCTTCTTCAATCCGCACCTCGACGAAATGCACCTGGCGCGGCGGGGCGGCGGCGCCACGCGGAACGGCGAACCGGTCCGCGTGCAGACGCGCGACGCGATCACGGCCGATTGCGATGTGTGCGGGTCCAGCGATTTTCACCGGTTTTTCGAGTTTGACCTGCCGTTGAAGGTCCGCTCGCTCGGCAGCACCGCGCAGCATCTGGCGCTGGTCGCCGACGGCCGCTCGTGCTTTTGCTTTTGCCATCCGCGGATTTGGGACGTCGGGGCGACGATCCTGCTCTTGCAGGAAGCCGGCGGCGCGGTCTGCCATCTCGACGGCAGCTCGTTCCGTCCGGCCGCACACCTGGACGGCAAGATGATCCGCCCGCCGCTCGTCGCCGGTCCGGCCAATCTGCTCGCCGATATCCTCAAAAACATCGCCTGGAAACATACGTAGTTCGTGCCCGGACCTCACACGAAGCATCTCGGTCCCGGACCTCACACGAAGCATGTCGGCCCCGGACCTCCGAAGGAGATGCCGCAAAGACGGACAGAGGTTCAGCGCCAGCGCACGGAGAAACTCTGCTCGGCTCCGTGCGACTGCGCCTGATGCCCGGAACATCTTGCAATATGACGGCGGCTCGTGGTCGACCATGAAAATCCCAACGGGCGTTTCCTCCTTATACGGAGTCCGGGGCGTCGCGCCGTAGACCGCGGTAACCGTCCGCTCAATCGCCGTGGGCCAAAATCGCGAACTTGGCGCAATATTTGAGTCAGCCATGTGCCGGGCGCGGGGCCTACGCTTCGGGCGGGCGGCGCCCGCCCCGGGCCATCAGGCTGGCAAACTGCGAGATGTTGCGGTTAAACAAATGATGATAAACCACGAATATCCCTAATGTACGCTATTTTACGTGAAACATTCGGGGTCTCGTTCGCCTGCGTGCACAGCCAAACAAACGCGTAGTCGGGTGCATTGGCGGATAAACAACCAAACAAATGCGTAATCGGGCGTTTTTGAGGTTATTTTGACCGAGAAAATGAGATGGGGTCGCGAGAAACGCGCAGCAGACAAACATAAACGGCGAATAAACGCGAAAAATGGCCGTTAACTGTGTTTCACGTGAAACAATTTGGAGCGAATTGACAACCGACATTCATGTAAAATTACGAAACAAAGCCAATTTTGTTCCGCGGCCGAGGGCGCCGGCGGGGCCAAACGCCTTTGGCGCCGGAAGGCGCGGGAAATGAATCTTGACGCCGCGAACCCGCTGGCATAACTATGAAATCGACATGATGAACCCCTCCCAAACCATCGGCCCGTATCAGATCGTTCAGCCGCTGGCCGCGGGCGGCATGGGCCAGGTCTTCCTCGCCAAGAAGACGGGCGAGGGCGGCGTCGAGATGACGTGCGTCGTGAAGACCCTGCTGGCGGCGTACGCCGGCGACGCCGAGTTCGTGCGGATGTTTCTCCGTGAGGCGCGCATCCTCGCGTCGTTGCGGCACCAGAACATCGTGCAACTGTTCGATTGCGGCCGCGTCGACGGCACGCTGTACCTCGCGATGGAGTACGTTGAGGGCCACGACCTGCGCGACATGATGACGCAGGCCGGCGGGCGGCCGCTGCCGCTGGCGGTGGCGCTGCGCATTGCGATCGAGGCCCTCAACGGTCTGGCGTACGCGCACACGCGTGTCGGCGACGACGGCCGGCCGCTGAACCTCGTCCATCGCGACCTGACGCCGACCAACATTCTGCTGTCCCGCGAAGGCGCGGTCAAACTGGTCGATTTCGGCATCGCCAAAGACGCGGTGTCGGAAGATCGCACGATCGCCGGCGTCATCAAAGGCAAGTTGCAGTATATGTCGCCCGAACAACTGGACGGCCGGCCGCTCGACGCCCGCGCCGACCTGTTCGCGATGGGCTTGGTCTTGTATGAATTGGCGACGGGTGTCCGACCGTTCGCCGCGGACACGACCAGCCCGCTGTTCGCGAAGGTCCTGCACGGCGAATATACACCCGCGTCTGTCGTCGCCGGCACGCCCCAGGAATTGGACCGCCTGCTCGCCAAGGCGCTCGCGAAACGGGCCGAAGACCGCTTCGCGTCGGCGGCCGCGATGCTCGCCGACGTGGAGAAACTCGCGCTCGCCGTCGGCGCGCTGCCGATCAATGGCCTGCGCGACTATTACCGCGACTTGTTCGAATCGCCGCGGTTGCCGCATGCCGCTGCCGACGAAACCGGCTCGGCCGACGAACAAACCGTCGGCCGGCCGAGGTTGGCGCCCGCGCCGGCGTCGGCGTCTGCGCCCCCGGTTCCATGGAAAGCGCCGCCGCGATGGATTGGGGCGATCGTCTTGCCGGCGGCGATTCTGGTCGCCGCCGGGGCGTGGGCGTTGTTTTCCGGCAAAGCAGTTGTGCCACGCGCGGAAACGTCGAGCGTGCGGCCGGCCGCGCCAGCCCATTCGACAACGGGCCCGACCGCGGCGGCGAATCCGGCGCCGGCGTCGCCGCCCGGCCGCATCAAGGTCGCGCCGGATGTCGATTGCGACGTCTACCTCGACGGCAAGCTCATCGGCGCCACGCCGCTCGCGTCGTTCGAGGCCGCCGCGGGGCAGCACGAATTGTTGCTCCGCAACGAGAACCTGGGGGTTGCGGCGACGGTCCCGGTGACGGTCGCCGCGGAGAAAACCGCCCGGGTTGCCGCCACGTTGATGGCGACGTTGGTGGTCAAGGTCATCCGAGGAACAAAGGTCTACGTCGATTCGACAGTGCTCGGACTGACGCCCTTGCCGCCGACGCCAGTCAAACCGGGCCCGCATCAAATTCGCCTGGTTCACGCAGCGCTGGGAAAAGACGTCGCGATCCAGCGCACGTTCACGGCGGGGGCCGTTACCAGGATCGACGAGGATCTGACGAAGTAGGCTGCGGCCGAGGCGCGCCCGAAGGAAGCGAAATTTGCCACTGATTAGCTGTCCGGATTGCGGCAAGGAGATCAGCGACCAGGCCGTGATTTGCATCGGCTGCGGCCGTCCGATGAAGCCGGCGGCGACGCCGTCGGAAGAATCGCTGCTGCGGCAAAACGGCCGGTCCGACGCGAAACCAGAACCGCGAGCCGCAGCGGTTTCGCCCCCGGACGTTCGTCCGATCGCCCGCAAACGCCGATGGCCGCTCTGGCTCGCGGCGGCGCTGGCGGGCGTCGCGGCCGCGGCGTTGTGCTGGTGGCGGTTGAGTCCCGGCAAGGTCGCGGAAAGCTCGACGATCGGCTACCGGCTCGTCCGGATTCCGCCCGGCCGCTTTCAGATGGGCTCACCGAGCGACGAGCCGCAACGGTCCGAGGGCGAAACCCGGCACTGGGTGACGATCAGCAAAGGATTCCTGCTGGGTGCGACGACCGTGACGCAGGGGCAGTGGCAGAAGGTCATGGGAAACAATCCGAGTTTTTTCAAGAACTGCGGCGATGACTGCCCGGTCGAAAGCGTCTCGTGGTTTGACGTGGTGGATTTCTGCAATCGGCTGTCCGATTTGGAAGGGTTGAGCCACTGCTACGGCGGCGTCGGCGAAGCCATCCAATGGGACCGGACCTGCGCGGGTTACCGGTTGCCGACAGAGGCCGAATGGGAGTACGCGGCGCGCGCGGGAAGCGACGCCGCCCTGTCTACCGGGCCGCTGACGATTCGCGGCGAGAACAGCGGGCCGGAGTTGGACCCGATCGCGTGGTACGGCGGCAATAGTGCGGTGGCCTATGCCGGCGCCATCGATTGTTCGGCGTGGAAGGGCAAGCAGTATCCCTCGACGAGTTGCGGGCCGCATCCGGTGGCCGGCAAGCGCGGGAACGCGTGGGGCCTTTTCGACATGTTGGGGAACGTGTGGGAGTGGGTCTGGGATTTCAAAGGCGAGTACCCGGCCGGGTCCGTCACCGATCCCACGGGCCCCGCCGCCGGCGCTCTGCGCGTGGATCGCGGCGGGTGCTGGGAGTGCTACGCGAGTTTCTGCCGTTCGGCGTATCGCGACGGCACGGTTCCGGGCTCGCGGTATTACAGTCTGGGTTTCCGCTTGGCGAGGTCCTTGCCCGACCCCGCGACGATCCAAAAGCTCGATGGGTTGTGATCGGCTCGCGCGCGGCGCAACTCCGGCCTTCCTTCGGCTGCCCGGTTCGGGTAACGTCGAATCTCACCCGCGGGGAACCTGTTCATGACCCCTGTTTCGCGCGCCAAATTCTTCCTTTTTCTTTTTTCCTTTTTCCTTCTCCTGTTCGTTGCCGCCGTCGCCGCGCAAGACGACTCGCCTGCGGCAATCGCCCGCGCGGCGTTGGCCAAACTCGACGGTTTCGACGCGACCTATTCGGCGACCACGCCGAGCGGCAAGACGTTCACGGTTCGCGTGCGGCAGCGGCGGCCCAACAAAATGCGGGTCGACGTCGAGCCGCTGGGCCTGATTTCGCTCTTCGACGGCCGACGGTATCTCTATTTCGAGCGCGACACCAAGCGCGCGATCGGCATGACGGTCGAGGACCTGCAGGCCGAAATGCGCCAACAGCGGCGAACGCTCGGCGCCATGTCATGGTTCGCCGCCGCCGCCGGCCGCGCCGACGCCGACGAGGCGATCTACCCCAGTTTGACGCTGGGCCTGGCGCCCGAACGCCTCGACGTCGCGCTGGAAATGTCGTCGACCCCCGAGCAATACAGTTGGCTGCGCTCGCTCGCGGCGGCGACGGCGCCGACCCGCACCGGCGACCAGGTCGCGTTCGACGAGACGGCGGGAAAGAGCACCGTGCGCATCGCGGTGAACCTCGCCGACGGTTTGCTCGAACGCGTTGCGTTCGTCGGCGGCAACGACCCGGCCGGCGCGCTGGTCCGCACGAGTTTGCAGAAGGGACCGCCGGACAGCAGCGATTTCGACATCGCCGCGGTCGGCGGCGAGGCGGCCGGAAAACCCAGCGACCGCGTGTTGCTGCAGCAGGCGCTGATCGCCGGCTGCCGCGGCAATCTCGATCGCGTTCTTGCCGTCGCCAAAGAGCGGTGGCCGGCCTTCACGGCCGAGGAAAAAGAGGAACTGCCGCGGGCCGTGGCCAAGATGTTCGGCCAAATCTTCGGCCTGACGCTGCCGCAAACCAGGGCCGGTCTGGCCGAATCACTGCGCCATAGCGAACTTCCGGCCAAGGTCGCCTCGGCGTTGCACGATGTGACGGCCAATGCGAAATTCGCGGCCGATCATCCGGCGTTGAAAAACGAAGCGCTCGCCGCGGCCTGGAAACGACAGGTCGTCGAGGAAACGACGCGCTCGGTGATGTACAACCTCTTGCACACCGCCAACGAGCAGTTCGTCGAACCATTCCGCCAACAGGCGCTCGACGCGACCGGCGGCATGAAGGACGAGCCGCGCCGGGATCTCATTGCGGCCGTGGTGCAACCGATTTTTCGCGTCTTCAGCGAGTTGCTGCAGCCGACCGTGGTCGAGACGCTCAACGAAATGGTGAAGTGAGGGATGGCCGTTTGTCGACGATGAAACCGGCAGGCGCAGCGCGGCCAATGGGACTTATGGGACCCATGGGACCGATAAGACCTGGAGCCGAAAGAACCTTTTGCAGGCGGGGCGGCCAATGAGCGACGAAAAATTCATACCGCCCCATGGAAACTACCAAGAATTGTTTTCGTACCGGAAAGCCGAAATAGTTTACGACGTGACCTTCCGCTTCTGCGAACGGTTTCTCAAGAAGGGCGACCGCACAATCGATCAAATGGTGCAGGCCGCGCGTTCCGGCAAACAGAACATCATCGAGGGAAGCCAGGCGTCAGGCACGTCGAAAGAAATGGAGATCAAGTTAACGAATGTCGCTCGCGCGAGTCTCGAAGAATTGCTCGCGGATTATCGCGATTACTTGCGAGCGCGTGATCTCATTACTTGGGAGAAAAACTCAACAGAAGCGCTGTATGTGCGAAAGCTCGGCAATCGGCCCGACCTGTCCTACGAGACCTATCGCGGCTTCTGCGAGACGCGGCCGGCCGAAATCGTCGCGAACATCGCCATCTGCCTGATTCACCAAACCAACTTTCTGCTCGACCGCCAACTCCGCCGACTCGAACAGGATTTTCTCAAAGACGGCGGCTTACGCGAGCGCATGACCCGCGCGCGCCTCGTGGTGCGTGACCGCCAGCGGAACTGACGAGGGTGCGGCGCCGGCAACCGACGGCGACTCGTCTCGCGCCCATCGGTCCCATTGGTCCCATATGTCCCATGCACGGTGGGCTATGGCCGCCAGGCGCCGATCCGTTTGATGCGGCCGTCCGGCGGCGCATCGATCCGCTTCTTTTGCACGATCGCCTCGATCAGCACATCGGCCAGGGGCACGCCGGTGTCCACGTCGTCCGGCCGGTTCTTGAGCATGTCGAACTTGTCGCCGCCCTCGGCCATGAAATCGTTGATCGCCACGGTGTAGTTCTTGTTTTCGTCCAGCGGCTGGCCGGCGACTGTGATGTTGACGGCGTGGGCGCCGTCGATCTGGTAGGTCAGCCCCGCGATCTGCAAGAACTCGCCCGGATTCTCCGCTGGGTTTCGCGACACGCCGCGATCCAGCGCCTCGCGAATGACGCGGCCGGGAAGGGTCAGCCGGTGCAGGGTGTCGCCGAACGGGACCGCCTGCAACACGTCGCCCCGCAGGATCGGGCCTTTCGGCAGCGAAGCGCGAATGCCGCCGCTGTTGAGCAGGACGACCTCGACGCCGAGCCGCTCGCGCACCGCGTCGCAGGTGAAGTCGCCGAAATTGGTTTCGCCGCGGCGAATCGTTTCGTCGCTCGCGTCGAGCGTTGCGACCGCCTCGCCAAGCACCTCTTTTCGCTTTTCGCTCAGTTGCGTCAGGTAGCCGTCGACCATCGACTTGACCACCGAATCTTCCGGCTGGTCCGGCGTGATGTCGTACATCTTGTAACGCACGAGATGCAGCACGCCGCCGGTTTTCTCGAGGTCGAGGCGGCCCAGGTGCTCGCCGTATTTGCCGGCCTGCACGATCATCTTGCCGTTTTCGATCAACGGCTGTTCGAGCAGCGTGTGATTGTGCCCGCCGATGATGATGTCGATCAGCGGCGCCTCGCGCGCCAACCGCTTGTCGGTTTCCAACCCGCAATGGCTGAGCACGACGTGCAGGGAATTGCGGCCGGTGCGGTTGAGCGCCGCGCGCAACGGCGCCACCGGGTCGTCGACGACGAGGTCTTTGACGTTGCGCGGCCGGGATTGCGTGAGCAGTTCCGGGGTGGTGACGCCGACGATGCCGACGGTCATGCCGCCGCGGAATCGCCGGGTGATGCCGATCGGCAGCCAGGGCGACGCCGAACGTTTTTCATGCAGATTGCAGACCAACCACGGAAATTTCGACTCGTCGGTGAGCTTGTCGAACGCGTCGCGGCCGAAATCGAATTCGTGATTGCCGACGGTCGTGGCGTCGAGTTGCATCTGGTTGAGCACGGCGATGTCGGCGAGGCCGCGAAACGCCGAGGAGAGGGCGGAGCCAGTCAATATGTCGCCGGCGTGCAGCACGAGCGTGGCGACCCCGTACGAGTCGTTCTGCGCGCGAATCTGATTGATCAACGCCGTCATGCGCGCCAGGCCGCCGACGGTCTTGCCCTCGGCGTTCTTATGTTCCTGCAAGTAGCCGTGCAGGTCGTTGAAATGCAGAATCGTCAACCGCTGCACCGGCGGCGGGCCTTTCTGTTCCGAGGCGCACGCGGCCAGCAGCAACGTCGCGAGCAGGAAAACGGCGAACGGCAAACCGTATGCAAAACAGGGGCGCGAACGTCGGCGAGCGGCTCTGGTCATCGGTTCCTCCAGCCACAAGGGCGGTTCACGGTACGGTCCGGAGCGGCGAGTGTCAACGAGGAGAAGGAAGAAGGAAAAAGGAAAAAATGGGCCATGCCTCTTCTCCGCGCTCTGTTCCTACGTCAGCGGTTCCGGCTTTTGCCGAAAGATTCCGCCTCCGTTCATTCCGCAATCCGCAATCCGAAATCTGGTTCCGGTTCTGCAGTTCATCTTGGCGCAAGCAAAAGGGGGAGCCCCTTCGGACTCCCCCGCATGACCTAACGAATGTCCGGGTCGGCTATTGCACGCAACGCACGGCGTACGCGCTGTAGCCGCCGGCGATCGTGTCGTCGATCGCGCCGGTCGTGAAACTGACGGTCCATGCGTCGCCGCCGTCGTCCGGAACGGCCGTGGCCGACCAGTACAGCGAGGGAAGGCCCGAGATCTCGACGGGCCAGTAGGCCCCGCCCTTTCCGGGGCCGCCGGAGACCGTGCAACCGTCGCAGACGTCGCTCGAACACGTCGTATCCGGACAAGCGTCCGTGACGCCGCAGGAGCCGCCGGTATCGGTGGCCGAGCAACCCCGGAGCAAGCTGCGCAGTTGGTCGATATCCGGCAATTGCCAGCCGGTCTGGCCGCCCCACGTCAGACTCGCGCAGTAACTCTGGGCGTCGGACCAACCCACTACGCTGGCGCCCACCGTTTCGCCGTTCTGCCACGTCAATGTGCTTGCCGGATCGGTCCATACCGTTTCGGCGTCGTCCGCCGCGCACGCTTGCTGCGAACTGCAATAACCGACGTTTGTGCAGTCGGCGCACGAGGCTCCGGCCGTGCCGCACACGGTGTTGGCGTCGCCGGGCTGGCAGATTCCGCTCGCGTCGCAGCAGCCCGTCGGGCAACTAGTCGCGTCGCACTGGCACGCGCCGCCGCCCGCGGCGCTCACGCATTCTTGTCCGGTCGGGCATTCGATGCACGCCGCGCCGTTGGCGCCGCACGCGTCGGTCGCCGTTCCGGCCATGCAGGACGACCCGTCGCAGCAGCCGGTCGTGCAGGCGCCGCAGGTTGCCGTGCAAACCCCGGCGGTGCAACTATCGCCGGCGCTGCATTCGACGCAGGCCGCGCCGCCCACGCCGCAGGTCGCGTCGCTGGCGGTCTGGCAGACGCCGTTGGCGTCGCAGCAGCCGCTCGCGCAACTCGCCGCATTGCAGACGCACGCGCCGCCGCCGGCGACGCTGACGCACTCTTGCCCTCCGGCGCACGCGACGCACGCCGCGCCGTCCACGCCGCACGCGGCGTTCGCCGTGCCGGCCGCGCAGGAGGTTCCATCGCAACAGCCGGTTTGGCAAGTCGTCGCATCGCAACCCGCGGTGCATGTTCCGGCCGTGCAGACGTCGGCGCCGCCGCAGGCGACGCAGGTCGCGCCGTTCGTGCCGCAGGTGGCGTCGCTGCTGGCCCAACAGACGCCGCTCCCGTCGCAGCAGCCGTTCGGGCAACTGGTTGCGTTGCAGGCGCCCGCCGGGTGCACGCAACGCACGCTGTTGAGGTTGCTGACGCCGTTGTAGCTGCTGAGGTGGGCGGTATTGAATTCGATCAGCCACTGGTCGCCGGCGTTCGGAACCGAAGCCGACCAATACCAATTGCCGTCGGCGCCGGTGACCGCTGGCGGCCAGTACGCGCCGCCCGGTCCGGGTCCGGCCAAACTGCCGCAGCCGTAGCAGCTTCCGTTCCAGCAATCATAACCCAGGCAAGCGTCGGTCACACCGCAGGACCCGCCCGGCGCCGTGGCCGCGCAGCCCTGAATCAGGCTGCGAAGCTGGTCGATGTCGGGCAACTGCCAGCCGGCGTAGCCGTCCCACGTCAGGTTCGCGCAGTAACTCGCGGCGTCGGCCGGGCCAACCACATTGGTCCCGACTGTATTGCCGTTTTGCCACAGGTTGCCGGTGTTCGGATCGGTCCAAACGGTCTGGGCGGTGTCGTTGTCGTCATCGTCGTCCGGCGCGGTGTCGTCGTCGATCGGCGACGAGTCGTCATCGTCGTCGGGCGCGGTGTCGTCGTCGTTGTCGTCGTCATTGTCGTTGTCGTCATCGTCGTCGTTGTCGTCATCGTCGTCGTTGTCGTCATCGTCGTCGGGCGCGGTGTCGTCGTCGATCGGCGACGAGTCGTCATCGTCGTCGTCGTCGTCGGGCGCGGTGTCGTCGTCGTTGTCATCGTCGCCCGGCGACGCGTCATCGTCGTCGTCGCTCGGCGACTGGTCATCGTCGTCGTCGCTCGGCGAGCTGTCGTCGTCGCTCGGCGACGCATCGTCGTCGATGGCGGGGTGACCGCTGCTGCTGGTGGAACTGCTGCACGACGCCGCTGCGCAGACCGCGAGGCCAAGCAGGAGCATCAGAGCCAAACGCCAACTGGATCTGGACTTCATTTTCCCTCCTCGGTTTGACATTTAGAACGGCTTTCGGGTGTATAATACCGTCAAATAGGGCAAGGAAGTCAAGGGCGATTTTTTGATAGCGTCGATTTTCCCGGGACGATAAAAACATTTTTGTTTTCAATGCGTTATGGCGCCACGTTTAATAAAATGCTAAATGTGCGCCGGGCGACGCCCGCTGTGACGATGCGGCTGCACGTTTTCGATGGCACGTATGCGATTTACGGGAAGGAAAAAGGAAAAAGGAAAAAGGAAAAACTCCGACCGCGGGCTGCAGACCGGGGCAAAGGGCGGCGCACCTATTGACGCCGCACGAGACGGGCGCGGGCAACCAACAGCGGCTGCTCTCGGCCATTTTTCCTTTTTCCTTTTTCCTTCCCTTATACCACCACCGATTTGAACACAGGACGGGCGAAGAGCTCCTTAAGGGAGCTCGTAGCAGCGCCCGGCCTGTGGATAAATCGGGTCGCGGCTGGCAAGATTTTGTCTTTCATCGTTGAC
>Ga0181520_10010320_pt1 | contig 12567 bp, 10 predicted proteins | sample PEATcosm2014_Bin_29_FD_132451 | JGI IMG/M metagenome (GOLD analysis project Ga0181520, IMG submission 132451) | Peatland microbial communities from MTU Mesocosm Facility, Houghton, MI, USA - PEATcosm2014_Bin02_30_metaG | ecosystem: Environmental > Terrestrial > Soil > Wetlands > Peat | place...
ATCCATTCTGGAAACCCATGTCAAAGGGCATTCCCTCCAGGTGCACATAAATCCATCCGTTCTGCGTGGGCTTGCGGAAGGCTCCCCTCAGGTGTTCGTTGGGATTAGCCTCCTGGCAGAAAAGGGGTAGCGTCCCCGCAATAAGAGCCAAGCCAGCCAGGAAAAGAGCAACTCTGCGCATTCAGGCCTCCAGAGGCATCGTCGAGGTTTAGAGAAAATGCTGGGGTGACGATGGGGTTAAAGGCAATTATACACGAAGCGACATCGGCCACCCTTCACGCTACAATGTCTCTATGCATATAAACTTTGCATTTGGGCGAACCGGATTGATGATCGATTTGCCCGAGGGTTTTGATTATCGGGTGTTGGAGGCCCGATCCGCGGTTCCGCTGGACGATCCTGCCACGGCCATCGAGCGCGCACTGGACGCACCTGTTGGGTGCCCTCCGCTGTCTGAGATTGCGCGCGGCAAGCGCTCCGCCGCCATCTCGATTTGCGACATTACCCGCCCAGCGCCCAACCGGGAAGTGCTTCCTCCTGTGTTGGCCCGATTGGAGGCGGCTGGCATCCCCCGCTCGGGAATCACCGTCCTGATCGCCACGGGCCTTCACCGGCCGGCGACAGAAGCGGAAATACGCGAGATTTGCGGGGAAGAGATCGCGGCCCGCTATCGTGTTCTCAATCACCATGCGCGCGAATTTTCCGAGCACCGGAGTTTGGGAAAGACCTCTTCCGGAACGCGGGTTTATATTGACGACCGCTTTGTTTCCTCCGACCTTCATATCACCTTAGGATTCATCGAGCCGCATTTGATGCTGGGATACTCAGGCGGCCGTAAACTCATCGCCCCCGGCCTTGCCGCGCAGGAAACCATCAAAGTTCTGCACAGTCCCCGCTTTATGCGTGACCCACGCGCCGTCGAGGGCTCGATTGAAGACAATCCCTTGCACCGAGAGCTTCTGGAAATCGCGCGAATGGCGCGCCACGACTTTTTGGTTGATGTGGCGCTCGGCCGCGGCGCTCCCCGGCGCCCCATCGCCGCAGTTTTTGCGGGTGAGGTGGTGGCCGCGCACCGGAAAGGTGTGGAATTCGTCTCGCGAGTCATGCTGGAGACGCTCGATGATCCTGTCGATGCCGTGATCACGACGGCCGCCGGATATCCCCTCGACCTGACCTTTTACCAGGCCGTGAAGGGCATCACCGCTGCCTCACACATCGTGAAACCTGGCGGGAAAATCCTATTAATCGCGGCATGTGATGAAGGCGTGGGCGGCGCGGACTTTGCTCGCATGCTCGCCGAGGGGACGCCCGACCATATCTTTATGAAGAAAATTGACGGCGTGCCGGTGACCGTGGACCAGTGGCAGCTCGAAAAGCTCGCCCTGGTAACGACCCGAATGGAAGTTGCATATTATGTGCCTGGCCTGCCGCGCGAGTTCCACGCGGCCCTTTGGGGGAAGGCCTACGCAAGCCCCGAAGAAGCGATCCACGCGCTCGTAGAGGCATTGGGAAAGAACGCCCGCATCGCCGTAATCCCCGAAGGGCCGTACGTATTGGCGCAATGCGCCAATTTGGAAAATGCAATTTGCTAAGGTTTTAGGGTATTGCGAAACAGCCCCCCAATACTGGGGCTCCGAAGGCGAGCACCGCAGAGTTTTCCCGCGCCCAGCCTGCCATTCTGCGCTGGATCACCTGTGCTGACTGACCGTTCGCGGCGACTGCGCCTCCTCGCTACTTATTGCGGATCTGAATCAACGTGATGGCGATTGAAACTGCCAGCAGCGCGACTGCACCTCGCCAGAAGAAAACCGGATCGGCGAGGAAGCCACCTTTAATCAGACGAACTCCGAGCCCGAGCAGAATTCCAATCACCGCGAGAACGACGAGAAAATTGGGAAGCCAACGCATAGCCGCCTCCATCAACCGAGCTTAGAGTCACCGCCTTCAAGATTCTTCTCGAACTGCGAGCCACAAGGTTCAGCCGACATTATAGCTCTCGAATCTATGCTTTCGCAGAAATCCGGGAGCGCTGAGGTTGGCTATAGCAGACATAAAAATAAACGCGCGAAGACGTCCAAGGCCATCTGCCGAGGGTGAAACGTAGGAGCTTCGAGGAGATCCGATGTCAATCGCAGCACCAATCTGGCTCACTCCGGTAATCTCGGAATAGCGGTAATAAGTCATTGACATCGACAATTGACTTCATCAAAATCTAACGCCGCGTTGGTTCTCATACCGGGACATTACCTCATTTGTCCCGAGGACACCGCTCACCGCTACTCATTACGGTGAGCGGTTTTTCGTTTCGACTTCATTCGATAGCCCGATTCCTCGGATATAGTGTTAGGTCCTCTCTATGTGAGGCCATGCTCTCAACACAACACCCAAGGCGATGGAAGGTAATTCTTGCTTTTGGACTCGTCTATTTATTCTGGGGGTCGACATATCTGGGCATCGACATCGCCGTGCAGACGATTCCGCCGGCGCTTATGTGCGCCACCCGGTTTTCGATTGCCGGTGTGGTCATGCTGGCGGTTTGCGGGTTGACAGGCCGGAAGGTCCTGTACTCACCCCGCCAACTTGCCTTGGCCGGCCTGGTGGGTGTTTTGTTGTTGATGGGGGGCAACCTGACCCTTTCCTACGCCGAGCTTTCCGTCTCCTCAGGGTTGGCGGCGCTCATCATTGCTATCACGCCGTTGTGGTTCCTGGTGCTGGACTCGATGCTGCTGGGCCATCATCACATTTCGCGACGCGGCAAAGCGGGACTGGTGCTTGGCATTCTAGGGTTGGTGGTCCTCTTCTACCCCGAGGTCGCCTCTCACACCGCGATGGGGCATAAGGGATTCTGGGCGTCGCTGAGCCTCGTGGGCGGATCGTTTAGTTGGGCGCTCGGGTCGGTGCTGTCAAAACGCTGGCAATCGGGCATGGATGTTTTCAGCGCAACAGCGTGGCAGGTGACCGCAGCCGGAGTGGCAAACTTCGTGTTCGCCGTGCTGGCGGGAGACTTCTCCCGGGTGGTCTGGACGGCTCGGGGAATGGGCGCGGTCTTGTACCTTATCGTGGGCGGGTCCTGGATCGGCTATACCGCATACATCTGGCTGCTGGAACATGTCCCGACCTCGAAGGTATCCACCTATGCTTACGTCAATCCGGTCGTGGCCGTCTTCCTGGGATGGCTCGTTCTGCATGAGCGCGTGAACAGATTCATTCTCGCGGGAAGCGCGGTGGTGGTGCTTTCCGTGATTCTCGTGACCAGCGCGAAAGTGACGAAGAAGGAAGTGCCCGAGGGTATACCAGGTCCGGCGGAGGATTAGCCTGACTCGAAGGTTCGCATCCGCAATTTGCCCGGCGCCATTATGAGGCTGGCCACACCTGTTTCAATTCCGCCCCCTCCACGCGAAACAGCCAGGTCGCCCCATCCGGGTTCATCAAATCGGGGGCCGGCTCGGTGGGGTACTGTGTGGTGGCGGCGAAATAGAGGTCGTCGTCCAATTGAAAGAGGTTCCAACCGCGCGCACAGAAGGGAATAACAGCCTGCACATTCCCGCGGTCGTGCACGCTGACGAGGAGAGCAGGATCCGCGCAGGGGAATGCGTTGGGGGGCATACGGATGGGCTCAAGAGCCGTGATGAATACATTGGTCTGCCGCGGGCCGATGGCTTGGCTGATCGCGGCTTTTGATGCGTCGAAGTTAGCTGGATCATAACTGAGTTTTTCGAACGCCTTGCGTACCGCAGGATACGCAAAAACATCCCGGTCCAGTTTCTCCGAGAGCGGCTGAAAGGGAACTGCCGCGTAATTCACGACCCCGCGCTCCAGGACCGCTACGCCGTAAGGCCAGCTTTCGTCGCAACCCTTCAACCCCGCGACTTCTGTTGCATTTCCCAAATCCGCGGGATCCTTTACCGGAGGCAGATAGGCTGCGGCCACCCCCGCGCAGAAGTGCGGATGGAAGGAGCGCGAAAAAGGATCGGTCAGAAGTACTACGGGGGTTGCTTCGGGGATGTGTCCCTGAAGAAGAACCTTTTCTTGCAGGCCATGATAATAGCGCCACCACCGGACAAGGCTGGTGCCGGTCCGAGGGCTGAGAGGCTTCATCCCTTGACGATACGCCTCAGCGTCTCTTTCTCTTCTCGCTACAAATTCGCTCCGCATCGAGATGAGAGAAAGCGACATCAGCAGGACTATTGCCAAGCTCCACAACCATCGCCGGCGGGTGCGCGCGAGAATCAGGACATACAGAAATACGGGGGTCACGAAGATAACGGCGCAAACGGTAATGCTCGTCACCGGCGAGAAGCGACTGGAGTTCCAGTTCATCAGGTTGTAAATGTAGTCGCCGCTGGTCACCAGAATTGCCATGCTCCATGCAACGGCCGCGATGGCCAGCCATTCTCGATACCGCACGACTTTGAACGCCATCAACAGGCCGATGATGAGCGGGACTGCCAAGAGGAAAAACAAGGCCGCGACCATCGCCAGTCCTAAGAGCGGGGCCAACGCATAAATGAGTTTGGCTATCATTGCAACCGTCCGGAAGATTAAGACCGCGAGAGCGTCGTCGACGGACGCCCACATGCCCCTATTATGCGTATACTGGGCTGATTGTCCAACAAAGAATGCGATGCATTGGGCGCAGAGGACCCAAAGGCCGGGTTTTGACGCACAGAGCCGCTTATCTACTGTCGCGGGCCATTTTGATGGCGGGGCTTTGCTTCTCAGTCAGATTCAGTAATTCGCCCTCATCCTTTCCTGTAACCCGCATCTGGAAGAATGATGGCGGGTCGTTCAGGGTCCTCGGTGGATGGGCCTCTTTGTGGCTGACCTGGAATGAGAGGATTTTCCCATCGAACTTTGGGTCAAGGAGTGGCAAGGCCATTGAATGCGTGGTATCCACCTCCCACGAGTCGTGCTCCGTGTTTCGGCGGAGGAAATAAAAGAGAATGGTGCCGCTTAACTTCCCCTCGTCGTCGCTCACGGTGAGTATGACTCCAGGGAGATCGTAAATCTTCCCCCGCCAGGTGCCCGCGATGGGATCTGCTCTGCGCCGCAGGATCAAGTCGCTGCCGTCAGCGGCTTTCCTGAATACGGCTTCATTCTCTCCCGTCAGTTGCAGCCGGAAAGTTTTGATTTCCTGATCCGCCGGATCGGTGGACCCGTGCTTCCGCGCATGCGGCACCTCGAACAAAAAAATCTGCCCTTCCATCCGGGGATTGATCAGACTGACGGGTTCGGCCCCCTTGACCTTCCAGCCGCCGTCCTCCAGCATGAGAAAGTAGAAGATGATACTTCCGCTCAGCTTGCCGTCATGGTCGTCGACGGTCAACTTGACGGCGGGCTGGTCGTGCAAGCTAGCGGTCCAAGTGCCGGCGATCGGCGAGTCCACGGCGAGCGCGGTAGGGCCCAGCAGGACCGCGACCAGCAGCAACTTCGACGGGGCATTCATTGGCTTCTCCTTGACGCAAGAGCATCGTGGACGTTCCGTCGGAGCGCCACAGTCACTGCCCTTTCCCTAAAGCCGCAGTGCCAAGCATCCCCCCGAGCCCCATGGTTTCGACCACCGAAGAAGGAACGATGACCATCGAACCCCGTTCTTTGATCGCCTCGTAGAGCATGTTCATGGCGCGCAGGTGGAGCGCTACCGGGTTGTCGGCGTACACCTTCGAGGCCTGCTCGAACTTGGCCGCGATCTCTGTCTCCGCCTGCCCGAGGATGATGCGGGCTTGTCGCTCGCGCTCCGCCTGGGCTTGCCGCGACATGGCGTCTTCCAGCGCTTGGGGAATGTGCACATCGCGTATCTCCACCGACTGAACGGTGATTCCCCAGGGATTGGTCTTATCGTCGAGGATGCGCTGCAGTTCGTGGCCCAGGGTGTCGCGCTCGGTGATCATCTGGGCCAGTTCGTGGCGGCCAATCGATTCGCGCAAAGCTGTCTGTGCGCTCATGGTGATCGCGTCGATGAAGTTCTCCACTTCCAGGATCGACTTCTCTGCGTTCCACACCACCCAAAAGACGATGGCGTCCACGTTCACCGGCACCGTGTCGCGCGTTAGCGCGGTTTCCGCCGTCACTTTCGTCACCCGCACGCGCTGATCCACGTAGCGGCTAAGGGTATCCACGACGGGAATGATGATGAAAATCCCGGGCCCGCGCAGGCCGATGTACTCGCCAAAGCGCAGTACTGCCACTTTTTCCCACTGGGAAGCAACCTTGATCGCAAACAAAAAGTAGACTCCCACTAATGCACCTGCAACCAAGGGGTACGGGCGATCCCAAAGCGCGGTTCCAATCCCACCCAAAATCATGCATGCCGCAAAGACCGTGATGCCCACACTGCTGACCTGCTGAAGCTTTATGTACATGGTTTATCTCCTCTTCCCCAGGGCGGGGTAGCGGTCAAACAAGACTTCCGCGACATCCTGAAGGGTGAAGCCTCCGGCTCCGGCGCGGGCCACGAACTCACCGACCAATTGTTCCAGTTGCCGCTCGCGCTCCGTGTTGTCGGGCCTGGCCGGGCGGTGAGAGATAAAGGTGCCGGTGCCTTGCTGCGTCTCCAGCACCCCTCGAATCTCCAATTCCCGGTAGGCGCGAAGGACGGTATTCGGATTAATGGCCAAGTCTACCGCCACCTGGCGGACTGTCGGAAGCTGATGGCCCGGCCTGAGCGCCCCTGTGGCCACGCCGGCCTGCACCTGGTCGATGACTTGGCGGTAAACCGGCACGCCGCTCTGGGAATCGAGCTTGAACCGGAACGGCATGGGCGAATTGGAACGCGAATCCTTCATCTAGAGTATGAGTGTACTAATGTACTATAACAATGTCAAGGGCATTTTTTGTTTGCTTCCTCTTCGGTCGGCCACCAACCCATGAGGTCAGGCGTCGGGACTCTGCGTCGGCGAGTCCTATTAATGGCATACTTGCGCCATGAGGCCCCAATGCATTGTATTGCCTAGAGAAAGTATAATTGCCAAGGCAGCACCTTGGTACTGTAGACATATGCAGAGAGGAAAGGTACTTTTGCGATGGCCCCTTCATCCATGATTTCGGATCATCGCAATGGCTTGCGGGGCAGCCACAACGAAAGACGTATGAGTTCGGGGCTGATATAGAGGGAAGCAGGTCTGGACGTATGGGCAGGCAGACAAACTCGTTGGAACGCGGACTGGCGAGCATGACCTCTTGTCCTCAGTGCGGTCTACAGCTACCTGAGGGGAGTTCGTTCTGTTATCAGTGTGGATCCCACGTGGGAGAAGGAGATCTGGTTGTACCGCGTCTGGGAGCAGATGCGCCGACTCCTGAGTTCGGGTTGGCGGGCGCGGAAAGAATACCGCGGTTTACACCCCACGCGGCCGACGAGCCCACGTGCCGCTTCTGCAAGGGCCCGCTCGATCTCGACGGGGAATTCTGCGAGCAATGCGGAGCTCCCGTCAGCGAGGCCGCACCTTCCCGGTGGCTTAAATCTCCAGCGGTTGCTCAACCCCTTGTCTCCAACATGAGTTTGCAAATCGTCCCTGCTGCCGCAGGGTCTAGCGGGCCGCCCACTGCGAATGGACCGGCGGCACCAGTCGCGGCGCCGTGCTTGGCCACGCCGTCCGCGCCGGCTCGTCCCGACGAACGAATCTTGACGATGAATCCATGTAATACCGCGGCCCCCGCACGGATGGACCATCGGGCATCGCCGGACGGGAAGCCTGGCAAACCCGCTTCGACTCTGCCGGCGCCAGAGCCTGAGTTAGCCTCAGCAGCTTTAGGCCAAACGTTCGTGCCGAAGGCTCCGCCCGTTGATCATCCCAAAGTCAATGGCGGTGAGTTGCCGAAAACCGTGGTTGCGCCGTTGCCAAAGATAGCCGCGTCAGGTGAAGTCACCGGATCGCATCCCGGAACAAGTCCGATCATTTCTGTACCCAAGATTGTGCCCGTGCGTGGGGAGGCCATATCCCCTGCACTATTGAAGATGCCCTGTCCCAATGCAGTGCCTTCCGCAGCGAGTCTTACCGGATCTGCGGCTGCGAAGGTAACCTCGTCCCCAGCCCCGCTCGTACACGCGCCCTCGGCGTCCGTGCCTCCACGCATGGACGAGAAAGCCTTGAGGACGCCCCTGCTGAACATCCCACCTCCCCCACGGGCACACAAGCTAGTATCGCCGGGCGGGAACCCCGGCAAAGCCGCTACGACCTTCACGGCACCGCCGCCTGCGGTTCCTCAGGCAACTACAGCCCAGACTTTTGCTCTGAACGCCCCCGCTCTTGAAGTTCCAACAGTAGTCGTCGGTCAGTTGGGGAAAACCGTAGCCACACTTTTGCGCCAGAACGCAGCACTTTACGAAATTGCCGCGCCGGTCCCTGAATCGACCCCGGCCATTTCTGCACCGCCCGTTCTGCCCGTAGCCGGGGAGCTAGCATCCCCTGAGCGGGCTCGAAAGCCCTTCCCATTAATTCTCGTCGGTAGCATTGCCGGAGCGCTGCTGGCGGTGAGCATGGTAGCAGGCGGGTATCTTTACCATCGGAAGCTGCACAGCGTTCGAGTTACGAATGTGGCCGCGCCGAAGGTATCTCTCCCGACGCCACCGGTGGAAGCCGCTCCACCCCCAGAGCCCGACACCACTCCCCCTGCGGCTATCGATCTGCCCGAAGAAAAACCTCAAGCGCCTGCTCCGGCCAGAAAAGCGCGGCGCGTGAAGGTGGTCACGGCTGCGAAGCCAGCAGCGGCTGCGCCCGCCCCTGACCCCAAAGCTGCTCAGCTTGTCAGTTTGCAGAATCTCGCCCTCGATGCTTGCGCCAAGGGCAACTATGTTGACCCTCGGGACGCAAACGCCGTCGCCTATTCGCAGCGAGCGTTGGCGCTAGACCCCTCGAGTAGCTATACAAGGACGATTCTCGATAACAGCGTGAAAGGCGCAGTAATTCAGGTTCACCAGGCGATTGCGAGTAAGGACTTCACGACGGCCCAGCGAATCGCTGATTTGCTGGCGCAACTTCTGCCCAATGAGAGCGCCGTCGCGAGCTTGAAGGCCGATCTTTCCAGTGCCGAGAAGGCGGAAGAGGATTCGCGGCGCGCCAGCCAAGTCCCCGCCACCGTCCTCAGTTTCCGTGTCTTTCACACGCACTCCGGCAAGGGGGCCGGCGACAAAGGGACATATTGCCGCGGCACGTTGAGCGTTGCGGGCGACCACTTAAAATACGTCGGCGAGACTGCGACGGACGGACAGGTTCATAATTTCGACTTCGCGTGTTCAGAGGTCGAGATCAAGAAGAACCTTCGCGTCGCCTTTTGGGAAAAGGGATTCCACGTTCGAACATCTTCGGGCAGCCTCAATTTTCTCCCGGAAGATGGGTCGGCTTCGAATATTCGCGCTCTAGCGTCCGCATGCTCAAAATAGCATTGCGAGACTGCCACCTTCGGATAGGCAATCGAACAAGTCATTGAGGAGGATTCTTATGGAAGGCAGATTGACTCTTTCCTTACTCCAGGACCGCAGCGTTCAAATGGTTTTCAAGCCGAGTATGGGTGCTGCCCAAAATTCCAACGCCGTACGGGCGAAGGACACCGGGCAAGCGTGGTCTGACCTTGTCACCAGGTTTGGTTTCTCGCTTCCCAACGCCAAGGCGCACATTGCGCAGCTTCAGCGCAACGGGCATATCGACCTCGCCGTCAATATTGATGGCAGGGTGGTTTCCAGCCTTTTTCAATCGCGGTGAGCCGGCATCGATAAGCACTCGACCGCATTTGCTTTCACGCCAACCTGAGTCGGGGCCGTACAAAGTGGAAGAATCCATTGAGGCAAGCTTAAGGGATGGGCACCATCCGAAAAGCTGCGCCTTGGCCGTCAAAGTAAGACGCGCAAAGCATCGGACTCGGGGCTGGCGAAGCGTGCAGCAAGAAGCAGTAGAGGTGCGTCGCGCCAAGGTTTGCGAAGTGCATTCGGAACGCCCGTTCGATGTCTTCCTCGGCGCCTTCCATGGCGATCGCGACGAGCTTCCGCATGGTTTCCCCTTCGAGTTCCTCACGCGTAATGCAGTCGATAATAATCGCGAGGCTCGAATCGGCAGCCATCTTTTTGAACTCGCCTAAATCCGGGCCTTCGTGATTTCCCAAAACCGCGCCGATCACCTCGCACTTGCCGCCCGGGGCGAGGGCCTTGGGCAGACCGGCCATCAATCGGCGCACGATCCCCAACCCATCGCCTCCGCCGTCAGCGAAGCGGGGAAGGCGTACCCCCGGAGCCGCCGGCATGAAGGGGGGATTGCAGGAAATCAGGTCGAAGTTTCGCCCTGCCACGGGCTCAAGAAGATCGCCGTTTAACAATTCGACCTTTTCGGAGAGCTCATTCATGGCGGCGTTCGCCCAGAACAGTTTCGCCGCCAGCGGCTCGATCTCAACCGCGGTCACATGTGCCGCGCTCCGGGCGCACATCAAAGCTTGCGTCCCGACGCCGGAACAAAGGTCCAGCACGTTGCCTCCGGCGCCTTCCAGTATGCGGCTGAGCTCGATGGAGTCATTCCCGTAGTAGAACTTTGCCGAGCGCGATACCTTTTCGCAGAACAACCACAGCCCCAGGTGGAACACCAGCCGATAGGCAGGCGCGATCTTTTCCCCCGTCCGATTGACCAGGCCCAGCTCTTCGAGTGTCGAAAGGGTTTCATCCGGCACGCAAGCTTGGAGGTCGCGCCTCTCCACCTCCTTGCCCTCGCCGAGCAGGCGCGCTAAAACCTGGGACTTTTCTGCAATTTGCGACGGCTGGTTCCCCGCATCGCGGATTAACACTCGATCGAGTTCCGCCTCTGCCAGCAGGTTCTTCCACTTGACCAGCGCGCGTGCTTGTTCGCTTGTGAGCATTGTCAACTCAGTGTTGTCGGTCATCAACTTGCACAATCAGATGTGGTAACGGACCGCATTCAGGATAGACCAACTCTATCGAGCAATTCGTCGATTGTCCACATACACGCCGGCGGAGCGACGGCGTGAAGTGGACTCAATTTCCCGAGTCGCGGGCAAACACGACCATGCCATTCGCCGGAATGACGATATTTGCCGAAGCGCTGAAGCCGTGGAGCGGACCTCCCGACGCCCAAATTCCACCCCCATTGCCCGCCACCATCGGATTGATCCAGTGGTCGTAGACGTCGCTGTTGAAGACCTCCACCCACGGCCCCGGGAAGGGAAATCCAATCGCGTAGTCGTACCAGGTGGTTTCGGCGAGAGTCGCGACCACAATGACGTCATCGCCGGTGTCGAGCCAACGGTGAAACGCAATGACGCGATTCTGGTCGTGGACGTGAAAGGCATTCACATTATCCCCGCGCAAAGCGGGTTGACTCCATCGGAGGCGGATCAGATCCTGAGTGAAGCGCAGATGGTCCGCCATTGATGTGTCAGTGCTGCTATTAATGCCGCCCCAATCGATGAGATTGGCCGTCGCGGTGGGGTCGCAGTTCCATTGCTGGTCTTCCAGGAATTCCTGCCCCATAAAGATCTGGGGTATCCCTGGCGCTGTCAAAAGGAGTCCGGTGGCGAATCGCGAGCGGCTGCGGGCGTACCATGAGCGCGAATTCGAGCCGTCAGCCAGAGCAGGAATACGCTGGTCTCGTCCCACCGCCACAAGATCCTGGTTCTCGACACAGGGGACGGCCTGCCATCCATGCGCAAACCCCTGGGGATAGAGATTCGCGGCAATGGCATCAAAATCGACGGCAGCACTCTGGCCGAAGGACGCTTGCTGGACTGCCGCGCGGACGGCGCTCCGCAACCCGTCATGTTGGACCACGTCAAAGCCCGTTCCGCCATCCGCCGTTGGAGTGACAATCAGCGGGGCGGGCCGCGGGTAGTTCTGAAACTCGTCAGGCCAATACTCGGCATTTTGCAGCAGCCGTGGCTTGATGTAGCGAACCGTGCCGGTAAGGTCGCAGCAAAAACTCCAGCCGGAATCTTCATTCATGGAGAGGAGCGCGCTGATTTCATCGTAGCGGAACCCATCGGCGTGGAATTCATCAATATAGAATTGGGCGCTATTGATGATGAACTGGCGAACATCGTTATTCCAAAGGGCGAAGGAGAGGCCGCCCGCGAGGCCCATGTTGGTAAAGTAAAGGCTCTGGTTGTTATCGCTGGTGTCAGCAGCGCGATCCCAAAAATACAGGCTTTGATCGTCGCCCTCGAATCCGCCCGCGTGGTTGTACACTGCGTCAAAGGCCACGGCGATGCCGTAAACGTGACACACATCCACCAGGGCCTTCAATTGCGCAGGCCCGGAGGTGATGTCCTGGGTTCCCATGGGTGCCATGCCCTTGTTCGCCAGCAGGGTGTTAACGGTGGAAAGGTACCCGGCGAGGGCCGCGGGGTCTGACACAACATAAGGAAAGTCGGGCGAGAAATAATCCACGGCGTTGTACCCCATCGAGACTTTGGTTTCCATTTCATCGATTGGCAGCGGTTGGAGAACGTTGACCCCCAGCGCCGCCAGATACTCGATTTTCCCGATGACATCGAGAAAAGTCGACGCCACGCCCGGGGTGGGGGGTGCGTAGGTTCCAACATGCAACTGGTAGATGATCATGTTGGAAAAGTCCG
>Ga0181520_10010321_pt1 | contig 12566 bp, 13 predicted proteins | sample PEATcosm2014_Bin_29_FD_132451 | JGI IMG/M metagenome (GOLD analysis project Ga0181520, IMG submission 132451) | Peatland microbial communities from MTU Mesocosm Facility, Houghton, MI, USA - PEATcosm2014_Bin02_30_metaG | ecosystem: Environmental > Terrestrial > Soil > Wetlands > Peat | place...
ACGCCGAGAAAGCCTGTGGCACCGGTGACCAGGATAAGCTCTTCGCTGTTCATTCTAGAGAGGGCCCTCGTTACTGGAGCAACCCGAAGGCCGGTGAACGATGGCCTTTCGGCGCGTGGGCATCGGGATAATGATCTATCTGATTATAGATGGATGGCCCAGAGCGAAAATGGCGACTGGGCGCGATCGTTTCACGATGTAATGGACGATGTTATTGCGTTGAAATGGAGGCGGATGTGGCGGCAGCTCATAGTTGAAAACTCCGGGTGAATAGGCAAAGTAGAAGGCCTAATTCACATTTTTTCATGGAGAAAGCGAATCTAACTCGACTTTTCACTGGTGTGGGCAGGTACACTGGCGTGACACAGGAGGATAACTCATGCAAACGCGGATACAGGGCACGACCATGCCCGTGCTTGATGTGCAACTGAACCCAAACGAGAGCGTGTTTTCCGAAAGCGGCGAGCTTTCATGGATGACGGCTTCGATCCAGATGACGACCCATACCCAGATGGGCGGAGGCGGCGGGTTGTTTGGAGTTTTGAAGCGCGTGGCGGGCGGCGGCAGCTTGTTTATGACCGAGTACAGGGCTTACCAGTATCCAGGCGAGGTGAGTTTTGCGACCAAGGTGCCGGGGCATATTGTGCCGGTGCAGGTGCAGCCAGGGCAGGAGTTCATGATTCACCGGCATGGGTTTTTGTGCGCGACCGATGGCGTGACAATTGGCGTGGGTTTTCAGCAATCGCTGGGCGCGGGGATTTTTGGTGGGAACGGGTTCCTGCTGCAAAAGCTGGCCGGGCAGGGGACGGCGTGGTTGGAGTTGAGCGGCGAGTTGATTTTGAAGGACCTGGCGCCGGGCGAGGTGCTACGGGTGCATCCGGGACACGTAGGGGCCTTCCAGGGGACGGTGGCGTTCCAGATCACCATGGTTCCGGGGCTGAAGAATGCGATTTTCGGTGGAGATGGGATTTTTCTGGCGGTGCTGACGGGGCCGGGCCGGGTGTGGCTGCAGACGCTGCCGATTTCGCGGCTGGCACACCAGATCGGCGAGTATCTGCCACGTGGCGGCGAATCGCGGCAGGTGGGTCCTGCGGCCGGCGGAGCGCTGCTGGGCGGGATTGTGGGGTCGATCCTGGGCGGGGACCAGTGAAGGCAGTGGACAGTGGACAGTGAGTGAAGAAGTGAAATAGTGAAGCTGCGGTTAGCGGAGCCCGGTTCGGATTAGCGAGAGCCGGGTCGCCCCGTTTAGGAAAGAGAGATTGGAGTGATGCGTATTGGCCGTGAACTTTTTTTCATTCTCTTTCTCTGTGCCTTGGCGGAACCTGCCTGGACACAGGAAGGGAAGGTGCTGACGGCGATTCCCGCGGGGGGCTTTCAGTTTCAAGGCTCGTGGGATTGCGCGGGATCATTTGGTAACGGAAAGACACACAGATCAACCTTTACGGGGAGCGTGATTCTGGGCGGCAAATGGCTGGAGCTGACGGAGCAGGATATCGAACCTGCTACCGGGTATTTAGCTAAGTATTTGATCGGCTACGATGCGAAAAAGAATCGCCTGGTGGAGTTTGACGCCAACAACTTTGGAGCGGCCACCTATACTAGCGCAGAAGGCTGGCAGAACGGTGTGCTTACCATGACTTCTCCTGTGTCGGACGACGCCAAGGCGCCCTATGCGGCGAACCGGTTTCTCTACTCGATCGCAGCGCCGGATACCTTCACAGTGGACTGGCAGGTAAGTAAGACGCCGGCCTTGAACTGGGTCGCCAGCGACCATCTTGTCTGCAAGCGCAGCGTCCACACATAGGGCAACGAAGAAGCTCACACATGGCTGAATCTTCCGGGAATTCGCGCAATCTTCGCGGCGATATTGTGTTTGCATTCGCGCTAGCGCTGGCTTGCGCTTTGGCCTGGCTGGTGCGGGATGTGCTGCTGCTGCTGTATGTGAGCGCGCTGTTCGCGGTGGTGCTTACACCGGTGGTGCGGTTTACTTCAGACATTCGGATACGGCGCTGGCAGCCGTTCAAAGGGACGGCGGTGCTGGTGCTGATGCTGGTGCTGGTAGCGGGGCTTACTGCCTTCGGATTCCTGGCGATTCCGCCGGTGGCGCGGGACTTGCAGCAATTCAGTGGAGAGGCGCCAACGCGGCTGCCGCAGATTGTGGCGAAGTTGAAGTCGATTCCTTATACCGACCAATTGAATACTGAAGCGATCAGCGAAAAGGCGCAGGACTTCGCGAGCCAGGCGGCAACGCAACTGCTACTTTCGATCAAGGACTGGGCGGGCGGGCTGTTCCGCATCCTGATGGGCGTGATTCTCACGGTGTATTTTATTGCGGAGGGCGAACACGCTTACAAGTGGTTCCTTTCGTTTTTTCCGTTGGAGAAGCGCGAGCGGCTGGACAAGGCGCTGCGGCGGGCTGAGCTCCGGATGGGCAAATGGCTGCTGGGGCAGGGTAGCCTGATGTTGATTCTGGGAACGGCCAGCACGATTGTGTACCTGTCGCTGCACATTCGCTATGCGTACGCTCTGGGAGTGTTGACGGGGCTGCTGAACATCATTCCTGTGCTGGGTGCGGCGATCAGCATTGCCCTTGCGCTGCTGGTGGCGGCGATTGACTCGTGGACGGGAGTGATTGGCATTGCGGTGTTTTACCTGGTCTATCTGCAGGTGGAGAACTCGTACCTGACTCCGAAGATTATGAAAAGCAGCGTGGATTTGCCGGGATTAGCGATCCTGGTGGCGTTGCTGCTCGGGTCTGCGCTGGAGGGGGTCGTGGGCGCAATGGTTTCCGTGCCGACGGCGGTGCTGGTGGCCGTCCTGGTGGATGAGTATTTGGTGCAGAAAGATTCAGTGGATGAGACAGCCAGTTAGCAGGTGAACCTGGACTTGTGACAGGTTTCAGAGGCGAGGACCCGCGATGCTTCTGGTGGGTAGGTCTTACGGCTTCAGGGGCGTATCTATCTCCACGGTTGCGGTGACTATCATGCCTGGCTTGATGATGGCTTCTCTTCCGCTTTGTCCCTCGAGGAATACGCCTCCCTGGAGCGGAATTGTCTTTCCTTGCAGGTTGAGAGAGCGAACATCTACGACGAGGTCGCCTGCTGTGGCTCCGGGGCGGGAGCAGCGCAGGTCAGGAAGGCTTCGACCGGAGTTCCTCTCGCGAGCAACACGATGTCGCCTGCCTTCACGTCCTGGTCCAGCATCAGTGCGGCTTTGTCTCCCACCTGGGCGGTTTCCGAGGTGATCTCGGAGCCAGTCGCCAAACGTAACCGAGTTCCGGCATGCAGTACCCCATCGATGATTTGCTTCGGCTCCCGGGCGGGAGGGGTTACGGGAGGAGCATTCACTCTATAATCCGCCTTCACGACTGCGCTGCGCACTAAGTCCCACCCTACTGCGATGGCCTGGAAATGGGCGGTTGCGTTGATGGTGATAGGGCCAGTGTAGGGTGTGGATGCCGTTGTCGGAGTCCATCCGTCGGTTGAGTAATAAACCGCTGAGTACTCTGGACCACGCCATTTGATGTGCACCTTCGTTCCGGCTTTGACCATGCCCGACTTGATGGAAAACCATGGCAGGCGCGAATTGTCGACGACCGGCACCGGGTTCTGGTGTGGAACATTTAGAAAGTTACCTTGATTTTGCAGGCTAGCCTGTAGCTGCGCTATCTGCATTTGTTGCATAGTCAGTTGCATGGCCTGTTGCGCGGCCATCCCCGCGTTCATTATTTCCTGATGCATTTGTTGCGCTGCCTGCAGGCTGCCCAGTTGCATGGCCTGTTGAGCGGCCATGACCCCTGGATCCATTTGGCCGTAGGCGCAGGCACTGCCGAAAGCTAAAACGAGAAGAGCGGTTTTCATATTCGTTCCCCAATCGCGGAGCGAATGCTATTGCGCCTGGGGACGCAAGGGCACCAGTTATGGCTGCAGCGGTGTATCCGCAGCTACGGTGGCGGTTAGAGACATGCCAGGTTTGATCTGGGCTTCGCTGCTTTGATCTGACGCTGTTGAGGTGTCCAGTGAAGTTTTGAGGACGGACGGCTTGGCGGAGACGAGAGCGGTTCCTGCCAAGGTCTCCCCGCCGAGCAGTGGCACCTGCGTTCCGTTGATGGCGAGCGAGTGGACCTGGAAGACCAGGAGGCCCGGGGTTCCGGAGCGGCCAGCGGGAACAACCTGAGTGATGGCGGCGTCGACGGGCATTCCTCTCGGAGCTATGACGGTATCGTCCACCTTTACATCCTGGTCGAGCACGAGGCTGACCTTGTCTCCAACCTTGAGGGACTTTGAGGTGACATCCGATTGAGTGACCAGCGCTAGAACGCTGCCGGCCTTCAACACACGGTTGGCGGAGAGAACCAACGGCGGGAGCGAAGATGCAGGAGCTTGCACGGTGTAATTGGCGGCGGTGATGGGGCCACGCTGGTGGTCTGGTCCGATGGCGAAGGCTTGTAGGCGGGTGCTGGAGAGGATTGGGATTGGGCCGGTGTAGCGCCTGGAGGCCATGGTCGGCGTCCAGCCGCCGGCGGTGTAGTAGATGTCCGCATGACGGGTGGGGCAGGAGATGCGCACCGTAGTGCCCTGGGCTACCGTTCCCGGCTGGATTGAAAAGGTCGGACGGCAGGTGTAGACCATTGTGGACCCAGAGTTGAGCTGGGCATTTTGCACGTCCTGCTGCATTTGCTGGGAGGCCTGCTGGCTGGTTCGTAGCATGCCTTGCATGGCCTGCTGTGAGGCTTGTTGGTTCATCTGTATGGCCTGTTGCACGGCTTGTTGAGCGGCCATGGCTCCTGGATCCTGGCCGTAGGCAGAAACGCTGGCGAGGACAGAGAGGAAAAGAGCGGTTTTCATGATCGTTCCCCAATATCGGATTGCGATACCCGTTGTATTCGACCGGGAAATTCAGGGGCGGTTATGAGGATTTCGACGCTATTTTGCGGGGGCTGCGCCTTGGATCTCCGCTTCTACCGCTGCTTTCATCACGCCGCAACTTGAGAAGAAGTGGACGAGGTTAGAGGTCAGGGGATTCAAGTTTCTACTATCCCAGGTACGAAAATCCGGACCTGGGGCACCCGCTGTGTTTTGGGAAGGCCGATCTGCGGTCGCCATTTTGAGTTCGCCGGTGCCTTGCGCGTCTAGGATTTGGGTGGTCAGCTTGCGGGCGAGGTCGAGAGGGAAGCTCTCAGAGACGAACACGAGATTGCCACGGGTGGTGATGACGACTGGGCCTTCCGTGGTGGTCCAGATTTGCTCCTGGATACCGGGAGGGGTGGTTTTCTGAGCATCGAGGTCGAGTTTGAGGCCGGAGTATTTACGGCCGAGCTCGCCGGCGTAGAGCTGGGAAAAGATTTGGGCGGAGGTGGTGTTCTTCCAGGCGGACAGGTAGAAGAGGGCGAGAGATTTGGTGCTGGCTTGCTCGGCGGGGGTTTTCGCGTCGAGTCGCTGGCCGGCCCAATAGATGCCGCCATTCCAGGCGGGAGTGAGATCGCGGGCGGCTCCTTCGCCGCCGAAGATTTCAGCAAGGATGTTGAGATCGAGCTGACCGACCTGGCCGATGTCATAGGGCTTGTAGATGGCATCCACGAGCGGATGAATGTCGGGCAGGATGGGCACGGGCGGGACGTGGCGCTTTTCGTATTCGCGGGGGTTGATGATCTCCCAGGACGAGGTGGGCGGGTGATCGAGAGCTCCAGCAAAGGCTGCGGCCTGACCCTGATCCATCCAGACGTCCTGCTCGAAGCTGAGACCCTCGCTGTAGGGAAAGAGGAGCGATTCAGAGAGCAGGATCGGTGCGCGGGAGAGGACAGGAGAGTCTGCCGAAGCCTTCATCTGTTGCTTGACGACATCCATGACCTCAGGATCTTTGACGAGGCTCTTGCCCAGGGGCTTGAGGGTGTAATCCATCATGACCGCGGTGGCCTGGCCTTCGGCTACGGCATCGCGCGCGGTATCCATTTCATCTTTGGCAAGGTTGACGGCGTCACCGGGGGCATTGAGGGAGACGTTGTCGGGGGTCTGGTCGTTCCACTTTTCGAGGTCGGAGTGCTGATCCTGAAGGGCGTGGGTGAGCTCGTGGGCGAGGACCGGCTTCTGCTCGTCAATGCTGATCCAGTCGAGCATGTTGACGGTCTTGGTTTTGGAGTCGTAATAGGCCTCGATCTGCTCGTCGAGGAGGGCAAGGAGGAAGGGCTTCAGGGCGAAGTCGTGGTCGAGGAGGCCGAATTTCTTGAGGACGATTTCGCCGCGCTGGAGGCGCTTGGAACCCTCATCCTCATCGAATTTCTGCTTCAGGTAGGTTTCGACGGCGGCTTTGCTGGTGATTTTGCGCTTGACGTCGCTTTTGATGGGCAGGCCGGTTTCCTGCGAAGAGAACTTGATGAGTTCATCGACGAGAGAGAAAAGCTTCTTGGCCTCCTCAGGGGAAATGTGGGTGGGCGGCTTGTCGCTGTCGGAGGCCTGGGCCTGGGCCGGGGGCTGGGGTTTAGGGGCAGATGTTGGCGGAGGTTGCTGGGCGGCGGCGGCGATTGCGGCTGCGATGCAGAGGACTAGCATGGGGCCGGCGGTGCGCCAGAGGAGTACCACCCGTGATTGCTGCTTGCTCATTGATTCTCCCAGAGGTTCCCCCAGCGCTTGTGGCTGCGATGCCGGAACAACTGCTTCATCTTCCAAGGCTATAATCATGGAGCGGTCTGGCGCGAGGTTTGGACGGAAAAAACCTGAGGCCCGACGTGAGAAGAACTTCCCTATGATTGAAACTGCGCCTGGCGCATCAACTCCGGTTACTCCGTTGGCATTGCTATTGGCCTCCTCGGCCAGAGCTCATGAACTTAACAACTATCGCGGCGCAATGACGCCACGTGAGTTAGACGCTCCCGAGCGGGAAACAGCCGCCTTGGTGGAATCGGCCGCGGTGCACGACCTGGGCTGGATGAAGCGGGTGGCGGTGCGCGGGGAAGACAGGTTCCGCTGGCTGAGCGGGATGGTGACCAACATGGTGAACGAGCTTGGGGAGAATACCGGCGCGTGGAACCTGGTGCTGAATGCGCAGGGGCGGATTCAGGGGGACCTGACGGTTTGGCGGGAGAAGGACAGCCTGGAACTGGAGATTGCCGCCGACCAATATGAAAGGCTGATGGCTCACCTGGAACGGTTCATCATCATGGACGATGTGGAGCTGGTTCCTCTGAACGGCGAGGCAGCAGGGATGGCGAGCGCGGAGGCGGTGCTGGGGTTGACGGGGCCGCAGGCGGGCGAGATGCTGGGCCGGGCCGGGCTGCCGGAACTTGCAGAGCCGCTGACCAGCACGCGGGTGGAGTGGTACGGATTTGATTTGCGGGTGACGCGCGGGTATGGCGTGCTGGGAGCGCACTATTCGCTTTGGGTTCCGCTGGCGGGGTTGGAGAAGCTGTGGAAGTTTCTGCTGACGGCGGGGGCTACGCCGGTGGGCAGCGCGCGGGTGGAGGCGTTTCGGGTTGCGGAAGGGATTCCACTACACGGTGTGGATATGGCGGAGAAGGATTTGCCGCAAGAGACATCGCAGACACGGGCGTTGCACTTCAGTAAGGGCTGCTACCTGGGGCAGGAGATTGTGGAGCGAATCCGGTCACGCGGGAACGTGCACAGGCACTTGCGGCAGCTTGAGCTCTTTGGACCGGCGCCGGCGCGGGGAACCGAGTTAACGTTGGACGGCGGGGCGGTTGCGGGGCGGATTACCAGCGCGGCGGGGTTGGCGCTGGCGGCGGGGAGCCGCGTTTATGGGTTGGGGATGATTCGCGCGGAGGCTGAGGTGGGGTGGCAGACCTTCAGCTACAGCGATGGATCGCACGCAGGGACGGCGCGGATACTGGGGAGTTAGTTGGATTCGTTCCCATGCCTCAGAAGCGAGACATGGGGCACCCGGCTCAAGGGCACCCGAGAAGTTAGTAAGGAAGCGAGTTCGTAAGTTAGTAAGTCAATTTGATGAGTTGAAAGATTGGAATTATGAGCGATACTCCGAAATTTACCGTGATTGACCGCCGGAAGTTCAAGGCGGAGGATGACAACGAGAGCGCGCAGACGCCAGCGACGGAGTCAGAGGAAAAGGGCGAAGTCAGCGCGGGTCCGCAACTTGTGGTGAACGAGAACAAGGCGTCGGCTGGGCCGGAGACGGGACGTGCCGAAGGTGAAGAACACGTGATCGACCCGGAAAATCCCGAGGGGATTCCGCCGGCGCCGACAGCGCAAGAGAGCAAGGAACAGAAAAACGCTTACGAGGCTTCCGCACAGCGGCTGGAAGATTTGCTGAGGGCGCAGAATCCCGGGATGGGCGCGCCGCCGGCAATGACGTTCGAGCACCTGGTGCAGCAGTTCTATGTTTCCGCGATGGTCCAAATGGGAGCGGGGGCGCAGGAAGGACAGCGGCCGCGGGTGGACATTGTGGGTGCGCGCAACACGATTGACCTGCTGGGTGTACTGGCCGAGAAGACGCGCGGAAATCTGACGGACGTCGAGACAAAGACGCTGGACAGCGTTCTGTTTGAGGTAAGGATGGCCTTCCTGGAGCTGACAAGCATGATCAGCGTGCAGGCGATGCAGCCTCCTCCTCCGCCGCCGCCGGGGAGACGGTAAAGACAGTTGTCAGTTATCAGTAGCTAACCACCCCGGCAGTTGTCTGTGACCAGTTGTCAGGACGAGAGCGTATGGACGGGCGGCTGACATTTCTTGGGACGGGGACCTCGATGGGGGTTCCGACGCTGGGTTGCGGGTGCGCGGTATGCACTTCAACTGACCCAAGGGACCGGCGGCTGAGGCCTTCGGCGCTGGTGCGGTGGATGGAGCCCCGCTCCGAAATTTCTGCTTTCCCACCCATGCGCCAAGAAGGCGGCGCATGGATAGGGCACCCGGCTGAAGATGACGGCGGGCGGGAGCGGGCTGTGGTGATCGACACCGGGCCGGACTTCCGTGAGCAGGCCTTGCGCAGTAGGCTGAGGCGCGTGGACGCGGTGTTATATACGCATTGGCACGCCGATCATATTTTAGGGCTGGACGATCTGCGTCCACTGAGCTTTGCAGCGTTCCGCGCCGGCGGGCCGATTCCGCTTTATGCTGCGGAGACCACAACCGAGGTGCTGGAGCGGATCTTCGAATACACATTTTCACCGGATGCCACGTATCCCAATCGGGCGAAGGTGAAGCTGATGGCTCTGGCTGCGAGAAATGCGGTGCATGGCGTGGAGTTTGTTCGCGTGCCGGTGATGCATGGGGAGATGGAGATTGCCGGATTCCGGTTTGGGCGGACAGCGTACCTGACGGATGTGAGCGCGATTCCCGAGACGAGCTTTGCGCTGCTTGAGGGTGTGGAGACGCTGGTGCTTTCCGCGCTGCGTCATAAGCCGCATCCGAGCCACGCCACAGTGGAACAGGCGGTCGAGTGGTCGCGGCGGATTGGCGCGAAGCAGACGTGGCTGACGCATATTGCGCACGAGCTGAGTCATGAATCGACCAATGCGGCGCTGCCGTCGGGAGTGGCTCTGGCTTATGACGGGCTGGAGCTGGCTGTGACGCTATGAGCGATGAGCGCGTGATTCCCGTATACCGGTCTGTTCGCGAGATTGCGCAGGGGTTTGGCCCTTGCGTGGCGGCGATTGGAAATTTCGATGGCGTGCACGTTGGTCACCGGGAGATTCTCGCGTCCGTTGTGGAGGAGGCTCGCGGGCTGGGGGTGCGGTCAATTGCGATCACCTTCGATCCGCATCCGGAGAAATTTTTGAGACCGCACAGGGCTCCGGGATTGCTGACGCCGATGGATGAACGGGTGAAGCTGCTGGCGGCTACGGGAATCGATGGAGTGCTGGTGTTGCCATTCGACGCGGAGCTGGCGGCGATGCTGGCGGAAGATTTTGTTCGCGATATATTGGTTGGCGCATTGGATGTGCGCGGATTGCACGAGGGTGGGAACTTTCACTTTGGGCATGGGGCGCGCGCGGGAGTTTCGGAGCTGAGAGCCTTTGGCGCGGGGTTTGGATTTGCGGTGCATATGCACAAGGCGGTGCGGGTGAGGGGGCTTGAGGTTTCGAGTTCGGCGGTGAGGGCGCTGGTGGCGGCTGGAGATGTGCGGCGGGCGCGGTGGATGCTGGGACGGCCGTTTGGGGTGCGATCGACACAGGCGCGGGGGCGCGGGATCGGGACGCGGCTGCTGGTGCCTACGGTCAACCTTGCGGCGCATGAGGGATTGCTGCCGGGGTTCGGGGTGTATATAACGAGACTGACGATTCAGGGGCCGGGCGGCGGACGGTGCTTTCAGGCGGTGACGAATGTAGGAAATAGGCCTACGTTTGGCGAGGATTCGTTTGCGGTGGAGTCGCACATACTGGACTTTGAGCCGGTGGAGATGGACGAGGAGACGCCGCTGGAACTGGAATTTTTGATGCGGCTGCGCGGGGAGATGAAGTGGCCTTCGCCGGAGGCGTTGAAGGCGCAGATATTTGAAGATGTCGCCCGGGCGAAGCGGTTCTTCCGGTTGGCGGGATAGATTCGATTATTTATCATGATGGGCATGAAAAACCGCTCCGTGCCCACCGACATTTTGTTGCCACACGTTACTTATCAGAATCCGGCGGAGGCTTGCGAGTGGCTGAGCCGGGTGCTTGGATTCAAAGAGAATTATCGCTATGGGGAGCCTGTGCGCGGGATCCAGATGTACCTGGGGCAGGCATACGTGATGCTGCATTGTGCGGGGGAGCATTGTTCGAGCCCGGCCAAGCTCGGCTACGGGACGCAGACGCTGACGGTATTCGTGGACGACGTAGATGCGCATTACACGAAGGCCGTGGCCGAGGGCGCCAAGATTGTGGAGGAACTGCAGGAGACAGTCTATGGCGAGCGGCAGTTTGGGGTTGAGGATCTGGATGGTCACAGGTGGCTGTTCTCGCGGCACGCGCGGGATGTGGATCCGGGAGAATGGGGAGCTACGGTAAAGCACGAGCGGTGACGGAGCCCGGACTGAGCGAGAAGAGGTGTGCGCGTTGCGCTTTATGAGGCGGTTGATCCCGGTTTGTGTTTGCGCGCTGGTGGCTTGCGGACCGGGGCAGGCGGCTCAGGATGCGCCCATTGCATCTTCGAATGAGTTTCAGAATCCGCAACGGGTAACGATTGAAGGCTACAGCGATGACGCGATGGAGCCTTTCGTCAGCCGGGATGGAAAGTATCTTTTCTTCAACAATCTGAATGAGCCGAAGGTGAATACGAATCTGCACTGGGCGGCGCGTATCGACGATCTGCATTGCAGGTATCGCGGAGAGATTCAAGGCGTGAATACGGCGGCGCTGGAAGGCGTAGCTTCGATGGACCGCGAAGGCAATTTCTATTATGTGTCGAACCGGAACTATGACCAGACGGCTTCGACGTTGTATCGCGGGAGGTTTTCCGATGGCCGCGTGAGTGGCATTGAACTCGTGCCGGGGGTCTCGCTAAGCAAGCCGGGGATTGTGAATTTCGATGCGGAGATCAGCGCGGATGGGAACACGCTCTACTTTGTAGAGAGCCAGTTCAGCTTTCTAGGGCAGCCCAAGAGTGCACGCATTCTGTATGCGAGGCGGAACGGAAATGTGTTTGTGAGGGATGGCGATAGCGCGCGGATTTTGAAGACGATCAATACGGATGCGTTGAACTATGCGCCGGCCACTTCGGCATCGGAGCTGGAGATTTTCTTTACGCGGGTCGGTAAGGATGGGCCGACGATTTACGTGGCGAAGCGGGCGGAGAAGACGCTGCCGTTTGATGGGCCGCAGCGGATTTCGGCGATCACCGGATTCGTGGAAGCGCCAACGCGCTCGCCGGATGAGTTATCGCTCTACTATCACAAGAAAGAGAATGGTCGGTTTGTGATTTACCGGGTCAGCCGGAGGCGAGGAACAAAAACGGCGGACTGAATAGAGGATTTCCCTTTGGCCCGATGCGCGAAATCCGAATTCTCGCGCTTACTTTGAGTCGAGGTCAGGCTTCATTGTGTTCATGTCGACCGGGACGGAGACGTGTTCATGGCTGATGAGCCACTGGCCGTTGATTTTTTTGTAGCCGTCGGTGACACGCACGGCGTATTCCACCTTTTTGCCGGATTTGTCGGTCATGATGGGGTGTTGGATGCTGTGACTGTAGGCGACGTCTCCTCCCACGGTGACGTCCAAATCGGTGATCGTAAAGTCAGCGGGGCCGGGAAAGGCGGCAAAGAAGCCTTCAAAGTCCTTCTTGTATGCGGGCCAGCCTGTGTATTGACGAGGCGGTGCTACGTCGAAGACGACAAGGTCTGGCCCAGGGGTGTAGAGAGCCATGATTGCGTTGACGTCCTTGGCCTTGAAGGCTGCGGCGAAATGATCTTCGAGGGCGCGGATATCGGCTTCATCCTTCGCTTTGGTGTCGGGGGCTTTGGTGTCGGCGACGGGGGCGGTTCCACAGCCGGCGCAACAGACCAGCAGGGCTATGCAGAGAGACTTTCGTATCTTCATTATCAGCGTTTCCTCCGAGCTATTTGAGGCCTGAACGATTGCACGAAACGGACAGATTTGAGGGTGGGTCTCTCGGGTCGTCAACCGT
>Ga0181520_10010323_pt1 | contig 12565 bp, 9 predicted proteins | sample PEATcosm2014_Bin_29_FD_132451 | JGI IMG/M metagenome (GOLD analysis project Ga0181520, IMG submission 132451) | Peatland microbial communities from MTU Mesocosm Facility, Houghton, MI, USA - PEATcosm2014_Bin02_30_metaG | ecosystem: Environmental > Terrestrial > Soil > Wetlands > Peat | place...
AATATCTGATCGAGGATGCGCAGCCAGGCTGGTTCTCCGAGGCGCTCGTTCGGACGCAGCTGGTAATCGCAGAACGTCTTGGCACGGCTGAAACGAGCATCCCCATTTCCGAACGACAGCCAACGGCTGACACCGTCCTAAGGGTCAAGGTCTCGCCCCAGGCGTGTCGCGGCGAGCATCTGGTGGGAGCGGCCTTTCCCGAAGGCGATTCCGAGGGCGCATTTGGGATGTGGTTAGGGGAGACTGCCAACGATGACCCGACACATCAGAAATTGGGACTGACACGGCAGCGCGATCCGCTCACTGACTTCATCGAGGGTGCCATCGCTTCGGCCGGTCGTCGTAGTTGGTTCGGCGGCATCGAACCGAGCAATCCCGCAGGCTCGCTGTTCGAAACCTTTCGGCGCTCATCGCCCAATATCGTCCCCGCCCCAGTCAGACCTCTATTTCACGGCCTGGCTCCGTGCAATCTTGTGTTGCCTGAAGCTGCGGGCTTGTCGATTGGCCAGGGTCTCAGGACCGGGTGTAATGGATTCTTCTATGTTGACTGGCTGGGAGAAGCGGGCGCCGGCTCGGCCCGCATTCGCCTCAGTCACCTCTTTGATGACCAAGAACTCACGGTTCCCGTCGCGTGCCTTGCGCCTGTTGTCCGGCGGCAATCCGAACTGTCCGGTCCCGTCAATGCCGCTCGGCTCCCGGGTAGGGTACTCGACCTGAGACAGTGGGTGCTGCCTGAAGACGCTGCTATCGTTGCGCAGGCGAAGCATCTCTATGATCGTGAAGGACTCGCGGTTCCTACGGTCATGCCGCTTGAATTGGCGGAGTTCGTGCGGCGCGCTGGCAACACCTTAGTGCGCACGAACGGAAATGAATCGAAACCTGTCTCTGAACTATCGGCGGTCAGGACGAATGTGCGCGCGTCCGGAAACCGCATCCCAAGGTTTTGGTACATGCTGCCGAGTTTCGCACCGCGTCACCTTCCTCTTGCGTTCGTGGCCAGGATAAACCAAGGCGTTCCGTGGATCGAAGTGAATGACGAGCCACCCGCACTGATTGATGCCAACTTCTCGACCATATGTGGAGATTCCAGGTGGACACGCTTTGCGTTGCGGGCGCTCTTCAACAGTTCGTGGGCTCGTGTCTGCATGGAGGCGTTGGGAACGCCGCTCGGTGGTGGCGCGCTCAAGCTGGAAGCGACCCAACTGAATCGCCTGCCAATTCCCGTAATGGACTCCTCAGATTTGGCAATTCTCGACGACGAGGGCCGAAGGCTGGAATCTGCCACAACCTCAGGGGCAGAAAGATTACATCGGTTCATTCTTACAAAGATCACTCGGTCGGAGGAGGCAAATCCGAAATTCGACATTGTACTCAGAGACCTACAGCATACCGCCGAATCCCTATGTCGAGATCGACAGAGGAAGCGGACATGACCTGGTCGGTCACCGCTGCGAGAAGTCTGATCGCGCGGTGCACGCAACTGCGCGACGAGGGTCGAACCGAGGCGGTGTTGCGAGCCGAGTTCCAATCGTGGCTGCGCCAAGTCTTTCCCGATCCGTCGGATGCAAGCCAAAGAATCGCTGGCGTAGCCAAAGGAAACTTAGCTGGTGGGCGGACCATCTTTGAAAGGCGAGTCTGGTTCGTGCCTCGATACGTTCCAAAAAGCAGTCCGTCGCTCTTCCCCAGAAAAAATCCTCTAATTCTTCCGCGCGATTCATACGAACCAGCGGCATGGATCAGTGACACTTTTTTCAGATCACTCGAATTGCAGTTCGGGCAAATCGTGGCAGCAAACCTCCATCGCGCCCAATGATATTAGGACTCTCGAGCGAGAGCGCACACGATCGAAAAGCGGTCGGACCTCCGGGCGAAAATAGCGGAAATTTGGAAATGGCTGTCGCGAAGTGCTTTTCACTACCCCTCGACCAGCACTGCGACCAGTCGGTGGATTAGTTCAAGCTGCTGAGGAGTGCAATTAACCAAAAGAGTTTCAATCCGCTTTCGGAGATCCCGTTCGTCGTCCTCTCTTTCGAGAGTGAGAAGGATACGTGGCGAAACGCCAAGTCCTCTCGCCATCGCCACAATCGTATCGAGGCTCGGTACTTTCTTTCCTCGTTCAACATCCCCCCAAAAATTCGCGGTTATGTCACCGCGTTCGGCGGCCTTCTCGAGGCTCAGTTTGGCGCTCTTCCTCAGCCGACGAACGCGCTTAGCGAATTGGGTACGATGTTTCACGGGGCGTGTTGCCACAACATAGCGGTCATGCGAGCGGCGTTACACCATCGATAGGGTTGATTGCGGTGAGTTATACACTCTATAGATTTCTAAATGGCTGTCTGGTCAGGAGAGATGGCCTTCGGACGTCCGTGTCCATAAATCGTCTTTACGATTCGAAGGCTGAGCTCCCGCTGGTCCGGATTACACAAATCTAGGAGATCATTTATCTGGCTTCTCACCGTGTTGTCCGGAGGGAGCTCTTCGAGAGCCATCAGCACCTGAAGGGAGATTCCCAGTCCTTGCGCCATTCCACCTATAGAGAGCAGACACGGTTCCTGTTCACCGCGCTCCACGTTGCCCCAAAAGTTAGGTGAAATTCCGCCTCGATCGCAGGCGTCTTGGATGCTCAAACCGGCGGTTTCTCGGAGCCTGCGGACCCTCGTTGCGAATGTCGTGAGATAGTCCACGCTGAATCACCAGGCCAAACGATAGAGGTGAATGCTGGCATAAAACACACCCGATAGAGAGTATTTGTCTTGCAAAATACGCTCTATCGAGTTATTTATATGACTATTGTGCCCTCTAAAGCGTTGGAGAATGGAGTCTTGCTTTCGTCGAAAACGGTAGGCCTGGCTAGGACGTAGTGTATGGACTCGGCGGCCACAACTCGCCTTCTAGCCGTTCGATTCTCCCGGCCAAAAATCGCTGCCGGAGTTGTCGTGCAAGACAAGACCCCGACTCACGCAGAGATCTCCGACGAATCCTTACTCAGCCACATCCGCATGGGCGATCCCGAAGCTCTGGCCACACTGTTTGAGCGCTATGCGCGGCTGACGCGAAGCGTGGCGGTGCGCATCCTGAGAGATACAGCCGAGGCAGAAGACCTCGTTCAAGACCTGTTTCTCTATATCCAACGGAGATGCGGAATCTTCGACAGCTCTAAGAGCACGGCGCGGTCCTGGATTGTGCAGATGGCTTACCACCGAGCGCTCGATCGGCGGCGGTACCTGAAGTCCCGGGAGTTCTACGCACAACCATTCTTTCCAGCCGATGGCGCGCCACTGGTCGGAAAGCAGACCACGGAAAGCGATTATTCCGCCGAAGCTGTGTTTGGGCGTAATGGTCTAGACAAAATCGTGAATGCCTTGTCGGCCGATCAGCGCGAGACCGTGCGCTTACATTTTTTTGAGGGCTACACGCTCCTCGAGATCAGCGAGAGACTGGGACAGCCGCTCGGAAACGTGCGGCATCATTACTATCGAGCGCTGGACAGGCTACGGAAAGAGATGTTTGCAAATGATCGGCAGACCGCCGAACGGTGTGCTAAATAGATAGTGAGATTCAGGGATCGGGAAGCGGTTCAAGATGTCACCTCATGACGAATTCCTCGAACTGTGTGCCGTATCGACGTCGGGCGAGCTGAGCGAACAGGAACGGAGAAAGCTCGAAGCGCACCTTGCCGGCTGCGCGGAATGCCGCCAAGCCTTGCAAGAGTTCGAGGCGGCCGTCGATGTGGGCGTCCCGTTGCTCGCTTCGAAGTTGTCCCCCGCATCGTCACCGGATTCCTCCGAACCATTCGCGTCGCACTCGGCGAGGTCCGAACAGCCCAGCTCGCTTGTCGGCGCCGCGGCTTTGCGGCAGCACTCGGACGATGCCGCGGTTGTGCCCGGCGTTGTTGCAAGAGGCTTTGCCTTCGCTCAACGAAACGGACACGGGAACACGAAGGTCAATTGGAACTATGTGTGGCTGCCATTTGCGGCTTCGATTCTGCTGACGGTCGCACTGGGAATCTACTCCTACCGAATGGGTAGAAGCCGGAACGTCGAAGCAACTCGAGAGAGCGCGCCTGCCTCGGACATGCAAATCGAGGCTCTAGAACGGCAGATGAGCGATTCTGGACACGAACGCAACGATTTGCGAATGCAGCTCGCGCAACGCGATCGCCTTATCTCCGATCTGCAGCACCGGATTCAACTGCAGTCGCTGTCTCTTGATGAAATGAAAAGCGCTCAGGCCGATCTTGAAAAATCGGTGCGAAATAACGAAGCCGAGAAGCAACAGAGCGCCCAAGACCGAAGCACCCTGTTAGAAAATCTCGACGCCGAACAGGCGGCGCTCCAAAAAACTCAAACTCAGCTCGACTCGCTCGAACGACAGCGTACACAGGACGAGTCACGCGCCGACAGTTTGACCGCGCAAGTCAACGATCTCCATGCACAGCTTCGCGAGCGAGAGCAGACTCTCAGCAAACAAGAGGATTTACTTGCTCATGATCGGGATGTGCGGGAACTGATGGGGGCCCGGGAACTCCATATCGCCGAGTTGTATAGTGTCGCTCGCGACGGAGTTACGCAAAAGCCCTATGGCCGAGTCTTCTACACCAAGGGAAAGTCCCTGATTTTTTACGCCTACGATCTCGATCAGCAGGCCGGTCCCAGGAATGCGCGTACCTTCCAGGCCTGGGGACAGCGCGGCCCGGACCGGCGGGAGGCCTTGAACCTCGGGATCTTCTACGAGGACAATGCGGCCAAGAAACGCTGGATCGTCAAGTGTGATGACCCCAAAACGCTCGAGCAGATTCACGCGGTTTTCGTCACCGTCGAACCAATAGGTGGAAGCGATAAGCCCAGTGGCACTCCTCTTCTTTTCACCGATCTGCAGATCGAACCAAATCATCCCTAGTTAATTACTTCTTTGGTATCGTCGGGCCGTGTTTCCATGACGGCGCATTGGTACATTTCCGTTTTCTCTTCCGTAGACCGAAGGAACAGGACGCAATTCGTTCGTCGGAGGGAAAGCCCCATGTCGTTGCGCAGGATGGTTTTTTTCGGAATCGTCACGCTCGTTTTAGCCGGCTGCCTGTCCGGGCAGTCGCCGAACGGAACGATCAACGGCCTGGTGCTCGACCCGACCGGCGGTGCCATTGTCGGAGCGGAAATCCGAGTTGCGAACGACGCGACAGGCGTTCAGTACACCGGCAAAACGAACGACGAAGGCATCTACATCGTTACGAACCTTCCGCCCGGCACGTATCGGCTGCAAGTTTCTAAGATCGGATTCAAGACGCTCATCAAACCCGACATCGTTCTGAATGTTCAGGATTCTTTGGCCATTAGCTTCACCCTGCCAATCGGCGCCGTATCGGAAATCGTTACGGTTGCCGGCGGGGCCCCGATGATCAATACAGAGAGCGGGGCGGTGAGCACTGTGATCGACCGCCAGTTCGTCGAGAGCTTGCCACTCAATGGGCGCAGCTTTAACACCCTGCTCCAACTTACTCCGGGCGTTGTCATCGCTCCCGCGATTCCATCTTCTCCAGGTCAGTTCAGCATCGCCGGACAGAGAACAGACGCCAATAACTTTACGATTGACGGCGTGTCCGGCAATTTCGGTGTGGCCGCGGCTACTGTAGTGGGGCAGTCGGGAACGGGAGGAGCACAGGCTTTCAGTGCATTTGGAGGAACCAGCAGCCTGGTCTCGGTGGATGCATTGCAGGAGTTTCGCATCGAAACCTCATCGTTTTCGCCAGAATTTGGGCGGTCTCCGGGCGGACAGGTTATTCTCACGACGCGCTCAGGAACAGACGAGTTCCACGGCGGGATCTTCGACTATTTTCGTAACACGATTATGGACGCAAACGACTGGTTCGCCAACAGCGCGGGAAAGCCGCGTGCGGCGGAACATCACAATGACTTCGGAGGCTTCCTCGGTGGACCCATCCGCCAGAACCGCACATTCTTCTTTCTGTCTTACGAAGGGGCCCGTTTGGACCTTCCGAACACCATGGTCGTGGAAGTACCTTCTGCCTATGCCAGGACCGTTGCTACCCCACAACTTGCTCCGTACTTGAACGCTTACCCTCAGCCCGACGACAAGAATCCCGTCCCCGGAGTTTATACTTCGCCGTTTACTGGAAACTACTCCAACCCAGGCTCGCTCGATGCGGGGAGCGCGCGGATCGACCACACGATCAATGGCCGGTTCACAATTTTCGGCCGCTACAACAACGCTCCGTCTCAAATCCTGGAGCGGCTCGATAGCCTCAGCTCGGTAGCAGCGACGAGCGTCAACACACAAACTCTGACGGCGGGCATCAACATGCTGTTCAGTGACAGCCTATCGAATACTCTTCGTGGAAATTTCTCAATGCAGAGCGCCAAGGAGATTATTTCTCTTGATTCCTTCGGCGGAGCCGTACCGCTCAATCCGAGTCTGCTCATCGGATCCCTCGCGAGTGACTCTTACGGTTTGTTCCTGCCGGGTGACGCGAGCGCTTTGGCGATCGGTCCCTACGCACGCAACAAGAACAAGCAAGTCAATTTTGTCGACGACTTATCGCTGGCAAACGGTCCGCACCAGATGAAGTTTGGCGCAGACTATCGAGCTATTTTTCTCAACTTGGATCCGGGCGGAAACGAGGCCATTTACATTCCTCCGAGTATCCAGTCGTTCGTAACTTCGGGGCAGTCGAATCTCCTGGCGGTGACCGATGCTCATTCCTTTCTCCTGGTGCAGTCTTTTTCGCTTTATGCCCAAGACAATTGGCGGATCACTTCGCGCCTAACCATGACGTATGGACTGCGCTGGGAACTTGATCCGGCACCGAGCGCGCGAGGCGCGACAACCTTAGCCTCCTGGAACAACGTCAACATTCCCTCCGAAATCGCGCTAGCGCCCCGCGGCACGCCGTTGTGGGCAACTACTTACGGAAACTTCGCGCCGCGCATCGGAGTCGCTTATCGCTTGACCGCGAAGGGGGACTTGGTCTTGCGCGGCGGAGCTGGCATCTTCTACGACACCGGTGTTGGATCCTCTGGAACGGTCGGAGTCGAATTCCCCAACAACGCTTCTACTTACACACCCAACGTATCCTTGCCCGTGAGTAACTTGCAGCCCTATATACCGAGTCTTTCCAGTCAGCCTCCGTACCCCGACGGCATCTACGCATTTGCCCCCAATCTAAAATTGCCTCGTTCGTACCAGTGGAATCTCGCGCTGGAGAAATCCATCGGAAACAGCCAAGCCGTTTCGGCAACCTACGTGGGCCAGGCCGGACGAGACCTGCTTCGTCAAGAAGCGCTCTACCAGCCCAACGCGAACTTCCTCGGCGAATTTTTGTTGAACGAAAACGACGCGCGCTCAAATTACAATGCCCTGCAGCTGCAGTATCGCAGGCGACTTTCGGCCGGACTGCAGGCCCTCGTAAGCTACAGCTGGTCCCATTCTTTGGACAACGATTCAAACGACGTAGTGGCGGGTCAGTCGAACACCGTGATTTCGGCCGCAAGCGACTACGGGTCCTCGGATTTCGATGTACGGCAAAGTTTGTCAGGCGCGCTCACCTACGCGATTCCCTCCGCGGTGAAAACCGGGCCAGCCGCACTGCTGACTAAAGACTGGTCCGTCGATACCGTGGTTGTCGCTCGGAGCGGATTGCCCTTCAACGGCATCGTGTTCTCGACTTCGCCCGACCCTGGAGGATATGCAACTTCCCGGCCGGATCGCGTACCGGGGCAGCCGATTTGGCTCTACGGATCGCAATGCATCGCAGTCGATGGCCCTCCGTGTGCCGGCGGAAAGGGGCTGAATCCAGCGGCCTTCGCGATTCCTGGAACTGTCCGACAAGGAACCGAAGGACGCAACGACATATCCGGCTTTGGGCTCACGCAGGTGGACCTGTCGATTTCCCGGAGTTTCAGCATTACGGAGCGACTCAAGCTGCAATTTCGCGCTGACGCCTTCAATGTCTTGAATCATCCCAACTTTACGAATCCCATCGGTTATGTCGAGTTCGGTCCGTTCTATCTTCAGTCCCAGCATATGTTGAACCAAAGCCTAGGGGGCTTGAATCCTCTGTTTCAGGAGGGTGGCCCTAGGTCACTCCAGGTGTCACTGCGACTGACTTTCTAGGTTTTGCTCACCATGAAAAACCTGCAACTACAAGTTTGGCTCGCGCTATCTACGATCTTCGCGCTGGCTGGCCTAGGCTCGGTCCCGTCGGTCGCCCAGACTGCGCACTCCGATGCGACGACTTCGATCGCCGACGGTGTGCATCTCTGGTATGAGATAAAGGCAGATCCTGCGGAGCCGAGGAATCTGATCCTGTGCGGCACCAAATGGGACGCTTCGACGAACGGCCCCTACGGATTCGTGTATGCCTCTTCCGACTCCGGGTCCAGTTGGCGGGTCGTTCTCGAAGACAGGAACAGCGCCTGGGTTACCGAACACTCCTGCGCGTTCGGTTTGCAACATCGCGCGTACTTTATTTCAGAGGCATCCAAGGTCATCGATGGCGAGCCGCACCATGATCTGGGGGTAACCAGGCTTTTTGTTTCGACGGATGCGGGAAAAAATTGGATCGAAGCAAAGAAAACCGGCTGGGCCGATTATTCGACTTCCGCCGTGAGCCCGGCGACTGCGCGGCTTTATACTTTTTTCAACGCGCCATCCACAGGCGATCCCGGGAGAAATCGTGGCAACAGTGTCGGACTCCTCGTCTTTTCGCCTAATGGGGCCGAGGTACGAGGACCATTCTTTTTCTCGCCAGAGCCCGATTACCAGGGCATCTATCCGCGGGACGCAACTTCTCTGCGAAACGGCGAGGTTGCGGCTCTGTACTACGCAGCGCGAAAAACAGCCGCCAGCATGGAAGTAGAACTAGGCTTGGTACGCGCTGGCCAGTCAGCGGAACCGTCTTTAGAAGGCACGGCGATCGTCAGCGGGAGGTTCGACCAGGACTGTTTGAGCTTCGACCATAATGCTCTCGCGTACGATCGCGAACGCAATCGATTGTTCGTTGCGTACGTAGAGGGTTGCAAGAACAACCGCATGATGCTGACCTCCTCCGACGATGACGGCAGAACTTGGACGAAGGCCGTGGCTGTGGCCGAGCGGGAAGAGGGCACAAGGATCAAGTATCCCTCGCTGGTCGCTTCCTCCGCGGGAAAGCTGGGACTGTTGTGGAGTGAATGGCGCGGCGCGTCGGGCCGGTGGTTCTTCGGCGAGATTCAGGACAGGAAATTCGTGGGACCACCCATCGATCTTTCTCCTAAGGCGGAAACACTTGAGATCAGCAGCGATTCCCTGCGGACGACGATCGAGCAACGACGAGGTGCGGAAAGTGAAGGTGCCAGCGCGTTGTCCGGTCCGGCGATTGCGGTAGGCGTGCGGGGACTTGTAGATGTCCTGTGGCGGGAGAGTGGTCTGCTCGCCGTGGGAGACAGAATTCTCGCCATCTGGCCTTCGATTGGGCCTGAAGGAATGCGCTTGAACTCGAGGGTGCTCGACGCTCCCGGATCGGTTTCGAATCAGACGATCTCCGGCCGTTTGGCTGAGACGCCCTTCCATGATGTTACGGCACACTCGGTAATCACCTACGCGGGCAAGCAGAGTTTCGACCACGCCACGGGGACACTTAGCGTTTGCCTCGCGGTAGCGAACCGAGGAAACGAAGCGATGAGACTGCCGATCAAGCTCGAAGCCAGCGACATCCAATCTCCCGCGGGCCGGGTTTCCACACTGAATGCGATCAAGGGTTTCGCGGGCAGCGGAGCCATATGGGATATCAGTGATTCCGTTACCGGCGACCGTCTCCCTCCCGGCACGACAACAAATCCTTTTTGCCTGCTGTTTCGGATACCTGGTCTTTCCAGCACCGCTTCGCCGCTCGATGAGGGCCTTCTGACTTTAAAGGTTCGAGTAATCGCATCCACCGGAGAATCGCGGTGAAAGAACGCGTCGCAGGCCTTGAGCGGTAAGAGGGCGCCCGGCGCCGGGCGCCCTCTGTGGCTTACTCGTCGGATTGGTAGCAGTCGTTCGAATGCTGCGTGCTATCGGGGATGTTGTCGACGGCACACTGCGGCTTCCCAGTAGACTGCACCGCTGCCAAAGCGTTTTCAACGACGGTGATCTCCGGCTTTGTATAGTTCATCTTTCTCACCTCCTCTCTGTTGTGGCGTTCGAATACACAGCTAGCTAGCTGAACTCTTATGCGCGGGCTCGCCGATCGCCGGCCCTGTCTGGCGCGGCGTTGCGCGACCGCGACCGGCTCTGGCCGAACTGCTTTTCAGTGTCCCTTGACCGTAGATGGCTCGCAGCCATGATTCGATCTCCAGCATTCGGCTCATGCGTACGATCTGCACTAGCCGGCCGCGGCCAGCCTCGTCCACCTCTGTTGAGAAAGCACTGGCGTTGAGGATCCCGAGAGCTTCGCTCGTTGTCTCCCCACATTCCCTGATCAAACGCGCCCACTGCGTGCAGATAGCCGTGGTCGGGGACCGAACCGCGAAAGCCTTCCTTTTTCTGTTCAGGACCTCATCCGGAACGATCCCGACCAGGGCACGACGCATCAGCGAGCGGCGCTCGCCCGGGCGTACCAGTTGAGCGCGCGGGATCGCGCAAATAAACTCAAGCAGGGTCCGGTCGAGATAGGGAAATCGCTTTTCGTAGAGTGGCTCTGGTGACAAGAAGGAGCAGGCCAGCTGTCTTCGCAAAGCATCGATAGTGAAAAGACATTCCTGGAAACTCGGCAGTGGACCGAAAAGATTAACTCGGGACGGATAGGCGCGAAGGGCGTCCCGCTGACGCTTTACAAAGTCTGGATTGAGCCATTTGGGCGGCCGCAAGTACTTCGGCACGCCAACCATCGAGACCGGGAAAAACCCCCTTGCCGCTTCCAGGAGCAGATGAGTCCAAGGTTTTCTCTGGTTGAGCGCCCAAGCTGTTAGTTGGCGGGCGAGAGTCGTGAATTGCGCCCTCGCGAGTAGGTCCATCAGTTCTGGCACCGCTGTCGGAACGCCGCCCATGAATTCATCGCCCCCGATGCCAGAGAGCACGACACGATTTCCCTGCGAGGCAAGACACGCCTTGAACTCTCGCGTCCGCTCGCTTGATCGTCTGCGCGAGTACGGAGCTGCCGCGAAAGGACCGGGATCACTTGCAAGCTCTGCGGATTCTGGTGTGCCGACTTCGATGTGACAGCCGATGCGCTTGCGTCGTTCTTCCACTTTCCTGAAATAGGGCCGCTCATTCCAGTCCGGTTCGGAATCGTTGTAGTAGGAGACGGTGTCGAGCCGCGGCGTTTCTGCCGCTCCGTCTGCAAGGACCGCATCAGCCATGCAGACGATGGAAGAAGAATCCATCCCTCCGCTCAACTCAGCGAGGACGGGCCGGTCGGAACGCAGCCGCCGCTTGACGGCTTGCGCGAAGACGCTGCGGAAGTGTTGCTCGTAATCGGCGTCCGCGGGGTAACAGATTTGTTTGCGGGAATCAAAATCCCAATATTTCTCGACGCTGCATTCCCCCGGCCGCAGCAGCACGAACGAAGACGGCGGTACGGCATGGATTCCAAGATAGGGCGTGCGATGTGCGGCGGGAAAGAACGAGATCAAGCCGGCAAGGTATTCTTCGTCGAGAGCCAAAGTCTCGTCCGCGAACGACACCAGCGGATCAAGGATTGTCGACCAGGCGACTTGATCTTTGTCGAAGGCGTAAAACAGATGGCGGGTGCCGATGAAGTCTTTCGCCAGCAGGAGAGAGCGTGCGTCAGGATTCCAGATGGCCAGAGCCCAGTCGCCCAAGAGCTCGCCGAGACATTTGGTTCCCCATCGCTCGTACGCCGCCGCGACTATGGCGACGTCTGTCGACCCATCGCCAAGAACGTCCCTTAGACTACCGAGGAGTTCGGGACGATTATCCAAACGGCCGTCCCAAGCGATCACCATGCCGGACGCGGAAATGTGCGGCTGCACTTCCGAGCGCGATTCCTTGGTGGTGTGAAACGCGCAGTGAGTGATGCTCACTCCAGCAGCAGAGTAGCAGCCGCTTCGGTCGGGTCCATAGGGGCAGAGAAGTTTGCTCACCTTTTCGATATACGCCGGCGCGACTGGCTCGCCAGCGAAGTTCCATCTTCCAAACAGGACGCTCATAGCTGGTTTCCTCGATTCGTTCACTAGCACCTGTCGAGCACCGCATACATTTCCGTCACATACGGCTTGTCGTTCACCACGCGCCTGTCGACTTCGACCCAGGCGTGGGCTTTGAAAGGCCTGTGCTGGGCGCCGATGACGAGTTCGGCGGGCGCCCCGAATTGCTTCAGCAGATACGCGGTGGCCGCCGACCGCTGCAGGCAGAGCACTTCTTTCCAGTACCAGACGCAAGCCATGTCGACCGCCGAGCGGATCTGCTCGATCCCATCCGCAGCGGGCGGCCTGGTCTTGATGGGACAAAAGCGAACCTTCCGGCAGAGACCAGCGAAATCATTTCTCGCGAGATAAAGGTCGAATAGCAGCAGCCTTAGGTAGGCTCTCAAAATCAGAAGTTTCATGACAGGACGCTTTGTGATCACACC
>Ga0181520_10010324_pt1 | contig 12565 bp, 16 predicted proteins | sample PEATcosm2014_Bin_29_FD_132451 | JGI IMG/M metagenome (GOLD analysis project Ga0181520, IMG submission 132451) | Peatland microbial communities from MTU Mesocosm Facility, Houghton, MI, USA - PEATcosm2014_Bin02_30_metaG | ecosystem: Environmental > Terrestrial > Soil > Wetlands > Peat | place...
TCGGCACTAACTCATACACAAGTCTGCTCTTTCGGTCCTGTTTTAGTTCAGAAGTTCCCGGAGATTCAATGGGAAGTTGTGCCCATTGAGGATACCGGGAACTATTGGATTATGGGTCACGTAAAAGAATAATCAGGAAGGAAAACTATGCATCTCTCAGTAGGGGGATTCATGGACGAGAAGCAGCTTTTCTGCGACCATCCCAATATCACAAATGCCGGGATTTGCACTTCCTGCGGTGTAGACATTACCAGTCAGGAATTCATCGACTCTCTTCCTGAAGCACCTGAGGACTTGAGCTACTTGGGCGATTTGATGGGCATCATTCGGCTGGCTCAAGAGACGGCGCATGAGTATCTCAAGCGTTCCAAATACGCTGAACCCAAATTTCGTTGGGTGGGTACTCAATTGATACGGTCGTGCCCCGAAGGGGTGTGGGCTGACGTGCTTGAGCCATCTTTTCTTGTCGCAAAAACCCTCGGCTATCGGGCTGATTATGAGAGATGGGCGGTTGTTTGTAAGGAGTACGCCGAAAATATCAGTAGCTAGTGTATACTGCTAGTATCGACTTTGGGGTGAAGCATGAACCTGATACTGGTTGTTCTCATCGGGCTGTCCCTTATGGCGTTGCTGTTCACTCAAATCCTGTCCAAAAAGCCTCCAACACCAGTAGAGGAGAAGTCAACTCTCTGCCACTATTGTGGTCAGAAAATACTTGACCAAGCCACCATTCAACGCCGTTGTCCCAATTGCAATGAGACTGCACTTTTTCATGGCATTTTTTGCGGAACGCATTTGCGAGAAGTTCAACCTCGCTGTGAAGGCGTTTTCGTTGGACACGATTCAGGACACAGAATCAGTTTGAAGTATCCCAATCTGTGTGCATCTTGCGGTCTTGGGAAAGAGTATTGGAATGAGTGGCACTGCGCTCCGAATGTGATAGAGTTGAATCGTAAACTTTGCTTCACCGATTATGATGTAGTTTGGTTGCAGTCTCTTGGAATTTCTGTATCGAATGAAGAGCCTGTCACGAAAGGGTAGTATGAATGAACTCAAAAATCTCCTGAACAGCCTGATTCCAAAACCGACAAATTGTCACGATTGTGGAGCAAAGCCGGGAGAGATTCACAACCCCAATTGTGATGTGACACGGTGTTCTTCTTGTGGTGGTCAGCGTCTTCAATGTAACTGCCCTGACCACGATCCTGCGTTTGCTCGTTGGACTGGATTTTGGCCGGGAAAACTGGAGTGTATTGCTCTTGGCATGATAACTTGGGACTGGGGTGAGCCCCGGCCTGATTTAAATCGTTTTGTTATGAGCGAATACCCCGGCATCTTTTTTGTAAAGCCGAAAATCAAGGCTAAAGCGAAGAAGAAAGCGGCTGGCAAGTGAAGCCTGTCATATCGCAGAATCTAGCTTTACTGATTGGACTCGTCCACGGGTTGTGGGTGTCCGGGTCGGTGTCCACAATTCTCCTCGTAATTGCCCACTTTTTCAACCCCGGTCTATCGTGGTTTGTCCCTGCTTTATTCGCTGCGGTGGCTTTTGCTGCCTTTTTGCTCTACTCAAATTTGGTCGATAAAGCTAAAAAAATTTCCTGAATACTAGCCAAAAGGTGGGTACAGCCGGTATACTAGGTGCAGGAGAACATCATGCAGCTAGGAACCCAAGGCACAGACGCCAAGATTGGAAACGCATCAGCGCCATCCAGCTTCAAGATTGCAGCATCCACCGTCACCTTCGAAATCTTATCCAGCGGCCTGTACGGCGATAAAATTGGAGCCGTTATCCGTGAACTCTCATGCAATGCATGGGACGCCCATGTGGCTGCTGGCAAGCGACATGAGCCTTTTGAGGTTCATCTTCCCACTCAATTCACCCCCATCTTCACCGTCAAGGATACTGGTACCGGCCTTCGTTTCATCAAAGGTGGGTGCGAGACTTGCCACGGGACTGGCATCATTGGCAAGGGATCGGCGGCAGAGATTTACTGTGAAGATTGCAACCACACGGGTGACTATGACGCTGTGATGCGTCTCTATTGCACCTACTTCGCCTCCGACAAAAATCAGAGCAACGAATTCATCGGTGCTCTCGGTCTTGGCTCCAAATCGCCCTTCGCTTACACCAACAAGAAAACTGGCGATGGCTCTACGCAGTCGGGCGGCTTCACGGTCACCAACCACTATGAGGGCCGCACCTACATCTACACTGCCATGGTCAAGAATGGATTTCCAACCGTGGTACCGATGCAGGTTATCGACACGCCGAACGAGCCGAACGGTTTGGAGGTTTCCTTCCCAGTTGACCGTCGCGATATTTGGGAGTTCGAAAACAAGGCTGCGAACGTTTTCGAATTTTTCTTTCCGCGTCCGAAGTTGAACAAGGCGGTCACTATCAAGAACCCCACCTACTCGGTGAAAACTGACCTGTGGGGTATGCGTACCGATGCGGATACGGCGCAGGGCGATGCTCTCCGTGCGATTCAAGGCAACGTGCAGTACAGCGTCGGCAACATTGACCAGTCCCGCCTGACCGAGGCTCAGAAGAAATTGGTCTCGATGCCCATCGACTTGTTCTTCAACATCGGTGAGTTGAGTGTGGCAGCGTCCCGCGAAGCATTGCAATTGGACGACAAAACCATTCACAACATTCTCGCCCGTCTGGACATCGTGCAAGACAAACTGCTTGAAGAAATCAAGAAACAGATTGACGGCTGCAAGACAGGATGGGAGGCACGTCTCAAGGTTCGTGAATTGACCATGCAACCGGGTATGGGGGCTCTGGTCAACGACGCCTACAATCGTGGTCTGTTGAATGGTGCATACACCTTCTTCAAGTTGGAGGGCATCACCAAGGAAGGCAGCAACACGGTCGTCATTAACGAACTCGACTATCAGCACATCGAAGTGACAGCATTCCGTTACAGCGACCGGCGCTCGGCAAAGAAAGCGAAGAAAGAGCCGTTGTTCGAATTTGCAACTCAGGCAAAGAGGGCTGAGGCTTTCCGCGATTTGGGGTCTAACATCACAGAGAAGAAAGATTACGACCTCAAGTTGAGTGTAGACCAAGGCGTAATTTTTGTGATTAACGACCTCAACACGAAGGCTGACAGATACGTTAGCTACCTGCTTCAAGGTGACCGCATCGCAGCCCAAAAAGCGTGGGATGGAATCTCCGAGGGAGGGACCGGCGAGGGTGCCTTTACCGTTGGCAAGTATCGCAAGGCTTTGGTGATTAACCGGCTGACTCGGAGCATCCCCATGGGTCGCGCTGGCGATGAAGCTGTTGCTCTACTCGACCGCATCGGCAATCCTCCGGTGGTCAAAGCGTCTGAACTCAAGGCGAAGTTTGATCCGCTGTTGAAAGCTGAGAAGGACGTGCAGGTTGTCAAGCGTGAACGGATGAACGTTCGCATCCTGCGTCACTACGCTGAACGCACTCGCTGTAGCAGCGGTGGTGGTTGGAAGAAACAGTGGCAAAAGGGCGACGACAATTTTGAACTCAATGATTCCACAGCGACGAAGTTTTATGTGATGGTGAGCGGTAGTTCAATTGAACCCATGAACCTTCCGGGGTTCTACTACGCCAGAAATTTCATCGACTTCGTGAATACGGTTCGTGAGTCTGATCTGTTCCCGGAGATTAGTGCTGACACTCCCATCTTCGGCATCTTCGGCATCAAGGCTGGCTCCAAACTGCTCCCGGACCCGCTCTTTATCGACTTCCTGCCCTTCGTAAGGGCTCGGGTGACTGAAACCATCACCCCGGCCAAGGAAATGGAACTGAGCCTCGCTGTGAAGCCGTTCTCTTCGAACTGGAAGTCAGTCATGGAATACGTGGCGGAGCATCCTCAACTGCTTTCAGTGGATAGTCCGTTTCGTCAGTTCGCACTGGCTATCCATAAAGCGGAGGCCGCAGACCGTCGTGGTCACGCCAATCTGGTAACCCTCGCGAAGACTCTTGGGATTGCCATCAACAACACAGCGGACTACAATCAAGCGTGGCAGAAGGTAATAAAAAATTACCCAATCCTGAAAATTTGTAGCCGAAACACCTACGGTTCAGGTACAATAGAAGAGAAGACCGTTTTGGTGGATTACATCCGGTACACTGATGAGCAGAACAGACGGTTGGTTTTGACCGATGTTCGAGTGATAACCGACGACGAAACCAAAACCGAAGACGAAGAGGAGACCGTCAATGTCTAATGCGACTGCAATTCCGTACGTTCTTCAAGACGACTACGTGGCCGTGGTGCTGGATGGCAAGACTCACCAAGCGACCAAGGGGCAAGCAACTTTCAAGCAACTTCACCGGGCTCTGGAACGCGGCGACTGGTCACGCATTCCCAAGCTGGTTGACCTCAGTGCTCAATTGGCAGAGCGGACCCATGGCAAGGTCACTGTCAATTCTGGTGGCGTGTTCTACCGCAATCAGAAGGTGGACAACAGCCTCTCGGCCAAAATTCTCGAACTCATCGAGCACGGCCAGTCTGTCGTGAGTTGGCTCCGCTTCATGGACAACCTGTACCAACAGGAAGACGTGAATACGGTGAACCGGATTTACGACTGGGTTAACGCCGGTCGCTACGCTATCACCAGTGACGGCTGCATCGTCGGTTACAAGGTGGTCGATGCGAACTACAAGGACAAGCACACCCACAAGGTGGACAATCACATTGGCGCTCGTCCCTTGATGGCTCGTTCCGAAGTTGATCCGAGTGAGTACACCGAATGCTCCCGTGGTTACCACGTTTGCGTTCGTGGCTACATCGGCAGCTTCTACAGCCACGGCAACCACATCATGGTTGTCAAGGTCAATCCTGCCGACGTGGTTGCCAGCCCTTTGGGCTTCGGTCACCGCAAGTTCCGCTGCTGGACGTATGAAGTTTTTGCGGAAGTCGGCATCGAAGAAATTTCCAATCTGGTCTCCGATACGGCGGATGCTGCCATCATGATGCAGCCGCTGATTGAGGTTCCTGATTGCCGCTTCGACATCATCAAGAAGGTCAAGGCTCTACCGACTGTGAAGCGCCTCCTGCGGCGTGGCAAAATGACTGCGGCCAGCTTCACCAAGGCTTCCACTGAACGTCTTGTCGGCTGGCTCCGCAAGTTCAGCCAGATGGACATCGCCCCGTCGAAGTCCAAGCTGTTTGACAACCCTCTTCGCTTCGCTCGTGAGGCGGCAGGGCTCACCATGGGTCAGGTTCGTGCAGCCGCTGGCATGGAATTGCAAGAGGTCTATAACGCAGAGCGGTGCGTGAAGCCGTCGCAAGAGGTTATTGACCGGATTCTGATTGCGATTGCCAAGCTGCAAGGCAATGACGACATCGGCGAAGCCGGGGTTTCGTATCCTCGGCCTACTCTGAGCCGCGCTGTGGCTCCTGCTGACGACGATGAAGAGGAGTGGGACGACGGTTACGATGGTTGATTTAAGGTGCATGAACAGGGTGGTTCTGCTTCCGCTCACCGCCCATCGTTCTCCTCGAAATGCACCTTAATCCGGGAGGGCCCAAGTGGCTCTCCCGGTCTCTTTTTACTCAAATTTTTCGAAAAAATATATCCAAAAACTAGCCAAACCCCCCCGGTTGCAGGTATACTAAGGATATGGCTACTCTGAACTCACAAACCGACCTTCTGGCTGCGGCACTCGCCGCTGGCCTCGCTCCCACCAAGCCACAGTTGAGCACCGCTCCCGCCGAGAAGGCAATGGTTTCTCGTGCGACTTGGACGGGTGTTCTTTCATTTAACGTTCTGAACATGAACGTCAAAACCTTCAAGTCCACTGAGCCTGAGAAAGTGGAACTGCACATGGTTCACGCTTGCAACCATACCGAGATTGAGGCGGCGGTTGCTGCGAACAACGCGATTGACGCCGCCATCGCCGCTGGCACTCTCAGCAAATCCAAAGCCAAGTACACGCCGGTTTCCGCCCCCGACTACAAGCAACTCAAGCAGGGTGCGATGAAGTGCCCGGTGTGCGACGAAGCCGTGGAACGTGCGGCCATTCTCAAGGGCTACGAGTATGCAGACGGCGAATTCGCCATCGTCACCGACGACGAGAAGAAGGCTTGCCAAGTTGCCAACGAGAAGTCGATGCCTATCGAGAAGTTCGTGGACGTGAACGAAATCGACCCTGTGTACTTCGCGGCTTCCGAGTACATCGCCCCTGCCGACGAAGTTTCCAAGGTCTCGTTCGCTATCCTGCGTCAGTCCATGGTGGAGACGAACAAGGTTGCCATCGCCAAGACCAGCCAGCGTGGCCGTCAGGAGACGGTGGTTATCCGCCCCTACGGCGGCGTTGACGACGGTGGCATGATCGTCAGCTACTTGTACTTCGACAACGAAGTTCGCGGCTGCGACAAGTGGACAAAGGTCAACCTTGACGGTCCCAAGGAAGCGGCTCTGGTGGACATCGCGACTCAGTTGGTCGAATCCATGGGCGGCACCTTCAATCTCGCCGACTACTCCGATCTGTCCATGCGCCAGTACAAGGGGCTCATCAACGACAAGATTTTGGGCAACGTTCCTACCGCCCCGGTCTTGGCACCGACCCCGACCGTGGACAAGAAGATGGACTTGATGGCACTTCTCACGGGCGCTCTCGCGGCCAACAAGGGCAAGGCGAAGTCAGCGGCAGCATAACCAGCAACTCGGTAATCGCCGGAGGCTTCGGCCTCCGGCTTTTCCGCAGGAGAATGATGGCAAAGACAAAACACTTCACCTTGGGCGACATCCTCAGTGTTATCACTACTAAATTTCTCGCTCGGGACATCGGCTCCCTTTACACCATCTTGCAATTCGTGCTCGGACATCCGGTGTTCACTCATGAAATCGGTGAAGCTTGTCAGGAATGTGCCCCGGAATTGCTTCGGCAGTTTCCGCAGTTAGCGGAAGTGGACGCATCCACGGTGACTCCTGAAAATGCATACGAGTGGTTGTGCGAACAGAAAGTCAAATACGGCAACAGATTCAAAGTGACCCCCATGGAGCCGCGTGTTCGCACCGAGACCCCCATGGAATCGTTAGCACGGAAGCGCGGCAGCGCAGACGGGATTATGGTGGTGACGAAATGACAACCTCTTTTGAAGAGCGCCAATACCTGCTGTATCGCGAACTTCACGGCCAGCTTCTGACCAGCCGCATCGCCTTTCATAGCTTTTGCTACACGGCGGCGAAGAAGATTGAGAACGGCAACTTTGTCTTGTATACTCAGGGTGCGTGTAAGCTGCCGGGATGGCAGGAGTACGTGACTCAGTATGCCTTTCCGCTGAATGAAAAGACCAAGGCGGTCATACTCAGGATTCAGGAACTGGAAGCCGTAAAGGGCGTCACCCTTTTGCCTGAGTTGCGGCAGTTTCTTTCCTACGTCAACGACTGGAGCGTCCTTCACACTGCGTACGAAAAGGGTGAGAACCCAACGTACAACTGGACTGCCGGTCGCAACTTTCCATACGGGGTTGATGAGTGCGTTGAAGATGTGCTTGTCATTCTCGCCGGGAAGCCCAAAGTTCAGCACCTGTTATTTTTCATCTGAGGTTCACTATGTTCGTTGTACTCTGCATTATCATCATTGGCATCTGCACTCTGACCGCTCTCGGCGTAGCTGCACATTCGCACATCACTGGCTGCGGGAAAATCAATGACGGTTGGTTTGCTGTTGTTATCGTCGGCATGATTTTGATGCTCGGCACCATCATCACTCTCTGTAACACAATCAATTGGAAATGAGGAGACACATGGGAAACGCGAAGGGAACAAGTATTGTTGGCGTCCTTGCATTCTTGACCGGCGTGGTCGTCGGTGCATTGGGCATGAAAGCGAAAAAGGAAAACGAGGAACCCGAACTCGTCGGCGTTTTGGTTGTCCATCACCACAGTGACGAAGACCCCTGTACCGATAGCAACTGCCCGGTGCATGGCGATGGCAATGACGACAGTCCGCTGGAAACGGCGGGTGACGAGAATGGTGAGAACGGCGAACCGCAGGGACCGGACGGCGGCGAGAACATTACACCGGACACCACTACGCTTATCGACAGCCTCGAAGGCATCGAAGTACCGGGCGACCATGCCGACCTGTTGAAGATACGTATCCTCGGTCTGGAACGCGCCAAGGCTGTTGCCATGTGGGGCAGCAAGGGTGTGAATGGAGACCAGTCCACCACGTTCAAACGGTTCGCTGACTTGACCACAGAGCATCTGGTTAACATCAAGAAGAACAGCGTCCATGTCACCGACGACGAGCGCACCATCATCGACAGCATTCTGGAAGACCGCATTGCCTCCGGCGCTGCTGACGCTGCTGTGCTTGAAGTCTAACGTAGTTGATGCAAACCATGGTTTGCATCATTCGGTGGGAAACCACCGAGGCGGTTAGCTCAAGGGTAGAGCGCACGGCAATCAGCCGTGAGGTTACAGGTTCGAGTCCTATACCGCCCACCGATTTCACTAGGTCACCACCAAGGATTTGCTCACCCGTGGAGCAAGGGAACAGTGATTGTAAAGAGGGGCAGTGACCCCCGGCCTAGTTTCTTTTGAAGAGGAAGTAGTATGCGACTCATATTCCCGACAGACCCGATGAACCCGATGAACCCGATGAACCCGAGGCAGATTGATGAATACTTCAAGCCTCAGGCAGCAGCCCTCGCACCTGAGGGCTATTGCCTTTTCTCACTGGAGAACATGAGTGTGAAGGGTGAGTTGAATGGAGACACAGTTGTCTACCGGGGATGGATGTTAGACGCCAACGATTACAACACCATGCGGACACTGGTAGAGATGCAGGGCGGCAAACTGCTCACCAGCGTTGGTAGATACTTGAACACGCATCACATTCCTTTATGGGTTGGGCTTCTACATGAGTTCACTCCCAAAACCGTAGTCTTCACTCAAGCTGATATAGAGACGCCGGGATTTGATTTGGTGTCGGAATTGCGGAAACTCGGATGGAATAGATTCTTCATCAAGGATTTTGTGAAATCCCTCAAGACTCATGGTGGCTCCATAGTGAACACACCTGAGGATGCCCCACTGATTGTGGGGTTGATGGAGAAATTCCGTGGCACTATTGAAGGTGGTCTATGCATCCGCCGATTTGAAAATCTCTACAACGAGCAGCGATACTTCGTTGTCAATAAGCATTTCTGGTGCCCGAATCTTCGTGAAATCGACCATGCGGTTTTGAATGAAGTGATGAAACGAGTTGATAGTCCATTTTATTCGGTGGACATAGCTTTGAACGACGAAGACAAACCGCGAGTCGTTGAGATTGGCGACGGGCAAGTATCCGATCTGGTGGGCGATTGGACCCCTGAGTTTTTCAGCATGATTTTCAAAGATTTGGAGGACTAAATGTCCCGTTTTGTGGATAGGGTACTCATTCCCTTTATTCTTTTCGTTCTCAGCGTTGGAATAGTTATTCTCTGCGTTGGAATAGTTATTTCCACCATTGGCGTTTACAAGACATGGCCGAGGTAGTTATGAACGTTACCGAAACACCAGCCACAGTAGACAAGTACATCCTGTGCTTGGATACTGACAAGTATGCCGGGAATTTTGAGCGTGATGCGACCGCTTATTCCACCGGCATCATCGGAGAATGCGAAGTCGGAGACGACCAAGCTGAACTCTTCAAAGTAGCGGGAATTCCTCAGGACATCGTTGATGAATTGGAGGAAAAGATTATTGCAGTGCCTGACAAGCATGGCTGCTCTCGTCCTTGCGAAATTCAACCTACGCCGGGTTGGGTAAATGATGGAATGGGGACACAATACAAACAGTCCTTAGACACGGAGCCCACTCCTGAACAAATTGATACGTGGCGTAAGTTGGAACGGGAATCGAAGCAGGATGCACTCGACCGGGCGATTCACAACAAGTGGTCACAAGACACCATCGCTGACTACACAAAGGCGCTGGCGGCGGTAGGGACTGACGCCCCTCACTGGTATCTGGCGTACAACTCCGTGGGCATCTTTTTGGATGAGCCTCTGAGTGATGCGGCTTTGAAGGTTGTAATCAGCCGCGCTAAGGAATACTTTACTCGGGAGGGAATTACTCTCGAAGGCGTACGCCTCGTCACTGAGTTTTCTTACACGAAGTCTGAGAGGATCGAATGGGAATCTCTGGTCAGTTAGTTTTTCGCGAGGCAGGCCCGGAGATATGCCGGGAGACAGGCAAGCATCTGATGATGGTTGTCGGGATTCTTGCTATTCCTGAGGGTTTGGTGAAGGATGAAACCCAGTATGTAGTCACTGGGTACCAAGACATCTTGGAAGGACACATCGCACTGGCAGTTCATCCTTCAACTGCAAAACCGCTTACCGATGAGAAGCACCTTGCTTCACCACTTGGGAACTTGCTTCTACAACCAATCTGGAGGGTATGACCATGGCCGAAGAGAAACGCATCTATTGTATCGTTGCTCAGACCGTTCAGGCACCGTTGGATGAGACTAATGTCCGCAATGCAATCACAAGACAAATTGTCTCCAAACTGAGTTCAGTGGAGGGTACGAGAACCATTGTCCAACCAGCGGGTCGCCTCATCGCTCAGGCGGCTCACGTGGTCAGCAAGACCCGGCTCCAGATGTTGGTCAACGAAATGCTTTACAAGAGCCCTACACTGCCACGTGGAAAATCCACGGTGGATAAGCTGAAAGCGTTTGACTTCCAGCCCTTCCAGCCCGTTACGACCATCGTTCTTAGCGCCCGTGACAGCTTTGAGTTGAACCATGTGCTCAACTTACTTAACTCAGCTAAGGTTCCCACACACGCTTTTTACGACTCCAACCAGCCGGATTACGGCGACCTGCTACGGGAAGTTATGACGGCGATTGCAACGGAGCCCGTGACCCCCGGAGATGTCGTTGGTATCCTTGACTACCTGCCCCTGTGGAAACCTTAAAAATTTCCTCAAAATTTTCTTGTAAACTGCTTGCAACTTCCTTCGGCTAGGAGTAAGGTTTTAATTGAAAGGCGTACCCCACCGCGTGAAATACAACAACTTGTTTCGACATTCACGACTACATGTGGTTTGAATTTTTGACCCCCTGATCCGACTGAGACGCCGGGAGAAGGTAGTATTGCACACGGGGCAAGTCAATTCTGTTCGACCAAATGTTTTGACTGGTCGAGTCGGTTTTGGTATTGGGGCACGTTGAACGTGAGGACACACGCCAAAAGCAGATTTCGCCATGTTGCAGTTGTAACACAGCAAACGATACTTTCCTTTGGGGAACTTGTTTTTGATTAACCAAAGGTACAACTTGTTGCACACGAGTCCTGTTAGATTTCGGTCTTGGTTTCCACCACCATCAATGTGGTCGATACACAAGAACTCCCATCGAGATTCAGTGCAGCCGGGGCAAGCGCACTTGCCACCATAGGCTTCGATAACTTGTAATCGTCTAAGTCGTTGGTAATCTCGCCGTCGTTCCTTGTTTTCTGTTCTTTTCAAGGTCATGTGGTTTTTTCCTATACATTGACCTTGATAGTTAGAAAATTTTGGAGTAACGTGAACCCAGTAACATAGCAGAAAGGGGTAATGCCTATGCCTGATATTCAGGGGCAACTCGTGCTTGCTCAAAATCAGCACGCTTTCATTCAAGATTCCACCAAGGGCACCGTGCAAGTCTATGCGGGTCCTCACGCACTGCCACTCAGCAACACCGACCGTCCCGTGGTTTACGACCGCAAAGCGGACGAGTTCCAGCAAGTCAACCTTACTCAGGCCATTCGGCAGAACCCCCTTGTACCTGAGGGTCACTACCTCGTGCTTGAAAATCCCGCTGAAAATACTGATGGCAGCATCAAGCAGCCGAAGCAGGGCGGCAACAGCCCAATTGAATTGCGTGTGGGACGCAAGGTCAACATTCCCGGACCCACCACCTTCCCACTGTGGCCGGGTCAGTTCGCCGAGGTCATTCCCGGCCATCACCTTCATTCGAATCAGTACCTCGTGGTTCGCGTGTACAACGCCGACGAGGCCAACAAGAACGCAACCGAGTCTTTGAAGACGAAGGCAAACGGCGACGACGGTCATTTCACGCCGGGGCAGTTGCTCGTTATCAAGGGCACCGATGTGAGTTTCTTCATCCCGCCGACTGGCTTTGAAGCCCTCAAGGAAAACAACAGCTACGTGCGTGAAGCCCTCACGCTGGAGCGGTTGGAATACTGCATCCTCCTCGATGAGGATGGCAACAAGCGGTACGAAATCGGACCGCAGGTTGTGTTCCCTGAGGCGACAGAGCACTTCGTGACCAAGGACAACGACACGCGCAAGTTCAAGGCCATCGAACTCAATGACCAGATGGGCGTGTACGCCAAGGTTATCGCCGAGAAGGAAGCCGACGTTCTGGTTCCCACCGGCTCGAAGGACGGGGACGAGTTCCGTTCTGAGAAGTACGACGCTCTCTGTGTCGTTCGTGTCAAGGAAGGTACTGCCAAGGCGTATTTCAAGGTTGGCGAGGAACTCTTCATCACCGGCAAGGAACAGCGCATCTACTATCCGTGTGCTGAATTCGCCCTCATCGGTTATGACGACCCGAAGTCCAACTTCAA
>Ga0181520_10010325_pt1 | contig 12563 bp, 7 predicted proteins | sample PEATcosm2014_Bin_29_FD_132451 | JGI IMG/M metagenome (GOLD analysis project Ga0181520, IMG submission 132451) | Peatland microbial communities from MTU Mesocosm Facility, Houghton, MI, USA - PEATcosm2014_Bin02_30_metaG | ecosystem: Environmental > Terrestrial > Soil > Wetlands > Peat | place...
CAATATTGCGGAGGCCGGAGTACATACAATAAAATGGATATTTAAGGCTAACAGCTGACGCTGTGTTCTATATTAATATGAAATGCAGTGCCGTGAAGTGAAAAGAGGGTGGGCTGCCGTGGCGGCCCACCCTCTTTTTGTCTATAAAAATATATCTCTTTACAAAACACTCCAAATTTGTAATAATAACGGCTGAATTTTTTTATATCAAAAAGTTCTGCATAAGCGTGAGAAAGACGGTATTTAACCGTAAAATAATTCCAAATTCTTTCAAGGAGGTATCTGTACATGGCAGATCCCGTAGTAGCAGCACAAGCAATAACTCAGACTGTGGCAGTTGCAGCAGAAGTTGTCCAGAAGGCGGCAGAGCATATAAAACTTGCTCCGCTATCGTCTTTTGAGAACCTGGCGCTGTGGGTAGTCTGGGGCACGTCTTTACTTGCTCTGGTTTATGGATTTTACCTGATGCACGAGATTCTTTCGAAGTCAAGGGGAACCCAAAAAATGATCGAGATCAATGCCGAGATCAAAAAAGGCGCTATAGCGTACTTAAAAAGGCAGTTTTCGACCATAGTATGGCTGGTTATAGGGCTGGCAATAGTCCTTTATTTGACCACGAAAGTATCAGCTTCACTCGGTTATTCACCGACGCAGGTATTTAAGATCCAGCTCGGCAGGTCGCTGGCATTTGTTCTCGGAGCGCTTGCTTCGGCTGTGACAGGAACGATCGGAATGCTGCTTGCGGTAGAAGGCAATGTAAGGGTTGCCGCGGGCGCGGTTGACAAAGGCAAGAAAGAAGCTTTAACGTTAGCTTTCAGGACAGGCTCAATCGCTGGAATGTTCACGATCGGGCTCGGCCTTCTCGGCGCGACATCAATATTTTTAATATTCCAGACTGAGGCTTCGGCCATTTCCGACGTCCTTGTCGGATTCGGCTTCGGCGGATGCCTGCTCGCCCTTTTCATGAGGGTTGGCGGCGGAATATTCACAAAGGCCGCGGACGTTGGCGCGGACCTGGTTGGAAAAGTTGAAAAGAACATACCTGAAGATGATCCACGCAATGCCGCGACTATCGCGGATAACGTCGGCGACAACGTCGGCGACTGCGCCGGTATGGCGGCGGACATTTTCGAGTCATATGAAGTAACGCTCGTTGCGGCCATGATACTCGGCGCGACGGTTTTTGGAAACATGGGGGTTATTTTCCCGCTTTTTGTCCGTGCCGTCGGAGTCATAGCTTCGATCATCGGAACATATGCTGTAAGGTCAAAGAACGAGGAAGAGCACGCGATGAAGCCGATACAGAGGGGCTTCTGGCTTGCTTCAGTATTATCGATAATCGGTTTCGGCATCATCACAGTGATGTACCTGATACCGGCTATCGGAGAGTGGATGGTAAAAAAACCGGAACTGTTCGTTGGAGCGCCGGCTAACGGAGCGGCAATTCTGGGATGGAAACTATTTATTATCACAACAGTCGGCATAGTCCTTTCGTTCCTCATCTCGCAGATGACGGAACACTTCACCACAACAGAAGCAAAACCTGTCAGGGATATCGTTAAATCGACACTCACGGGCCCTGCGACAGTTATACTCGCGGGAACAGCCGAAGGGCTTGAATCGTCGGTTTGGGCGATTATTTCGATAGCGATTGCCCTTGCTGTGTCTGTGCTTGTATTCAGCATCATGCCGGTAGGCACCGCCGCAGCAGTAACTATGCAGACGCTTTATGGAATAGCGCTGATAGGCCTCGGGATGCTCACGGTTACGGGCATAATCGTATCCGAGGACACATTCGGGCCGGTATCTGACAACGCGCAGGGCATCGGCGAAATGGCGCAGCTTCCTGAAAAAGGGCGCAAAGTATTGGACGAGCTTGACGCTGTAGGAAATTCCACAAAAGCAATAACAAAGGGATTCGCGATCGCGACGGCTGTTATAGCCGCTGTTTCGCTATTTTCGTCATTTAACGAAGTCACAGGCGTGCCGTTCATCAACCTTTCGAGCCCGATAGTATTTATCGGACTGCTCATCGGCGGCGCGGTGCCTTTCCTTTTCTCATCACTGTTGATACGCGCTGTTGGAAGGGCGGCGTTCCTTGTTGTAAACGAAGTAAGAAGGCAGTTTAAGGAAATCAAAGGGCTGATGTCGGGCAAGGAAAAACCGGAATCGGCAAAAGTTGTTGATATTTGCACAAAGGCGGCGTTAAAGGAGCTTGTGAGCCCTGCGCTTCTGGCGATACTTATGCCTGTAGCGATCGGGTTCCTGTTCAAGGCCGAGGGACTCGGCGGATACCTCGCCGGAGTAATCCTGGTGGGACAGCTCATGGCGGTATATCTCTCGAACGCCGGCGGCGCGTGGGATAATGCCAAGAAATCAGTCGAACAGATGGGCTTAAAGGGCACTGAACAGCACAAAGCCGCGGTTATTGGAGACACGGTCGGCGACCCGTTTAAAGATACGGCAGGGCCGGCGCTTAACCCGCTGATCAAGGTCATGAACCTTGTCGCTCTTCTTATCGCCCCGATACTTGTTGACCCGGCATTCACCGGTGTTAACGCGTACAGCTGGCCGGTAATCGCGATCGTCGCAGTATGCCTGGGCGTAATAACCTGGGGATTGCTCGTATCCAAAAGGGACGACGAAACGGTTGAGAAGATTTCAGCCGAGGTTACAGCAAAGGTTGCAAAGATAAAGAAGTAAATAACCGGCGGCATAAAGCCGCGGGTGTTATATGCGCAGGGGGCCGGTGATGAACCGGCCCTCCGTATTTTATAAGGCAAGAACGTACAGAAAGGAGAAAGGTGAGAGGAGAATAAAACTGATTTAAAGAGATAAAAATATATGATAAACTAAAAATATTGAAATATAAAAATACTTCTTTTAAGGAGAAAAAATGGAAGTAGGAATTGTCGGGTTGCCGAACGTGGGGAAAAGCACTACCTTTAATGTGCTGACAAAAACAGCGGGCGCGGCCGTTGCCAATTATGAATTCTGCACCATAGAACCAAATGTCGGCATTGTGGCGGTACCCGACGAGCGCCTTGATTTTCTTTTTAAAATATATAACGACGGCAAGACCACATATGTACCGGCCACCTTTAAATTTGTGGATATAGCCGGGCTCGTAAAAGGGGCCTCAAAAGGCGAAGGGCTGGGAAATAAATTTCTGGCAAATATCAGGGAAGTGGACGCCATAGCCCACGTGGTAAGGGTGTTTACCGATCCCAATGTGGTGCGCACCTCCGGGAAATTAAATCCGCAGGGCGATATTGAGACCATTGAAACAGAACTTATGCTTGCCGACCTTGACAGCGTCACAAAAGGTTTCCAGAAAGTTGAACGTTCGGCAAAATCAGGCAATGACAAGGAAGCCCTTAAAAAATATGAGGCTTTGAAAAAAGTAAAGGATACCCTTGAAAACGGGCTGCCTGCCAACGCGGCAGGGCTGACCGCCGAGGAAAAGCCTCAGGTAAAAGAGCTGGGGCTTTTGACATTAAAGCCGGTGCTCTATGTTTTGAACACCGACGAGGACAAGATAGAAGGTTTTGAAAAACACTTTCCCGAGCTTGTGGAATATATAAAAAAGCGCGGCGCCGAGTATGTGGTTATATCGGCCAAAATCGAGGGGGAGATGATGGAACTCGGCGAGGAAGAACGCAGGGAATATCTGAAGGAGCTTGGATTCGAATACAAGGGATTTGATGAATTCATACAGCACGCCTACAGGCTGCTTGACCTGATAACCTTTTTGACAGCCGGCCCGCAGGAAGTGCGCGCGTGGCCCATAAGGAGGGCCTCAAAGGCCGAGGAGGCCGCGGGTAAGATACACTCGGACATACAGCGTGGATTTATAAAGGCCGAAGTGATGAAATTTGAAGAGTTTAAAAATGTTAAAGATGAAGTTAAAATGAAGGAGATGGGATTAGTGCGCAGCGAAGGCCGTGATTACATAATGCAGGACGGGGATATAGTATATTTTAAATTTAATGTCTGATTTTATATGAACTTTATCGCCCTGTTGGCCGTCCAATTTTGATATAGATATATGTCTGTTTTTATCTATTTTTTTTAATAAAATGGAGGCTGTTTAAACAATGAGAATAGTAAAAACATTACTGATGCCGGCGCTGATAATAATGGTTTTTTACGCCGCCGGATTATGCGCGGATGCCAGATACAGCGTTGCCAAAAAGATACCGCTTGAAGGAGCCGAAGGCTGGGATTCCCTGACAGCCGACAGCGCCGCTTCAAGGCTTTATGTGTCGCGGGGGACACATGTCATAGTTATAGACACGGCAAGGAACACGGTTACCGGAGAAATTCAGGGGACCGATGGAGTCCATGGAATTGCAATCGCGGAGGAATTCAACAGGGGTTTTACAAGCAACGGTAAATTAAATACTGTTACCATATTTGACCTTAAAACACTAAAGACAATAGGCGAGGCAAAGACCGGCGAAAATCCGGACGCGATAATTTACGACCCTTTTTCAAAAAAAGTTTTTACTTTTAACGGCAAGTCAAAGGATGCCACAATGATAGACGCGGCGACCGGAAATTCTGCGGGAACGATTGCGCTTGGAGGCAAGCCTGAATTCGCCTGTGTTGACGGCGCGGGGCTTGTTTATGTTAATATTGAGGACACCTCGGAAGTGGCTGAAATTGACGCGGTTAAAGGCGTCGTAACAAGGCGGTTTTCCATCAAACCGGGTGAAGAACCCACCGGAATTGCGATTGATGTGAAAAATAATCTCGTATTTTCAGGTTGTCATAATAAGCTCATGACAGTGCTTGATGTTAAGGAAGGTAAAATAATCACAACCGTACCCGTCGGCGCGGGTGTGGACGGCTGCGGCTTTGACCCGGACAGGGGGCTGGCATTTTGTTCCAACGGCGGGGACGGAACATTATCAGTGGTAAAAAACAGCGGAAATGGAAAATTCAGTGTGGCGCAGACTGCCATAACCCAAAAAGGGGCGCGAACAATGGCTGTGGATATTTCAACCCATAAAATTTACCTTCCGACGGCGGCATTCGGCCCGGTGCCGGCACAGACACCCGGAACACCGATGAAACGCCCTCCTGTAATTAATGGTTCCTTTGTCGTGCTGGTTGTTGAATAATATTTAAAACATTGTTAAACTAAAATTAATATTAAACCGCGGATTTTTATGGTATATTATAAAACCTATTAATATATACAAAATATAAAACTAAAAAGAGGTTTGAAGACAAAATGGCAAAGACAAAAAGAAATTTGCGTATGTACTTTATCTTTTTCCTGGCCCTTACCGCTGCTTTCCGGATACTGGCGGATGATCAGGCTGTTAAGCCCCTCAATTATGAGGATTGTTATAAGATGGCGTTATCCAACTCGGACGCTGTAAAAATACAGGCTGAAAATCTCAGGCAGGCAAATATGGCCAAGATGGACGCCATTGGAAGTTTTTTGCCTTCAATTTCAGTGGAACATTTGAGGGATTTCGGTGTCAGCAGTTTCGGCAGCGGCGGATACGCTGATGAAGGATGGGAATCGGAAATTGTGGCGACACAGCCTGTTTTTCACGGCCTTGAAAAGATAAACGAACTCTCTGTGTATGACAGGGAGGCTTATAAGCAGGAACTGAACCTGACTACCGCAAAGAGGACGCTGGCTGAAAACACCGCAAATGCTTTTTATACGCTTGCATCGGCGCAGGCTGATGTCATTAATCTTCAGGACGCCCTTTCATTTATGCAGGCAAGGGTAAAGGAACTAAAACAGTGGCTGGAACTTGGAAAATCAAGAACCAGCGAGGTTTACGCCACTGAATCCAACGCCGCGCTTATCGCCACACAGCTTGAGCAGTCAAAGGCACAGGTTGATGACGCCTCGGACGCGCTGGCAAGGGTTATGGGAGTGGAATACCAGGTTGCGGTAATCCAGCCGGTGGAAAGCGCTGACGCAGCGTTGGATATAAATGTAACGTTCACGGCGGAGAACCGCTCCGATGTGCTGGCCCAGAAAGCCGAAGTGGAAGCTTCAGATAAAAGAATAGCCTCGGGGCTGGGAGTATTGCTGCCGCAGGTTGACCTTTCAGTTGCGAAGGTTCTCGGCGGAACACCGTATTTAGGGGCAACGGCATATAAGGACGCCGGATGGCAGTTTATGCTCACGGCGCAGTATCCTTTATTTGAGGGCGGCCAGCGGATTTTTGACACCATTGCCGCTTTTTCCCAGAGAGAAGCCGCTTACAGACAGTATATTTCAACTTTGCTTGATGTGAAATATGAGTTAAGGTCCAGGGTAAGGGATTTTGCGGCTGCGGGAAAAATAGTGGCTGCAATGAAGGATGCCTACGCAAAGGCGGCACAATCTTTGAACGCCCAGGTGGCAGACTATAAATTCGGGCTTGTGACGAACGTGGACGTGCTCCAGGCAATGTCGGATTCCACATCGGTAAAACAGTCGCTCGACAGGACCATTATATCAAGGGAACTTGATAAAAAACTACTTGAGATATCCGCGGAGGTCGTAAAATGACATTCTCAGACCAGTCAATTAAAAATCCGGTTATGGCATGGATGATACTCATCGGCATTGTTGTTTTTGGATTTATTTCATATACCGGGCTTGGAAAATCGCTCATGCCCGACGTGGACTTTCCTGTATTGACGGTTACAATTACATGGGCAGGCGCGGCTCCGGATGTTGTTGAATCACAGATAACCGATGTTGTGGAAGGTGCTGTCATTGGAATTGACGGAGTGAACGAAGTAACTTCGTCTTCAATCAGGGGTGCCTCGCAGGTAACTGTGCAGTTTAACCTGGACAAGAATATTGACGCAGCCCTGCAGCAGGTACAGTCAGCTCTCGCGTCTGTGGCGAAAAATCTTCCCAGTACAATTGACCCTGCCGTTATAAAGAAATCAAATCCGGACGCTTCACCAATTATATGGCTCTCTTTTTCCGGAACGCGGCCGCCCCAATTCCTTATGGAATATACAATGAACTACTTAAATGACGCCTTCTCGTCGGTTCCCGGCGTGGCCCAGGTAATGCTCGGCGGATACTTAAACCCGTCGCTCAGGGTATGGCTCGACCCGAAGAAAATGATAAAAAAAGAGATAACCCCCGATGATGTATTAAACGCTATTGCCAGCGGCCATGACGAAGTGCCGGCGGGCTTTATAGACAACGGGGTAAAGGAAACATCAATCAGGCTGCTTGGCGAAGCCGCGACCCCGGAAGAATTTTCATCTATTGTAATACCCTCAAGAATGGGAATGGCCATATGGAAACCCATAAAGATAGGCGATGTTTCAAGGGTGGAAATGGGGCTTGAAGACGCGCTGACAGTGGCCAGGACCCCGGACGGAATGGCGGTCGGGCTGGGTATTGTAAAACAGCCGGGTTCCAACGCTGTGGAAGTTGCCCAGGCTGTTAAGGCAAGGGTAGATAATATACGGAAAATGCTTCCCCAGGGTACAAGGCTCGATATACGTTTTGATACCACGCAGTTCATTCAGGATTCGTCGGACGATATGAACTTTGTAATTATGCTTTCTGTAATACTCACGGCCATTGTCTGCTGGCTCTTTCTCGGAACATTCAACACGGCCCTCAACGTTTCACTCACAATACCAATGTCCATATTCGGAGCCTTTTTTGTCATAAAAGTAATGGGCTTCACCCTGAACACTTTCACATTCCTGGGGTTGTCGCTGGTCATAGGCATAGTTGTCGATGACGCCATTATGATGGTGGAAAATATAGCCAGGCACAGGGAAGAGGGCGAGACAAAGATAAGGGCCGCCATAAAAGGGTCGCGTGAAATAACATTTGCCGCGGTCGCTGCGACAGTTGCCATACTCGCCATATTCCTTCCTGTAATATTCATGCCGGGAGTTATCGGCAGGTATTTTTTCCAGTTTGGTGTGACCATATCGGCGGCTGTTATAATATCACTGCTTGGAGCCCTGACACTCACCCCGATGTACGCCTCGCAGTATATGCCGGCCCCGGCCACGGAAAAGTCCAAAAAGCCTTTTATGGATGTTATAATGGATAAAACAAGGGACGGTTATAAGAAATTTTTGAAAATATGCCTGGATAACAGGTGGAAAGTCCTGGGGATATCGCTGGTGATTTTCTTTATATCACTTTTCCTCGGGATTGTTCTTATTAAGAAGGAATTTGTACCGCCGCAGGACCAGGCCAGGTTGTCCGTAAATATACAGACCCCGCCGGGCTCTTCATTTGCGTTCACCGATGAGGTTTTCAAAAAAGCAGAGGCGGTTGTAGCGGCAAGGCCGGAAACAGACAGCTACTTTTCAATAATCGGATTTGGCGCCCACAATACAGGCGGCATTCAGGTTACCTTTAAAAATAAAAATAAAAGGCCGGCTGACCCGGTATCACACAGGGTATTGACCCAGATGCAGATTGCGGATGAAATAAGGAAAGAACTCAAAAAAATTCCCGGAATAAGCGTAATAAGCATGATAGACCCTTCGCTTCAGGGATTTACGGCAAAAAGGGGATATCCGGTCGAATTCATGTTAATGGGGCCTGACTGGGACAAACTGGCGGATCTTGCCGCCGGCTTGGTAAAAGACATGGAGAAAACAGGGCTCATGGTGGGCGCTGATTCAGATTATAAGCTCGGTGTCACAGAGGCCCTTGTTTATCCGGACAGGGTCAAGGCCGCGGCCCGCGGGGTAAATATGTCAACCATTGGGAATGCCCTCAATGCTTCTTACGGCGGCTTAAAGTATGGTAAATATACAAAAGACGGGAAAAGATATGACGTCACTGTTGAACTTGAAAAAACAGACAGGACTGATATGCAGGGGATCCTTGACGCATATGTCAGGAACAACCAGGGTGAACTGATAAAACTCTCTGACGTTGTCAGCGTAAAGGAAAAACCTACGGTCACGTCAATCACCAGAGAGAACAGGGAAAGGGCCATCAGGTTGTATTCCGAAATTGCCATGGGCAAATCACAGGGTGACGCGCTCAATGCCGTGCAGCAGCTTGCCGCAAAACTTCCGGAAGGTTACAGGATATTTTTAGTGGGAAATTCACAGGGATTCAAGGATTCAACAACGGCTCTTATTTTCGCGCTGTTTCTTGGAATTTTTGTGGCCTATATGGTCCTTGGCACACAGTTCAATTCTTTTGTCCATCCCATTTCGGTTTTAATAGCACTTCCGTTCTCCGTAACAGGGGCTTTCATAGCCCTTTATATCAGCCATCAGACATTGAATATTTACAGTATGATAGGGATAATACTTCTGATGGGCATTGTAAAGAAAAATTCCATTCTGCTTGTGGATTTTACTAATCAGAGGCGCACGCAGGGAATGAATGTCAGGGACGCCCTGCTTGACGCCTGCCCGATTCGTTTGAGGCCGATTCTTATGACATCAGCGGCTACAATCGCGGCGGCTATTCCTCCGGCGCTGGCACTCGGGCCTGGAGCGGAGACGCGCGTGCCGATGGCGGTTGTTGTCATAGGCGGAGTTTTGTTCTCGACTGCCCTGACACTGTTTGTTGTTCCGTGCGTTTACAGCCTGCTATCCAGCCTTGAAAACAAGCACCACGTTGATGAGGTGCACATGGCAATGAAGGAACTCGGGCAGGACGAACCTGTAATAACAAAAGTTAAGAAAAAAATTAAATAATAGTTTTAAAGGTACTTTTATAAGGCGGGTGGTTATCTACCCGCCTTATTTTTTTTGACGCTATTGACAGCGCCTGCTGTGTGTTGTAATATAAAACATCACAAAAACGGCGCATTAAGGGTCGTATCATAATAAAAAGAAGGCAGTTAAATTGCAGCTTAAAATGAAAGATGTGACTGAATTGCTGGACGCACCTGAGCCGGTCGTTCTGAAATATATAAGGGAAAAAGGGCTGCCTGCCCAGAAAATTAACCATCAGTATAATTTTAATAAGGAAGAGCTCAAAGAGTGGGTCATCAAAAACGGCATGGCCGTTTCTGAAAAATTCCTGGGATTAAGCCTTATAAAAACCCCTGTTTCCATATTCAGCCTTGTATCAAAGGGCGGGATAATAAACAATGTTGAAGGGCGGACACCGGGTGAAATCCTGACTTATGCGGTTGCAAAAATGAATATTCCCGACGGGTTAAAAAAAGAGGATGTCCTGATGTCCCTGATAGAAAGGGAAGAACTTATGCCAACGGCTGTGGGCCGTGGCGTAGCAATACCACATCCGAGAAATCCCATAATATCAGATATTGAGAATGAATCCGTTACGATTTGCACCCTAAAAGAGCCCTCGGACTACGGAGCCGTTGACGGAAAAAAAGTTCATACCCTTTTTATTGTCATGAGCGCTAATTCACGCAGACACCTTGAAATACTCTCAAAACTCCTTTTTTTGTGCCAGCAGGAGGCCCTTGTCGCCATGCTAGGGGACAAAAGGCCGCCTGATGAAATACTATCCTACATCGAAGCGCGGGAAAATGAAATAAAAGGGCGCAAAATTTGATACTTTTTCTGGCAGGCGCCGCTATAATTACCGCCGGTGGGCTGTTCTGCGGCCTGGTAAGTGAGAGGCACAGGGCATATTTTGCGGGCGCGTCAGTTTTTGCGGGCGGCCTTGCGTCTTTAGTTCCGGCGCTTATGGTATTGTTTTCCGGAAAACCGGCTTCTGTTTTAATTTTCAACATAAATTTTTCCATGGACTGCCTTTCAGCTTTTTTTGCGGTTATCATAACGGTGATGGGTTTTTTATCCGTCATTTATTCCGCGTCATATATGAAGAGTTATTACGGAAAAGGCAGGGGCATTACCTCCCATTATATGTTTCTCATGGTTTTAATATCTTCCATGATGCTAGTTACAGTTTCACGCGACGCAATATCATTTATGATAAGCTGGGAAATAATGGCCCTGTCGTCATTTTTTCTTGTTGTCTTTGAAAACGAAAAAAAAGAGGTTGTGGAAGCGGGCATCTATTATTTTATTTTTTCTCACATAAGCGCGGCCCTTTTAATATCCGGGTTTGCCGCGGCTTCAAACGGAGGAACAAATCTTTCATTTGATTCCATCGGAGCCGCTCTGAAAACCACTCCGGCCTCATTTGCGGCGCCGTTTATCCTGCTTTTTTCAGGGTTTGCTTTAAAGGCGGGAATTGTACCCCTGCATACCTGGCTGCCGAGGGCACACCCGGCCGCTCCGAGCCATGTATCAGGGCTCATGTCGGGTGTAATGATAAAGATGGGTATATACGGGATGGCCAGGACAATCATGCTTATGCCGCCGCTTCCCGCCGCCGCCGGATACACGGTACTTTTTTTCGGGATACTGACGGCGCTGACAGGCATACTTTATACGCTCACACAGAGGGATATTAAAAGGATACTGGCCTATTCAAGCGTTGAAAACATGGGGATAATAACCGCCGGTTTTGGGGTTGGAATACTGGGCATGGCATACAAACTCCCTTATATGGCCCTGCTGGGTTTTCTGGGGGCTTTTTTGCACATTTTAAACCATTCGATATTTAAGGAACTCCTCTTTTTCGGGGCTGGAACAATATACAGCAGGACACATACAAGGGACATAGAACACCTCGGCGGGCTTTCAAAAAAAATGCCGGTATTATCAGTGTGTTTCCTTATAGGCTCGGCCGCGATCGCCGGGCTGCCTCCGCTTAATGGATTTATAAGTGAATTTATTTTGTATATGTCAATGCTGCAGGCGGCGCAGTCAAATATTATTGGGCTTGCCGCCGCGGGTATAGCGGCCCTCGCAGGGCTGGCCTTTACCGGCGCCATGGCGTTGATATGCTTTACGCGCCTTTATTCCGGAGCGTTTCTAGGCTCGCCGAGGAACAAAAAAGCTGAGATAGAAAAGGGCGAGGGGAGGCTTGATACCACCGTTTTTGTGATACTTGCGGCCCTGTGTTTTTTTCTGGGGCTATTCCCGCAGGTTATTTATTATCTGCCGCTGATGCCTGCGTTTAATATGCTGCCCGGAGCTGATTTCTCCACGGCTGTAAACATACCGTTGATAAAACAGCTCATGTCATTGTCGGCGATGTTCCTTGTATTGTGCGGTTTTACAGCTGCCGCCCTGGCGGTGAAGTCCGTTATGCTGAAAAACAGGATCAGGCAAGGCGCGACCTGGGGCTGCGCCTACAGCGCGCCCACCGCAAGAATGCAGTACAGCGCTTATTCCTATTCCGAGCCGTTTACCAGGATAATGGATCCTTTTGTAATAAAAAATAAAAACGAAGTGAAGCCTGAGGGGATTTTTCCGGAGCGGAGTTCATATAAACCGGAATTTACGGACGTTTTTGAAAAATTTATTATTAAACCGGCTGCAAACTCGGCGCAGCGTTTATTAAAATTGTTCACATGGATACAGAACGGCAGCATGCAGCGCTACATTCTGTACGCGATTATTTTCCTTATTATATCGCTCGTATGGGCGGTGAAATAATGGGCCCCGTGTTATATATTTTTGTGATTTTATTCATGCCGTTCATTTGTACCGGTGTCATTAACAGGGTCAAGTCGCTCTGGGCAGGCAGGTGCGGGCAG
>Ga0181520_10010328_pt1 | contig 12561 bp, 8 predicted proteins | sample PEATcosm2014_Bin_29_FD_132451 | JGI IMG/M metagenome (GOLD analysis project Ga0181520, IMG submission 132451) | Peatland microbial communities from MTU Mesocosm Facility, Houghton, MI, USA - PEATcosm2014_Bin02_30_metaG | ecosystem: Environmental > Terrestrial > Soil > Wetlands > Peat | place...
ATCTCTCGGGGCCGACCATTTTCAGAGACAGCTAGTCCGCCGATCAGCGAGTCGGCTGGGCTGGCCCGGGTCCTTTACCATCAGACACATGTTGCGAGTGAAGCGGTTGCATGCGGGCGCACGGCTGCCGGTGGTGGCGCATCCGGGCGAGGACCTGGGTTACGACGTATTTGCGCTGGAAGGCGCCGTATTGGCGCCGCGGGCCACGGTGAAGCTGCGGACCGGGATCGCCGTCGAGGCGCGCGATCCGGAGACCGGCGCGCCGCTGGGGTTGCTGGTGCGCGACCGCTCATCGATGGCGGCGCGGGGATTGGCGACGACGGGCGGCGTGATCGATGCCGGCTACCGCGGCGAGATCCTCATCGTGATGACCAACCTGGGCGATGTCGCCATGGAGCTGAAGGCGGGCGAAAAGATCGCGCAGATGGTTCCCGTCCCCGTTCTCACAGGTCCAGTCCAAGAGGTAGAAACACTGGAGGGCTCGGGGCGGGCGGCCAAGGGGTTTGGCAGTACAGGGACCTAGGGACCAAGGGACCGAGGGATCGAGAAGGCCCGCGGCCCAGGCCGGAACCGGGCAGCGGGCGTGTGCGTATCATAAGAGCGGGAAGCCATGCCACTCAAAGAGGCCTTCAAACTCGCGCTGCAATCGCTGTGGGCCAACAAGCTGCGCAGCGTCCTCACGCTGCTTGGGGTCATTATCGGCGTCGCGTCGGTCATCATGGTGGTCACGCTGACCAACGGCGCCAAACAGTTTGTCACGTCGAAGATGAACACCTATGGCGCGGCGGTGATCACCATCAGCAAGATGCCGGACTCGTTCATAACGCTCGACGAGTTTATCGAGTTTCAAAAGCGCAAAGACATCACCTACGACGATTACCGGACGATCCTTTCCGATTGCAAATCCTGCGTTTCCGTGGGGGCGCAGCGGACGAGCGCTAATGGGAAAATCGTGCGCGGAACGCAATCCACCACCGACACGCAGATCCGCGGCTGGACGTGGACGATGCCCGCGCTCTCAAACCTGGATATCGCGGTAGGGCGGTCGTTCACCGACGCGGAGGACACGCACTCGGCGCACGTGGCGATTGTCGGCTCCGATATTCAGGACAACGTGCTGGGGCCGGGCGATCCGCTGGGCAAAGAAATCCGCGTGGACGGTGAGCCGTTCACCGTGATCGGCGTGGGCCAAAGCCAGGGCAAGATGTTCGGCCAGAGCATGGACAACTGGGTGGCGATTCCGCTGACCACGTTTCTCCAAAGGTACGGTTCCCATGGGAGCCTGCAGATTTATGTGGATTCGGGCAGCGGAGGCGCGGTGATGGAATCAGCGAGCGACGAACTGCGCACCATCATGCGCACGCAGCGGCACCTGGCGCCGAATGTCGCGGATGCTTTCTCCATCGATTCGAGCGCAACGTTTCAGAATATGCTGGGAAATATCCTGGACAATTTTGGCGCGGTGGTCGTGGCCATTGCCGCCATCTCGCTGGTGATCGGCGGCATCGTCATCATGAACATCATGCTGGTGACAGTGACGGAACGAACCCGCGAGATCGGCGTGCGCAAGGCGCTGGGCGCGAGGCGGAGAGATATTTTGCTGCAGTTTCTCATCGAGTCGGCGGTGTTGGCTTCGTGCGGCGGTGGGTTCGGCGTGGTGCTGGGCATTGGTTTGGCCAAGGTATTGACACTAGCCATCGGATTTCCGTCCGTGGTGGCCTTGTGGTCCATCGCGGTTGGGTTGATTGTGGCGATCTCCGTCGGGCTGTTCTTTGGCATCTATCCGGCCCACAAGGCGAGCGCGCTCGATCCGATTACGGCGTTGAGAGCCGAATTGTGAAGGCAGCTACTAGCTTTTGATCCGCGGATTGATGACCAGGTCGGTGGGTGAGGTTGAAGCACATGCTATGCGGGATTTTGCTAGAGGCTAGAAGCTAGTAGCTAGGAGCTGTATTGATGAGAGCCACCGGCCAATCCCGAGAATCCGTCAAGATGGCGCTGGATACGCTGCGCAACAACAAGATGCGCTCCGGCCTGACCATTCTCGGCATCCTGATCGGCATTGCGACGGTCATTCTGATCTCTTCGGCGATCAACGGCCTCAATTCCAATATTGGAAGCTGGGTGAATTCACTGGGCACCAACGTCCTGTGGGTCTTTCATTTCTCGCCGTTCGGCCACCGGCCTACCACCGAGGAGCTCAATCGCAAAAAGCTGACCGCTGAGGACGGAATGGCAATGCGCGCTTTGCCGCACGTCTCCACCGTGGACCCGGAACTGATCGATCAGGACTTTCAAACCGGCCTGGGCCGGGTTTCTCTCAAGCACGGCACGCACAGCATTGCGAACACCATCCTCCAGGGATCCACGACGGCCATGCCTGAGGTGCAGGAAGTTCCCATTATGGAAGGCCGTATGTGGACGCTATCGGAGGAGGAACACCACGATAACGTGATGCTTCTGGGTCACGATGCGGCGGCCGACCTTTTTCCCGGTGAGGATCCGGTCGGCAAGGACGTGATATGCGAAGGCGACGTTTTCACTGTGATCGGCGTGCTGGACGTGCTTCCGCAACCCATCGGCAGCGGGCGCAACACGGCGGACAACACGGCCTACTTTCCGCTGGGGGCGTTCCACAAAATTCATCCCGAGCTTACCGACGTCTGGATTGTGGTGAAATACGACGACCCGGCGAACAAGCAGATCGTGACCGAAGAGGTGCGCGAGTTGCTGCGCGTGCGGCGCAAGTTGCGCGCCGATCAGGACGATAACTTCGCGATTTTCAGCCCCGATGAGCTGACCCGTTTGTGGAATCAGCTCACCGGCGGACTCTTCCTCTTCATGGTTGCAGTGTCGAGTGTGGGGCTGATGGTGGGCGGCGTGGGCGTGATGAACATCATGCTGGTGAGCGTGACCGAGCGAACGCGTGAGATCGGCGTACGCAAGGCGATTGGCGCAACCAAGAAAAACATCATGACGCAATTTACCCTGGAAGCCGTGACGCTGTGCGCGGTGGGCGGCTTGCTGGGCATTTTGTCGGGGGCGCTTCTGACGCTGATTCTGCACTTCGCCGTGCCGTTCCTGCATGCGGCCCTTTCGCTGGTCTGGGTCACCATCGCCTTTGCCGTCTCCTGCATCATCGGCCTGGTGTTCGGCATTTACCCGGCATGGAAGGCGGCCAACCTGGACCCGATTGAGGCGCTAAGGTACGAGTGACAGGTGTCAGGTTTCAGTCGTCGGCGACCTGATCTCAGATTGAGAACTAGCACAGCCCATTTCAGGCCAAGGCTTCTCTTGAGCGTTCACTCGCAGACCTTCGCTGCGCGCCGAAAGCACTGACACCTGAAACCTGACACCTGTAAACTGCTTTTATGCCGCACATTCTGGCGCAAGCGATCGAGATCGTGACGACGGCGCTGGCCGTGGCCGGGATGGGCTACTTTCTCGCGAGCCTGGCAGCAGCGCGGATGTTTTTGCGCGAGCGGCGCGCGCCACGGGCCGAATTCGCGCCGGGCGTAAGCATTCTCAAATCGCTCAAAGGCCTCGACCCCGGCATGATGGAAGCCTTCCGCAATCATTGCCGGCAGAACTATGCGGGCGAGTTCGAGCTGCTGTGCGGCGTGAGTTCGCTCGACGATCCCGCGGCGGCGGCGGTGACGGCGCTCAAGGCGGAGTTTCCCGAGCTTGCGATCCGGCTCGTGGAGTGTCCCGAGCGACTGGGGACAAACGGCAAGGTGAGCACGCTGGCGCAACTCGCCCGTCACGCGCGCTACGACATTTTGCTCATCAACGATTCCGACATTACGGTGGGGCCGCATTACCTGGAGCGGGTAGTGTGCTGCTTTGCGCCGGCGGCGCTGGATGCGGGCAAGGTTCCGGTTGGCCTGGTGACGGCGCTCTATCGCGGGCGCGCGCACGGCACCCTCGCCTCGCGGCTTGAAGCGCTGGCCATTGCCACGGATTTCATTCCCGGCGTGCTGCTCTCGAAGTTGCTCGAGGGCGGAATGCATTACGGGCTGGGTTCCACGCTCGCTGTGCGGCGCGAGGCTCTGGAAAAAGCGGGCGGCCTGCTGGCTCTGGTGGATCAACTCGCCGACGATTACGAGATGGGCGCGCGCGTGGCGAACGCGGGCTATCGCGTGGCGCTGAGCGCCGAAGTTGTGGAGACCAACGTGCCGGCGTACCGATGGCGCGGGTTTTTCGATCACCAGTTGCGCTGGCTGCGCACGGTGCGCGACGCGCGGCCGGGCGGTTATGTGGGACTGATCTTCACACATGGGCTTTCGTGGGCGCTGCTCAACGTGCTGGCGAGCGGATTGAGTCCGTTGAGCCTGTGGCTGCTGGGGTTGAGTTTCTTTCTGCGGCTGGCGCAGGCCATGACGGTGGGCGCCGCGGTGCTGGGCGATCACGAGGTGCTGGCCAACCTGTGGCTGCTACCCATTCGCGACGTGGTGGCGATGGGCTTGTGGGTAGCGGGCTTTGCCGGAGACACGATTGTGTGGCGCGGCGAGCGGTTCAAGCTGAAGGACGGAAGGCTTCATACGATCTCCTGTGCCGACAATTAGATACGCCTTTGCCAGAACCGTTTTAACACGGTGAGCGTATGATGTACTGTACAGAAACGGCTTCGCGGAAGGGGCGGATCGATGCCGGCGCCCGACAAGCGCGATGAGAACGAGCAACACCAGGCAACTGTTCTGAGTTGCGAGGTAAACGCAAGCTCAAGTTGCACCACGCCTCAGGAACCGATTCCGGACCTTGTCTACGACCTCCGCGATCCGGGCGGCTCCTCTGACGCTTTCTACGCCGAACTTGCAACCTTGTGCGATTTGCTCGTCGCTGGGATCGACGCCCGCGCAGGCGCCGTGACCCGCGCCTTTGGCGAGTACGTGCAAGCCGAATGCAAAGAGCCTCCGCGAAGTGCGGCCGAGTACTCGATCGACCTACTCACGCTGGGGCTCGCACTGCGCAGATACAGCGGAATCGCCGAAGACTGCCCGTCCTGGGCGATCGGCCTGGCGCGGTGGCTCTTCCGGCTGCGCAGCAGTCATACGAGGATCAAGCCCGCAGTCGACTTGTTTCGCGCGGCGCTGACCCGGTATTTCCTGATGCCCCGGATGAGCCGCGCTCCGCGTAAGGAGGATTTGCCGCCGCAGCGGCTGCCGCGTCTGATTGCATGGTTACAGGCGGCGGGCGAGTTCGAGCAGGAGATCGTCCGCATTGATCAATGGCGCAGCTTCCTGGGCACGCTTCCGCGCATCGATGCCGAAGGTTGCATCGCGATTGCGTCCGATCTCTTCGATTGGTTTGAGCAAGAGGCGGAATGGACGCTGGGAGCTTACACCAAAGGGGTCTTGGGCTTCCTCGGCGTCGAGTACGCAAGGCGAGGCTGCCGCGAGGACCAGATCTTCTGCAGCAAGCCGCCGGTGGAATATCACCTGGGAATGGTGGCCACCGAAATCATGAACCGCGGACTGCGCGCGGAGTTCGATCGCACGGCGCTCCGTGCTGTCCTGGTTCCGACATGCATGCGCGGGGCGCGCGCGGCCCAATGCCGAGCGCATATGTCGGGCGTGGACATGACCTGCACCGGCTGCGATCCGGATTGCGCGGTAAATCGCATTACGCGGCGGATGCGCACTGCGGGAGCGCAGTTGTACCTGGTTCCGCACTCAACAGGGTTTTCACGGTGGCTGGAGCGCTGGCAGCGCGCTCCTGGGGTTGGCGTGGTGGCCGTGGCCTGCATGCTGAACATTCTGCCCGGCGGCTTTGAAATGCGCGAGCGCCGCATCGCCTCGCAGTGCGTACCGCTTGATTATCCCGGCTGCGCGAAACACTGGCGCCGCGTCGCAATTGCCACCGGCGTGAACGAGGAGCGACTGGTACAGATTGCGATCAAGATCCCGGAAGGCAAGTTAGCAATTCAATCGGCGGCGGCTGGTTCGTCGTCGGCGCGAATGGCCACGGTGTCGATGCTGAGGTAGGCGCCGAGCTCATCGAAATCCTTCTCCCAGCGCGGACGGTCTTCTGTTGCGAGCGAGGTGAGCGCGTAGCCGGAGGTGCGCAGAATCTCGTACCAGATGTTTTGCGCCTGCCAGAGATTGAGCTCGAAGGGCATCTCCGTGAGGGTGCGGGCCAGCACCAGCGCGCGATCGAGCATCTCCAGCGACCCCGAGGACATTTGCAGTTCCACCATGGCGCGCTTCATGCGCAGGTCGGCGATGTACGAGAGCGTAGCGGTCTCGAGCGGCACCAGGTCGGCCTTGGCCAGCGCGAGGAAGGAGCGCAACTGCGCCACGTCGACGGGCTCGATTTCGAGCACGCGCCGCAGGCCGGCGTTGATGGCGAAGCCGGCGGCGAGGGTGAGCGCGGGCGGCTTGGGCAGTCCAGCCTGCGACAGGTAGTGCAACAGGCTGGCATGGTCCTGGTAGATGGTGGTGAGCGAGTTCTCGATGTCCCAGAGCGTGGAGTTGAGGATGAGTTGCACAATGCGGCGCTGCTCGTCGGTGAAGAGCGAAGTGAGCGAGTAGTCGGCGTGGCCGTAGAAGCGGTCGAGCACGCGAATCACCTCAGGGAAGTCGGCGCGCTGCACGTGGCCGGCCGCATCGGCGGAAAAGGCTTCGAAGGCGGCGGCATCGGCCTCGCTGTAGGCCTTCACCGCCGCGGTGATGTTCTGGTCGCCGAAGTGCAGCACCGCAAAGGAGAAGCTTTGCGCGTGACCGGTGATGGAGCTGGCGACATGCACGCGGCCCAGCGCCAGGCGGCCGCGGCCCGAAGTATAAATCTCGTAGGAGATGCGGCGCACGCGGTAGCAGAAGAGCTCCGTTTCATCGGCAAACGTGGAGAACACGGAACTGATGGCGTAGTGCGCGGCCACCTGCTCCAGGTGCAGCTCCTGGGTGTTGACACATTTCCTGTAGATGCCGGCGCCGTCGCCGGCCGCAGGGTCGTTGGAGCGGGCTTCGGCCAGGCGCGCGAGAAACGCGGGCTCGAGCGGCGCGGCCTGCTCGCCGAAGACCTGCAGGGCGAGCTGCAGCACGCGGGCTGCGTATGCGATCACCTGCATGGCCTCGATGCCCCCAATGTCGTCGAAGAACCATCCGCAACTGGTGAACATGAGCTGCGCGTGGCGCTGCATCTCCATCAGCTCGAGGGCGCGCACTCGCTCTTCGTCGCTGAGCGGGTGCGCCTGTTGCGCGGCCAGAAAGCGATCAACCAACTCCCCGCTGCGGTCGAGCACCACCTGGATGTAGGCGTCGCGCGCCGCCCACACATCGCGAAAGAGACTTCTGCCATGCTGCTCGGAGAGCCGGATCAAAGCGTCGCGCAGCTCGTCGAGGGCCCTGCGCAGCGGCGCGCGCCACTCCTGGTTCCAGCCGGGGTGGCCGCCGCTGTTGCAGCCGCAGTTGGAACGCCACCGCTCCACGCCATGCACGCAGCTCCATGAAGTGTTTTCGACGATCTCGCACTCGAACTCCGGCGGAAACTGCTCCAGGAACGCGGCGTAGTTGGTGAGCTTGACGGTCTTGTCCTGCTCCAGCAGGCGCAACGCATAGGCCAGCGCCATCTCGCCATACTTGTGATGATGCCCGTAGGACTCGCCGTCGGTGGCAACGTGCACCAGTTGCGGCTGCGCGCCGTCTTTGAATCCCGCTTTGAGGCGCGCGACAAAACTGTCGCCGGAGTCGAGTAACCCCTCAAAGGCGATGGCCCGAGAGACCGGACCGTTGTAGAAGAAGACGGCGATCGAATTGCCGGAAGCGAAGCGGACGAGATACGGGTGCGTGGTGTCGACCGTGGCGTCGGGCGTGTCGATCCAGCCGCCGTCGCCTATTTTGCCGTCACTTTTGACCGGGCGAATCCGCTTGCACTGGTGCGGAGCCAGCACGGTGAACCGGATGCCGTTTTCCGCAAGGGCTTCGAGGGTCGCGTCGTCGGCCGCGGTTTCAGGCAGCCACATGCCTTCAGGCGGCGCGCCGAAACTGTTTTCGTAGTCGGCGATGCCCCAGCGGATCTGCGTGACGCGGTCGCGCGCGTTGGCCAGCGGCAGAATCATGTGGTTGTAGACCTGCGCCATGGCCGAACTGTGCCCGCGGTTGCGCTGGCGGCTGCGGCCCTCGCCGTCAAGAATCATGCGATAGGTGCGCGGCGCGTTTTCCTTGAGCCAACTGAGGAGCGTGGGTCCGAAGTTGAAGCTGATGCGCGCGTAGTTGTTGACGATGCGCGTGATCTGATTTTTCACATTGAGCACGCGAGCCGCGCCGTTGGGCGCATAGCACTCGGCGCAGATGCGCTCGTTCCAGTCGTGGTAGGGAACGGCATTGTCCTGCGTTTCCACCGTCTCCAGCCAGGGATTTTCGCGGGGCGGCTGATAAAAGTGGCCGTGAATGCAAATAAAACGTTTAGCAGGAGACATGAAGATTCCGATGGCGTGCGCTGCGACCTGATTATCCGGACGCTGACGCTATTGTACGGCGATGCGGCGGCGCTAACGCGCTGCGCGGCCCGCGGGCGCGGAATTCTTCGCCAGATCGCAGGCCCGCCACAGGTACCAACTGGCTACGGAGCGGTACGGCGCCCAGCGCTCGCCACGGCGGAATACTTGGTCGGGTTTGGGTAGGTCGGCGGCTTCGAGCGGACGCGATTTGGGCACGCGCTGGAAGGTGAGCGCGTAGCCCTTGCGCACGCCGTAGTCGGTCACGGGAAGCACATCGGGCCGGCCGAGACGAAAGATGAGCAGCATTTCTACGGTCCAGGAGCCGATGCCGCGGACCTCCGTGAGGCGCTCGACGATGTCGGCGTCACTCATCTTGCGAATGGCGGCGTGCGAGGGCACGGTGCCGTCCAGTGTGCGCGCGGCCAGGTCGCGGAGCGCCTTGATCTTGTTGCCGGAGACGCCGGCGGCGCGGAGCGGATCGTCGGGAGTGTCGAGCAAGAGTTGCGGCGTGGGGTCGCCGTGGAAGTACTCGCGCACGCGGCGGTGGATGGTGGCCGCGGCCTTGCCGTGCAATTGCTGATAGAGGATCGATTCCAGCAGCGACTCGAAGGGCGAAGCGGAGCGGTCAAGACGGAGCGTGAACGGGCCCACGCGATCGATGAGCGCGGCAAGCTTGGCGTCGCGCTCGCGGAGATGCGCGATGGCCTCGTCGGGGTCGAAGGGAAGTTTTGCGCTGCGGCCATCGTGAATCATGGATGGAGTGTATCGCAAGCGGATCGAACGCGGGCGCGAGTGGTACACTCCCCTTGGTTTATCCGGGAGAATGTTCAAGATGAAGCGCAGAGATTTTGTAAAGACGATGACGGCCGCAGGGGTGGGCATGGCTTTGCAGCCGCGCGCCGCGCTGGCGGCGGGAGCGCAGGCGCCTGAGTTGGGCGCCAGCGTGAAGCGCGCGCTGGTGATGTTCAAGTGCCACTTCGATGCCGGCTTTATCGATACGCAATATAACGTCGTTCATAAGTACTTCAATCAATACTTTCCCCAGGCCATTGAAACTGCGCGTGCCGCAAATGCCGGCGGCAAGCGGCGCTATGTGTGGACGACCGGATCGTGGCTGCTCTTCGAGTATCTGGAACAGGCTCAAGCAGCCGAGCGCAAGACAATGGAAGACGCGATAGCGCGCGGCGATATTGCGTGGCATGCGCTGCCCTTCACATGGCAGACGGAGATGTTGAGCCCGTCGATGATTGAAGGGAGCCTGGCGCTGGCGCAGTCACTCGACAAGCGCTTTGGCACGGTGACCACTGGCGCAAAGATGACCGACGTGCCGGGACACACGCGCGGCATCATTCCGCCGCTGGCGAAGCACGGCGTTACGTTTCTCGAGATCGGCGTGAATGGCGGATCGACGCCTGCTGTGCTGCCTCCGATTTTCTTGTGGAAGGATTCCTCTGGCGCGAGCCTGGCCATGATGTATCACCACGACTACGAAGGCATCGCCGTGGTTCCCGGATCAGACCTCGCGCTGGTGACGCGGGTGCGCGGCGACAACAGCGGCCCGCATACGCCGGAAGAGATCGACCGCATTCATGCGGAGCTGGCGGCGCGGTTCCCGAGTGCGGAGATTGTGGCCGCCAATCTGAGCGAGATGGCGAATACTCTTGCGCCGTTCCGCGACAAGCTGCCGGTGGTGACTGAAGAAATCGGCGATACCTGGATCTACGGATGCGCGAGCGATCCGCGTAAAGTGGCGCGCTATCGCGAGATTGCGCGGCTGCGCGAAGCGTGGATTGCAATAGGCGCCTTGCAGGTGGGCGATGCAACGGATTTGCAGTTGCTGCGCCACGTGCTTCTGGCTCCCGAGCATACCTGGGGCACAGATACCAAGACCTGGCTGGATTACGACAATCTCATACCGTCGGACCTGGCGGGCAAGTTAGTCACGAAGAATTACAAGGTTGTGGAATTCAGTTGGGAGGAGAAACGCCAGGACTTATTAGATGGTCTGGCAATGCTACCCACTGGCCTGCGCAGCGAGGCCGAGAATGCGCTTCGGGCGTTGACGATTCCGACCGAAGTAGAGATTGCGGGCAAGCCCGTTCAGCACGCTCCGGGCGAGCCAATTAAAACCGCGCATTTCATTCTGAATATCGATCCGCAAACCGGTGCGATCACGCGACTGCATAACAAAGCGAATGGGCGCGAGTGGGCGAGCGAACGGAATCCCATTGCGCTACTAACTTATCAGACGCTTTCGCAGGAGGATTACCGGCGCTATCGGTCGAGTTATGTAATCAGTAGCGCGGATTGGGCGCAGAAGGACTTCGGCAAGCCGAATATCGAACGGTTTGGCGCCAAACGGGAAGAGTGGCAATCAGTCAACGCAGTTGTCGAAGTAAGACGCACAAAGCAGTCGCACATCGTCAGTATTGGTCTGCAATTTGGCGACGAGCAAGCCGCTCAATCCGGCCGTGCGGCGTTTCCCCGCAGTATTGTGGTGGATTTGGTGCTGCCGGATAACGAGCCAATCATCTATCTGAATCTGACTTGGCGCGGCAAGCCGGCCACACGCATGCCCGAAGCGCTTTGGCTTACGTTCAATCCCATCGCCGAAGACCCGAAAGGCTGGAAGCTGGACAAATCGGGAGAATGGATTTCGCCGTTCGACGTGGCGGCGTCAGGCAATCGCCACATGCACGCCGTGCAAACGGGATTCGCGTACAACGCCGGCGGCGGTTCTTTCACAGTCGACACGCTCGATGCGCCCATAGTGGCTCTCGGCGAACGCGATCCCCTGCTCTTCTCAAACGATCAGCCGGATCTGAACAAGGGGCTGCACTCGTGCCTCTTCAATAACTGCTGGGGCACGAACTACATCATGTGGTACGGCGAGGATCTGCGCGCGCGTTACATGATTCGCGCCTAGGGACGCATCGCTACCCCACCCTGGCGACAAATACAAAAACGTCGCGAGAGTGGGGCACCCGTTCCTCATCCGTCACTTCGACGGCGTCGCGGCCGGTGTGGTATGCACGATGACAATTTGCGTCTTGCCGCCTTGCAGGCCCGGCGATTGCGAAATGGTCACGATGTCGGTCTCGCCCGACCCCTTATCGAGGATGAACGTTGCCCCGTTGTTGTTGGCCTGGAATTTCGCGTTCGGGCCGAGGTTGCTTTGGTAAAACGCGATCGCCTGGTCTTTTGAGTCGGAGGTGAGAAAGGTCGCCGTGAGCGTGTCTTTGCCGGCGATGGTCACACGCACGTTGACCTTCTGCTCCGCGCCGGGGTAGAGGGCGACGCCCAGGTCGCTTGCCGTAACCGGCTGCGTGCTGGTCGTCAAATTCCCTGATTTGGCGATCTTGTAGACGCCATAGCCCAGAATGCCTACTCCGATGAGCCCGAGGCCGACGAAGATGCCGATGATGATGAGGATGATCTTCAGGGCGCTCGGTCCCTTTTTCGGTGGAGGGTAGACCCCCGGCCGGTAGGGCGGCGGATACTGCTGTGGCGGGTAAGGTTGCGGAGGATATCCCTGAGGAGGTTGGTTGCCGGGAATGTTGGTCATGGCGCCATCCTTGCGAGTGGATTTTTCGTGGGTCTGGCTGGTTGCGATCTGAAGTTGCAGCCACTATACCGCATCCGTCGCGGCCTGGCATTGGCAAGCCGCATGAAAATTTCCGTATCGCAGTCTGGTTCCGAATCGGGTCGCAGCCGGCTGTCGACGGCGCGCTGGAACGGACAACCACCGGCCGTGAGCTTTACCATCAGAGACGTAGATGCTTTGGACGTAGCTGCTTTGGACGCAGATACTTTTGGACGTCGATACTTTGTTTGAGGAGTTCCACCATGAAGATGCGGCCGGGATCGCAGACAGGATTTCTGCTTTGCGGCAAGGAATGGATCGACGGAGAGGCGATGGAAGTGCGCTCGCCGTGGGATCAGGGACTGGTGGGGCGCGTGACCAAGGCGACGCGTGCCGATGCGCGCCAGGCCGTGCATCACGCCGTGGCCAGCCTGCGCCGCACCCGCGCACTGCCGCGCTGGAAACGGCGCGAGATTCTGGAAGACGTGGCCGCGGCGCTGATCGAGCAGAAGGAGCGCTTTGCGCAACTGATTGTGGCCGA
>Ga0181520_10010329_pt1 | contig 12561 bp, 9 predicted proteins | sample PEATcosm2014_Bin_29_FD_132451 | JGI IMG/M metagenome (GOLD analysis project Ga0181520, IMG submission 132451) | Peatland microbial communities from MTU Mesocosm Facility, Houghton, MI, USA - PEATcosm2014_Bin02_30_metaG | ecosystem: Environmental > Terrestrial > Soil > Wetlands > Peat | place...
CGAAAGCAGTCATGGTGAGTTTGCGAAGGGCAAGCGATTGCGGCGTGGGCATGGAGGGCCTCGATTCAGGGAACTTCGGCGAGCGGAAAATGAGAACGCCCCCAAGCATATCGATTTACCTGGGCAACGAGCAAGGGGCTTGGCGCATTGATGTTTTGCTTTCGCTTTGTATGCAATGGCTGCGCAACCTCCCATCTAAGTTCCTCCTCGCCTTTGGCATCGTCCGCGGTCTCAGCCTCGTGCAGGGCTACGATGCGTTCTTCACTTTTCACGGCATCTGTTTGAAGAGCCTTGAGCTAAGCGAAGACGCATTTCCCTCGAAGGTTCATCTCACGGCCGCAAGGCGAGCAATGAGTTTGATGCGCTCGTCTTCTACCTGCCAAGCAGGCGAGCGACTCGCGCGGATTTGAATGCGGACCCGAATCCCGGTTTCATCGCATGTGTAATTCCTACGGTGAACTGCTGACGCGGTGCGCCCGCCGTATAGGCACGCGTATAGGCGGCATCCACCACGAGCCACGGGCGAAGAGCCCACGTTCCGCCGCTCAGCGCCGCGCCGTAACGATCCGCTGTGCCAGGCTGCGGGCCGCCGTAACTGTCAAGCACCCAGGTAAACCGACTGGTCACGGCCAGTGAAAGCGCCAGCCCGCATTGCGCGGCCCCGTCATGACCGTAGGGTTCGCCGGCTACGGTTCCCACCACGTTGAAGTCGAGGTGTGCGCGCCCGAGATCGCGGCTGGCTACAAATACCAATTGGTGGTCGGTATACCCCGTGCCAAAGCCCTTCGCAGGATTCGCCGAAGGAATCTTGACTCCATAGTCGAACGCCAACGCCGGCATCCGACTGCCCTGCTCGTGAAATCGGTAAAGAGCGCTGAGGTTCTGATCAGAAACTCCCTCTAAGGACGCCGTGCCTCCGCCGCTCTGGGTCATGTGCGCCGGCAAACCCCAGCGCAACTCGAGACGTGAAGTCACACCATAGCGCACGCTCGACGGCAAGACCATTTGCCCAACGCCCATGCCCATCGACTGCCATTGCAGGCCGAAATCGGTCTGCAACTCTCCCTGATCCGATGTAGAAGCACCTCCGGTCCATGTGGGGCGCGACGGGCTGGCAGCTGTTTCCTCCCGCACAACAGGAGCGGCCGTTCTCGCCATCGCTCCCTGGTCAAATGCAGGTTCCGAGCCATCGGTACCACTCAAAATTGCCGCAGCCTCTGTTGGGCTGGCAGGTCCTTCAGCCTCGGCAACACCCCAGCTTCCGAATGTTGCGAAAGCTGCAACCAAAGCAAATTTCCACGCGCTCATTTTCACCGTCCTGTTGCCGGTCAACCGACCGGATCCAACAGGAATTAATCGGCGCTAATTAGACCTTCTTGATCTTTCGACTCGAACGATGAGCGATGGAAGATGACAGAGGTAATGCACGTGTACCGAAATCAAACAGTGCGGTGCGGAACCTGAGCTTAACCAAATGTACAGCGGCGATCGGGCGTCCCCCGGTCCACTGCTTTCAAGTTTTCCCGCGGTCACGCCGATGACGCATTTGTCTGGAGAACCAAGCTGGCTGCGCAGTGTTTGCATTACCGCGGCTGACCGGGATGCGACCGGCGCCGGAATCAGAAAGGATCCTACGCTATGTCTGTTATTCGCAACATGCCCATCGCCCGCAAATTTGCAATTGCTTTCGGCTCGATTTGCATTCTCTGCCTCGGATTGGGAGCATACTCACTGATCAACTTTCGAAGCATTGCGAAAAACAATGCGGATGTGAGCGAGAGCACCTTTCCCTCCGTGGTCTATCTGGGAACGGCTCAAAAGGCGCTCAACGCAACGCGCCGGTATGATCTTGCGCTGCTGCTTTGCCAGACGCCGCAGTGCACCACGACGCGCCTGGCCGACAGGAAGAAGGCCATTGACGAATTTCAGGAAGGCCTTAAAGACTACGAGCCGTTGATCGACAGCCCGGAAGAGAAACAGTTCTATCAGACCATAACGGCAAAACTCGCTGCGTATCTCGACCTGAGCAACCGCAGCGTCGACTTGCTGGCGGCGGGCAAAACCGGCGATGCCATGGATCTGATCGCTTCCGATTCCACCCTTGCGCTATTCAATGAGACCGTAACGGCGACGAATGCAGACTTCGACTTTAACGTCAAGCAGGGCATGGACAGCGCCAGAGAAGCCACTGCCTCCAGTACTCGGGCCATTTGGATCAACCTCACAATGACGCTGATCATCGTTTTGCTATGCGCGGTGATTGGACTGGCTCTCAATCGCGAAATCGTGCCGCGCATTGCAAGGCTCATGCTCGCTATTGAGGCCATGGCGGCAAAGGACCTGACGGCGACCGTGCGGGTGACTGGCACAGATGAACTCGGTCGTCTTGGCGAAGCGTTTAACACCAGCGTCGCCTCGGTACGAAGCGTTCTTCACTCGTTTGCCGGCAGTGCGGATACGCTCTCTTCGGCAACCACCGAAATCAGCGCGCGCGCGGTGCAGAGCGCCAGTAATGCACAGACTGAAGCCAGCAAGACCAACCAGATTGCCGCCGCGGTGCAGGAGATGACGGCTACCGTGGCCGAGATCAGCCACAACGCCGAGAGCGCGGCAAGCGCAAGCCGCGAGTCCGCGCAGACTGCCGAACAGGGTGGGGCCGTGATGAAGGCCGCAGCCGCCACCATGGAGAAAATTGCCGCGGCTACCAGTATCGTCTCTGAAAAGATGGCATCGCTGGCGAATCGCTCAGAGGAGATTGGCAAGGTAGTGAATGTGATCCAGGAGATCAGCGAGCAGACCAACCTGCTGGCTCTGAATGCCGCCATTGAAGCAGCACGAGCCGGAGAACATGGCCGCGGATTTGCGGTAGTTGCCGGCGAGGTGCGCCGCCTCGCTGAGCGCACCAAGAGCGCCACAGAAGAGATTGCGGGCACGATTCGCAGCATTCAGGACGGGACCCGCGAGACGCTGCAGGTGATGGCCGACAGCCGCTCCGCGGTGGAGAGCGGCATGGAAGAAACTTCGAATGCCCGCAACAGCCTCGATGCGACGATCGCATCCTCAAAGCAGTTGGAACAGCAGATCAACCTGATTGCAACCGCAGCCACTGAGCAGGCGTCGGCGTCGGGAGAGATCTCTGAATCAGTCGGCCAGATTTCGCAGCTCGCGCTTGAAAACACGAATGGAGCCGAAGAGGCCGTAGCGGCGCTCAAGAATCTGAACTCTCTGGCCTCGGATCTGGATGGCATGATTCGCCAGTTCAAGCTCGATGAGGAAAAGCAGAGCGGCGGAAGGCTGTCCGGAAAGCCGATGGCGGCGAAGCAGCCGGCCTTGCGAGCCGCGCACACGTAATCACGAGTCAGGCGGGCGCCCCAGTTCTGCGGCGCCGGCGAGCGGCCCCAATCGCTCGCCGGTGCTGCCCGCCTGTTACAAATGCGCCGCTAACGGCAGACACCTTCGGGCAGTTTTCCTCACCCCTTAACAATTCCCTGATATTCATCTCCCCGCGCGGCTCCCTCCGATACAGTTATTCTTGAAATACGACCACTCTCTCGAGAGCTGTACCCGGTCTTGCGGCAAGCCGCCGCCATCATTCGAATGAAAGCAGGAGAGACCTAGATGAGCGCCGTACAGTATGACCTCATCGTCATCGGCTCCGGGCCCGCCGGGCAGAGGGCCGCAGTTGCCGCGGCGAAGAATGGCAAGCGCGTAGTCGTGGTCGAGGCCCGCTCCGTTGTCGGGGGCGTGTGCATCAACACCGGCACCATCCCCTCAAAGACCATGCGCGAGGCCGTGCTGCATCTCTCCGGTTACAACTACCGCACAATTTATGGCGTGAACTACCGCGTGAAAGAAAAGATCTCCATGGCGGACCTGGCCTTCCGCGTCCAGGCGGTGATTAAGACCGAGGTGGACGTGACCGAGGCGCAATTGTCGCGCAACGGCATCGACATCGTGCATGGGATCGCCCATTTCGTCGATCCCCACCAGGTGCGCGTGGATGGCCCAGGGACCGACGCGACGCTCCAGGCAGGACAGATCATCATTGCTGTCGGAACCAAGCCAGCTACCTCCGACAAGGTGCCGGTGAACGGCAAAACCATCATCAACAGCGACCAGATTCTGGGACTTGAGTCGCTGCCAAAGTCGTTGATCGTGGTGGGCGGCGGTGTCATCGGCGTGGAATACGTTTGCATGTTCGCCGTTCTCGGTGTGCGCGTTACGCTGATTGAAAAACGCAACCGCCTGCTCGAGTTCGCCGACCAGGAGATTATCGAGGCCTTGAGCTACCACCTGCGCGACAGCCGCGTGACCATGCGGCTTGGCGAAGAAGTGGAAAGCGTGGAAGAACCGACGCCGGGCACGGTCATTGCGAATCTCGAAAGCAAGAAGAAGGTCTCGGGCGATGCGCTGCTCTACGCAGTCGGCCGCCAGGGAAACGTCGATGATCTGAACCTGGCCGCCGCAGGCCTTGAAGCAGACAAGCGCGGCCGCATCGCCGTTGATGAGCACTACCAGACGAAGGTCCCGCATATCTTCGCCGCTGGCGACGTGGTGGGCTTTCCCTCGCTGGCCTCGGTCTCAATGGAGCAGGGCCGCATTGCTGCCGCGCGCGCATTTGACGATCATGCAGCCAGCTCTAATCCCAGTTTTTATCCCTACGGCATCTATACGATTCCCGAGATCAGCTTCATTGGCAAGACCGAGGAGCAACTCACAGGCGAAGACGTGCCATACGAGGTAGGAATGGCCTACTACCGCGAAGTGGCGCGTGGGCAGATTCGCGGCGACACGACCGGCCGGCTCAAACTCATCTTCCACCGCGACACGCGCAAGGTGCTGGGCGTACACATTATCGGCGAAGGGGCGAGCGAGCTGGTGCACATCGGCCAGGCGGTAATGACGTTGGACGGCACGGTGGATTATTTCATCGAAACAGTTTTCAACTACCCCACGCTCGCAGAATGCTACAAAGTGGCGGCGTTCAATGGGCTGGGAAGATTGCACCGCTACCAGACGGAGTAGGCTTCAAGCTGCCGGCGCCGCCAAACAGTAGCCCTAATAATCCCCAGGAGGGCGTTATGACCACCGCCATCGGCGTCGTCATGACCGAACATATCGTGACCGGCAGGCTCAAGGATCAACGCCTCACCGGCAAGCTGCTGCGGTACCCCAATGATCCTGAGACGCAGGATGCGTTGGCTGCGATGCCCGCCAGCGATGTTGTCGAGATCCTTGCCGGCCACATTAGCAAGTTGGCCGGCGATGGGGCCGAGCCAGTGGACGCTATCGGCGTGGCGGTTCCCGGCATTGTCCGGGCCGGCGTGGTGGAGGAGTCTCCAAATCTGCCGCAATTCAAAGGCGCGCGTCTGGCGGCGGAGCTGACATCGGCGCTGAAGGATCGCGGCGTCGAGGCGCCGGTGCATGTGGCCAATGATGCTGATGCGATTGCCGCGGGAGTGGCAGCTACGCACGGCCGCCTTGAAAAGCTTACCCGTGTGTGGACCATTGGCAATGGCATCGGTTATGGACGCTGGCCCTATGTGGAGGGAGTATGGGAGGGCGGGCACATCACCGTGACGCTCGACCCCAAGGAAAAATACTGCGGCTGCGGCGGCGCCGGGCATCTGGAGGGAATCATGGGGCATCGCGCCATGCGCCTGCGCTTCCTTGATCTGGAGCCGGAAGAGGTCTTTGCCAACGCCAGGCAAGGTGACCAGCGCTGCCGGGATTTTGTTAACTTGTGGCACCGCGCACTGGCCGCGGCGACTGCGTCGTTCATTCACCTGGCCGGGCCGGGACGTTTCTACTTCACCGGGCACAACGTCGGCTTCCTTGAGCTGCCGCTCTTGCGCAGCCACCTGGAAACCATGGTGAGAATGAGCCCGTTGCAGAGCTTCTCGCTCGAGATTCTGCCCCCCGACGACGAAACCGCCCTGCTGGGCGCAGGCGTAAGTGCGTCACTGGCCCTGGCGTAGCGGGCTTTCGGCGCCTTCTTGGATACGTCCCTGAGAGCCGGATTAAGATCAGGTCCAGTTTTCGATTGCAAGGCCCGGAACACGCGCGAATTCTCGTGAGTTGTCCGTCACGAGCGTCAATCCCTGATAGCGAGCGTGCGCGGCAATCAACAAATCGTTCGCCCCAATGATTCGGCCGCGCGCTTTGAGGAAGCCACGAATCTGCGCATAATCCATGGCCGCCGCGCTGGGATAATCCTGCACCTCAATGTGCTCCAAAAATATGTCCAAGGCGCGTCGATCCTTGGCTTTTCGCGGAGACACCTCGACGCCATACTCCAGCTCCGACCTGGTGATTGCTGAAATGCGTACATCGCCAACTGCTTGCGATTGAAGTCTTCGAATTGCTCCCAAGCTGGATCGATTCATAACATACGACGATACGTCCGTATCGAGCATGAACCTGAGCATTAGAATTTGCGCTCTTGAACGGGTAATTTCTCGACGTTGTTCATAAAGTCTGAAGAGGCTGCGGCATCTGAGCTCAAGAGAGCGGACCAGTCCTTGGGCCTCGCGGAAAGAATCACCTCATCGCCCTCTTTGCGGATAAAAACTTCCCGAACGTTGAATTGAAACTCCTTCGGAAGGCGAACAGCCTGGCTGCGATTGTTCATAAAAATCTTCGCTGTACGCCGCATAGCACCCTCCGGCAAGGCTGGCATATACATATGTATATGCCGGGTTGCGAGTGCTCGCAACGCTCGGACCTCTGGGGTCCTTCTCAGCGCCTTCTTAGATACGTCCCTGAGAGCCGGTCGTGCCAGGTAAGGTTGAATTCATCGAACAGGGCCCAGGCCAGTCCGAGGCCAAGCGGCAGCACCGACAAGGGCAGCACCATAAGGCGCCGGCAACGTTGAGCGCGAGTTGGGCAGTCGCCGTCAAGCGTGCTGAGCGCGATGCCGCCGTACCACATTCCTGGCGTCGACCTGGCCAGCGTGAAGAACAGCGTGAGATAGCCGGCGCCGATGGCCAGCAATGTGAGCACACCGATTACCGCAGCAACGCGGGGGCTGTGGAATTTGTTGGCATAGGTCGCGGCCCTCATGGCAACCGCCGCGAATACTGCACACACCAGTGAAACGTCCACCACAATGGCGATCAGGCGCCGGCTCAACGGGGCAAGCGCGAACGGCAGGGTCCGCTGAACCTGCGGCTCAAGTTCCTCGCGGAGATTTTCCCGCGGCTGCTCTTCCAACTCAAAGGCCGGCCATTCCGGACGCATCCAGGCAGGCGCCGCTGGCTCGTCCGCCGCGGGGATACCCGGCTGGTTTGAAATCGCGCCAGGGTCCACTTCGAAGATGCTCAACTGCAATTCCGGTGCTGCACCGGCAAGAGGACCTTCATCACGACGCGGACGCACTCTGCGCGTGGCAATCACCTCGCGCGGGAACTGAATAAGGTTGGCGTAGATTGGCTGGGCGGCTTCGCCGGCGAAAATGTCGCCACCGCCTTGTGCGGAAGGCGCTGCACTCAGCTCATGAGTTTCCTGGGGAGGAGCTTCAAAGATAGATGGTCGAGATTCCCGAAAATTCCCTCGCACCGCTGCCTGTTCGGCCGTGCGCCCCGGCAAATCTGCTCCGCCGCTGGAATTGAATAATGGGCTTTCGTCGAAGTGGAAACTGTCGGCGGGAGCCTGTCGGGACGCGATGCCATCCTTCGCGCCCCTATGCTCCTGGATTGCGCCCCGCTCCGTCTCCGGCTCCCACGAAGCCTGATCGGTAGCCGCTTCGATGCCGTCGAGAATGGACTGAGCTGCCGCGTGCGCCTCCTGCGCCGCCAGCGAAGCAGCCTCGGCAACTCGAACTGCGGCGCGCGCCTCTTCAGCGAGCATTTCGTTGTAGCTGGGAGCATTTGCATACCGGGCGGCTACACGCGCAGCAGCCTGTGCTGCGCGGCCCACCGGTGCCGGGTTGGTTTCCCTCGGCGTCCGCGTCCCGTCTGCCGGCGCCGATTTGCGATGCAAATGCGCGGCGACGCGCTCGTTCACTTCCTTTTTCCAGGATGGATATTGCTCTGACTTTTTCACCACTCTGCTCAAATTTTCCATGTCCCTTCTTCTTTAGCGCCCCGCCTGCTGGGTGGCAGGCGACGCAGAAAAGGTCTGCTTTATCCCGTGACGCATCTTCGGAATTCGCAGACAAGAATGCTTAATCGTGGAAAGAGGATCGCGGATGGAGGCGCGCTCGACAAGGGTTAAGCCCATGAACGTGCAATCGACCGGGTTGATCAGTTACCAGAGCACCGAGTGCGCGTCCCATACCTTGAGCCCAGCTTTGCTATTCTGAGCCTTATACCAGTCATGGTCTTCGGATGCGTCCTCGTTATCTAGTATGTATCACGCTGCTGTCCGTCTGTCACCTTCGGCTGGGTGCACAGGCGCCGGAATTGTTGACCAACGCGCTACCTTCAGCACAACCGGCAGTAAGCAGCAACGCGTCAAGCACTGTCAGCGCGGATTCAGATTCACTCCCTGACGATCCCGGGCAGGAATTGATACCGGTGGCCGTTCCCGAGCCGACACCTCCAACCGGGATCCCGGTCGACTGGGAGGCGCAGCTCCAGCATTGGGTTGGCGACACGTTGACCCTCACCGGCAACGTCCTGGTCCACTATAAAGACTACGTAATCAAGGCAGACAAAGTGGTCTATAACCGGACCACCACTGAGCTTGTGGCTGACGGCCACCTGCAGCTTTCCGGCGGCCCCAACGACGTTCTCATCAACGCCGAGCACGGCGATATGCGGCTGAATATGCACACAGCCCGCTTTTACAACGTGAATGGTTCGCAGGGCGTGCGAACCATGGGACACACGGTAATCTATTCAACGCCGAACCCGCTGCTCTTCTCAGGCCGCGTGCTGTTGGAGATGGGCGAAGGCAATTACCGCATCATTGACGGCTCGATGACCAATTGCCGGCTTCCTCACCCTGATTGGCGAATCATCGCGCGCGCCATCAGTCTGAACGAAAACAACGCATCAACGACGAATGCGTTCTTTGAATTTCTTGGGATTCCGCTCTTCTACCTGCCCTATTTGCACCATCCGGCAAACGAAACGGGCCGCGTGAGCGGCTTGCTTACGCCTGTCATCAGCAATGGATCTTCGATCCGTGGTTACACATTTGGCGAACAATACTACTGGGTCATCAACCGCAGCATGGACATGATCGTTGGCGCGGAATATTACAGCAAGCGCGGATGGGCGCCAAATGGCGACTTCCGCTATAAGGGCCCAGGGCTCGACCACCTGATCGCGCGCTGGAATGCGCTGCTCGATCGCGGGATAGAAGAACAGGTCGGCAACACACTGACGACTGCGTCTGCAAGTTCGCCTGCCAACCCCGGGGGAAAGCTGGCCGGGCCGGTCGGCTATGAACTGGTGAATCAAGGTGGGGTCGACGTCACCGTGCTCTTGCGCCAGGATGTCTCGCCACACACCCGCGTCGCCGGAACGGCGGAATATCTATCGAGTTACGTCTACCGCCTGGTCTTCGACGATAACTATTCCCAGGCCATCAGTTCTGAAGTGTCGAGCGAAATTGTGGGGACGCACGAGAACAACGGATTTATTCCTTCCATTTGGCTTGACCGGTTCCAATCCTTTGCCAACACCTCGAATGGAAATGAAGTGAAAATCCTGCGCCTGCCGCTGTTGCGTTACGACGTGCTGGACAGGCCGCTTCGCGCCTCGTGGCTTTATTGGGGCCTCGGATCGTCGCTCGGTTATCTCAACCGCTCTGAACCCAACTTCCACTCTCGCAACGTGGTCCGGATGGACTTTTACCCGCACCTCTCCATGCCGTTCGAGGCCGGAGGCTGGAGCTTTCTTCCGGAAGTCGCATTTCGCGACACTTTCTATACGATCAGCCAGATCCCCAATCTCTCCACGACGCGCGAGATTCCGACAATCAGTCACGATCCCGTCAACCGCAAAGACCTTGAAGCTCAAATCGATGTTCGGCCACCTGTTCTAGAGCGCGATTTCGAACTTCCCTTCTGGCACAGAGAACTTCGCCACGTGATTGAGCCTGAGATTAACTACCGTTATGTGAGCGGCATTGGCGCGCAAGCCCAGAATGTGCCTTTGTTCGACACTACGGACACTGCAACGGACGTGAATGAAGCGGGTTTCTCGCTGACGCAGCGTTTCTACCTGAAGCCCACCGGCGATCGGCCATGCCCCAAGGCTGACGCAGCCGACGCGCGCGATTCAGAGGCGCAGGAAGATGAAGCCCAGGATCCCTGCCCCGAGGCCCCGCGAGAGTGGGCAAGCTGGCAAATCGCGCAGGAGTACTTTATCGATCCCAACTTTGGCGGCGCGCTCATCCCCGGCCGCCGCAACGTTTTCGATTCCACGCTGGACCTTGCTGCGGCAACATTTCTTACCGGCCCACGCAACATTGCGCCCATTACATCGCGCATGCGTTTTGAAACCGTCGACAATCTGCGCGTCGAATGGGACGTGGATTACGACACGGTGCGCGGCCAATTTGATTCCGATAATCTCTTCGCGGGCTACACGCTGGGCAAAACAACCCTCGGAATCGGCCACGCGCTGCTCAACGCAGTCGACGAGAGAATCAGTACCGGCGCCCCCTCGGTCATCAAGAGCCAACAGTTGCAGCCGTTTCTTGAAATCGGCAAGCCGACCGGCGGCGGATTAGACCTGGCGCTCAACGGCGGCTACGACTTTGTGCAGCACCAGGTGCAATATGCCGGCGTGCAGGCAGTCTACAACTGGGATTGCTGCGGCCTGACCCTCGGTTACCGGCGTTTTGAGCTGGGCAATATCGGCTCGACCAGCCGCGACGAAACACAGTGGCTCTACAGCTTTACGCTGGCTAATTTCGGCGCCGTCGGCGACATCCGGCGCGCCAATTCGGTCTTCCGCGACCCCACCTTGCCGCCCGCGTATTGAGTGTCCGTTTCCCGATCGGCCCGCTGGTTTATTCTTTCGGAAGAGGAAATCATTTTGCCGCATCTTCGCATTTTGGCCGGACTGTTGCTTCTCGGCCTGGCCATGGGTTCCAGAGCCCAAAGTACTCCGCCTGCCCCGCTCGACCCCGGAGTGAACCGCCGCATTGAAATTCTGGTGCGCGATCAATACGAGATGCCTCCCGACGTTGACATCTCGATTGGAGCGCGAAGCCCGAGCCAGTTTACCGGCTATCAGACGCTTCCCATTACCGTCACGCACGGGGCCAAATCCCAGGTGATCAACTTTCTAATCTCGGATGACAGCACCAAGCTGATTCACCTTGAAACCTTAGACCTCACGAAGGATCCCGCCGACAAGATTCCAATTGTCGGGCGCCCGGTGCGGGGCAATCCGGCAGCCAAGGTGACGTTGATCAACTTCGATGACCTGGAATGTCCTTTTTGCGCGCGCATGCACCAGGAACTGTTTCCTGCCACGATCGCCCGCTACAAAGACCTGGTGCGATTTGTATACAAAGACGATCCACTCACGGACCTGCACCCCTGGGCGATGCACGCGGCCGTGGACGCGAACTGCCTGGCGGTGCAGAGCGGCGACGTTTACTGGACCTACGTGGATTACCTCCACTCGCACGGGCAGGAAGTTACGGGAGAAGGCCGCGATCCGGCGAAGAGCTTTGCCGCGTTAGATCGGATTGCGCGGCAGGAAGCCACGCTGGGCAAGCTCAATAGTGTGAAGCTCGACGCTTGTCTGGCGAAACAGGACGAAACCCAGGTGCGCGCCTCGGCGAAGGAAGCCGACGATCTGGCAATTGACGGAACGCCGGCGGTCTTCGTCAACGGCGAGCGGGTAAACGGCGGCGCTGTTCCTGAGGACCAGCTTTGGATCGTGATCGACCGTGCCCTGCGAGCTGCGGGCGAGCAGCCTCCGCCGCCTCCGCCTCCGCCGGCAGCGGAGCAGCCGGCCTCCCAATCGCACCAGGAGCCTTCGAGCGTGACCACCAACCCCGCCAAATAAAGGGCGGGGACTATCCGCGAGCCGGTTTCGGGATTTATCCTTGAATGCTGGGGGTTTGATGCAACCCCGCAGGAGAGTTTAGCTTGCAAGTCCAATTCGGTTCCCGTGCGCACTTTGGTTTTGCCGCCCTTTTTGTTTGCGGCGGCGCCCTCATTTTTGGTGTGTCCGGTTGCCACCGCCCGCCTTCGGCCGACGTTGTAGCCACCGTGAACGCCAAGGAAATCCTGCGAGCCGATCTTGAGAGAAATTACCAGATCAGCCTTGGAGATAGTCAGCAGACGCCCTCGCCCCAGGACGCCGACATCCGAAGGCTCAACGTGCTGCAAACAATGATTCAGGATGAGATTCTCCAGCAGGAAGCAGCCAAGCAGAACCTGACCGCGAGCGACGAAGATGTAAACGCAAAACTGACTGAGATCAAGGCGCCCTACACCGAGGATCAGTTCAACAATTTACTTAAGCAACGCAATCTGAATTTGGACGAATTCAAGCGCGCAATTCGCCGCGGGTTGACGCGCGACAAACTTTTCAATAAAGAGGTCGAGTCGAAGATCAACGTCACCGATGCGCAGATCGCCAGTTTTTA
>Ga0181520_10010330_pt1 | contig 12561 bp, 10 predicted proteins | sample PEATcosm2014_Bin_29_FD_132451 | JGI IMG/M metagenome (GOLD analysis project Ga0181520, IMG submission 132451) | Peatland microbial communities from MTU Mesocosm Facility, Houghton, MI, USA - PEATcosm2014_Bin02_30_metaG | ecosystem: Environmental > Terrestrial > Soil > Wetlands > Peat | place...
GAAGATTCCGCGCGTGAAGGCGCCATGAATCTCGCCGGCCTTCTGGCCGTTGACCCAGACGTTGGCCTTGTAGTTGATGCCGTCGAAATTGAGCCATATGTGTCGGCCGGCGTAGTCGGCCGGAACGGTGAACTGGTTGCGATACCAATAGTTGGTTCGGCAGAGTGTGTCGGGGATAGTGCGGTTGTTCTCGCCGTAAAGCGGTTCGGGATAGACGCCGTTGTTCACCAGGGTGGTCAGTACGGTTCCGGGGACGGTGGCCTTATACCAATCAGCGGCGGCGAAGGTGGTTTGCGAGACGGCATCGCCGGTTTGCGGGGCCTTGGCCTGGTCCTGCATGGTCCAGCCGGTGGACAGGACGGTGATGGGAATCAGGGCGGCATCGGCGGCATGTGCGATGCGCGGCCGTTGCGACACGATCGCGATGAAGATGATCATCAGGACCAGGCGGGCGGTGTTGAGCGAGCATCGAGCGACTTGCGACATGTGCAGCCTCCAAAGCCCCGCCGGACCCGGCGGGTGGGAAATGGGTGCGTGAATTTGTTATCCAGACCGCCGCACTTTACAATACCGGCCGACAGTTCGACGATCAAACCGATGGTGGCGTTTCGTCAAAGGAGAACGAGATGAAAACGGCGGCGTGGAAGGTATCGGCAATCCTGTCCGTGGCAGCGGGGTTGGTCATGCTTGTGGCGGGGTGCGGCAAGGGCGACAACTCGAGCCAAGTGGGAACAAACCCGCAGCCCGCGCAGCCCACGAAATTGAAGATCGCCGTCATCCCCAAGGGGACGACGCATGATTATTGGAAATCGGTGCATGCCGGCGCCGACGCGGCCGCCAAGGATCTGGGCGTCACCATCGACTATCAGGGCCCATTGAAGGAGGACGATGTCACCAACCAACAGAATATCGTCGAGCAGTTTACGGCCGACAAGGAAAACGGCATCGTGCTGGCGCCGCTCAGCGATTCGGCCTTGCTGGTGCCGGTTCAATCCGCGATGGCCAAGAAGATACCCGTCGTTGTCATTGACTCGGCGCTGGGTGGCACGGCCGGCACCGATTACGTCAGCTATGTCAGCACGAACAACCACCAGGGTGGTGTGATGGCGGGTGACCAGATGGTCAAGCTGCTGGGCGGCAAGGGCAAACTGGTGATGCTGCGATACGCGAGTTTCTCGGCCAGCACCAACGAGCGAGAGGCCGGCTTCATGGATGCCATCAAGGCCGCAAACGACAAATCCCCCGGCAGCTTTACCTGGATCAGCAACAACCAGCACGCCGGCGCCACCGAAAGCGAGGCCCAGCAGACGGCCGAGAACATGCTGGATGATCTCAAGCAGGCGGACGGCGTCTATTGCCCCAATGAATCCAGCACGATGGGCATGCTCAAGGCCCTCCAGGAAAACAATCTGACCGGCAAGAAGATATTCGTTGGTTTTGACGCGACGACGGCCGAAGTCGATGCCCTTAAGGCAGGCCTTATCAACGCGTTGGTGTCGCAGAACCCGTACCGCATGGGTTATCTGGGCGTGCAGACGTGCGTGGCGGCGATCAAGGGTCAGAAAGTCGATCTGCAACAGGACAGCGGCGTCAAGCTGGTTACGCCCGAGAACGTCAACGACCCGGACATGGTGAAGTTCCTCAACCCCGGTTGAACGTCGGTTCGGATCCCACAAACCCGTCCGTGATGACGCAGGTTCAGTCCAACATCCCCCGCCTGCAGATGCAGGGTGTGCGCAAGCGGTTCGGCGAGAGCATCGCCTTGGCGGGCGTTGATTTCGCCGTGTCCAGCGGCGAGGTCATGGCCCTGGTCGGCGAGAATGGCGCCGGCAAGAGTACGCTCATGAAGATCCTCTCCGGCGCCTATCAGCCGGACGAAGGTGAAATGTGGCTGGACGGCAAGCCCTATCGCCCGTCCGGCCCGCACGCGGCCAGAAGCGCGGGCGTCGCGATGATCTACCAGGAGTTGTCGCTGGCTCGCCACCTCAGCGTGATGGAGAACATTCTCCTGGGCATGGAGCCAACGCTTGGGCCGCTGATGAACTGGACCCAGATGCGACAACGCGCCGCCGAGGCGATGGCCCAGCTTGGCCGGCCGGATATTCGTCCCGATCGGCCGCTGGCGGAGTTGTCGATTGCCGAGCAGCAACTGGTCGAGATCGCCCGCGCCGTGGCTGTCGGCTGCCGCGTGCTGGTGCTCGACGAGCCAACCAGCAGCCTCACGCTCAATGACATTCCCCGGCTCTTTGATCTGGTCCGCCGCCTTCGGTCGCAGGGGCTGGCGATCGTCTACATCTCGCATTTCCTGGAGGAAGTTCGCGAGATCAGCGATCGCTTCACAGTTTTGCGTGACGGGCAAAGTGTCGGCGGCGACAGCACGCCGGCGGTGCCGACAGCGAAGATCATCGCCATGATGGTCGGCCGTGACGTGGCGGACCTGTATCCACGATCGCCGCGGCAGCGGGGCGCGGCGCTGCTGGAGATCGATGGCCTCAGCGGCGACCGAAAGCCGATCGGGGCGAGTTTCACTCTTCATCACGGCGAAGTCCTGGGCATCGCCGGTCTGGTCGGCGCGGGGCGCACGGAACTGGTGCGGTCGATTTTCGGATTGAATCCGGTGCGCAGCGGGCAGATCAAGCTGGGCCATTACAGCGGCGCCCGCCCCCCGGCTCAGTGCTGGCGCGCAGGCATGGGCATGCTTAGCGAAGACCGCAAGGTCGAAGGGCTGGCGATCGGCTTGAGCATCGCGGACAATCTCACGCTTACGCGGCTGGGGCCGTTTGTGTCTCCCTTGCGACTGCTCTCCGATAGCCGCGCATGGGTGCGCCGACTGGGCATTCACTGCCTTTCGCCGCGGCAGCGCGTGGGCGATCTGTCCGGCGGCAATCAGCAGAAGGTGGCGATCGCCCGCCTTCTGCATCACGATGTGGATGTGTTTCTTTTGGACGAACCGACGCGTGGCATCGATATCGGGTCCAAGGCGGAGATTTACCGCGTCATCGACGAATTGGCCTGTCGCGGCAAGGCAGTTCTTATGGTCAGCAGCTATCTTCCCGAACTTCTGGGGGTGTGCGATCAGGTGGCCGTCATGTGCAAGGGCCGGCTTTCGGCCCCCGTGCCGGTGGACCAGATCAACGAACATCAAATCATGCTGGCCGCGACGGCGGGCACGGAGGCGGCATGACAACCCGCAATACGACATCGCGGCCGGCACTGCCGGTTCTGGATTACGGGACGGAAACGTCCACCCATTGGCAGCGCGTTGGGAGCGTGCTCAACAGCCTCGGGCCCTTGATGGCGCTGATGCTCGTGTTCGCTTTCTTTTCCGTGGAAAGACCCACGCGATTCTTTACCTGGCCAAATTTCCAGATCATCCTGATTCACATGGCCGTCGTCGCGACGGCGGCGCTGGGCATGACCTGTGTCATCGTGTCCGGCGGGATCGATCTGTCGGTCGGATCGTCGATCGCGCTATGCACTGTTGTCATCGCTCAATGCATCATCGCGGGCCAATCTCCAGTTGTCTCAGCCATTTGCGGAATCCTCGCCTGCATGTGCATCGGCCTGCTCATCGGGTTGCTGGTGACGACGCTGAAGTTGAGTCCGTTCATCGTGACGCTGGGGTTGTGGGGCGCAGTGCGCGGCTTTGCCAAGTGGTGTTCCGGCGACACCAACGTCAATCCGCCGACCCGCGTGACCCACACCTGGCTGTTTCACCTCCTGGACATTCTCCACGACGACCAGTGGCAGAGGATCTTCCCGATCGGCGTGTGGATCATGTTCGCGCTGACGATCGTGGTCGGATTGATCCTCCGCTACACGCGCTTTGGACGGCATGTCTTCGCCATCGGCTCCAACGAGCAGACCGCGCGGTTGTGCGGCGTGCGCGTCGAACTCGGCAAGGTGATGATCTATCTCTTTGCCACCTTTTTCGTCGGGATTGCCGGCGTGCTGGAATTCTCCCACCTGCGGATCGGCGATCCCACCACCGCCGACGGCCTGGAATTGAACGTCATCGCTGCCGTGGTCATTGGCGGCGCCAGCATGACCGGCGGTCAGGGCGGCGTGGCCGGCACGCTTGTCGGGGCGATGCTCATGACCGTCGTCAACAACGGCTGCACGGAGATGGGAATGGCGACATCCATTCAGCAGATCGTGACCGGCGTGATCATCGTGCTGGCCGCGGTCCTGGACCACTTCCGCCACCGCCGATCGACGTGATGGGTTTGTTTAATCCAGCCAATCGCGCTTCTTCAGTCGTTCGGGGACGTATTCTTCCGTGACGTAGGAAATGCTCTTGCTGATGAGCGATTCGACTTCCATCTTGAAGCCGTTCTTCAGCAGTTGATTGATTTCCTTCTGCCATTCCTTCTTGTCTTTGAACCAGTCGTAATTGGCAATCTGTTTGGCCCGGCTGATATCGCCCTCGTTGATGTCGATCTTGACGTCGTCGGTCAGGCCGCAGCGATCGTAATCCATGCTGCGCAGGCCGAGGTATTTGGCATCGGGGATGGCCATGCGCTGGCTCTCATAGGCCAGGTTGATCGAGCCCTGCTTGATAACGCTGTAGATGTAATATCCCCAGGGATCGTTATCGAGCAGGCAATAGACCGGCAGCTTCAGTTCGTTGTGGAGGCGATAGAGAAGCCGCCTCACGCCGCGCGGCGGCTGGCCGCCGCCTTCGGTGAGGATGCAGTTGTGCTTCTCCCAGAATCGGTCCTCGTTGAAACGGGACCAGACGGTTCCTTTTTCGACGTGCAGGATGAACTTGGCTTCGCATTTCCTGAACTGGATGACGTCCGGCTCGACGATGCTGGGAATGGCGTAGCCTCCCGTTCCCATGCGGCGGAGGTCGATGGTGTCGCCGTTGTCTTCGATGGTCAGATTGCCCACCATTTTGCCCTTTTCCTTGGCGAACACGTGGAGTTCCTCGCGCAGGGAGTTCAGGGCGACTTCCAGGTCTTCGATGATCGGGTCGGATTCGTCCTGGTCGACGAACGTTTTCTCGTTGGTGCCGGCAATCGAGTGCTTGGCCTTGTAATACAGGGCGCGGATGCTGGCGGTCTTGCCCTCGTCGATCAGGTCCTTGGCGCTGGAGGCGATCAACATCGTCTGCATGAACTTCTTCGCCTGGCCAAGGTTGAAAAAATTGCGAGTCTGCGTGCTGCCGCCCATTTTCAGTATTCGCCGCCGCGCGTCGTAGCTGACGTTGGAGAGCGCGCGAATGGGGATTTCGACGGCCGGGTCTTTTTTCGCGTACGACACATTGATGACACTGGAGGCCATCGCCTCGATCTTCTTCGCGGTCGCTTTCCCGCGGGTGACGGCGATGCCACCGGTGTTGGTGCGGCCGTTGACGGGGGCGTTGGATTTCTTTGCCATGTTGGATTGTCCTGTTAGGCCGCGTTGGATTCAAAGAGGCCGGGCTGATCGGTCTTGGGCGATTCCGGTGAGGCGGAATCCTCGGGAGCGGGCTGCGGGACGGCATTGGCCGCCGCAGGAGTCTCGAGGATGACGATATTCTCGTCGCCGTCGAGTTTGCCGGCCCGCGCGGGTTTGCCGCCGGGAGGCAGCGGGTTCCCGTCCTCGTCCAGTTCGACATCCGCCTGGAATGTGCGCTTCTTGGCCGTTTCCATCATGATGTCGTACAGGTCCTTCTGCTTGCGTTCACCGAGGCCGTTGATCTTGCTCACGGCCGTGACCACCTCGCCGATGTACCGCTCGAAAATTCCGCGGCGCTGGCCTTCGCGGGCGATGCGCTGGCGCTTGCGGACATAGGTCATGAGTTTCCGCCCGCATTCCTGGATCGCCAGCTTGATCTCCTTGCGGATTTCGTCGTAATCGGCGATCGCCTCCTTGGATTCGCTGGTGAACGGAACCCACACGCTGGCCATGTGGACAAAGATCACCAGCGGTCCTTCCGGCGGGCCGTTGCGCGGCTGGCTCATCGCGTAATTGCGCCAGTTGGTGTCGATGACGCTCTTGGTGATGCAGCAACTCGATGGCTGATAGAGCAGCGGCACGCGATTGGCAAAGCGGATGATGCGGGCCGAATCTTCCGTGGGAAGCTGCCCGCCGTAGGCGAGGCCCACTTCGATCTGAAACGGATTGCCGCGATAGACGGACGGTTCGCGTGTTTCGGCCGTATAGAACTCGGCCTTGAGTTCCTTGAGCAGGCCCTTGAGGATCTGCTGCGGGCCGATGGGAACCAGGCAATCGGTTGGCGGGGCGATGATCTTGGTGTTCTGGATGGCGGCGTGCAGGCGGTCGGCTTCCTCGCGGGCTACCTGGGCACACCATGTGCTTGGCGTCAGCGAGGCCTTTTCGCAGATTTCCTTTGCGACCTTGGGAGAAACCCGGCTGAATTCCTCCTGGAGAAACGCGCCCAGGTGTTTGTGTTCGGTCTCCTTGAGCATTCGGATGAGCACGCCCAGTTCCACGCCATACGGATGCGGTTTGATGGCCTGCGGCGAATCTGGAACCGTCGTCACCTCGCGCGGGAAGACTCGCACCACCGAATCGGGCGCGGAAAATTTGATCATCGCGTGCGGGTTGGCGATGGCGGTTTGTTCCAGATATTCATCCACGCTGGCCCGGCCGCGTTGAAAGCGGGCCTCGAGAGTGATGGAGACTTCCGTCCCATGCGGCAGTTCCTGCCCGTCCTCGTCGAGCCAGGAATCGGTGGTTTCATCGGTGATGATTTCGGCACGGTTCTTCTGGGTGTCCATCTGAAGCTGGAAGCGATGAGCGGGCTTGTTGCGGGCGGTACGGCTGGTGATGCCAACCGATTGTCCCGTGGTCAGCAGGCCGTACATCCCCGCCGCCGAAATGCCGATGCCCTGCTGCCCCCGGCTCATGCGCAGGCGATGGAATTTGCTGCCGTACAGCAGCCGGCCAAAGACATTGGGGATCTGGGCGCGCACGATGCCCGGCCCGTTGTCGCGAACGGTGACGCGGAATCGCGTGGCATTGGCGATAGACGGCGCGATCGGCGCCGTGGCGGGATCACCGCCTGCGGCAACGGCGGCAGGGGGGGCGGAGGGCGCTTCGATCAGAACCGGCTCGCCATCGGCCGATTTGCCATTTGTCCTGGCCGTCTCGGTCTTCTCGTCGGCCTTGCGCGTCGAGCCGCCGTTGAGGGCTTCGATGCGGATATGCAGGTCGGGGAGAATGCCGGCTTCCTCGCAGGCGTCCAGGGAATTATCGACGGCCTCCTTAACCGTGGTCAGCAGGGCCTTGCGCGGGTTGTCGAAACCCAGGAGATGCCGGTTCTTGGCGAAAAACTCGCTGACGGCAATTTCCTTCTGCTTGGTGGCCATCGTTTCGGCCGTCTCACGCTGGGCGGCCCTGGCCGCCCGTGGCGCGGGCGCCGCCGGCTCCGGGAGCAAATCCAACTGCTCCGATGGCGCGGGCGTCACCTCACGGTAAACCGTTTTGGCTGGCTTGGTCTTGGCGTCTGCGGCATGACGGCCGCGCTGCGTCGTCTGGCGGGTTTTTCCCATCCATGGTCTCCTGGTTGATCCGTGGCCGATGTTATCGGTCAAACCCTATTATCGGTCAACCCGCAACGTCCACTGGAATCAAGAAGTTAGCATAATGTGCGGGGTGCGGCGAGGGTAGTGCGTCACTTATTCGCCGGCATCGTCGCCGCCGTGCCAGCCCCGGCCTTTTCCCACGGCGGGCTGTGGAAAATGTCGCCGATTGTCGGATTGGCCGGCAGGGGGATCTGCACGGCCGTCGCCGGCGGGCGGTTCCACGGGTCCACGACGCATACCTTTTCGATATGTCGAGTCATAAATGCGTCGGTGACGAGGCGCTGGTTGCGGCCGATCAGCAGGCTCCCGTCGTTGCCCACGGCGCCGTCGAAATCCATGTTGATTTGCTGGCCTTCGCTCTGCGCGTCGATCCCAATAACCAGCGGCTTGAGCGAAAGAATCCACCGGACATGGTCCACAGGCTCCGACTTGGTCGCCTGGAAAACAACGTCGAAAAGAACCGGCCCGATCGTGTTGTCCGGCTCCAGCCGACGCCACGGCGGCGTGGCCTTGTCAATGCTCGCCAGATCGTTGGTGTTGGCAAAATGCGTTCCCGCCGGCACGATATCCACCGCCGGCCGTGACGGCGGCGCATAGAAGTTGACGTCGATAAAGAACACGTCGTATTGCTTCTGCGAGCCGTTTTCCAACGCCGTGTAACCATCAGACCGACTGCGGAACTCATCCGTGGACGCACACCCGCCGGCCAGGAGAAGCATCATGATCGCGAGAAGTTTAACGGTGCGCATGTCGGTTTTCCTGAAGTAGAACCCATCACCCCGGCCGCACACCGGCCGGCAGGATGGGATGATACCATCGATGCAGGTCGGCGCGGATGCGGACGAGCGTGAAAATCGCGGCGATGAGGGCGAGCCAGAACTGCGGCAGGGCGGCGATGCCGTACCACGCCTCGGGACGGTGCCGAGTCCAGATTTGGCCGACGATGCGGCCGTCACTGGCGCTTGTTGTGAAAAGCGAATCGTCGTTCAGCCATGCCACGTATCCGAGCCTGCCCGGCAGGAACGTGGACGTACATCTCCAACTGGACGAATCCCAAATCGTGGCGCGCTGGGGTTCGGCGCCACTGTCCAGAAGCGCCAGTCGTCGGCAGTTTGGCGAGAACGGTTGAAACCCGAAGAAATCGCCGGGCACCATCCCGATGAGGTTCAAGGTTCTCGCGTCGAATACGCACGTCCGCCACTGTGCAGGCGTGCCAAACGGCCTGGGCGGCGCGGGGTTGGTACAAGTACATCCCGCAATCAAACGGCCGTCGGGGGATTGGCTGAAACCTGACGCGTTGGCGATGCTGAACGGCGGCACCGAAATTCCCGCCGGCCAAGGCGGCGCCGACGCAACCGTCGCGCCGGTCGAGATGTCGAGCAATGTCAATTGCGTGTTTACCCACAGCAGAACGCGGCTGCCGCCGCCAGTCACCAACGCGGCAAACTCCCTCGACGCCCCGGCAATTTGCAAAGCGAAGCGGTTGCGCCCGGTTTGTGTATCAGTGATAAATACGCTGTCCGAAACGTCGCACCATACAACGGTCGAACCGTCCGGCGTGGCCAACGCCCAGCCTGGGAAACGACCACTTATTATCTTCGGCGACGTGTATGGCTGAAATCGGATTTCATGGTTCAGCATGCCATCGGCGATCCGATAGAACCTCACGCCATCCGTGTCGGCCAACTCGACCAGCCGCTGGTCCGGCGTGATGAGGACTTGCTGCAGCTCCGAAAATCTCCCTTGGGACATTGCCAACGCTGCGATCCGGGAACCATCGCCGGTATTCCAAATCGCCGCGTCGTCGAACCCGGCTGTGATGAGGCGAGAATCGTCAGCGGAAAATACGGCTCGTAAGGTCCTGGCGTCAACTGGCGACTTTCGTTGCGTCGCCAGGTCGATCAAGCTGCCGTTCTTCCCCATGGCCCATTGCCATATCAGCATCCGCCTGCCGTCGTGTGAAAACTCGATGCTCGGAATCTCAGGGTTGGCATCACTATAAACCTCCCGTCCGGTCGGGACGTCGAAGACCCGCAACGTATTGTCCAGACGGAATGCAACCTTCGACCCGTCCGGTGAGACCGTCGGCCCCGGCAAATTCCCAATCCCAAGCTTCGAGCTTGGATCGGAAATCGCGATCAGTCGCGACATCCATACCGGCGTCGCCCTGACAAACCACCAAACCGCCAAGGCCGCGACAACAATCGCCGGCCAGGTCCGCCAGCGCAAGCGCGGGATGTTGCGGTTGATCCGCCGAAACAACGGATCTGGATGCCCGTAAGAAATAACGGCGGGCTTGCCGGCCGATGGTTCAGGCGTTGGGGCGGACATGGCTGCTTCATACGTTTAGAATATCGGCGCATCCTTGAGCATCGGGGCCTGTGTATCGCGATTGGAGAGGATGGGATTTTGGCGATCGTACCATGGCGCGGGCAGGCCCAGGGCCGGGTCGTTCCAGCGGACGCCGTATTCGTCTCCGCCGGTGTATTCGTTGTTGACCAGGTACAGGAGCGTGGCATCGGTGAGGATTTGGTAGCCGTGAACGACGCCCGGCGGGATGAGCAGCGCTTGCGGGTTGGCCGCGTCCAGTTCAAGGCAGCGGGCCACGCGATGCGTCGGCGACTTGGGGCGCAGATCGACCAGCGCCACCAGCAATTTCCCGTCGATCACGTGCCAGTAATCGGATTGGTTGCGATGAAAATGCAATCCGCGCACCACGCCGGCCGTCGATCGCGAGACGTTCCACTGCACGAACGGCCGCGGGTCTTTCAGCCAACTGGCGCGGAAAATCTCGAAGAAGAATCCGCGGGTGTCGCGATGAACGGTCGGCTGAACCAAAAGTACGCCGTCGATGCCGATGCCTTGCGTTGGGGTCATGAATGTTCCTTCAAAGTTCCTTCCCGTGCGGGGTGATGAATCGGCCGCCGCGCGCACGGAACGCGGATTCGCGATTGAGGATTTCCTGAGCGTGATTCCAGGCCGGCAGAAGCAGCACGTCCGGCCGGCGAGATTCCAGCGCCGATGGCGGAAGAATCGGCTGGCGCGTGCCGGGGATGCACCAGCCTTGCTTGGCGGGCGTCGAGTCGATCACGGCCGGCAGCAGATCGGTCCCGATGCCGCAATAGTTGAGCACGACGGCGGCCTTGGCCGGTGCGCCATAGCCCAGAACGCTGCGGCCTTGCTGTCGGAGATCGGCCAGCGTTTTGCGCAGCCATTCGCGGCGGGATTGAACGGTTGCCACGAAGCCGTCGAAGGCGCTGCGTTTGTGCAGTCCGGCGTCATTTTCGCGCTGGACCCACGCGGCCGCATCGTCGGCAGCGCCGCTCCCGCGCACGGCCGTCACGCGGATCGTCCCGCCGTGAACAGGGAAATTCTGCACGCGCTCCAATCGCAGGCCGTGCCGCGAGAGCAACGTGAGAATCGGCCGGATCGCGAAATAGGAGAGATGCTCGTGGTAGACGGTGTCATATTCGCAGCGATCCAGCAGATCGCGCAGGTAGGGCACCTCGAAGACCAGCGCGCCGTTATCCGCCAAGAGCGCGGCGATGCCGGCGAACGTGTCGTCCAGATCGTCGATATGGCCCAGCACGTTGCAGGCGACGATGAGATGTGCCGGCCCGGCCACGCGGCGAACTTCGCGGGCCAGCGGCTCGGTGAAAAACTCGGAAACCGTCGGCACTCCGCGCGACGCCGACATGACCGCGATATTGCGGGCCGGATCGACGCCCAGCACGCGCACGTCGCGCCGCCGGATTGATGATAGCGCCGTCCCGTCATTGCTCCCGATCTCGACGACCAGCCCGCCCGGCGGGACATACCGATCGGCCGCGTCGTTCATCAGGCTGCCGAAGTGCTCCACCATCACCCGGCTGGTGGAGGTGAAGAAGAGATACGACCGAAACAGCAACTCCGGCGGGACGACATGGCCAAGCTGCACCAGGCCGCACGACTGACACAATTTCAATTCCAGCGGGAATCGCGGCTCGGCCTGTTGTAACTCAGTGGGTCGCAAAAGTGCATTGGCCGGCGGCATCAATCCTAACGAAAGAATCTCCACCAGCCCATCGGCATGGCAGACGCGGCAGCGCACCCGCTCCCACGCCCGCGGATCCTGCCCCGCGGATTGTGCGGCCAGATTGGCATAATCCCCGCGCACGCGCTCGGCCAGCGCCTGCTCGGGTAAGGTCACGGCGGCGGATGTAGGTTCGGGCATAGGTGCCGCTATCGTCGGCAAGGTTCCGATGGCTTGCAAGGTCCGGCGGGGAAGAATATTCGGACGGCAGCGGCGAGGCTGGGTGACAAGGTGACTTGGTGACAAGGTGACACGGCCGGGCATTTATCCCGCTGCAAATCCCCGCCTCCTGCCCGATTCCCCAAACATGCGTCGCGGGCAAAAGAATCCGTTGGTTTTGGCGGTGGCCGGGGATACAATGTCCAAGTCCGGCGGATTGGAGACCGGCACGACGGGACTGCAGTTTGGGAACCGCTCATGCAGCGACGAACCGTTTATTACAGCGGCAATGTCCAGGGGGTCGGGTTTCGCTACACGGTCAAGAATCTCTCCATCCAATACGATGTCAACGGCTACGTGCGGAACCTGCCCGACGGCCGGGTCGAAGTCGTCATGGAAGGGCCGGTGTGCGAAATCGAGAAGCTCGCCTCCGACGTGCAGAGGAAGATGCACCCGTTCATCAGGCAGGTCCACACCGCCGATATGCCCGCCACAGGGGAATTCGACGTCTTTACGATCCGGCATTGAGAAGAGTGAGTAAAGCGCCAAGCCCGCCAAGAACGCCAAGGCAGGACACCGGGCAATGCTTGATGCCGCTTGTCTGATCAATGCTTCGATTTTCTAATACCAGATCAGAAGGATCACCCGTTCCTGACCTTGCAGCGGTCCTACCTTGGCGCTCTTGGCGTGCTCGTATGTTCAAAGAGGCCAAGAAATGTTCTACTGCCGGTCGTCGTGTTTGCAGGACGACGAGCGCAGCGAGGAGTCATGCGAACACGACGACCGGCCCACAAC
>Ga0181520_10010331_pt1 | contig 12560 bp, 14 predicted proteins | sample PEATcosm2014_Bin_29_FD_132451 | JGI IMG/M metagenome (GOLD analysis project Ga0181520, IMG submission 132451) | Peatland microbial communities from MTU Mesocosm Facility, Houghton, MI, USA - PEATcosm2014_Bin02_30_metaG | ecosystem: Environmental > Terrestrial > Soil > Wetlands > Peat | place...
CAAGAAATTGCGCACCAAATTCCAAATGATTTCCCTTTTCAGGCCAATGCAGGTCAATTCGGGAATCTGTCTACGCGGTTGCCGGAAGCGCCGGCCGCGGGTTTTGCCAAAGTTGAAACTCGGCTTGGCGCCGCGCCTTGAGCGCGGCGACTTCGCGTGTACCGGCGTGATCCCAGTGCAACAATTGCTCAGCGGCGGCATCGAATTTTCCCGCGTTCAAGTCCTGGAGAAGGGTGGAAGCGGCGAGCCGCCCGGCACCCAAGTTGAAGCAGAAGTCCACCAAGGCATCGAACTGACCCTGTTCGATTTGCACTTTGACAAGGCGGCGCACCGTCTCTTCGGCCTGGCGCAGATCGCCGGCCAGAATCCTCGCTGCGTTCGGTTCGTCAATGCCCTCAGGAAAGGACTCTCCGCGCAGAAGACGATGTCCGTAGCCAATGGTCGGAACTCCGGCCACATCCAGATAGACGCGGCTGCGAAAACCCTCCGACCGCTTTAACAACTCCAGTCCCGCTGCGCTGAATTCCATCGCTTCCCTCCACACCTGCGTGGCGTCATTTCAACGCTAGCAGTGGGGAAGAAATAATCTGCAACCATCCGCAGTTCCGCGTATGCCTCTGGTGGATTTCCGTTATCGAAATACTTGCCGCTCCGCGCTTTTGCCTTCGATTTACTCGCATACCATATGGAGCATACCCCGCGCATAGTTGAAAGTTTCCAGCGGCGGTCGGGTTGACGATACTACGCGGCAACCTTCTCTTCAGATGGCTGAAAGGCTTCTGTGCGAAAGTACAATGTACCCCGCCCCGCCGCATCACGAAACAATTCAATTTTCTACACAGCGAGGCACAGGCATTGCCGCGCTTGCGGCTGATTGGCCGCGCCTGTGCTGCGTGTATCGCCATGCGGTATGTCGATTCGGTTTGTGACCCGTGGCACACGCCGCGCATGGCGGCTGATTGACAATGGTGAGTGAGGCCGGCCGGCATTTCGTTTGGCGGCCAAGGAGAAGAATATCCATGAGCGATCTCGCGCCGCTGGCTGAAGCCGTTGCCGTTGACCCCTTGGTCGGGCATCCCGCCGACTACCATGTCTTTCACAAGTTTCTGGAGCGCTGCAAGGAACTGCCGGCAATAACCACGGCAGTGGTCTGGCCGCAGTCGGATGTGGCGCTGAGGGGCGCGGTCGAGGCGGCGCTGGAAGGGCTGATCGAGCCTACGCTGATTGGCAACGAGGAGCAGATCAAGGCTCTGGCGGCGAAGATCGGGGTGGATGTGAGCGGCTACCCGATCCTGCACGCGGAGACCGAGTACAAGTCCGCCGAGCTAGGCGTGGCCCTATGCCGCAACGGCGGCGCGCAGGCGTTGATGAAGGGAAGCCTGCACACCGACGAGTTGATGAAGGCCGCCATGCAGCGGGATACGGGGCTGCGCACCAGCCGCCGCATCAGCCACGTTTTTGTGATGGATACGCCGGCCTACGCGCGCACCCTGCTGATTACCGACGCGGCCATCAACATTGTGCCGGAGCTGGAGGACAAGATTCACATCGTGCAGAATGCCATCGACCTGGCTCATGCGCTGGGCATTCCAGAACCGAAGGTGGCTCTGCTGTCTGCGGTGGAGACCGTGAATCCCAAGATCAAGTCGACGCTGGACGCGGCGGCGCTGTGCAAGATGGCCGACCGGAAGCAGATCGTCGGTGGCATTCTGGACGGGCCGCTGGCCTTCGATACCGCGGTGAGCGCCAAGGCGGCAAAGATCAAGGGTTTGGTCTCGCCGGTGACGGGATTGGCGGACATTCTGGTGGTGCCGGACCTGGAGAGCGGCAATATGCTGGCCAAGCAGCTCGAGTACCTGGGCGGCGCGCAGTTGGCGGGCATTGTGCTGGGGGCGCGGGTGCCGGCGATCCTGACCAGCCGGGCGGATTCGGCGGAGACGCGGCTGACCAGTTGCGCGGTGGCGGTGCTGCTGCACTATGCCGAGCATCCGCTCGCAACCGCTTAACCAACGAATGACTTTGCAACGGCCAGGGGCGTCTTTCCCAGCGGGAAAGACGCCCCTTCCATTCCGGAAGCGAAACGAGGGGAACCCTTGCCCTCGCGCCAGCATCAAATGATCGGAATCAGGCTGCCATGGGTGTGTTTGCGGACGATTGCAGCCAGAAACCGGAGCCAGGTATCCATGCAAAACCGCGGAATCGAGTCCAATATCGGAATTTATATTTACGCCGCTGGCGCCATCTTCCTCGGCCTTGTCGGCCTGGCTTCGGGCGACTTCGCCACTCCATGGCAGCGCGTCGAACCGATCCTACCCTTTCGTGAGCCGCTCGCCTATTTCACCTCTTTCATCGAGCTAACCGCCGGACTTGCACTGCTTTGGCGCCGAACAGCTCTCGCCGGATGCCTGACGCTCACCGTTGTCTACTCTGTTTTCACACTCTTATGGGCACCTAAAATCCTCGAAGGCTCGAGCGGTTACGACCCCGCCGGCAATTTCTTCGAGGAGTTTTCGCTCGTCGTCGCCGGAATTGTTATCTTGGCGCGATTCTCGCAGGCTGGTTCGCTCGTCTTGCGCCGCGAGTCCTTGTTCGCCCGCCTCTCCGGCCTTTGCGCAATCTCCTTCGGCATCGTCCATATTTACGATATGCCCGGCCTGCTGAGTTGGATTCCCAAGTGGATTCCGCCTTCGCGGATGTTCTGGGCCTACGCTACCACCATCGGCTTTTTCCTCGCCGCCACTGCCATCCTTTTAGGTGTCGCTGCCCCGCTCGCTTCGCGTCTGTTCGCAGCCGAGATCGTCGGCTTTGAAGTCCTGGTCTGGATTCCCAAGTTGCTGTACGGCATCCATGACCATTTCAACTGGGCGGGTAACGCGATCTCGGTCGCCATCGCGGGTGCAATATGGGCCGTCTCCGACTCCATCTGCCGAGCCGCCAAGCGATCGCCTGCGCACACCGAATCCGCCAACGAAATTAACATTCCCGCCTGAGTGGCAAGCTGTCATCCGCTCCCTGCAGGCTGCTCTCCATTCCTTTCGTTGTCACTCGATGACTACTTTCCTAAGCTGGGTTGGCGATGGCCCATGATGGGAGAGACAATCCAGACAGCCAAAACCGCAACAACCAATCCACCCACAATATCAACCAAATAATGCCACCGCAGAATGACGATGGCTACCGCGAGCAAGGCGCAGAATGCGCAAACGATGGCCGAAACGCCGCGCCATCTCCGCAGGAACCATGCCGCGATCAATGGTTGCGCGAGGTGCATGGAAGGAAACGCTACGTAGTACGCACGAGGCGGATCGATCCAGCCGCGGTGATGGTACAGTATCGTCGCGTTATTGAGAGAAGAGTGCTGAATGGAAGCGGTGATTGTGTTTGGAGGCAGGCTGGCGTCAATGAACGGACCTTGCGCGGGAAGTATTGTGAAGATAACAAGAGATAGGAAATATGCAGTCAGAATTGCGCCACTGAATTGGAAGGCCATCCGCCTGTCTCCGGCAAGACAGAGAAAAAAAACGTTGCCCCCATCACCCCTCCGATACTGTAGTAGACATATTCAGCCGGAATGTAAAGAGAGGCGGCCGCGCCGCTCAACCGAACCACCGAATTGCCGAATAGAAGCAGCGAATCCAGATGGCTCAAAGCCGCGTGATACTCCGTGCATGGACGAAAGGTCACAATAATCGACGAGTAGAAGAGCGCGACGCTGATCCCCGTGCCCAGATACAACCAGGGCCAAAAAGTGTCGGCGATGCGCTTCCAGTTTCCTTTTCGGAGGTGGAACTCTGCCAGAGCGAATACCACGACCGTCGCCTCCATACCCAGCCCCGGCCCGAAACCGGCGACAAACCCTATCCCCAAGGGGATGGCAAGCAGAAGCCTCTGCCAGTGGAGCCGATACGCGGACCACGAGGCCGGAACGCCAAGCTGATAAAGAACCGCCGCCCAGACGATCGACTGAAAAAACCAGCCCAAGAGGAAAGGGCCGCTGGACGAGAAGGACGAAGCGAACAGAAGGCGCGCATAATATGCGGCGGGCGCCAAAAGCAAGCAGAACGCCGCTGTAATGAAAAAATGAACGTTCCGCCTGGGAATGCTTGTCATGTCGCCAGTATATCCCGGCTATTATTGCCAAGATTCCTCACAGCCGATTCATCGACCTATCGAGTTGCTGGTTCGCAATGGCGCCGCGAATTCAGACGATCGCGTCGGTGGAGTAAAGCTTGCGTTGGCGAATGGATATTGCCTTCAGCGACGAACGTATGCGCGTCGGCGGGGCCACTCCGCCCACAACTGGCCACGCTCAAACGCATAGCGCCGAACCGGATCCGTATGGACCCAGTAAGACCACGGGAGACATCAAGGCCAGAGGAGCGATCTCCGCCGCCAACGACCGCTATTGCGCCGGGCTCTTTGGACTTGCTGGAGCGGGTTCCTTCATGCGATCTTGTGGACCGGCGCAACACCACGCGACCGGGAATGGCGTTATCCTGTAACGTGTAGAGAATGCACTCCGGCCGGGCAAATCGCGAGGAGAAACTCTCCGCTCTCAAACTGGCGGCGGTGCAATACGGCATTCTGTTCATGATGCTGGCGCTGGCGGCGGGGTTGTGGCGGCTGCAAGTGCTGGGCGCGGAGAGCTACCGGCAATTGGCCGAGCAGAACCGCATCCGCAAGGTTCCGGTGCTGGCCGCGCGGGGCAAGCTCTTCGACCGCGATGGCCGCCTGTTGGTGGACAACTATCCCTCCGTCTCCTGCTTTCTGGTGCGCGAACTGGGGCGCAACGTGGATGCCGATCTGCCGCTGATCGCCAAGGGGCTGGACCTCGATCTGGAACAGTTGCGGGCCACTCTGCGCCGCTTCCGCAGCGCTCCCGGCTACCAACCCATTCCCATCAAGCTGGAGATTACGCCCGACGAGACGGCCTTCATCGAGGCGCACCGCAACGAACTGCCGGAGTTGGAGACGGTGGACGAGGAGCGGCGGCTCTATCCCCGCGACGGCTTTGCCTCGCACTTGATCGGGTATGTGGGCGAGGTGAGCGAAGACGATCTCAACAATCCGCGCTATGCGGCCTACGAACCGGGCGACGTGGTGGGCAAGGCAGGCGTGGAAGAGACCTACGATCAGCTGCTACGCGGGCAGGACGGATCGCGGGACGTGATTGTGGACAGCCACGGGCGCGAGGTGGGCTATCTGGGCATCCAGCACTCCACGCCGGGGCAGGACCTGAAGCTGACCATCGATATCGATTTGCAGCGCGCGGCGGAGCTGGCGCTGGGCGACGCCAATGGCGCGGTGGTGGCCCTGGACCCGCGCAACGGCGAGGTGCTGGCGCTGGTCTCCCACCCCAGCTACGATCCCAACGCCTTCGCGGTGCGCATCAACCGCTCCGACTGGAGCGAGCTAATCGCCAACCCCAACCATCCGCTGATGAACAAGGCCATTCAGGACCAGCTTGCGCCGGGTTCCACCTTCAAGATCGTCATGTCCGCCGCCGGCTTGCAAGAGGGCGTCGCCCAGGATATGCGCGTCAATTGCGTGGGCGGCGGCACCTTCTACGGGCGCTTCTTTCACTGCGACAAGCACCACGGCGTACTGAGCATCCACGAGGCCATTCCGCTCTCCTGCGACACGTTTTTCTACACGCTGGCGCAGAAGCTGGGCATCGACACCATTGCCAAATACGCCACTGAGTTCGGGCTGGGACAGAAGACCGGCATCGACCTGCCCAACGAGATGGCAGGCATCATGCCCTCCACGCAGTGGGAGATGAAGAACTTCCACCAGAAGTGGTACGCGGGCTCGACGATTTCGGTGGGCATCGGACAGGGAGAGACGCAGGTGACGCCACTGCAACTGGCGCGCGCTCTGGGCGGGATCGCCTCGGACGGACATTTTGCGCGGCCTCACGTTCTCATGCCCGGCCAGGTTTCAGCCGAGTTTCAGCAGGCGGTTCTGGACAGCTTTCCGGGATCGGGGGAGAAGAATTTTCCGCTCAACCCGGATACCTGGGCCACGGTCACCGACGGCATGGCGGCAGCCACCACCACCGGCACGGCGGCAGCCTCGCACATCGAAGGCGTGGACTTTGCAGGCAAAACCGGAACCGCGCAAGTGGTGGGCGGCGGCGATACCCATGTCAAAGGCGGAGCCAAAACCCCGAATTCCTGGTTTGTCGGCATGGTTCCCCGGCGCAATCCGGAGATTGTGATTGCGGTTTTGCAGGAGCACGGCGACTGGGGATCGCTCTCGGCGCACATCGCCGCGCAGATGGTGGTCACCTATGTGAACAAGAAGCGGATGCAAGACCGCAACGTGCTGGATCAGGCGGGGAGCGGCAAGCCGGTCGAGGTGGGCGCGGTGTGGTCCGAACCCGCGCCGGCCAGCCGCCGGAGCTTGGGCGCTCCCTGGCAAGATTCCGTCCTGCACACTGGACATTTCACCGTCAACCCCGCCCCGCTGTCCGATGCGAAGGTTCTTGCCAGTGGCGCGTTCCCCATCCCAACCCAGCTCTTCGCCGCGCCGCTTCGCTTCAAGCAAGAACAGCCTTGATGCGACACTTCTCCAATGCCAACCGCATGATTGTGAACGATCCACGATCTGACTAACCGCCAGAAGAAAAGGAATGGGATGTGGAAAAGCACCTTCCATCCGCATCTGAAGGAATCGCCCTGCGCTTTCAAAACAGCGACTTGTTCGGAGCATTTTTAGGTTACCGCTCGACTCGGCGGGGATTTTCCGGTCGCCGATGGCCGCTCTGGTATGCTGAATGGTTTACCCATGCCAGGAGGAATCATGCCGGAGCACAGGGCGCGGAAGCATCATCAGGACCGGGTGGCGGAGACGCTGCGGGAGGAGATCGGAGCGATGATCGAGGGAGAACTCTCCGATCCACGCATCAACTTCTGCTATGTGACCGAGGTGGCGCTGAATCCGGGCGGCAAGTCGGCGCGGGTGTACGTGGCGGTGGACAGCGCGGTCAAGGACGTTGTGAAGGCCGAAGAGGAGACCGTGGCCGGTCTGGAAGCGGCCAAGGGCTATATCCGGTATGAGTTGAAGGAGCGGATGGGGGTTCGCCACGTGCCGGAACTCATCTTCCTGGCCGACCGCTCGGGACGCTTCCAGGCGCGGATCGAAGAGCTGATGGACAGGCAGCGCAAGCGGCAAAAGGCTGCGCCGCGGCAGACTACGGCTGATCGGCAGATATCGGCCGAGTAGTTTGCCGCGCCAGCGCGTGGTCCATAAGCGCTAGGGAACCTCTGCACAAGTCTGCGACCCGCGTCATATTTGAATAAACTATAAGTATGAAGCGAATGGCGCGTTTTCAGCAGACACTGGCATCGCAGGCGAGTTTTGCCCAGTATGGACGCAAGAGCAAACGGGAGCTGTTTCTTGAGCAGATGAACCAGGTGGTTCCGTAGTCTGAGCCATTGGCTTTGGTTGAGCCTTTTTACCCCAAGGCGGGCAATGGCCGGCAGCCAGTGGGTCTGGCGATCCTGCTGCGCGTGTATTTTCTGCAGCAGTGGTTTGCCTTGTCGGACCCTGCGGCTGAGGATGCGCTCTACGAGTCGCCAGTGCTGCGGCGCTTCGCGGGGGTTGATCTGGGCCGTGCCCCGGCGCCGGACGAGACGACCATTATCAACTTCCGCCACTTGCTTGAGCGGCACGAGTTATGCGGTAAGATGCTCGACGCAGTGAACCGCTATTTGGAGACCAAAGGGATTCGCATCACCACCGGCACCATCGTGGACGCAACGATTATCCATGCGCCCAGTTCGACAAAGAACTCCAGCGGCCAGCGCGATCCCGCGATGCATCAGACGAAGAAGGGCAACCAGTGGTACTTCGGCGCCAAGGCCCACATCGGCGTGGATAGCAAGGAGACTGTGGTGCACACTGTCGTGACTTCAGCAGCCAGCGTGGCGGACAAACACACTCATATTCCATCAACGATCACTGCCTCAAGAATGTACCTCCAATCAAGGGGCAATGTCCACCGCTGGCGATTCTTTCGCCATTCCGGCCCGTCTTCTGTGTTCCTGGTCGCCTCGCAACTTAAGGTTGGACCGCCGTGCAATTCTGCGCGGCAGGTCAGTACTTGGGCAAAGACCTATCAATCCGGTCGGCCCAGGCCAGAATGCCTCCGGTCAGATTGGCGGCGTGCTTGAAACCCGATTTGCGCAGGAAATCAACGGCCTTGGCGCTGCGCATTCCGCTCTTGCAATGCACGACAATCTCCCGGCTTGAATCGAGTTCGTGGATGCGCGTCGGCAGATCGCCCAGCGGAATCAGGTGTCCCTTGATATTGACAATCTGATACTCATGCGGCTCGCGCACGTCGAGCACAAAAATATCTTGCTTTGCGTCGAGACGGCGCTTCAGTTCCTCAGGCTGCATCTCAGGAATCTTCGTGGTGCTTTGTGTCTCCGATTCCTCGCCGCGAATGCCGCAGAACTGGTTGTAGTCGATCAGTTTCGTGACGGTAGGATTCGCGCCGCAGACCGGGCACTCGGTATTTTTGCGCACGCGCAGCTCGCGGAAGCGCATGGCCAGCGCATCCACCAGCACCAGGCGGCCGATCAGAGGTTCGCCCACGCCGAGGATCAGCTTGATGACTTCGGTAGCTTGAATCACGCCAAGCAAACCGGGCAGTACGCCCAGTACGCCGCCCTCGGCGCACGAAGGAACTAGCCCCGGCGGCGGCGGCTCGGGATAGAGGCAGCGATAGCAGGGACCGGCCTCAGTGGCGAAGACGCTGGCCTGGCCCTCAAAGCGAAAGATCGATGCATAAACATTGGGCTTGTTGCTCAGCACACAGGCGTCGTTGACCAGATAGCGCGTGGCGAAGTTATCGGTTCCGTCGGCGATGACGTCGAAGCCCGAGAAAATCTCCAGCGCATTCTGGCTGTTGAGATAAGTATCGAAGCGCTTGATCTCAACAAAGGGATTGATCGCGGTCAGTTTGTCAATCGCCGAGTCGATCTTGAGCTGGCCCACATCGCTGGTGTGATGCAGCACCTGTCGCTGCAAGTTCGTATAATCGACCACGTCGAAATCGACGAGACCGAGAGTGCCCACGCCCGCGGCAGCCAGATACAAAGCCAGTGGCGATCCAAGCCCGCCCGTGCCCACGCACAGCACGTGTGCGGCCTTCAACTTCTTCTGGCCTTCGAGGGTCACTTCCGGCATGATGAGATGACGCGAGTAACGCAGAATCTCTTCGTTGCTCAACGTTGCCTGACTACGATCAATCAATTCGGCCACTGTTCATTTCTCCAAATCATTTCGTGAATTCATCTTTCACAGAGTTGTTGCGCTCTATCGTCCGCCTGCGACCGAAGGAACGATGGTGATGGTGTCGGTTTCCTTCACCGGCGTTGCATCCTTGCTCAGGTAACGAATGTCTTCATCGTTCAGATAGACGTTGACAAAAGAGCGTACCTTGTCGTCCTCCGAGAAGAGATGCTTGCGCAGATCCGGGTGCTTGGCGACGAGATCGCTCAACGCCTCGCCAACGGTTTGAGCAGATACTTCGATGACGGCTTGCTTTCCGGCATAGGCCCGGAGCGGTGTGGGAATCAAGACTTTGATGGACATATTCTTCCTTTCAAAACGGTTCCGATTTGCGTTGCAATTGTATTACTGAATGACTTCGAGAGGTTCGTCTTCAAAGTGTTTGGCTTCTTCCTGATCCAATAACGAGAAAGAGTTCGTAAGCACGGCCCGGCCTTTTTCAACACTGGTGATGAGATAGGAACAGCCGGTCCAATGCGCCTCCGCAAGATCGGTCGAGGACCAGCGCGCGGGATGATCGGGATGCGAATGATAGAAGCCGACGATGTCCTGGCCAACCAGCATTGCCTCGCGCTGAATGCGCACCAGCTCGGACGGACTGATGTGGTAACGATTGGCCAGCGAATCGGTGCGCGTGTTTCCGCACTGTACCGCCGCCTTGACGGCTTTTCCTCCAGCCTCGTCGAACTCGCCCACAAGTACGCCGCAGCACTCATGCGGATACGTCGCCTCGCCGTGCTGCCGCAGTTGATCGTAAACATTGATCGGTATCTTCAACGCCATGTTCGTTCCCTTGCCTTATGCGTTCTCGTCCCAAAAGCGCTCACTCAAATACTTGTCTCCAGCGTCGGGAAAGACAGTGACGACGACAGAATCTGAGGGCGCGCTTTTTGCAACGGTCAATGCGCCCACCAGCGCTGCTGCGGCTGAAACGCCGATCAGCAAACCTTCTTCGCGCGCCACGCGCCGGGCCATCGAATAAGCCGCTTCTGTTTCGATGCCAAAATCCGCGTCCGCGATGCCGGCATCGTAAATCTTTGGAACGATCGAAGTCTCCATGTGCTTGGTTCCCTCGATGCCGTGAAAGGGCGAGTCGGGCTGAAGCGAGATGCAACGAATCGCGGGATTCAACTCCTTCAGCCTGCGCGAAGTCCCTACAAAGGTTCCGCTGGTGCCGAGAATAACCACAAAATGAGTTACGCGCCCCGCCGTCTGCGTCCAGATTTCATCCGCTGTGCCGTTGGAATAATGTGCGCGCCAGTTATTTTCGTTGGAATACTGATCGGCATAAAAATACTTTTCCGGCGCGGCAGCCGCAATCTCCTGCGCCTTGCGGATGGCGCCGTCGGAACCTTCACCGGGGTCGGTGTAGATGACCGTTGCGCCATAGGCGCTGAGAATCCGTTTGCGCTCCTTCGATACATTCGATGGCATGCACAAAGCGATCGGAATGCCATAGGCCGCGCCGAGCATGGCGTAAGCAATTCCGGTATTGCCGCTGGTGGAATCAAGCAGCGATTTGCCCACGCCCAGGTAGCCCGCGCGCAATGCTTCGTTCACGATTCTCGATGCGGCGCGATCCTTGACCGAGCCGCCTGGATTGGTCCACTCCGCCTTGGCCAAAACCTGCACGCCATTCAGACCTTCCGTCACACGCTCAAGCCGCAGTAGGGGTGTGCTGCCGATGCGCTGCGTTAGATTGACACCCAATAAAGTCGTCATACGTTCTGGTCGTTCCATTAAGCTGTGATCTTTGCTTCCTCGGGAAACCGGGGCTAGCCATGCTGCGATAGAGAGCCTCGACGGCATGGAGCAGCGCGTAGACCTCTTCTTCCATATGGCTTTGTCTTTCGTTGTTATTTTGATGCGCATTTTGAATCATGGATTCAAAGCGCCGGTCGATCAGCCCCGCGTGAATGAAATGCTTGGCGAAGTTCTCAAAGACGGCGAAATCTGTCGGCGCTTCAATGCCGCGCGTAATCAGCAATGCGCGCGCTGCGCAGGGCAATGCGGTAAAGAACCTCCTCGTTTTGCTGATCGCCGGATCGAAGCTATTCGCGCAATTGTCTGGCGGCATTCAGGTCGACTTCAATCAGATCGAAGAGTCCCGCAGAGCATTCGCCGATGCCTCTTCCAACCGGGGAAAAGGACTCCGACGCGCCCCAGTCCTGGTAGCAACTACTATCCTTACCAAAGACTGGAATCTTGCGTTGGCGGCCGGCAATCTCTTGAATCTCCTCTGTCCCTTTCTCATCCACATACGCGGCAAAAGAGGGATAATCGTTTTTCTTTTCGATCCATAGCTTCAAAACATCATGCGCGAATTTGCGAACGCGCCGTGGGCCGCAATATCCTTCGCCAATGTCCACATCTCGGCTCCTCGCATTGCCGGTAGCCTCAATCATGAATCCCTTCCGATCAGTCCCGTTGCGAGAATAAGACCCAGCGTAACATCGGTTCGACGCTCTCGGATGAAATCGAACGGCTCGACCAAGGCACACTTCTCCCGTGGACATATCCGACCCACTCAGTAGCGGAGGCGTGGGATCAGACGAAAAGAATCGAGGAAGCGGCCGGTGCTGGGGTATCTGTCTCCGACCGGCAGAGTGACCATGCTCTGGTAAAGGGTGCCATTCACCACATAGATACGGGTGAAGATGTGGTCGGTGTCGTTCTCCGTCTCCAGTTCCACGCCGGTGTGGCCGTCCAGCTCTATCTGCTCCTCGTGGAGTTTCTTTGTTTTGGGGGCGGTGAGCAGCCCCAGTTTTGCGCGTTCCAGCAAGCCCGCCGGCTCCAGGCCCGTGGCCTGCGCACCCTGATCGATCACCGCCACGCACAGATAGGAGGCGGAAATCTGCGCGCAATAGGAGACCATTTTGATGGACCCCTTCTCGGCCTCTTTTTGACTCCGCTCCACTTTCGGCTCGACGGGGAAAGAGATGCGAAACCCCTCCTCGGGGTATTTATATGTCTTCCACTTTTCGGTCTGCGCGCCGAGCGCAAAGGAGATGCAGAGCAAGCCAGCGCAGACTGCAAAGTGAACGGGGAAAATCAAGCGTAGAGTGTGCATCGCAGCGATTCTCCTGTTTCCTCCGCGGAGATGGACTTCCATCCTGCCGCCGGAGGGCTAAACAACTGCCGGCTGAAAGCCGATAGGTTGTGCGGCGACTGAAAGTCGCCTGTTTGCGGCTGAAGCCGCCTGAATGTTGGCCGGCTCGACGATCGCCTTGCGCATCTTGTACACGGCGCGGCCGGCC
>Ga0181520_10010333_pt1 | contig 12558 bp, 9 predicted proteins | sample PEATcosm2014_Bin_29_FD_132451 | JGI IMG/M metagenome (GOLD analysis project Ga0181520, IMG submission 132451) | Peatland microbial communities from MTU Mesocosm Facility, Houghton, MI, USA - PEATcosm2014_Bin02_30_metaG | ecosystem: Environmental > Terrestrial > Soil > Wetlands > Peat | place...
TGCACGCCGGAGTTCTGCTCGTAGCGGCGCTGGCTGCGGGCTTCAGGAGAAGCATCGAGGAAGACTTTTACATCGGCGTCGGGAAAAACGACCGTCCCGATGTCGCGGCCTTCCATGACCACACCGCCGCGGCGGCCGAGATCGCGCTGGAGTTCGACCATCCACGCGCGAATGTGGGGGTGAACGCTGACGCGCGAAGCTCCCTGGGTAACGTCGGAATCGCGGATGCGTTCGGTGACGTCGGTGCCGTCGAGAAAGACACGATTGCCGTGACGGTCGGCTTCGAGGCGGATATCGGTGTCACGGGCGAGACGCTCGAGAGAGAATGCATCGTCGAAGTCGTGGTCGGAGAGGATCGCTTTCAGGGCGAAGGCGCGATACATGGCGCCGGTTTCGAGATTGAGAAGGCCGAAGTGTTGGGCGAGATGCCGGGCGACGGTGCTCTTGCCGGCGCCAGCGGGGCCGTCAATGGCGATGATGGGGCCGCGTGTCATTCGGGGTTTTCTTCCTGACTACGATTCTTGCGCGGATTTCGTTCGCCGGGGTCCGATTTGCGAAAAGATTTTTTGAAAGGTTTGCCGGGGCGGCTGAATCGAGCGCCGGGTCGGACGGGCGGCCGATTGGGACGCCGCTCCGGGAATTTGCCGGATTGCGATGGACGAGAGGGGCTTGAGAAGCGGGGTTTCGCGGGCCGTGAGTTACTGGGGGCACCTTGTGACGGGGCAGACGGACGAGTGAATCGCGACTTTGCGCCGAATCGTTTGCCGGGAGCGGTGCGTCGGATTTCGGTGCGCGGACGATTGTCACGGCGAGAGCGATCGGATGGCTGCGAGCCGCCGGGGCGCTGGGGGCGATTGTCGCTGCCTTCCGGACCCTGGGCTGGCGGACGCTGGGCTGGCGGACGCCGATCAGGCCCGGGACGATTTTGACGAGATTGAGGCGGCGCGGATTTCTGGTCGCGCCAGCGTGGTTTGGCCGGAGGACGATTGTCGCGGGGTAGGCGATTCGCAACCGCAGGGCGCTCGGGGCGGGGTTCGCGGGGTCTTTTGGGAAAGTCGCCGCCGCGCAAATTCTGGCCTGGACGGCGCTGCCAGGGTTTCTGGCTGCGACTCGCGTCAGGACGTGCGTTGGCGCGTGCGGAGCGCTGGCCCGGTTTAACTGAGAAGGCGGGCTTCCCTGCCGGCCGGCCGCGATCCGAGTGTGGCCGATCAGGGAACGGTTTGCGGCGATCTGTCGCAGCTGGGCGCTGCTCGCGGGGACGCTTCTCGCTTCCAGGGGCCTGGCGTCCAGGCGTTCCTCCTTCAGGGGCGAAACGGGTTGGGGGCTTTTTGGGGCCCGGCTGCCACGCGCGCTTTGGGCCGGAGTCGCGACGCTGGCCGAAGTTCGCGGCGGGGCGCTTCACGAATTCGCGGCGGGGCGGTGACCGTTGTGCCTGGGGCGGGTCAGGGGGCAGCTCCCATTTTGTGGGACGGGGTTCTTTGCGGGATGGGAAGCCGACGGGTGCGGCGGGTTGACGCGGTGCCGATTGGGTTTGCGGTTCAGGCTCGGGCTCGGTTGCGGATTCGGGGAGAGAGCCTTCGACGAAGAGGAGCGTTTGCGTGCCAACCGACATCGTTCTTAGCTGGCGCGCGGCGGTCATGCCGTGGATGACTTCGCGGATGCGGGAGCGGGCGGTGAGAGGGGAGAGGAAGATTTCCGCCTCTTCGGCGCTGGCGGCAATGGCGGCGCGGAGATAGATGGAGAGGAGCGCGGAGAGGGCGGTGGTTTGCGCGGTATTGGCGCCGGTGGCGAGCTGGGCGGGGTAACGATTTTTGAGGAGGCTCCAGCGGGTGGGCTGGCCGGGAGTGTAGGCGGGAACGGCACGGAGGTTGGTCCAGAGCTCGATGAGAGCGCGGAGGACGGCGGCTTCGGTGAGCTCGCGGCCGAGGATTTCGGTGAGTTCGATGGCGGTTTTGCCGCCGTCCTTGTCGAGGGCTTCCCAGGTGCGCAGGACGATGGGGGCTGAGCGTCCTGCGGGTGCGGCTTTCCACTGCCGGTCGCCGCGGACGGAGGCGACCCAGGGAAGAACGTCGGGAGTGACGAGGAAGTCGGGCTGCTCGGAGACGACGCCAAGGAGATTGAGGGGGATGGCGCGGTCCGCCTGAATGAGGCGGGAGGCAAGTTCGGTGGCCTGGGCGACGGCGGGTGCGGGCGGGGTGATGGCGGGGGCGCCCATGGTGGCTTCGGCGAGGGATGGGGCAGGCGCGGGAAGCTGAGTGTGGCGGGGGAGAAAGAGGCAGAGGCCGATTTCGTCGAGCCAGGAGGAAGCATCGTCGAGGGTCAGCAACGGGGCAGCGGGGGGCGGATTGGCGGTCTGATGCCACAGCGCGGCGCGCGCGATTTGTAACTGTTGCTGATTCAAAATGGGCCCGCTTTGACAGCAGATTGACGGTTATCGGTAAGAAGCTTCAGGGGCTAAAGCCCGGTCATCTTGCAGCGGTTACGGCACGATTGAAAACTCGTGCCCTGTTACAAGAACTCTAAATGCGCTGGAATGCGCGCTGAATGTCTTTCCATGAATATCGTAATGCAATGGGACGGCCGTGAGGGCAGCTGGTGGGGTGATCGGTTTTGGCAAGCTCCGAGAGGAGCCATTCCATGCGAGCTGGATCGAGGGGCATGTTGACCTTGATGGCGGCGTGGCAGGCGATGGAAGCGGCGATGCGGGTACGGGCGGCTTCGAGGTTGTCGGACTGGGCCGAAGCGCCGGGCTGCTCGAGGACTTCAAGGATCATGCGCTCGAGTTCGGAGCCGCTGAGGCCGGAAGGTGCGGCTTTGACAGCTATGGTGTGGGGGCCGAAGGGTTCGGCCTCGCAGCCGTTCTCTTCGAGATCCTCTGCGAGCGTGGTGAAGACGACCATCTGCTGGGGGAGGAGGTCGATGAGCATGGGCATGAGGAGGCGCTGACGCTCGACGCGTTCGGTCTGGCGCTCGCGGAGGAGCTTTTCGAAGAGGACACGCTCGTGGGCGACGTGCTGATCGATGATCCAGAGCCCCTCGTCATTGGTGGCGAGGATGAAGGATTCGCGGAGCTGGCCAAGGGGTTTGAGGGAGGCGAGGGAGTGGAGGGTCGGGGCTGGCTCGCCGCCTTCAGGCAAGGTGGGTGCGCCGCAGGCATGGCCGTTGGTGGTGGGTATAGCGGGAGGGGCCGGGAAAGAAACCGCGAGGTCGCCATTCGACTCGCCGGCTTCGCCGACTCGCTCAGGCCAGGCTTTCGCTTCGCGCAGGATGACAGGAGCGGGGAGCGCGAAGGGGAGGTGTACTTCCTCGGGGCGGAGTTGGGGTGGGGCGAGGGTAAAGGGAGCCGCGCTTTGGGTGGAGGGTGGAGCGTCGGATTCGGGCGCGGAATTTTCTTCGAGGGCGGTGTCGAGCACGAGAGAGGACGAGGCGCGCGGGGTGTCAGTGAGAGCCTCGAGGAAGCTGGCGGCGGGGCGGGCTTTGATCAGCGTAATGCGGATGCTTTCGCGTACGAAGTCGTGGATGAGGGATTGCTGGCGGAAGCGGACTTCGGTTTTGGCGGGATGGACGTTGACGTCGACTTCATGCGGCGGCATTTCGAGGAAGAGAAGGATAACGGGGAACGAGGTGGGCGGAATGATGTTGCGATAGGCCTCGACGATGGCGTGGATGACGAGGCGATCGCGGATAAGGCGCTGATTGACAAAGACGTAAATCGAATTGCGGTTGAGCTTCTGGAGCGCGGGGCGTGAGACAAATCCGCTGACGCGGAGGAAGCCTGGATCGGGAGGGGAGTAGTCCTGATCGCGGCGCCAGGGAGGGGGCTCTGGGATGCCGGAATGATCGAAGCGGCGTTCGGCGGCGATGGGAAGGAGCTGATCGAGGGTATCGCGGCCGAAGATCTGGTAAATGCGCTCGGAGGGTTCGCGGACGGGTGGCGCGGTGAGCAGCGCGTGGGTGGCGGAGTGGAGTTCGAGGTGGATTTCAGGATGGGCGAGCGCGTAATGCGTAACTAACGCTGTTACATGAGAGAGCTCGGTGGTCTCGGCGCGGAGAAATTTACGGCGCGCGGGAGTGTTGAAGAAGAGGTCGCGGACGGAGATGGAGGTTCCGGGCGGGCCGCCGTAGTCTTCGACGGCGAGGATTTTGCCGCCGGCGATTTCGAGGCGGGTACCTGCGGCGCCTGATTCGGATGGGCGGGTGAGGAGTTCGAGGCGGGAGATGGAGGCGATCGAGGGGAGGGCTTCGCCACGGAAGCCGAGGGTGGCAAGGGAGAGGAGGTCGTCGGAGGAACGAATTTTGGAGGTGGCGTGACGTTCGAAGGCGAGGAGGGCGTCGTCGCGAACCATGCCACAACCGTCGTCGGCGATGCGGATGAGGCGGCGGCCGCCGGCTTCGATTTCGATGCGGATGCGGGTGGCGCCGGCATCGATGGCGTTCTCGAGGAGTTCCTTGACGACGGAGGCGGGCCGGTCGACGACCTCGCCGGCGGCGATCTGGTTAGCAACCTGGTCGGAGAGAACGCGGATGCGGCCCATGCTGGGTCAAGGATACGCGTGGCGAGACGGGCTAGATTTGCAGGGGATTGAGGATAAGGAATTGCTCAGCCGCCGCTGCTTTGAGAAGAGCATCGTGGGCGCTCACGAAGCAGATGTCTGAAACTTGCAGGGTGTCGCGCATGACGACGCATGTGGCCAGATGCAGGGCGTCCAGGGCTCGCAGAGGATGGCCGTCCAGAACGAACCGCGCGACGTCGGAGGGCAGGACTTCTCCAGCCCTCAAACGCCGTCGAATCGCGGATCGCACTTCGAGCGAAGCCAGCGAAGAAACGAGCTTTTGTGGATCATCCGCCGGCCACGCTTTCGACGCAGTGGAAGCGGAAGTTCTGCGGATTGTCCAGCAACCAGTAAGCGGCACAGTGATTGAAAACGCAGCTTTGGAATCGCAGACGAAGAGTTGATCCGGAATCGAACGGCGGTTGGAGTGGTTGTGCAATTGCGCGGTTTGTCCTGAATTTGGGGAGGCATGTGGCCGATAGGAGAGTGTGCGATGTCGCAGTGCGCTGAGGAGCGCTGGGTGGCTTGCAATGGAAATCGATCGGATTTCGCGGATGGGCGGGGTTGGTCAGGATGGGGCGCCATCGTGGACACGGGACAAGATGCACAGGCGGAAGTTTGTTGAGGAAGTGGATCGGGCAGGGGACGAGTCGGGGGCGGACGAACTGAACCAGCAGGATGAGGGGGAACAGGAAGAAGCGGTAGAGCGGGTGGAATTGGATGAGGATCACGACGGGGCTTTGGATGTGGTTGCGTGAGACGCTGAAGCGGGAGATTTAGCGGGCCGTCGCTCGCGCTGACGCGCGAAAACCTGAATCAGTAATGTTCAGAAAACCTGGAGCGGCGGATGAGGCTGACAAATGGCCGGGATCCTTTGCATCGCTAACGCGCGCTCAGGATCGCGTCGGCGATGCTGGCGGCTTCGAGGGCGGGGCGGACGTCGTGAACGCGGACGATGCTGGCTCCGGCGAGGATGGCGGCAGTGGTGGCGGCGAGAGTGGCGTTGCTGCGGGCTTCAGGTGGGAAGTCGGGCGGGAGTTCAGAGGAGTTAGCAGGTCCGGGATAGGCGGGCGAGAGATTTCGCTCGGGTGCGCGGGCGAGAGTTCTGCCGAGAAACGACTTGCGCGAGACGCCGGCGAGCAGGGGCTGGCCTAGTTCGAGGAGCTCTTGCTGGTGGGCGAGGAGCGGGTAGTTGATATCGAAGGCTTTGCCGAAGCCGTAGCCGGGGTCGAGCACGATGCGGCTGCGATCGACGCCTGCGGCGCGGGCGCGTTCGAGGGATTGCGCGAGGCCCGATTTCACTAACCGAACAACCTCATTCTGAGCGAGGGGTGGTTGGGTACGCCATTCGCCGGGGCGGCCGCGGGTGTGCATGAGGACGACGCCGCAGCGAAGGCCGGCGCAGGCGCGGGGCATATCGGGATCCCACAGGAAGCCGGAGACGTCGTTGATGATTTCGGCTCCGGCGGCGATGGCGGCGCGCGCTGTCTCGGCTTTATATGTATCAATCGAGAGCACAGATTCGGGGCGCTGACGCAGCAGGGCTTCGATGACAGGGAGGACGCGGTCTTGTTCTTCGCGGGCCCCGATGGAGGCGGCCCCCGGGCGAGTCGATTCTCCGCCTATATCGATGAGGTCCGCGCCTTGATCCAATAAGGAAACGCCGTGTTCAACCGCGGCCATGGCCTGAAGAAAGGCACCGCCTTCAGAAAAAGAGTCGGGAGTGACGTTGAGGATGCCCATGATGAGGGTGCGCTCGCCGAGAGGGAGGGAGCGGGTGCGGAGCAGCCAGGAGAAGCGGGGGCGACTGGCGAAAGGCATCTGGAAAACGATGCTACAGTCAGAAGCGAGCGGACTGCGAGCCAAATACGAGCGAGAGGCGAGCGGTTGGTGGAAGAAAACAAAACTGCGGTTGGCTGGTGAAGCGGTCAGCGATGGGGCGGTCAGCTAAGATGCGGCTGGCGATGAGACGGTCGGCGAGATTGGGCTGGGTGTGCGCGGCCGCGGGGTTGTTCCTGACCGTGACGGCCGGTGCGGCTGCGAAGCACAAGTCTGCGAAGCCTGTTCACAAAGCTGTGTCACTCGATGTGCAGATCAGGCAAATTCTGGCCGATCCGGCGGTGGCGCGCGCGCACTGGGGCATTTCGGTGGCGACGCTCGATGGCAAGCCGGTATACGCGCTGAACGATGGGCAGTTTTTCGAGCCTGCTTCGAATGCGAAGCTGTTCACAACAGCGGCGGCATTGGCGCTGCTCCCGGCGAATGTGACATGGACGACGACAGCGGTGACTTCGGGGACGATCGACGCGAATGGAACGCTGACGGGCGATGTGCGGCTGCTGGGCGCGGGCGATCCAACGATGTCGGGCCGGACGTATCCGTGGGCGGGGAAGACGGACCGGCCGAATCCGCCGCTCGGGGCACTTGCGAACATGGCGGACCAGATTGTCGCGAGCGGCGTGAAGACGATTGCCGGCGATGTGATCGGGGACGATACGTGGTTTGTGTGGGAGCCGTACGGAGGCAGCTGGGCCTGGGACGATTTGCAGTGGGATTATGGCGCGCCGGTTTCAGCGCTGACGGTGAACGACAACGTTGTGTATCTGAATGTGACGGCTGGGCCGATTGAGGCTGCGAATGCGGCTCCGACGGCGGGCAGTGAAGGCGATACGGCGCAGGGTGCGACGCCGACGGTGGTGGCATGGAATCCGGATGTGCCGTACTACAGGCTGGAGAACTCGCTGACTCTGGCGCCGCCCGGGGTCGCGGCCCTTTCCGGCGTTGACCGGGCGCCCGGCAGTTTGGCGGTTCGGCTGTTTGGATCGGTGAGCGCGAATGGGATGCATGAGGCGCTGGCGGTCGAGGATCCGGCGGAGTTTGCGGCAACGGCTCTGCGGCAAATGCTGCTGGCGCGCGGTGTGACAGTTGCGGGAACAGCGAAGGCCTGGCATCGGCTGCCGGTGGATACCGGGGATTATCGGGTCGAAGTGGGTCAGCCCGTCGTGTTGCGCCCGTTGACGCTTGAAACGATCCAGCCGCCGGTGACGGGGCTGACGGTGCTGGCGACACACGTATCCCCGACGCTGGCGGAAGATGTAACGGTGACCAATAAGGTGAGCCAGAATCTGCACGCAGAGCTGCTGCAGCGTTTGCTGGGGCGGCTGGAGGGGCAGGATGGGTCGATTGCGCAAGGGGCGCGGGTGGTGCGGGAGTTTCTGGTAAATGCAGGGGTCGATCCGGAGGATTTCTTGTTTTACGACGGGTCGGGGTTGTCGCTCGCCGATCTGATTACGCCGCGGGCGGCGACAATTTTGCTGGCCTATGCGGCGCGGCAGCCGTGGGGGGAATTGTATCGGTCATCGTTACCTATAGGAGGCGTGGATGGGTCGCTGGCGGGACGATTCGCGGGCGGGTTGAAGGGGAAGGTATTCGCGAAGACCGGGACGCTGTCGGAGGTGAACGCGCTGAGCGGGTACGTGACGACGGCGAGCGGGAAGACGCTGGCGTTTTCGGTACTCTGCAATAACAGGCAGCCAGCGGGAGATGCTGCGCGGGGGGCGGTGGACAAGATTGTGGAAGCGATTGCTGCCAGCAATTAGCTGCCGGCGAGAGTTTAGTTTGGGGATCAGAGTTCAGGGTTTGTCGGTTAGAGTTTAGAGGGCGATGCGGAAAGAGTCGAATTGGTGGTTGGGTCCAGGCGCAGTATTGGCGTTCGCATTCGTTGCGGGATGTGGGCCTTCGCTGGGGCCTTCGAAGCCGGTGAGCGAATTGACGGCGCAGGAGGCACAGGGGCGTGTTGTGTATCGGCAGTACTGCGCGAGTTGCCATTATGCGAACCAGACGGGCGATCTGCACGGGCCTAGTTTGTTTGGGATATACCGGAAGAAGTATCTGCCGAGCGGTACGCCGGCGAACGATGAGCGCGTGACTCCGGTAATCCTGCGCGGACATAACACGATGCCGGGTTACGGGAACGATCTTAACGATCAGCAGCTCCAGGATCTGCTTGCCTACTTACACACACTATGACGGATGAGAATGGGCCGGTTGCGCAGAGAGATGCGAGGCGGGTGCTACCGGGGATGGCGGCTATTGCGGTGTGGATGTTTGTGCTGTGCGTGATCGGACTGGTGGGCGTGACGACGCACAAGCTGCCGCTGGTGGTGGTGATTTTGTGCGCGGCTTTTGCCGCGGCGGGGCAGGGATTGCTGCGGCTGCAGAGATGGGGATGGGCGCTGGCGCTGGCGGCGGTGTTCTTGTCAGCGCTTTATGGGATGTGGGTGGTGGTGAAGTTGCACCAGGCCGGGGAGTCGGTGATGGTGGGGCTGAACCTGGTGTTTTTCTTGTATCTGGTGCGGCCTGAGGTGCGGGCACGGCTGCGTTAAAGCAGGTAAAAGGGATCAGGGATCAGGGGACAGGAGACGTTGAGCAGGAAGAGCGGCGAATCGTGGGAAATCTTCGCTAAGCCGCCGGGAACGGAAAGTGCACGCCTGTGAGTTGTTCGGAGACCTGCCAAAGGCGAGCGGCCATGACTTCGTCATAGGCCTGGTTCTCGGCGCGGACTTCGACGGGGTAGCCGCGCATCTCGCGGAAGCCGTGGGGGCCGTAGAAGCGGCCACCGTGAACATCGTGGGATGTGGCGGCGTAGAGGGTGGGCAGTGCGCCCTGGGCGTCGGACTGCGCGAAAAGAGAGATGACGATCGGTCCGATCTTCGCCTCGGGGCCAGTTCCCTGCCCTGGTCCGGCGGCGAAGATGTTGGTTTTGGAGACGCCGGGATGCACGACGATGCTAAGGGCGGGCGCGTGGGCGCGTTCGAGACGGCGCTGGAGTTCAAAAGCGAAGAGAAGGTTCGCGAGCTTGGTGCGGCGGTAGGCAGGCCAGGGTTTATAGTCGCGCTCCCAGTTGAGGTTGTCGAAGTCCATCGTAGCGCCGCGATGGGCGATAGAGCTGACGGAGATGATGCGCGCGGGTGCGGTGGTTGAAGACTTGAGGAGCGCGGGAAGCAGGATACCGGTTAGGGCGAAGTGGCCGAAGTGGTTGGTGCCGAGCTGGAGCTCGAATCCGTCGGGGGTGAGGCGGCGCTGGGGGATGGCCATAATGCCCGCGTTGTCGATGAGGAGGTCGAGGCGCTGGTTGGTGGCGAGGAAGGATTGGGCAGCGGCGCGGACGGAGGCGAGGCTGGCGAGGTCGAGGATGGCAATTTCGAGCTTCGCCGTTGGGATTTCAGCGAGGATGCGCAGGCGGGCGGCTTCGGCTTTGGCCCGATCGCGGCAGGCGAGGACGACGGTGGCGCCGGCGCGTGCGAGCTCGAGGGCGGCGTGGTAGCCGATGCCACTGTTGGCCCCGGTGATGTATGCGAGCTTGCCGGGTTGCGGGGGGATTTGGCGGGCGGTCCAGTGGGCCATCATTGGTCTCCTTACGCGGGGCTGAACCCCATTCTCTATCAAGCTGATCTTGCACGGCCAAACAGGTTTATCCGGCTAACGGTTTTCTTGCCGGTTCTCCTCCAGCAACTTCGATTGCCTCCAAAGCGCAGACTAAAATCTGCGGTCGGGAACCAGCACTCTCACCGCACCTATGGGGTGAGGCTGGCTGTGAGTTGGGTGTTGAGGCTGTGGAGATCTGCTGGTGCGGCGGGGTTGGCGGAGTACCTCAGATTGGGATTGTCATGCTCGTGCGCCGTACGCTGGTGAGAGAGGAAGACGATGCGGAGAGCCGGGCGGTTCGCTTTTGCGATGGCGTTGCTGGTTGCGGGGTTTCTGGTTGCGGGGGCTGGGGCGCAGACGCGGTTCCACGTGGGCGTGACGAACCGGGCATTTCTGAGCGGGGACGCTTCGTACGATTGGCGGGGAGCGAAGACGCATGCGCTGCTGACGACGATCTGGTATCCGGCTGACGCGGAGGCGGTCGAGACCGAGCAGTGGGTGGGTGATCCGGCACATCCTTTTGCGAGCGCGGGGCGAGCGGCTCGGGATGCGAGGATGGCGGGGGCGCCGGCAAAGTTTCCGCTGATTTTGGTGTCGCATGGGACGGGCGGATCGGCGCTGATGATGGCGTGGTTGGGGACGGAGCTGGCAGCTCATGGGTATATCGCGGTGGCGGTGAATCATCCTGGGAATAACGCGGTGGATGGGTACACGGTGCAGGGGTTCACGCTGGGGTGGGAGCGGGCGGTGGACCTAAGCCGAGTGCTGGATGGGATGCTGGCGGACGAGCGGTTTGGGCCGCGGATCGACGCCGGACGGGTGGGGGCGGCGGGGTTTTCGCTGGGTGGGTACACGATGATGGTGCTGGCTGGAGCTGTGGGAACGCCGTTCGATTTGCAGAAGCTCGAACCGGGATGCATCGAGGGGAAGGTCTGGGATCTGATGTGCTATTCGCCTCCGGAATTTCGGGGGTTGACGGCGAAGGCGATTGCTTTGGCAAAGTCGGATGCGGGGTATCGGGCTGCCTTGCAGCAGTCGGCGGTGGCGCATCGGGATGCTCGGGTGCGCGCGGTATTTGCGATTGCGCCAGTCGATATTCGGCTGAGTCCGGAGAGCCTCAGGCGAATTTCTATACCGGTAGAGATTGTGGTGGGCGCGGGCGACCCGATCGCGGTTCCGAAGGCGAATGCGGAAGTGCTTGCGCGGGCGATTCCTGGCGCAATGCTGAGGGTTTATCCGGGTGGCGCGGGGCATTACACGTTTCTGGATACGTGCAGCGCGATGGGGCGGCAGCAATCGGCGGGTTTCTGCGTGGACTCGGCGGGGGTGGATCGGGATGCGGTTCACGCTGAGGCGGCACGACAGGCGGTGCATTTCTTTGGGCAAAAGCTGCGATGATGCGATGCGATGCGGACGAGACCTCGGAATGAGGAAGATGAAACATTCCTGGGATTTCCACATCTAAAAGACAGGATTTGATCTCAGGACACTACTTTCTCTCGATCTGGACTGCTATACAGCGGCAGACCCTGGCGAGGTCAGGTATTTTTTGTGATATTCTGAGTGCCCGGGGAGACGTGCGCCCTCTGCCTGCCGGCCTTTGAGCCGAACTGGCTTTCGCCTCTGATGGCCCTGACCGCACCTCGTCCACTCCAGGTGAGACAGATCCGAAAATTCAGCGCGGGGGAGCAATCCGCTTGGCGATAGACGATAAATACGAAGCAGACATTCAGAAACTGATCGATGCGGGCAAAGAGAAGGGATACCTGACCTACAACGAGGTCAACGACCTTCTTCCGGGCGATATGAACTCGCCCGACGACCTTGACGATTTGATCACGACCATTGGCACCCAGGGAATCGACATTCTCGAGGGCGGCCCCAAGATTGGCGGGCCGGAGCGAGACGACGGGTTCGAGCCTGAAGAGGGCGAGGACGTCGAGCTGGATCTGACTCCGGGAACGCTGGAGAAAACGAACGATCCTGTCCGCATGTACCTGCGCGAGATGGGGACGGTTCCGCTGTTGACGCGCGAGGGGGAAGTGGAGATCGCGCGGCGCATCGAGCGCGGTCAGATGCGGGTGCTGAAGGCGATTTCGCGATCGCCGGTGGTGATTCGCGAGATTGTGGCGCTGGGCGAGGACCTGAAGCGCGGCGTGCGGAACATCAAAGAGATCGTCATCTTCGATGACGAGGAGCTGACGGAAGAAGTGGTGCAGTCGCGGGTGCGGGCGACGGTGGTGCGCACCGACACGCTGGTGAAGCACCAGAAGAAGGCGCAGCAGCTCGAGGAGAAGCTGGCGACGATTACGCAGAAGGCAAAGCCGCGGGAGCATCGGCGGGTGCGTTGGAGTATTGCGCGGGAAAAGGTGCTGGTTTCGCGAATTGTGCGCGAGCTGAAGTACACAAACCTTGAGCGCAAGCGGCTGCTGGACAAGGTCAACAAGACGGTCGAGGCGATGCGCACGCTGGAGCGGCAGATTCGGTCGCTCGATACGAAGTGGGAGCAGAGCCGCAGCGAAGAGCTGAAGAAGGAGTACCGGCGGCAGCAGAAGAACTGCAAGACAGACCTGGAGAA
>Ga0181520_10010334_pt1 | contig 12558 bp, 16 predicted proteins | sample PEATcosm2014_Bin_29_FD_132451 | JGI IMG/M metagenome (GOLD analysis project Ga0181520, IMG submission 132451) | Peatland microbial communities from MTU Mesocosm Facility, Houghton, MI, USA - PEATcosm2014_Bin02_30_metaG | ecosystem: Environmental > Terrestrial > Soil > Wetlands > Peat | place...
GGTGGCGAGCGGATATTCTCCGCAGTGGTACGCGGCATACACAACTCCCCGTCATGAAAAGCACGTCTCGGCAATGTTGACCGAGCGTCGGATCGAGAACTTCCTGCCGCTCTACAGAACTTCGAGGCAATGGAAGAAGAGTGCCCCCGTGGTTCTGGAACTGCCTCTGTTTCCCGCGTATGTGTTTGTCCGCCTTGCACGGCAAGCACGGGGAACCGTTCTTGGCTTGCCTGGGGTTCTGTCCATTGTGGGTTCCCCAAAGGAACCCTGGCCTCTGCCAGACTTCGAAATAGAAGCCCTGCGCCGCGGCATGAAGTACCGCAGGGTCGAACCCCATCCATATCTGAAGATCGGCGAACGGGTGCGAGTGAAGGCGGGCGCAATGGCAGGTATTGAGGGAGTCTTGGTCCGCAAAAAGAACGAGCTCAAGGTAGTCATCACGCTGGACGCAATCATGCGAAGCGTAGCCGTGGAAGTTGAGGCAACCGATGTAGAGCCAATCTCCACGCTGCAGAAAGTGCGTTGCGGCTGATGGTCATGATTTTATCTTTTCCCGGTTTCCCTCGCTGTGCTGTCTTGGCAACCTACACCGCCCCCAGCGAAGCAGGGCAGGTGATATGCGAATCATCCAGATATCTTCAATAGAGCCCAGGAAGATTCGCTCGTCCCGCTTCCTTTGCGGTTTCTTATAAAGGAGGAGACTTGAGTTCAACTCTGAACCGGTACCAACTTGAGACAGACTTCATCAATTCACGATCGCATCGAGCAGGTTTGGCTTCATCAACTGCTGCAGATCATGTAGATCATCGCGACGACGCTCCGGATATCAAACTCTGTCAGATCCGCAAGGGGACGAGTTTCAGCGGCGAGATTCGCGGGGTAGGGCCGCTGTACATTGACGGGGAGGTCGAGGGTAACATCAGCATTCCCGCCGGCCGCGTAACCGTCGGCCAAGACGGCCGGGTTGAGGCTGATATTAGCGCCAAAGAAGTCATAGTGATGGGAAAAGTCCGCGGGGACATCCTGGCGTCTGATCGCGTGGATATTCGCGCCGAAAGCTCAGTAATCGGCAACATCGCTGCGGTTCACATCAGCATCGAAGATGGAGCCTTTCTCAAAGGCGGAATCGCCGTGAGGCTGCCTCAGGCCAAACCCGAGTCGAATGCCCCTCGGTCGTAATCAGGTCCAAACTCGATTCGCAAGAGATGCAGCATTTGATGCTCACTGACGACGGCGTCACGCGCGGACAACGAATACATCAAGGCGATCAGTTCCGCACCTATACAGGTGTAACAAGAACAACGTTGAACAGGGAGGGAGCCGTGGCTATTGAGAAGAATCAGGAAGCGTGTGCAGAGCGGCCAGAGTGGTCTTTTAGGCTTTATGTCGCGGGACAAACACCCCGGTCCGTGGCAGCACTCGCAAATCTGAAACATATCTGCGAAATCCATCTCAAAGGAAAAAGTGAAATTGATGTGGTTGATCTTCTTCTGACTCCAGCGCTTGCAACAAGCAACCGGATTGTCGCTGTACCTAGCGTTGTGAGGCAATTTCCGTCACCGGCGAAGAAGATCGTTGGCAATCTAGCCAATATGGAGCGGGTGCTGGCACGGTTGGACCTTCGCTCCTGATTGGCTAATTGGGCGGGAGAATAATCGACTCAAGATCTGGAATTATCGATCCACTCATTTCCAGCGGCAAGAGTCCGGCAGGCGATATGGAAAAGGCACTACAACATTTCGAGGCCTTGGTTGCCGACCTTACGCAGCACAATTACCTGTTTCGTTTGTACGTTTCCGGCAGCAGTTCCAGGTCGGCTACGGCCATCGCGAATGTGCGGCGAATTTGTGACAAATATCTTCCAGGGCTTTATGACCTGGAGGTCATCGATATCTACCAGCAACCCCTCGCCACGAAGACCGCGCGAGTCATTGCTGTTCCTACCCTGATCAAAGAGTTGCCTTTCCCTCCACAGAGAATCGTCGGCGACATGTCGAACGCCGAGCCGATCGTGATTGGCCTCAACCTGGAGCATAGAGATGGCGGCGATTGAGTTAATTTCTTCACCGGGCGACGAATTGATTCGCGAGATTGAGGCCCTTCGGGCAAGGCTTGCGGAGTCGGAGAGCAAGCTTGCCGAAGCCCAGGAACTGATCTCCGCCATTCAGCAAGGTGATGTAGATGCCGTAGTCGTTTTCGGCCCTGCGGGCGAACAGGTATTCACACTCAAGGACACCGAGTACGCCTATCGCGCGCTCGTAGAATCGATGAACGAAGGCGCGGCCACGCTGGCCGCCGATGGCACCGTGCTCTACTGCAACCATCGGCTTTCTAATCTCCTCGGAGTGCCATTGGAACACGTTATCGGCAGCCAGATGACCAAGCTGGTCTCCAATGTGACCGCCCACGCCTTCGAGGCGTTGCTTTCCCAGGCGCGGTCGAGCCAATCAATTACCACAGGGCTCGACCTACAGCTTGCAAAAGGCAAGAGTATATCAACCCAGGTGTCCCTGCATGAGATGTCGTCTGTTGAGCCCGTCGCGTTTTGCATGGTAGTGACAGACCTTACGGAGAGCAAAGCACGCGATGAAATCGTCGCCGCCGGCAAACTGGCGTCAATCATCCTTGAGTCCGCTGCCGAAGCGATAGCGGTATGCGACGAGGCCGGCACCGTAATCTCATGTAACCAGGCACTTGAGACGCTCTGCGGCTTTAATCCGCTATTCCAGCCCTTCAATTCTGTGCTCTCGCTGGAAGTTGTCGATGAGACCGCGAAGCAGGCCGAGTACTTTTCGATCTCCAACGCATTGAGCGGCTATCGTCTCGTGGGCCTGGAAGTACTTCTGCGTCCGAAGAACGGCCGGCCCGCTTCATTGCTGTTGAGTGCCTCACCGCTGCTGAGTTCCAATTCGATCGCAGGATGCGTAGTCACCCTGACCGAAATTACGCAGCACAAGCTTGCAGAGATGGCGTTACTGCGCAGCGAGAAACTGGCCTCAGTGGGCCGGATGGCTTCTACCATTGCGCACGAGATAAACAATCCCCTGGAAGCAGTATTCAATCTGGTTTATCTCGCGATGACCGATCCCTCGATTTCGCAGAAGATTAAATCCCATCTGGGCCGCGCCGTTGAGGAACTCGACCGGATATCGCATATTACTCAGCAGTCGCTGGCTTTCCATCGAGATACAGGCGCCCCGGCGACAATTGACCTGCGGAACAGCGTGGAAAGCGTTTTGAGATTATTCGCGGGACGGCTTGAGGCAAAAGAAATCAACGTAAAGACCCGATATCTGGCGGAAAGCCAAATCACGGCGCTGGAAGGAGAGATTCGGCAGGTACTCGCCAACTTGCTTTCGAACAGTTTGGACGCAGTGCCAAGCGGCGGGCGCATCGAGATACGACTCTCGCGGGTCAGCGGTAGAGATGGGTCTCCGATGGTACGGTTCACCATTGGGGACACCGGTGTTGGAATTCCGGCAGACTGGCAGAAAAATATTTTCGAACCTTTCTTTACGACCAAAGAGTCGGTTGGGACGGGTCTTGGCCTATGGGTGTCCAAGCAGATCGTCGACAAGCACGGAGCACAGATCAGAGTGAAAAGTATGCCGGGAAGCGGTACCGTCTTCTCCATTGTGTTCCCGATCTCATGTTGAACAATTCTTGAACCGGCTTCATGTTGCACGTCGCGGCGTATATCCGCCATGCCAGCAACAGGCCAGGTCTGCGTGTTAACGGGGATCATCCCCGAAAGCTCTCATGAACTGCGCGAACAATCACGGCATCAACGGCGGCTTCGACGCTGGCCAGCGTACGGCCAGGACCCTCGAAATTCATTGTCAGGCCTCGCGTCGCACTCTAGCTCTGCTCGGACTCCGCTGTTGATGGCTCGCCACTGTCCACTGAGATCGGAAGTAGCTGTATACTTTGCAACTGCACTATGTGCGCGTCTCTGCTCAACTGCCCGGCATGGTAAAGCTTCCGCAAGTAGGACACTTGGTTCGCGTTCACACCATGCTCCCGCACAAGCGAGGCCACCGACTGTCTCGACGAAAGGGTTTCTTTCACGATCTACGAGTTCTCTTTTGTCGTGCGGCATCGCCGCCGGCCAGAAGCGGCTTCAGCAACTCCAATACCTTCACCCATCCAAGCCCCCACCGGCCAACTGGCCATCACAACTCGAGCTTGGATTCTCAGAGGCAGCCAGAAGATGTGGCCAGAAAGCGATGCTTATGGAGGAGTCCAGACTATGATTGAGCTAAATTTACCAAATTCGCAAAAGGTTGCGGTCCATTTCGGGAGCAGGACGATCAAAGGTTACCTGGAGTCCCCGTCCTGGAACACCATCGAAGAGTTCCTTGTGAACACCCCCCAGGCTCCGCGTGAGACGATTCAAGTTCGTCGTCTCGAGTCGGACATTGTGGAAGAAATATCAATTAGAGATGTCAAGGCTATCTTTTATGTAAACAGCTTCCGAGGTGATTCAAATCATAAAGAGTTGATCTTTTATTCCAGGGCGCCCATCGTCCACGGGATTTGGATGAGGGTTCAATTTCTCGATGGTGAAATCATTGAGGGAATTGTATACAACTCACTCCGCTACCTGGTTGATCCCGGTTTCTTTCTGTTCCCAACCGATCCAGATGGTAACAACAAGCTTGTCTACGTGGTGAAGAGTTGGCTCGCCGACCATCGCATTCTCGGTGTGCGCAAACTCACAGTCCCGGTCACGCTGCGTATTCCAGTCGATGCGGGCCGCTGACTCTGTTGTGATGTGGGCTGCGCGCTCCTATTTCGCCGTATTCACGGCCCGTATCCACTATGACGGCGACAGTGGGCCACGGCCTGAGCAGGCGTCCCGGTTCTCAGGAGGTACGGCAACAAAGCGATTCTGATTGCCCGCGCCAAATCCCCCTTTTATGTGCATGGACGATGCTCGAACCTGGATGGTTCCCCTCAAGACGCCGCCCCTTATCCCTGTGCTGCTGTCGGTTCAACAGGCTCAGATTGAAACGCTCAAAAGTGAAACGCTTGCGTCGCACCATAAACCCTGCTCCTGCCGCTTGAAATATGACGCAGGCTCGGCTCGGCATGCTTGGAATCCTGCAAACCTTTCAATACAGAGCGCATGGATATGTGCAGGCCAAACTCTCCACCGATCTTTACTCCGCAGCAGTCGAAGTCATACTTGTAATAGGACACAAAGGCGAGAGAGGGCCGTCGACCATAGCCAGCCATCCGGGTCTGCTCTCATTAAAACGGCTTCGGCCTCTCGACACAAGTGTCTCTCTAAATGCATGCCGTCGCGAGCGCCTACGATAACTTGTAACTAGGCATTCGCAATTCTCCAGTACAAGTGCGCGGCTTTACCGCCTGTGTTCAGTTGACCCTTCTCCTTGCGTTAAACCATTACATTGTTCATGCAGCACTCGATTAGAATGTTTCATGACTCATGTTGGCCATGTAGTCAAAATAAGAAAACAACCAGGGCCGCTTCGCCACGACTCCGGCCCAATTCACCCAAATTCAGGTCTCGCCTCCCTGAGGATCGAATACTGAATAATATCGACGGCCATGCCCGCCAAATTACTGGATGTACTTTCAAGCCTGACCAACCTTCCCCGACATTGTATGGTGCAGAAGTCCGAAAGGGTAACTTCTGGGGGCAACTTGACTAAAAAGTCGAGATTCTGACCGCATTGGAAATCCTCGGAGGAATCCGCATAGAGATATAATCCCCGGCTGCTCATGTCCCGTGTATAGGCTTGGATTTCATGGAACCCATTGGAAAGGATGACAGGGGCATTGAGCTTGAAACGCTCGTTCTGCCTTCGTTCGTTTGGCATCGCCGAATTCCGAGACAAGCGTTCCATTTCGCCTTGCAACTTCCGATCTTCCGAGATCAGTTGAGACATCAAGCCAATTCCCGTGAGCACAGAAGTCTTCAGGTCATTGCTCGCTGGAGTTGCAGTCTCGCATTGCCGGAACTCTTCCCTATCTATTCTTGAAACCATGAAGCAACTTTGGTGCCAAATAATCTCCGTGTTTTCTTGGAATATTGAAGTCCGCGGCGTTCCGATATGCATTCTTTTGCAGGGTAAATGAACAATCTATTCCGTTGGCACCTCGCCGGAGAGACGGACAGTCGCGGAATGTGCTCATTATGCAGTGGTGATATTTTGCTCTGGCAGGGTACAGCCTTTGCAGCGGATGGTCCACCAATGGCAATCGAACTGAACCTTCGGCTGCTTGCCTATGCTGGGTAGCTCCCCACTCCGCCAGCACATCTCGGAGTTGACATGCGGATATTCCGGAGCCTCCAACCATGCCACGTATTCCTTCCGGAAGTGGATAACAAGATGCATGCCAGCACAGCCAACAAATGCAGTTCCGGGGTCAAGACAATTTTCAAATCATTGCGCATGGCGGTGCGCCGGATCCAGTCCCCCGGCAGCGTATGACCTTTGAAGAGTCAATTTTCGTGGTTGCGTTTCTGGTATCCGCCAATACCTGCGACTGCTCGGCGATGGCCGGGTAGTCGTATCTGAAGTGATCGGTGACAATGGCGACGGCATCGTACCGCATTGGTTCTCCAATCCCCAACTCGTCCAATCGTCTAACTGAGATATTCGCTTCAATCCAAAATTCCCGGTTCGCTATGCGATTCGCTTCGGCGGTACAGTAGATTCCTCACGCTCACAGCTAAGGAGGCAACGCGACGGGGCTCCCAAAAGGGAGATGGCCATGTGCAAAGTGACCGAAACATATATCCGACCTCACCGCTTAACAGACTGTCCCGCGCGATCAGCCCGGCCTTGTACAACTGAACCGCCCGAATCCGACGCTTCCAAACCCATCGACTGATGCCCTGCAGATCCGCCACGAGGGTCTTGTCGATGATCAGATCAAGGGGTTTCAACATCACCTCGGGGTTCGCACTAAGGCTGTCCGGATGAAGATAGCAATCCATGAGAGGGGCGAACACAGCTTCAAAGCTCCCAAGCCGCAGCAGGCGCACCAACATTTCCCAATCTTCGCACGCGCGAATATCTTCCCGATAACCGCCGCCCTGCAGGAGAGCCTCTCGTCTGACAAGGTATGTGCACGATATGGGATTGCAATAGCGCAACATCTTGCGCGCCCGCGTCGGATGTATGGCGGGTATCTCGTCGCGAATGCCGTTGTTGTCGAAGTACCTGATACCTGTGTAAACAAGAACGGTATCGGGGTGGATGCAGGCAACCTGGCGTTCAAGTTTAGTGGGCGCCCAAAGATCGTCAGCATCCAGCAGAGCGATCCATTCGCTCGAAGCGTTCTGGATTCCGGTGTTTCTCGCTGCAGATAATCCGCCATTCGACCTTCTAATGACCTTTGCTCCTAGCGACTCAGACACAGCCGCCGTGTCGTCCGTTGATCCGTCATCGACGACAATCACTTCATCGGGTTTAAGTGTCTGAGCAAACACTGAACCAAGGCAGCGAGGTAGAAACCTGCCGGCATTGAACGCTGGAATAACAGCACTTATCGAAGGACGGTACCCCATATCTTATCTCCAGAATATTCAAGAGAAGCAGATGTCAGTGAGCCCACGGCAGCAGAAGGCCAATGTCGGAATGCGGGTCAGAGCCAACCGGCTTGCAGAGAAGACCGTGATGGTCGACAACATGTTGGCCTTCCCAACTGCAGGCGCTAAATCCTTTGTGTAATCCGTCGCCGACTTCAAATCCTACAATCTTCAGATCCGGAAATTGTAAGGGGCGAAATCGGGGTCAGCGAACTTCGCTGTTGTGTTGGCGACGCTCTATGCTGTGAAGAGGCTATTCGCAGACACTCGACACCTCCGATCTAGAGCAGAAATCCTCTGGCTGCGCATGGCCGTCAACGAATTGGTCGAACCAAATCTTCATGAGCAGCATGCGCATCAGTAATACTTCGCCTTGTATCTGTGTTGACTCAACCTTCCCCATCAACGACGGTTTGAGCCGTTGGTAGAGTTGGGGAGCCTGGGTCCGCAGGAAGTTCTTGCCCGCCTGCAATGTTCGCTGTTTGACCGTAGGGCGCACTCCCCCGGGTTGGATCGTCTCGTTATAGAGAGCCCGGACCGCATTGGGATTCAATATCTCATGGAAACTGTTTCGTTTCTCAAGGAGGTGCGTCTTCAGAAACTGTTGGAGGTCTGAACTTTTCTGAAACTTCTCAGGCCAGTTCTCGAGACTGGATCGGGTGGCGATCGGAAGCGCCATCAATTCGGGGAACAGCGCTGAGCCGGCCCTCCTGTAGAGATACCGATCAAGCCTGTATCGCACCGGCACGGTCTGCAAGAACTCCAGCAGTTCTTTGTCCAGCCAGGGATTCCTAACATCGACAACGGTCCTCTTGCAGTAGGCGCTCCGTGAATGATATTGAAAGAGTCGAGAGGCGAAATAAAAATAATCGCGACGGTCCGTGAAATTTACCGAGGGACAAACATCGAGAATCCCCTGGACGATCTGTTCGGAGTGATCGCGGAAGTCTGGCAACTTCTGCTTACTTAGGAGGCGCTCTGCGCGTGGGTGATCTTGCAACCGCACGATACCCCAGTGGCCCAAAGCCTCCAGATCGCATGTAGGCTCCGGGGTATGGCCGAAGCACTCCTCGCCGCGCAGGACATAGAGTCCACCAAACTCCTCGCGAATGCGCCGCATGATGCAAAGCTCGTTGCTGTGAAATGCGGGATCGTCATTGAGCCCATCGATCCTAAAGAGCATCTCCCCCATATCGCGTTGGAGGTACTCCGACTGCCGGCGCGCGAAGTGGTGGTCGCTGCCTAGAAAGCGTGCAACCTGGCGGGCTATGACGGTGTCTGACTCGGCTAGACTCTCGTTCACACCCCACGAAACGGTGTGCAGGTTCTCTCCTGCGATCCGGTTCACGCACCCGGCGATAAGACGTGAGTCTATGCCGCCGCTGAGCGGCACAATGGCTTTGTCGGGATCTCGTAATTGCTTGCGGACAGCCTTCAGCAGCAACTCCGATAGGCCCTCAACGTAATAGTCCTCACCTCGGTCAACTGACTCACCGCATGGCGCGTAGCGGCTTGACTCGGTGCGGATCACTTGGCCATCTTCGATTGTGAGCACCGTGCCCGGAGGGAGTGGTTTGACATTCTTGTAAAGGGTCCGCTCGCCTAGTGGATTCCCGTTAATGAGAAAGGCAACACAGGCATCCTCGTCGACGCCGGCGTCGAAATCCGGCATGCGCGCTACACCTTTTGCCTCTGGGGAGAAGTAGAATCTGTCGCCCTGCGTCCCGTAAAATACCGGTCGGGATGCATAGTGATCATTGAAGAGTTGATATCTCTTGCGCCGCTCATCGGCGATAAAGATAACGTAAGATCCATCGAGTGACCGAGGTAGTGCTTCATCGAGTTCCAGATATCGCCGAATGAGAATTCCAGCGACGTCGGCCCCCTCCAGAACTGCCTGGCATTCTTGGTCGTAAAACTCACCATAGAATCCCAAGCTCACTCCCGAATCGACATCGTGAGCCGCACCACAAATCAAGCCGTCTATCCCCGGATTCACGATTACTGCCATGCTCCCCTCTGGACACTGAATCGTTTGGGTGGAGTAAGATGGCTCGTGCATGAGTGATCGGGTTAGCCTCGCCAAAATACTCGGCGGCTGAGGCAAGCCATTCGTCAAAGGAACATAACCTGCGATTCCGGGCACATGACACTCCTTGAATCAATTGTTGTTCAGATTGTGCGTCGCCATCCTTCAAGAGCTTCAGACGATGCCACCCGAACGCTTACGAGTTAACGAGCCGATGCGAGACATACTTCCAAAGAGAGGGCTCTGAATTCCGGACACTTGATCAAAGCCCCGCAACGCTATTCCTGCTCATCGAAACCTAACCTATTTCAGCTGCTGGAGGCAGATCAGCGAATAGGCTTCGGGGCTGAGGAGACGCGGCCACAACAGCATTCTCTCCGAGGCCCATGCCATAGAACACTTTCCGGATCACGCGTTTTGCCGGCTGCAACAGGGATCTCGGATGAGGAGCGTCCGCAATTTGGCATTCATTGAATTACCTCTCTTCTGCCCCTAATCGACTAAAACCGTTGCAAATTAGCCTCTCCTTACTTTCCCTTGTTAAAGTCCCAAAGCTGCTTCTCTCCGAGTGGGCAAATGTCTGTGCTCCGACTCACCGATTCCGCCGGCAGTCGTCGGTCAATTGAATGGGTGTCCCGCCGTCGACGACCTCAAAATCTGTTACCTTCAGGGCTCGCAACGCACGGGGGCCGAAATCGACGTCTGCATACTTTGCTTTGGTTTCCGCGTCGCTCTGCGCCGTTAAAGCAATATTGCCGCCGTCGGAAAGGAACATGCCGTATTTCTGCATGGCGCGGGCGACTACTTGCGCCGCGGGCTTCAGTTGTGACACGTCGTATGAAGCCTTCAGGCGGAAGCGAGCGCCCATGGGCGGAGCTGAGTCAGGTCCGCGTGGAGCGCCGGCGTGCGAGGCTGGATGGACATAGACCTTGGCGCGAATGCGGGGATTAGGGAGAATGAAGCGAATGGCGTGGTTGATGCTTCCAGAGGCGAGCTCGTCGGCGCTGAAGAGCAGCGGTGCGATAGGAAAGCCCGCCGCGTCGGCGCTGGTGCACCCTTCTCCGCGTCCGGAAGGCGGATAGATCCGGTTGAGATCCCACACAGCGAGGAAGGCCGCATCAAGAGCGCCATTTACAAGAGTGGCCTGAAATGCCTCATAGAGTTTCCCGTGACTGCGGTCTGCCACAATGAGATGGCAATCGCTCTTTTCAAGGTCGCACTGATATCCGGATTGGTCTTCCATGCCGCCTCCGACGGGAAGCGGAACCGCAGAGACGCTGTCGGAATCCCAGGTGTATAGGCCAGGACCATTGTGGATGAGAACGGATGGGGTGTTGGCTTCCGCTTGCAAGGCGCGGAGACCGAAATCGACTTGCATCCTTCCCATTCCCCAACCACCTGCCTCCGAGAGCCAACTGATTATCGTGGAAGACTGAGGGTCGAGAGGCGCATGACTTATGTCCTGCGTCCAGATGGAGCCGGGTGGAAAATATGGGGTGGGCACTGCGACTTGGCTCAGCCTGGCAGCCCTCAATTCGGCCACGTGCCTATGAAAGGCAAAGCCGCTGACCATTGCTCCGCACCCGAGCACCGAAATGAATAACATCCTAATGTAAGTCATGATTGCCGTACCTCCTGCCGCGGCATCGAGTTAGCGTGAAGGAGGTCGCCGGTCTTCAATCCAACAGCCGCGTCGATAGGACTTGGGGCCGTGGATGCCTCAGGATCTGGAGCGAAAGGCTCTGCCATCCGACTCTGCGAATTCCATATCCTCCAGAGTGGACCCTGGGTAAAAAGGAACTGATAGAGACCGACGACAGCAGCGGCGTTGAGCACGAGCAGCGCACTAGCCGGAGCCGCAATGTAATGCAGTAGCGGGATCCTGTAACGCAGCCCAGCCACAGCCAGAGTCCAGGTGCCAATCTGTAGGGCCGCGAATGCGGCAAAGAAAGTGGAACGAGTTGAAAGCGCGGCAGTGGAGACAAGCAGTAGGATGAATAGATAAGGCGCCATAAGGCGCATCACCTTATGTGAGAGAAGTTGGAACAGAACTCGATTCCGCCAACTTAACGTCCAAGGCGCGCGCTGAAACAGTTGGAAGTTTCCGGCTAGCGTGCGCACCTTGCGTTGGAATTCGTCCCCAATCTTCTGTGGCCATACGTCGTAGACTCGCGCTTTCGTATCGAGAACAGATCGGTAGCCTTGGCGGATAATCGAGAGGGGCTGGAAAAGGTCATCCAGAATCATTCCGCTCGGCTGCTCAACGGCAAGTCTGCGACGGATTGCATAGAAGCCGCCGTAGACCCCGATCGTAGAATCGCTTAAAGCCTCACAGGTTCTAATCCACTGTTCGTATCTCCAGTAGAGTCCTCCGATCGCCGCGGAGGAAGGGTCGTGGCCCTCCCTTCCAAGGATCAGTTCACCTGTCACACAGCCGACGCTCGGATCGACGAAGTTGCTAACAAGATGTTGAATTGCGCCTGGCGCGATCACGGGTCGAATGTCTACGAATAGAATCACATCTGCATTGGCTTCCGCTACGCCCGCGTTTACGGCGACCGCCTTGCCACAGTGTTCCTTCAGGATGATCGTCCGCAAACGTTCATGATGCTGCTGGGCCAGCAGCTCTGCTGTACCATCTGTTGAGCCATCAGAGACGATGATGATTTCTTGAACATTGGCGTAGTCGAGGTTCAGAAGATGCTCAATCTTGCGCATCAAGAGCCCCGCACCGTTATGCACTGCGAGCACAATACTTATGCTCGGATAAATTGGAGCAACAGACCAACGCCTCGGCCGGAGTTTCGCGAGAACCCACATCGCCGCGGGATAACACACGTAGGTGTACATAATGAAGCCCAGCGAAAACCAGAAAGCATTCCTCACTGGGCACCTCTGCGTAACACGATCGTCTTGATGGTTTCAAAGATGATAAGCAGGTCAAGACCAAGAGACAGGTGCTTGA
>Ga0181520_10010335_pt1 | contig 12557 bp, 8 predicted proteins | sample PEATcosm2014_Bin_29_FD_132451 | JGI IMG/M metagenome (GOLD analysis project Ga0181520, IMG submission 132451) | Peatland microbial communities from MTU Mesocosm Facility, Houghton, MI, USA - PEATcosm2014_Bin02_30_metaG | ecosystem: Environmental > Terrestrial > Soil > Wetlands > Peat | place...
GCAGAGCATCGGTGTAAATCAGAGGCATCAGCACCATCACCCCGATGATGATCACCTCAAAGATGTAAGCTACGGGGAGTGTGGCGCGCTTCCAGTCACCCGTCTTTGCCGCGCTGTAAATCAGGTAGATGATGAATCCCACCAGATTCAGCAAGAACACGACGGCAAACCAAAGGCCACGGCTGAAGCCGTTACGGCCGGCGTCCTCAACCACGTAGCAGAGGATCGCAGCAAAGCCGGCAAGCAGCACACCCACAATCCCGGCCTGCGTCAAAATCACGTTGGGGTCGTTGGCCGAGATAGACTTCAGTCCATAATATGCGGCCAGGAAACCGACCACGCCTATCGCAAGCGAGATGAGCCAATGTTTGGTTCTCAAAACTGGCGCACGCTTGGTCGAGGACTCCAATAAGGTGTCGTCAAACATGGATTATCGCCTCCTCTAAAACTACGCGCGATACGTTCGGACCCTACGAGCAGGGTCGAACCGGCACGCGCTCAAGCTACCTTGACCCTCTGACTTACCGTGCCTTTGGCTAGACGCTGGTAAAAATACACCACAATCGGGCTGGCAATAAAGATTGAAGAATAAGTGCCAATGATGACTCCCACCACCAGGCAGAACGCAAACCCGTGGATAACCTCTCCTCCGAAGAGGAAGAGAGAGAGAACCGCGAGGAACGTCAAACCCGAGGTCAGAATAGTCCGGCTAAGAGTTTGGTTGATGCTGCGATCGACGAGTTTGGTGAAATCCTCGCGTTTGTTCGCATGCACGTTCTCCCGGATTCGATCAAAGACCACGATCGTGTCATTCATGGAGTAGCCCACCAGGGTCAGAAGGGCCGCGATGACCGTCAGGGTAATTTCCTTGTTCAATAGGGAAAAGAATCCGAGCGTAATAATCACGTCGTGAAACGTGGCGACTACGGCAGCGACGCCATAGATTAGCTCAAAACGAAACCAAATGTAAATCATCATTGCGCCCAGGCCTGCCAGGGTCACATAGAGCGCTTGACGGCGCAGGTCGGAGCCCACCTTCGGTCCCACTATTTTGGTGTTAGTTATGGCGTAGCTGGCCAGATAAAAATCCTTGGTCAAGGTGGATATGACGGCGGGTGTCACCCCCGGAACGTTGCGCAGGTCGTTCAGGTCCGCCAGCAGCCCGCTGCGCGGGGGAGCATTACGGTAAGTAACCATCGCGTCGGCAAGGTCGCGATAGGTCTTGGTGGCGGCATCCAAACCCTTTGGCCCGACTCCCAGAGGGTCGTCCGCTGTCAGGTGGTCGGCGACCGTTTGCGGGCTGGCGTTGTTGAAGTCCGTCTTTCCCTCCGGTCCCTTTCCATACAGGTCCGAAAGGCTGCTAACGATGGCCTGCTTGCCGGTGTCCAGGGCGTTCGATGAGGCCGTGGTCTGGAGATCGAGTCCGACGATCACAGCGTGATCGCTTGCGGGCCCGTAGGGCTGAATCGTCGCGTTCCGCAGGCTCTGCTTGTCCAATTCGTGACGTAGGGCATCAACCCTCGGGGACTCAGCAAACTTGACGTAGACCAAGGTGCCGCCGCGGAAATCGATTCCGTAGACCAATCCGTGGTGAACAATCATCGAAACGATTCCCGTCAGAGCCAGGGCCAAAGAAAGAGAGATGAAGTACCACTTGATTCCCATCCAGTCAATCTTTGGTTCGTGAAAAAACTCCATGGACCCCCTTGAAACCTCACCAGTGAAATTGACACCGCGGGAGCGCGGCAAGTTCCATAAAATTAAATGCTCAGTGCCACGCCCTTTTCCCGTCTTGTCAGGAGGAAGTCAAAAATCACCCTTGAAACAAAAACGGAAGTGAACAAGTTGGCAATCAAGCCGATTGTCAGCGTCACGGCAAAACCGCGAATCGGCCCCGTTCCGAAAGCGAAGAGGATCGCGGCAGAAACGACGGTAGTGACGTGAGTGTCAATAATCGTTCTGAAGGCTTGTTCAAAACCTGCCGCCACTGCCGCACCGACAGCCTTGCCGAGCCGCAACTCTTCGCGAATACGCTCGAATATTAGCACGTTAGAGTCCACACCCATTCCAACGGTCAAAATGACTCCAGCGATGCCCGGTAGTGTAAGAGTTGCGCCAAAAGACGCGAGGACTGCGACAAGAATGAGCAGATTCAGAGCCAGAGCCACGTTTGCGTTGACTCCCGAACCGCGGTAATAGACGAACATGAAACCCATTACTGCGAGTAAGCCCACAATCGAGGCGACAATTCCATGGCGAATCGAGTCTGCTCCCAGCGAAGGACCGACCACTTCCTCAGATAGAGGTTTAATCGAGGCCGGCAGCGCGCCGGACCGCAGCACCAGTGCCAGGTCATTGGCTGATTGCGGGGTGAAATTCCCTCCGGTGATCTCGCCACGGTCGGTAATCTGGCCATTGATGACTGGGGCGCTGTAGACCCGGTTGTCGAGCACGATGGCCAAGAGCTTGTTGATGTTCGCGCCCGTTACACGGCCAAAGCGCTGGGCGCCGTCGCGGTTCAACGTAAAGTTGACGCTGGGCCGCCCGGCTTGATCATGGGAGGGTTCCGCCCCGCTTAAATCGCGTCCGGTGACCGCTGCAATCCGGTTCAGCACATACCAGGATTCATTGCCGGTCTCGCCGGTTGAACCCGAGAGCAGTTGAGTATCGGGCGGCAGCACGCCGCCATGGGCAGCGAGCGCCGCTTCTCGGGTAGGATACGGTCCGTCCTGAACCAACTTCAGTTCTAACAGGGCGGTGGACTGCATGATATCTCTGACGCGAGTGGGATCGTCCACCCCCGGCAACTGCACAACCAGTTCATAGTCGCCCTGTTGGCCGTACTCGGCGATGGTCGGTTCCGCAACGCCCAAGGCGTCAATGCGGCGGCGAATGGTCTCTCTCGCCTGCACCAGTGCTTGATCGCGAATTGAGGCGGCCGCGCTCACCTTCAGGACCAGCTCGCGGGCAGTTACATCACCGGGAACCCGGACCAAGTCCCAGTCCGAGAATTGGTCGGTCGCTAAAGCTTGTAAGTCCGATGACCTCTCCTGGGGAATTCCTTTGATCAGGATTCTGTGAATGGGGGGACTCTGAGTTTTGTCGTCGTCCGATTGAATATCCGCGTAAGGGATGTTCTTGGCTTTCAGCTCATCTTTCAGCCGCTCGAGTGCCTCTCCGGCTGTAATGTTTACGGCATCCTCAACCTGCACCTGCAAAATCTGGTTGGTTCCACCGCTTAGGTCCAGCCCCAGGTGGATGCGGTTGTGGACGTTATCCTTGAGCTCTTGCACATTCTTGGGAAGGCCGATGATTCCCAAAATGCATGCCACAACAACAACCAGAATGAAGATTGCCCGGCCTCGAATCTTGGTTTCCATGTCGTGAACGACCTCAGCAGACCTTTCTACTTCTTCCCTTTTCCTCCCGATTCCTGCTTGCTCGATTCCGTTGCCTCGTCGGTCGCGAGCCCGGTGATGGCCGACCGTGCCAGGTCAACCTTTAATTGGCTGGCAATTTGCAACTGCACGATGCCATCCCGGAAGCCGACGATAGTACCGTAAATCCCTCCGCTGGTCACTACGCGATCTCCCGTCTTTAGGTTGGCGAGCATCTCCTGGAGCTTCTTACGCTGTTGCGATTGCGGCCGAAGGACGAGGAAATACCAGATGGCGAAGAGGGGAGCGAAGAAGAAAAGCAACTGGGTAAGCGCACCCGTTGTGCCCGGGTCCGCCGCCAGGAGAATAGGATTTACAAATAGGCACTCAATCAATGTTGAGCCGTAGTTTCAAGGATTAGGATGAGAATCCCGCTCGCAGAAAACGGGTACTCTCAGTTCGGGCTTTCCGGGTTCGTTTCGGATATGAGAACGTCTAAGGACTCTTGCACACCCTACGGTGGAATTCCTCGAACTCTCCAAACAGGAGAGACTGCCTGATTCTGCGCATCGTGTCAAGGTAAAAGTGGAGATTATGATGCGTGGTTAGAATCGCTCCCAGCATTTCTCCCGTCACAAATAGATGGTGCAGGTAGCGTCGCGAATAACGCCGGCAAACGGTACACGCGCAGTTTGGGTCAAGCGGCCCTGCGTCCCGCGCGTAGCGAGCGTTCTTTATAACCACCTTGCCCTCGGAAGTGAAGGCGCAGGCGTTGCGGGCGTTCCGAGTAGGCATGACGCAATCGAACATGTCAATGCCCCTCGCCACGCCCTCCACCAGATCCTCCGGCGTGCCGACTCCCATCAGGTAGCGAGGACGATCGCGCGGCAGGAGCTCCGCCGTGAACTCGACTGCCTCATACATTTCCGACTTGGGTTCGCCTACAGCGAGCCCGCCCACAGCATAGCCTTCGAAATCCAAGTCCAACAGATCCTCGGCGCTCTCGCGGCGCAACCCCTTGTCCGTACCCCCCTGCACGATGCCGAAAAGGGTCGGGAAGGTATCAGGTGTCAGGTGCCAGGTGTCGGGCAGCTCCCCCAAGCTAGCGTCTCGTCGCGTCCCGCTGGCGTTGCCAAGTGCGGAATCATGGCCGTCACTCTCTGGCACCTGACACCCGGCACCTGACACCTTCTCTCTCGCCCGCCTCGCCCAGCGCGTCGTCAGTCCCACCGAGCGCGCGAGGGCTTCGCGGCTGGCCGGATATTCGACGCATTCATCGAGGCACATCATAATGTCAGACCCCAGGGCCAATTGGATTTCCACGGCGCGCTCGGGCGAGAGAAAATGCGAGGAGCCATCCAGATGCGAGCGAAACTCCACTCCATCTTCCGTGACGCGGCCCAGGGACTTCAGGCTCATCACTTGGAACCCGCCGCTATCGGTGAGGATCGGGTGCGGCCACGACATGAAGCGATGCAGCCCGCCCGCGTCGCGAATCAACTCGTGGCCGGGACGAAGATACAGGTGATACGTGTTGCCCAGCAGGATTTGCACACCCAGCGCTTCCAACTCATCCTGGGTCATGCCCTTCACCGTGCCGCCCGTGCCCACCGGCATGAAGATGGGGGTCTCCACCACGCCGTGCGGAGTGTGCAGCAATCCGGCGCGCGCACGCGTGCCCTTATCTTCCGCAAGGATTTCAAACTTGATAGGCATCCGGCTGGTTAGAAGATCGCTGCGAGCCCGACCTTGCCGATAATCCAAATCGCCCAAGCGCCGACGAAGCACAGAGTGATGGGAAGTGGCTTTACTTTTCCTCCCGTGGCTTTACTCATGCCGATTCCGATCAGAATCACCATCCAAACCACCACGATGTCCACCGACCCGGCAAGGGCAAACAGAGGCTTAGCCACCTCTTTGTAGTTCAGGAAAAAGGCGAGGTTCATGGGAACGGGATTCTGGGGATCCAGGTTGTCGGTGCCGCCGAAAAGTATGACGGCCAGTCCCAAGATATATCCGAGGAGCGCTGGAAGCTGGGCATAACTTGCGACCGCGAAAAGGGTCTTAAATTTGGCCTGCCCGCCGAGGATCGCATTAACGATCATCAATCCCACTCCGCTCACAATCAGAAGGAAAACGAATGTTACGATGATAATGCTGACGTCAGTGATAACGAGCTGCCGAGTGAGGTGGCCGGCGCTATCGTGGATTGCTTTCTCCACTTGCTCTGGCGGCATCCGGGAAGTAAAGGGGCTGCGCTCAAGAGTTAGGCGGGTCATCGTTTCCATGCCGATCTTCGTGTACATCGTGTCGAACAATGTGCACGCCGCGATGACGATCGCGATCACGGGTCCGAGGAATCCCGGCTGGCGCGCGATATCTTCAAAAGCTGATCCTGGAGAAATGAAAACTCCGAGGGCACGACTGAGGAACGAACCGGCTGGCTGCTCGTCCGGCATGGGAGGCGCAATCATTGTTTCGCCCATGATTCACTCCTTATGAAATTGTGTCGTTGCGGGGTCGAAAGGGCCGCATATTCCAAAGATGCGACGTCGTGTATGACTCCGCAGCCCTTTCCTGCACCGGTGAAAATACCAACTTCCGCAGACGGAAGCAAGGCCAATCCGGCAGTGAGCCAGAGGCGCGTCAAAGTCCGCGAAGTTCCCCGGAGAGGAACAAGATCATTAGATAGCCGGACGTGAAGCCTATGGACAAAGGGGATCGAATATCCCTCCGCGCCGCTTTCCACGGGTTCCACCCGTAGCCTGGAGTTTCCACATTTCCGGGCGCGTCGGTGGTAAGGGCGTTAGGGTCAACGTGGCAGTCCCTATCCGACTTCCGAGTAGCGCGTCATCCATGCGGAGCGGTCCGCGTGGATTAGGACTATGCGTAAACACGCATTGGCGGCTAGCGACGGGCCATATTCTTGAAAGTGACGGGCGGCAATACCAGTGGAGGGCGCTAAGTCTTCCTCGGCATAGTTCAATTGCCGGGCCAGCGGCAATTCAGCCTCCAGACAACAGCGAACGCTGACCAGGGAGCAATTCGACGGGGTCGAAATCCGCCCTGATAGTTCGTGCTGCAACCCATCTCCTTTGCAGCAGGCTGGCATCGCAAGACGCGGACGTTCGACTATGGCCTGAAGGACACGCCCGCTCAGTGTTGGTGACTATCGGGGTGAAGAGAGCAAGGAAATTTGTTGGTCTTCGAGGATGGCTTTCACATGCTCAGAGCCTGCAAGTGCGGAAACTCCCGCGGCAGTTGTTTCAACGGGGATGGAGCCCAGCACGTCTGCATGCGTTGCCAGGCGGGTTCCTTTGTGGCGCTCGAGGATTCTGTCGATCTCTCTTAGCCCCGGCTCGGATGCTCGGCGGGAAGCTACTATTGCGGCCTGTCGGCGGTGGGAGGAGCCACGTCTCCCCGTTGTTCCAAGTGAGTTGCCAGTCCGCAACAACACAATCGCTCGAATCTTTTGGCCCGGCCCCAAACGGCCCAATACTTCGGCAAACCGTGAGCCTATCTTTTCACTCGGCGCGCTCTGACTGGTTCCAGCCATATGCCTCACGAAGCTTCACTCTCTCATCAGAGCGCTTTCAGCGCTTCCCAGGGACGAAGCATTCCCCATCCCCAACGGTTGTCCGGCCTCCGAGCTGCGCCGCCCGGATGTTTAGCCGTGTCCTTCATCGCTTCCATTATAGCACTTACCGGAGCGGTCGGTTTGGCCGCCATCAAGAGCGCCGCGACACCTGCCGCGTGCGGGGTGGCCATCGAGGTTCCGTCCATGTAAGCGTACTCGTGGGTACCGTCAGGCTTCTTGGAGGGAGGAATACAAGAGTAAACCTGGACGCCGGGCGCGACAACGTCGGGCTTGGTTACGATGTCACTGGGCCCCGCCCCAGGAAACACCAAGCTGGCGCCACTGCTAAAGAAGGCAACGTCAACTTTTCCCCCAGGAAGTTTTTCGACAGCCCCGATTGAAAGCGCGCCGCGCGCATTGCCGGGCGAACTGCTGTTTCCGTAATTTTCATTGCCGATGGCAGCCACCGGTAATATACCGTACTGGTCGGTAAGAATTTTGAAAACCTCGTCAAAAAGCGGTTCGTAGTACGGGAAGCCAAGCGACATACTGATAATGTCCGCGCCCTGCTCGACAGCCCAAGAAATGCCCTCAAGGAGCGTTCGCAGGGTTGCATTACCAATCAGCACGCCAGCCACGAACAAGTTGGCAGAAGGGGCAACCCCGATGGAAACACCCTCGTCCGTCCTACCCCCCGCAATGGTCCCACAGACGTGTGTGCCATGCTCGCCAGAATCAAACGAGGTTTCAGTACGGATGCGATTCCCGAGGGAGTCAACCACTATAAAGCCTTTCAGACGCTCGGCGAGCGCGATGTGGTTTCCGTAAACACCTGTATCGAGTACAGCTACGTTGATGTGTTCGCCTTTGGTCTTGCTCCAAAGTCCAGGGACATCCAGTTCTTTAAGACCCCAAGTGCAACCGTCCTTATTCTCTTGTTTTCCCAATCCAACGTAATCCACCTTTCGCGGTCTAATGAGTCCAATTTCCAGGTTTGGGAGAATGGCGACCACATCGGGATCATTTGTCAGTTGGCGAGCCGAGTCGGGCGTAACCTCCACCCAAGCCACGGGCAGCGTATCTTCGCCGATCGTGGAAAATGCGAGTTTGCCCAGGGGAGTGGAAGCCTTGGCGCTCACTTTTTCATAGCCTTGGAAAAGTCGGCTCTGCACAGGCACGTGGCCCACGGCGTCTCGCTTGATTCGGTCTAGGCGCGCTTTCAGGGTGCGGAGGCGACCCCGTACTTGCACTGGCTGACGAGTCGGCGCTCGGTAGACCACCATGGCATCACATTTCCCACTTGGGCCAACCTTCGCAAGGTGCTGCTCGAAGGCCAGGGAAATCTTGGGTGGCGTAATCGGCGTGCCGGTTTCGGCCATCCCGGGGTCGTGGTTCTGGACACTCATTTGTCGCCCTCCGCTTCTTTCTCGTTCATTGGCCTCCCGGGTTCGAGCGAATCAGCCCACTTATTAAAGAGATCCACCGCAACTACAAACTGTTCGAGTTTTCGAAGCTCCATTTTTCGAGCCAATTCTCGAGCTAGATTCATATATTCCCGGCGTAACCCAGGATCGCTAGGAGGCGAAAGAGTAATAATCCTTTTCAGAACGTTGGTGAGCGGGAAAAGGGATTCAGGCGTGATCCCCGTCTCCGCTTCCGAGAAAACTTGGAGAATATGAAGTAGAGCTAGTTTCCAAGCCTGAGTAGGAGCGCCGCCCAAGGGACGCTGCGACAAGCCGATTAGCGCGATTTCTGCCTGGGATTGGTAGATGTGTGGTTGTTCACGATAGAAGGCTGGTCCTGGGGCTGAATACAGTTCGGGAATCCCTGCCAGTTCCATCAGGGATTGATCGGACCCGTGCCAGTGCAAGAGGTGAACTAGCTCGCTCAGTGGCATGGAATGCATGCGCCGCCAGCCGCGGACCCGCTCAAGCAGTACGGCTTCGTCGAGGAATTGCGGGTTGTCCCTAAGCCATGCATGGGCCCCGCTAAGACCCACACCGTGAGGCCTCAATCCCACAAGTAGGTTTGTGACATGCTTCACCTCAACCACCGGGAACCGGTCCAATATGCCAGCCCAAGTCATTGGCGAGACGGCGATTCGCTCCATGACACGTCCCCGCAGCGATGCATCTTGTGAGAGCTCTCCAGCGGACAAATAAGCTTCGGCGAGAACCCAGGGCAGAGACTCGGAATTCTGACAAGCCATAAGGTTCTCAATCAACTCGCGCGCCGCAGGAGCGGGGGCTAACCCGCAATAGAGGGCGATGACTTCATTCCACCGTCCATCATTGTGTTCATTTACCAACCTTTTGACGTCGATGCCCGCGCGGTTACCTTCGTGGACGGCCCGGGCTGAGAGGTACTCCTGAAAAGTCAGATGCGCGAACGCGAAAACCCCAGGGCGTCGTTCCAACAGCAAGCCGGTCCTGCGTCGGATGTGCTCCAGCAATCTCTGCGCGCGCGTCGAGTCGCCTAGGACCGTCGTGAAAATGGCCTGTACTCTGGGAGCTTCGTACTCCGCGCGGTCGTCCGCTTCCATCTTCACGGCCACCTCGCGGCAAGCTCGCAGCTTCTCGTTAAATCCGAATTCCGAGCTGATGCCGCGACGCTGGTCCCAGTTGTGCAGGAGCCCTTCCACGCAGAGACGGTACAGTACCGCACGGTCTCTGGGAAGTTGTCCTCCTTCGAAGTAATTGACCAGACAGATGGCCGAAAGCATCAAGGGGTTGCGGGCTAGGTTGCGCGTGTAGGGGTGGCCGTAGAATCCTGCCACAATGCTCTCACCCTCCTTCAGCCCTTCTCGCCGGGCCTCGGTCTCTGCCTCGTTGCGCGCCAAGCGTACGGCTATACACCAGTGGCGCGCATACTCGGCAACCTGGGGTTCGTCGAAGTCGAGAAGATCACACTCGATGAATTGTTGTTTGCATAGCGTGCCGACCGGGTAACCCTCGGGGCGCGATGAGACTAGGTATCGGCAGTGCGGATAATCACCGCAGATTTCCAGGAACCAGGGGAGCAGCCGAGAGTCTCGGAGCTCAGGATCAAGCTCGTCGAGGCCGTCGAGCATGAAAAAAACTCTCCCCTCAGTCATTTGCCTTTCGATCCACCCTTGTGGCATGAGGAGAGTCAGGTCTTTGCTGGCGATAGCCTTCTCGATCAGTGCGGCGCCGCGGGGAAGTTCCCCCGGATTTAACTGGCGTACTCTCAATAGCAGGGGTATCGCTTGCTGGCCAGCCATGACCAACTCTTCCTCAGCTCCTGCAATCTTGAGTTGCAACCACTCGAGGAAGGTGGTTTTGCCCCCGCCGGGGGCACCCACAATCACGTTTCTCGGCTCGCGCCTGACCTGATCAAGCGCAATGTTCCCTCCCTTCTCGTTTTTCTTTGTTTCGTGCCCTCCAGCCTCCATAAATTGTTGCCGCGCTGTGGCCAGATTCATGAAATCCAGCTTGGCGCTCCCCTCGGCCGGCCCAGCCTTCCCGCCAGAGGGGCGCGCAAGAACTCTAGGCATAACGAATAGCTCCGCGAGACTCACATCCTGGCTGGTGGTCATCCGGACCGTTCCGGCTTCAATGAGGTGGAACCGCTGAAGCAAATAATCACGGTACGTGAGCTCGTAGGTCTCGTCGCGCGCGGCTTGGCCCGCCGTTCGCAGTGCTTCGAGTTGCTCGCTGATTTGGTTGAGCTTGTTGATGATCCGGCGTGAGGGTTCATAACTGCCGGAAAAGTTCAGCTTCTCCCACTCCGCCATCACTGGCCCGACCAGCTTTAGCGCCTGTACAATCGAATACAAGGCTAGGCGGTAAACCGCCTGTCTCCCTGCGTTTCTCACATCACTTGGGCAGGGAAGCTTCGGGAGCAGCTCGTCGACGACGATTTCAGGAGGGATGTTCGGATTGGCGATATCCTCGAGCTTTAGCAGGTCGTATAGAGGGCCGAGCCCTTTAAGGAGGCTTGCGGCCTCTTCGCTGGTGAGCCCCTCGTTCAGCAGAAATCGCGTCAGGGACTGTGAGGCCGCCCCCGCCGCATCCTCAATCTGACGCTTTACCGCATCTCTTTTGAGGCGCTCGGGTATTTTGTTCCGAAACGGCTCTGTGAAAATCGTCTCGAAGAGCGAATAGTAGAAGTCAACGATTTGGTCTTCTACGGACATAACGTACCTATTTACCAAGCAATGGCGGCGATGTTAGCACCAGAGTAAGTCACCAAACAAGAAGCAATTCGGTCCCTTTCGAGTAGACATCAACGGCAAGCGTCTTCTTGGCTATCGCCCCCCAGGACGAAACATCAGTGCCGGCCGTACCATCATGCGGAGACGCTGGGGAGGTCGCGATCGGCTCAGTGTTGGGTGAACCGGCCCACTCCTGTCGGCAACTCGGAATTAACCCGAGCTTCCAGCTTGCCGGTAAGTCCCCTGGAACTCCCGTGCATCGCTGATGTGAGGCTGATGTGTGGCCTGGCGGAGAATCCATTTCGTCATAAAATGTAGAAACTCCAGTCCACGGGTTCCACCCGTGGCTAATAACCATCGGCCCTTGCGGGTCCGCCACGGTACCTCGACTTTAACGGAGCCCCGGGCAGTGAGCGCTTTCGATTCCCGATATCGGAGCGACGATGGCCGGTCAAATGAAAGTCGCAAGCAAGCCGAAGGCATAAAGCGCGGCCCCGCCGAATATCAACAACGGTTCCAGGTACACTCGCAGGGTTGCAAGGATGGGAAAATCGATGGTAGGCCAGGGACCATAACCTCCCCAGTAGACCTTAATGAGCAGACCCAGGACAATCATGGTGAGCGCCTGGCTGCGAATGGCTTTCGCGCGGGCGGGGCTGATCCTGTGGGGACGGTCCTGGTAGACTGTGGCGTTCTGAACGATAAAGGAACCGTCGCATTTGCGGCACGCAGAAGCCCCATCATAATTTGCATAACCGCAGTATGGGCACGTTTTCATGAGTGCGGCCCCCCGCATTGCGTTCGATTCCGCTCGTACACCACCGATCAACCGGGGGGCATTTCCACCGGAGAAGCTTACTCCCGCACGGTCGCATCAAGGAACGCCCGCAGTTTCCGGCTGCGCGAGGGGTGGCGCAGCTTGCGTAACGCCTTCGCCTCAATCTGACGAATGCGTTCGCGGGTAACGGCGAAGCTTTGTCCAACTTCTTCCAGCGTGTGCTCGCTGCCGTCGTCGAGGCCAAAGCGCATCTTGATGACCTTCTCCTCGCGCGGCGTCAGGGTCTTCAGCACCGACTCGGTCTGCTCTTTCAGATTGATATTGATGACCGCTTCGGCCGGCGAAATCACTCCGCGGTCTTCAATGAAGTCGCCCAGATGCGAGTCCTCCTCTTCCCCAATCGGTGTCTCGAGGGAAATAGGTTCCTGGGCAATTTTCAAAACCTTCCGCACCTTCACCACGGGGATTTCCATCCGCTTGGCGATCTCTTCGGAGGTCGGCTCGCGCCCGTACTCCTGCACGAGCTGCCGCGATGTGCGGATGAGCTTATTGATGGTTTCAATCATGTGCACGGGGATGCGGATGGTGCGCGCCTGGTCAGCAATGGCGCGGGTGATGGCCTGCCGGATCCACCATGTGGCGTAAGTGGAA
>Ga0181520_10010336_pt1 | contig 12556 bp, 10 predicted proteins | sample PEATcosm2014_Bin_29_FD_132451 | JGI IMG/M metagenome (GOLD analysis project Ga0181520, IMG submission 132451) | Peatland microbial communities from MTU Mesocosm Facility, Houghton, MI, USA - PEATcosm2014_Bin02_30_metaG | ecosystem: Environmental > Terrestrial > Soil > Wetlands > Peat | place...
GACCTCGGCCTCGCGAAGATCATGTCGAAGATGGGCATCTCGGTGGTGGACAGCTACCGCGGCGCACATTTGTTCGATTGCCTCGGGCTCAGCAAGGATGTTGTGGAACGGTGTTTCGAGGGCACACCGGCTCCGCTGGGCGGCATTGGATTTCCGGAGCTGGAAGCGGGCCTGCGCGAGCTGTGGACGGGCTCGCATGGCGGCGGCGAGGCAGGGACGGAGGCCAGGGAAACGGGCGGCGGACAGCCGGAGGACGGGAGCGGACCGCTGGTGACAGTGGCCGCCACCCGGGACCTGCCGGACCCCGGGTGGATTCGCTTCCGCAAGGCAGACAAGTCGGAGCCGCACGGGTGGCAGCCGCAGACGGTGCGTCTGCTGCAGACCATTACGGGTTCGACGAAGGCGGCAACGGCGGTCTCCGATCAGGCACAGGCATGGGGAGCTTTCACGAGTCAGGCCCAGGAAAAAGAGCCGGCAGTGCTGCGGGATCTGCTGGAGGTCCGCGCCGCTGCCGAGCCGCTGGCAGTGGGCGATGTCGAGCCGGCGCAGAATCTATATCACCGGTTTATTGCCAGCGCGATGTCGCTGGGCTCGCTGAGCCCGGAGGCGCACCAAACCATCACCGCTGCGATGAACATGCTCGGCGGGCGCTCGAACACCGGCGAAGGCGGAGAAGATCCGGCGGTCTATGAGCCGGGGGCTCAGTTGCCGATCGGCGCGGCATCGTTCCCGGCCGAGTTGCTGAACAACAAGGTGAAACAGGTGGCGTCGGCGCGGTTCGGCGTGACGGCGCAGTATCTGATGCACGCCGAGGAGCTGGAGATCAAAATCGCCCAGGGATCGAAGCCGGGCGAGGGCGGCCAGCTTCCGAGCCACAAGGTCACGGAGCTGATTGCGCGTTTGCGTCATGCGCAGCCCGGCGTGCAGTTGATCAGTCCGCCGCCGCACCACGACATCTACTCGATTGAGGACCTCGCGCAGCTCATTCACGACCTGCGGCGGATCAATCCGAAGGCGGCGATCGGGGTGAAGCTGGTCTCCGAATGCGGCGTCGGTACGGTGGCCGCCGGAGTCGCGAAGGCCTACGCGGACTACATCGTCATTGCCGGCCACAACGGCGGCACGGGCGCGTCGCCGCTCTCGAGCATCAAGTATGCGGGCAATCCATGGGAGCTGGGCCTGGCCGAGGCGCAGCAGGTGCTGATCCGCAATGGTCTGCGCGGACGCGTTCGCCTTCGCACCGACGGTGGTCTGCGCACCGCGCGCGACATTATTGTGGCTGCGTTGCTGGGCGCGGACGAATTTGCTTTCGGCACCGCTGTGCTGGTCGCGCTGGGCTGTGACATGGCGCGGCAGTGCCATCTGAATACCTGTCCGACGGGCATTGCGACGCAACGTCCCGACCTCCGCGCAAAGTTCCGCGGCAAGCCGGAGCATCTGGTCCGCTTCTTCGAAGGCCTGGCCGGTGAAATCCGCGCGTACCTCGCCGAACTCGGCCTGCCGTCGCTCGAAGCCGCCATCGGCCGCACCGACTTGCTGGAGCAGACCCGCTTCGATGGGTGTCTCGACCTGGGGCCGATGCTGGGCGCGCCGCCGGATGGCGGCAAAGCGGGCGCGACGCACTGGCAGGGGCGGCGGAATCTGCGGCCCGAGGACCATGCGCCGATCGACGACGCGTGGGTTGAGCCGGCGGTCGCGGCCTACAAGGCAGGAGAGCCGTTCCTGGTCGACTCGCTGATTGCCAATGAGGATCGGACGTTTGGCGCGCGTCTGGCTGGGGAGCTCGCGATGCTGCAGTCGGCGGGAATGACCCCGAAGGCGCCGCTGACGTTTCGGCTCACGGGGGAAGCGGGGCAGTCTTTCGGAGCCTTTGCCGTTCCCGGCATGGAACTGGTCCTCAAGGGTCTGGCGAATGATTTTGTCGGCAAGAGTCTCTCCGGCGGAGAAATTATCCTGCGCGGGCAGGGCCGTGCCGCATTGCAGCCGGAGTTGCACACCATCCTCGGCAACGTCGCGCTTTACGGAGCGACCGGTGGGGCTCTGTTTGCGGCTGGATGCGCCGGCGAGCGCTTTGCGGTCCGGAATTCCGGTGCGCTGGCTGTCGTCGAAGGCGTTGGCGACCACGGCTGCGAATACATGACGGGAGGTCTGGTGGCCGTTCTGGGCGCAACCGGCACGAACTTCGGTGCTGGGATGACGGGCGGCGAGGCGTGGGTTTTCGACGAAGAAGGACTGTTCCTGTCCCGGCAGCGTTACCACAGTGGCTTCCTCAACCCGGAACCCTGGGAGACGCTCGATACCGAGGCGAAGGAGAGCATTTTGGGGCTCGTCCAGCTGCACGCGGAGAAGACCGCGAGCACGCGCGCGTACTGGTTGATGTCGAAGTGGGAAGAGCTGGCGCCGCGTTTCGTGCGCCTCACGCCCAAGCCGCAGTAACAGGGCACAGAGCTCAGAGCTCAGAGCTCAGAGCACAGGCTCAGAGCACAGAGCACAGAGCACAGGCTCAGAGCACAGAGCACAGAGCACAGGCTCAGAGCACAGAGCACAGAGCACAGGGCTCAGAGCTCAGAGGTGCCAGTTTCAGCGCCGCGGTGGAGGAGTTCACCGCCTGGGCCGGTGGAGAGAGGGACGGGAAGCGGTTCCGGGCCGGTAAGACAGCACCCCGGAAGTAACCTGCACAACTTTTCTTCCGACCAGAGTGTCTTCCAGATAGATGTATCCTTTGGCTAAGCCGCACCATCCAAAGACGGGCTTGAATCCCGTGCCAATGCTGCATTCCTCTCTCTTTTCGCGCCGCCCTCTTACGGGGCTATTATTCGGGCTCCTGCTCCTTGAGGGCTGTGGCCGCTTTGTCCCGCACAAGTCGCACGAATACGTCTATGTCTGGGCCCGGGGCACGTATCTGCGCGATCGGGTAGCCGCGGTCAGCAACCGCGTCGCCGAGGTCGTGAACGGGCAGCGCCTGCAGGTGGTCGAGCACGGCCGGCGCTTCCTCAAAGTCAAAACCGAAAAGGGTGAGATCGGCTGGATCGAGGACCACGGGGTCATCGATCAGCAGGTCTACGACAAGTTCATGGAGTTGGAAAAGCAGAACGCCAACGATCCGGTGATCGGGACTGCGGTTCTGCGCGACGACTACTGGCTGCGCGACGCGCCGGGGCGAACCTCGGACCGGTTTTACCTGCTGCCGGAAAATGACAAGCTGCAGCTGCTGACACGAGCCTCGGTGCCGAAGCCGGTTCCGGCGCAGGCCGTCCCCGTGCCGGTCCCGTCGACAAAGCCCGTGAGCCGCGCCAGGAATGACCCGCCTCCGCCTCCGCCGCCGTCCAACCTTGAAGATTACTGGCTGATCCGCGACAGCGGCGGTCGCGTGGGCTGGGTGCGGGCTCGTACGCTCGATGAGGATGTGCCGGACGCTATCGCAGGCCTCGCCGAGGGCCAGAAGATCGTCGGCGCCTACGTTCTGAGGAAGGTCAACGATCCCGACGCGAATATGCCGGACGGCGAGGTTCCGGAATATGTCGCTGTGCTGTCAGCCTGGAAGGATGGGCTGCCGTACGATTTCGATCAGGTGCGGGTCTATACGTGGAACACGAAGAAGCACCGGTACGAGACGGCGTATCGCGAGCGTAATCTGGCCGGGTATCTGCCGGTAACCGTAACCGCGGCGAATCCCGCGAATTCGTCACCGGAATTCTCGTTCCGCGTGGCCACCACGGACCGGGTCGCGCTGGATCCGCAAACGGGTACGGTGAAGCCCGGCGAAACGGCACTGGAGAGCTTCCGCATGGATGGGGTTGTCGTCCATCGGGTTGGAGCTCAGCCGCCGCGGCCTTCAGTCGCCGGCAGCGCGCCGCATGGGCGCGAAAAAACTCACAGGAAACGAAAGGGATAAGGACGATTCTTCCGTCTAGTGAGAGTGTAGTTGGCGCGGGCCCGCGTCAAAATGGGTTTCGAATGAGCAGCATAGTGATCGGTCTCTGGTAATGGTCCGAATGGTTGCGTAAATGCTTACGGAACCCGTATCTTGGTAACACACCTTGACGGTGGGTGCGGCGCCACCAGGTTTCGGCTTGGCTGTAGTTTTTCCGGCTGTTGTAGTTTTCACCGTCGAGCAAAAAATAAAAGGGCAAAGGAGATCGGCTCATGGAAAACAAGCCGGCGCAGAACATTCAGGACACATTCCTGAACACGGTTCGCAAAGACAAGACCCCGATCACGATTTATCTGGTGAGCGGCGTGAAACTCACCGGGAAAATTCGTTCCTTCGACAAGTACTCCGTGCTGCTGGAGAACAACAGCCAGGAGCAGCTGATTTTCAAACACGCAATCTCCACGGTGGTCAGCACGCGTTCGGTTCTGCACGGAGAACATCGTCCGCCGCACACCGCTGCGGCAGGGCCGGTGTCGATTGCGCCGCCCCAGGCCGTGCAGGAGGCTTCCGGCTCCTGAGGACGCCTGGAAGTCGGACGCGCGAAGAGTATCGATGCCGCTGAACGCGACCGATTCGAACGCGGAACGGGCATTGCTGGTTACGGTCGTTATTGGACCGGCGAGGCGATCCCTGACTCGCGGCGCCAACCAGGCGCGCGATGCGGCGACTGCCACACAGACGGCTCACCCGGCTATTGACGAAGAAGATTCCCGCCTTGGGGAATTCCGCGAGCTGGTGATCAGCGCCGGGGCCGCTGTCTCCGGCGAGGTGGTGCAACACCGTCCCAAAGCCGATCCGGCGACGCTGATTGGCAGCGGCAAGGTCGAAGAGCTGTCCGCGATGGCGGCGAGTACGCGAGCGGACGTGGCGATCATCGACCATGACCTGAGCCCGACGCAGCTGCGCAATCTCGAAGACGCTTTACCGTGCCGCGTCATCGATCGAACCCAGCTGATCCTCGACATTTTTGCGCGGCACGCGCGGACCCGCGAAGGCCAACTGCAGGTCGAGCTGGCGCAGCTGGAGTACATGCTGCCGCGGCTGACGGGTCACGGCAAAGCCATGTCGCAGCTGGGCGGCGGCATCGGCACGCGCGGACCCGGCGAGACGCAACTTGAAACCGATCGCCGGCGCATTCAGCGGCGGGTGCTGCAGCTGCGTAAAGAACTGGAAGCGGTGCGGCGGATTCGCACGCAGCAGCGTCAGCGGCGGCAATCGGTGCCTGTCCCGACGGTGGCCCTGGTGGGTTACACGAACGCCGGAAAGAGCACGCTCTTTAACGCCATCACCAACGCCGGGGTTCTTGAGTCCTCGCGCATGTTCGCCACGCTCGATCCGAAGCTCAGCGCCATCCAGCTTCCCAGCCGCAGAAAAGTGCTGCTCTCCGATACGGTGGGCTTCATCCGCGATCTCCCGCACACCCTGGTCACCTCGTTTCGCGCGACGCTGGAAGAGGTGCGCAAGGCCGAAGTCCTGGTCCACGTGCGCGACGCGTCCAGCCCGATGCGCGAGGAGCACAAGGCGGAAGTGGAGAAGGTGCTGGGCGAGCTGGACGTTCTCGACAAACCCAGGCTCGAAGTTCTCAACAAGATTGATCTGCTCAGCGATGAGGAGGAGCGGGCGATCCTGGCCAGCGGAATCGGCGGAGCGATTGCAACCTCAGCCCGAGATCACATCGGGCTCGAAGCTCTGATGGAGCGGCTGGACGACGAGCTGATTGAGGATCCGCTCCTCGAACAGCGGTTTCAGGTCCCACAGTCGGAAGGCGATGCTCTCGCGGCTCTCGAAGCCGGGACGGTCATACAGGATCGTGAGTACGAAGGGAATCTGGTGCGGATGACGGTAACCGGGCCGGCGTCACTGCTGGGGCGTTATCGGCGTTTTCGCTTGCTTGCCCGCAAGACTTCCGCGCACAAAAAGCAAACCGGATGATGGAGAGTGGTGGGATTCTCCGATCATCCGGCTCGCCGACCCTGATCCGGGTCGAGGTGGTATTCTTAGTGTACGCCGGAATCCGGCGAGGTCAAGCCCGCGAACCGCTATTTTCATAGGGCGGTAGCGAGTTTGTTCCACCCTGGGTCGGAGCCGGAGAAGCAGGCGCTTTCGTAAGCACCTTTCGTCATTTGACACTGAATTTTTGCGTCTGTTAGAACCAAGAGTTCCACCTGTTCCTCTCAGTCGATCCGACTGCCACCGCCGGCCAATTCATGGATGAAATGCTGCATCAACTTGGTGATCTTGTGCTCGGTGCCATACCGACCTCGATCCTTTTTATTCTGTTGGTTTTGGCGTATCGCTATCTCCTTTACGACCGCCTGATGAAGACCCGCGCCGAGCGGCGGGAGCGGACCCAGGGAGCGATGGAAAAATCCCGGCTTGCGATCGGTCAGGCCGATGTTCGAACCCAGGAATACGACGCCAAACTGCGTGCGGCGCGAGCTGACATCTTCCGGGCCCGCGAACAAAAGATCCAAAGGCTGAACGCGGAGCGGGAAAGCGCCCTGGCTGCGGCTCGGCTGGCGGCGCAACAGCGGGTTCAGGCCGCGCAAGCCGCCCTGGAGGCCCAAAGTGCCGACGCGCGCAGGCAGATCGAAGCGTCTGCGAATCAGCTTGCGGCCCAGGTGATGGCAGCGGTTCTGCCCGCCGCCGCCGCGGAGAGTTCCCATTGAAAACGGCCCGCCGAATCCTGAGTGTCTTCGCCCTGCTGGCTCTACTGCTCATGCCCGCTGCTCGTGCGCATGCGCAGGCCGATTCGAGCGCCTCCAAAGCGCCAGCCGCAGGCGCCGAGCACATGGACGAGCCGGAGACCACCTCCGAAACAGAGCAATATCGCCACTCCGCGGTCGTCAGCGCCATCGCCAGGTTCCTCCACATCAAGACGGAAACCGCCGCCCAGATTTTTGAGGACGTCAATTCCGGCGTAGTGCTGATCGCCATCGCTTATTTTCTCTGGAAGTTCCTGCCAAAAATACTCCGGAACCGCTCCGAGGTGCTCCAGAAGGAGCTGGTTTCCGCGCGGCTGGCCACCGAAGACGCCAACCGCCGTCTGGCCGAAGTCGAAGCCCGACTGTTGCGGCTGGATTCGGAGATCGGCAGCATTCGCCAGCAGGTTGAAAAGGATTCCATCGAAGACGAGAAGCGTATGCACGCCGCCCTCGAGGCAGAACGCGAGCGCATTGTCGCCTCAGCGGAGCAGGAGATTGGGGCGACGCAGGCCGCTGCGCAGCGTGATCTGAAGAAATTTGCCGCCGACCTTGCCATCGATCACGCCATGCAGAAGATTCAGCTTTCCAACGACACCGACCGCGCGCTGGTGCGGGAGTTCGGCAAGTCGCTGAAGAACTCAGGCGGGGAGGCATAGATGGCGATTTTCGCTTCCCGTTACGCGCGCGCCTTTGCCGATGTCATCTTTGAAACCAAACTGGACGCGAAGAGCGTGCAGCAGCAGCTGGCCGACTTCGCGGCTGCCTGGCATGAGAGCCACGACCTGCGCGAGTTTTTCATTGACCCATCGTTTCCACTGGACCAGAAAGTCGCGTTCCTCGACAAGCTGAACGCGAAGCTCAAAATGGCGCAGCAGACGCGGAACTTTATTGCAGTGCTGATTCGCAACGACCGCATCGTGGGACTGGACGATGTTTTGGCGGAGTTTCGGCGCGAGATCAATCGGCGGCTGGGCATCTCCGAGGCGAAGGTCATTTCGGCGCGCAAGCTCGACGATCAGGAGCGCAAAGAACTCGAAAAGCAGATCGCAGAACTCACCGGAGGCACGGTGGAAGCGCAGTTTGAAGAGGACGGCTCCCTGCTGGGCGGGGCGGTGGTCCAGGTAGGCAGCACCGTGTATGACGGTTCGGTGCGCGGGCGCCTGGACCGGCTGAGAGAAGAATTGACCGCCGGCTAGACCGGCACACAACAAGAGACCAGGAAGATCAGGAACAGAAAAGCATGGCGCAGATCAAAGCAGACGAAATAACAGCGCTCCTCAAGGAGCAGATCGCCAATTACGACGCGAAGATGCGCGTCGACGAAGTCGGCACCGTGATCACTCTGGGCGACGGCATCGCGCGCCTGCATGGGCTCGACAAAGTCATGTCCGGCGAGTTGCTGGAGTTTCCGCACGGCATCGCCGGGCTCGCGATGAGCCTCGAAGAAGATCAGGTCGGTTCCGTGCTGCTCGGCGACTACACCGAGATTAGAGAAGGCGACCAGGTCAAGCGCACCGGCAAAATTCTCAGCGTGCCCGTCGGCGACGCCATGATCGGCCGCGTGGTGAACGCGCTCGGCCAGCCCATCGACGACAAGGGCCCGATCCAGACGCGCGACATGCTGCCCGTGGAACGTCTCGCGCCCGGCGTTATCGATCGCCAGCCGGTGCGCGAGCCCATGATGACCGGCCTCAAGGCCATCGACTCGATGATCCCCATCGGCCGCGGACAGCGCGAGCTGATCATCGGCGACCGCCAAACCGGCAAGACGGCCGTTGCTCTCGACTCCATCATTAACAACAAGACCAACGACCTGATCTGCATTTATTGCGCTGTCGGGCAGAAGCGCTCCTCGATTGCTCAGGTCGTGCAGACGCTCGAAGAGTACGACGCGATGGGCCACACTATCGTCGTCGCGGCGTCGGCCTCAGAACCCGCCCCGATGCTCTACCTCGCGCCCTACGCCGCCTGTGCCATCGGCGAGTATTTCCGCGACAAGGGCCGTCACGCGCTGGTGATCTACGACGATCTTTCGAAACACGCCATCGCCTATCGCGAAATTTCGCTGCTGCTCCGGCGTCCGCCGGGTCGCGAAGCCTATCCCGGAGACGTTTTCTACCTTCACTCGCGCCTGCTGGAGCGCGCCTCGAAGCTCAGCGACAAGATGGGCGGAGGTTCGCTCACGGCGCTGCCCATAATCGAAACCCAGGCAGGCGACGTTTCGGCCTACATCCCGACCAACGTCATCTCCATCACCGACGGCCAAATCTTCCTTGAGACCGACCTGTTCAACTCCGGCGTGCGTCCAGCTGTCAACGTCGGCTTGTCCGTCTCGCGCGTAGGATTCTCGGCAGCCATCAAGGCCATCAAGCAAGTGGGTTCCACGCTGAAGCTCGATCTCGCGCAGTATCGCGAGCTCGCCGCCTTCGCGCAGTTCGGCAGCGACCTCGACAAGGTCACGCAAAACCAGCTCAACCGTGGATCGCGCCTCACCGAGCTCTTGAAGCAGGCGCAATTCCATCCGCTGACTGCCGAAAAACAGGTCATCATCCTCTTCTCCGGAACGCAGGGCTACCTCGACGATCTGAAGGTCGAGCAGATTCACGCTTTTGAAGCAGGACTTTATCCCTACCTTGACTCGGCGCAGTCTCAGCTGCTGAACGACATTGCCACGAAGAAGTCCCTCGACGACGATCTGAAGAACCGCATCCACGCCGCGCTGAAGGAATACAAGGCGAACTTCGTCGCCGAGTATGGAGACGCGAAGTTGAAGCAGCCCGCCGTGCAGCCGCTTAACGCGGACGAAAAGAAGAAGGAACAGGAGCAGAAAGCCGAGCAGCCGGTAGCTGCTGCGCACTAAGCGCGTAGAAAAGCCATGCCCAACGTCCTCGATTTACGGCGCCGCATCCGCAGCGTGCGGAACACGCGGCAGATCACCAAAGCCATGAAGATGGTTTCGGCAGCTAAGCTGCGCCGCGCGCAGGAGCGGGCCATCGCCTCGCGCCCTTACGCGGGGATGCTCGCAAGCGTGCTCGAATCGCTCAAGCGTCGCGCAGACATTTACGATCCGGAAACCGGCGAATGTCGTCATCCGCTGCTGATGACGCGCCTCGAAAAGAAGATCCTGCTCGTGGTCGTCTCCGGAGACAAAGGCTTTGCGGGCGCCTTCAACACCAACATCTTCAAAGCGGCTGCGAACTTCATCTCTGAAAACGGCGATAAGGAAATCGACGTCGAGGCCATCGGCCGCAAGGGGCGCGACCTGTTCCGCCGCCGCTATCCCGCAGCGCAGTTTGCCGAAAAGACCGAGGACAACCCGCGGCCCGATCGCACCCGCAGCAGCCAGGTTGAAGTGGTTTCCGGCCCCGTCGCAGCGCTCGACAAGATCAACTACGACGCCATCCGCGAAGTGGCCCACGAGATCATCGCCCTCTACGCGCACGAGGAGATCGACGCCGCGTACCTCGTCTACAACGAATTCAAATCGGTCATCCAGCAGCGCGTTGTCGTGGAGCGCCTGCTGCCGATCCTCTCGCTGAGCGTGCGTGAGATAGAGCGGGCCGAAGAGCCGACCCTCGAAGAACGCGAGCGCGCCGCCGAGGCTGCCCTGTCCGCGGGCGTCAGCCTCTATCCGCACGAAGCCGAGGCCGCGCAACAGCAGCTCGAAAATGAAACGAAGAACTTCGGCACCGCCGAGGTCGACTACATCTACGAGCAGCCGCCGGCGGAAATCTTCGCGGACGTGCTGCCGCGCTACGTCACCTCGCAGCTCTATCACGCCACGCTCGAATCGATCGCCGCCGAGCACGCTGCCCGCATGACCGCCATGGACTCGGCGACCAACAACGCATCGGACATGATTGACTCGCTGACCCTGACCATGAACCGCGTTCGTCAGGCGGCGATCACCAAAGAGATTATCGAAATTGTCAGCGGCGCAGCCGCTCTTTAAGGCGAGAACAGAAGAACATGGCAGAAAACATCGGAAGAGTCGTACAGATTTCGGGTCCCGCAGTGGACGTGCAGTTCGAAGAAGCCACCATGCCTCCCATCTACGAGGCGTTGCGCGTCGTCAGCGACGGATTCACCGTCCCGACGCCCATCAATGTCATTCTCGAGGTTGAGCAGCATCTCGGAGAAGGCCGCGTGCGCTGCGTTGCCATGGAAGCAACCGAAGGCATGGTTCGCGGCATGAAGGCCATCGACCAGGGCGGTCCTATCACGGTGCCTGTGGGTCGCGCCACGCTCGGCCGCGTGCTCAACGTCATCGGCGAGCCTGTCGACGCGCTGGGCCCGGTGAACGCGAAGCAGCGCAATCCCATTCACCATCCCGCTCCCGCCTTCGACGAGCAGTCCACGCACGAGGAGATGTTCGAGACCGGCATCAAGGTCATCGACCTCATCCAGCCCTTCCTCAAGGGCGGCAAGACCGGCCTCTTCGGCGGCGCCGGCGTCGGCAAAACCGTCATCATTCAGGAGCTCATCAACAACGTTGCCTCCCAGCACGGCGGCTACTCGGTCTTCGCCGGCGTGGGCGAGCGCACCCGCGAGGGCAACGACCTCTGGCTCGAAATGCAGGAGTCCGGCGTCATCAACCTCAAGGACCCGTCAAAATCGAAGGCCGCGCTCATTTACGGCCAGATGACCGAGCCGCCCGGAGCGCGTCTGCGCGTGGCCCTCACCGGCCTCACCGTCGCCGAGTTCTTCCGCGACGAAGAAGGCGCCGACACGCTGCTCTTCATCGACAACATCTTCCGCTTCACGCAGGCCGGCTCCGAAGTTTCGACGCTGCTGGGCCGTATGCCCTCCGCCGTCGGCTACCAGCCGAACCTCGCCACGGAAATGGGCGAGCTGCAGGAGCGCATCACGTCGACCAAGCGGGGTTCCGTCACCTCGGTCCAGGCCGTCTACGTCCCGGCGGACGATCTCACCGATCCAGCGCCGGCAACGACTTTTGCCCACCTCGACGCCACTACGGTGCTTTCACGTCCCTTGTCGGAACTCGGCATCTATCCCGCCGTCGATCCGCTGGCCTCGACTTCGCGCATTTTGACCGAGCGAATCGTCGGGCAGGAGCACTATGACGTCGCCCAGGGCGTGAAGCGCATTCTGCAGCGCTATAAAGATCTGCAGGACATCATCGCCATCCTCGGTATCGACGAGCTTTCCGAAGAGGACAAGATCACCGTCGCACGCGCGCGCAAGGTGCAGAAGTTCCTCTCGCAGCCCTTCCACGTGGCCGAGCAGTTCACGGGCATCCCGGGCAAGTACTGCAAAATCGCCGACACCGTCCGCAGCTTCAAGGAAGTCATCGAGGGCAAGCACGACGACGTGCCGGAGCAGGCGTTCTATATGCGCGGCACCATCGAAGAAGTGCTGGTCGAGTCCGAGAAACTGAAGGCGTCAACGAAATAAGATGGCCGATCAACTGAAAGTCCGGCTCGTCACTCCCGACCGCATTCTCGTCGATCAGACGGTCGAGGCTGTCGAAGTGCCCGGCAAAAACGGCTACTTCGAAGTCCTCTACGGGCACGCTCCGCTGCTCTCCGAGATTGGAGCCGGCGAAGTGCGCCTGCACGGCGGCGAGGGCGGCGATCAGAGATACAGCGTCGCGCGCGGATTTGTGGAAGTGCTGCCCGACCGAGTGACGATTCTTGCGGAATCGGCGCAGAAGCCCGAGGAGATCGATACCGGCGCGGCTCAGGAGCAGCTTCAGCACGGCCACGAACTCTGGAATGAGGCCGGCGAAGATCCTGAAAAGTACACCCACGCCAACGAAGTCATGGCCGAAGCCGAAGCAAAACTGGAAAGCGCCGGGGCAGGGAAGCACTAGTGGCCTGACCGGACGATTCAGTCCATTCCCGGCCTGAAGGCCCCCAATCTCCGGATTCTATTCCCCCGGCCTGAAGGCCGGGGC
>Ga0181520_10010337_pt1 | contig 12554 bp, 13 predicted proteins | sample PEATcosm2014_Bin_29_FD_132451 | JGI IMG/M metagenome (GOLD analysis project Ga0181520, IMG submission 132451) | Peatland microbial communities from MTU Mesocosm Facility, Houghton, MI, USA - PEATcosm2014_Bin02_30_metaG | ecosystem: Environmental > Terrestrial > Soil > Wetlands > Peat | place...
GTCTTATTAGCCCGCAGCTTGGCTACCCACTTGGCCGGTTCCCAGTAGCCGACACGCGGGTCGTTGAGACCGGCGGTGACGTACATCGATGGGTAAGCGGCCGGGCGAACGTTGTCGTAGGGGGAGTACGCCTTCATGTAGGCGTAGGCGCCGGCGTCGTCGCGGGGGTTGCCCCACTCCTCCCACTCGGTCACAGTGAGGGGAAGGCCGTCGTCGGACATCGTGGTCACGACGTCGACAAATGGGACCTCGGCCACCACGGCCCCGAAGAGGTCGGGCCGCAGGTTGACTACGGCCCCCATGAGCAGGCCCCCGGCACTCGCGCCCCGTATGGCCAGGCGGTCGGGCGAGGTCCACCCGTCGGCAACGAGGCGCTCGGCGCAGGCGATGAAATCGCCGAAGGTGTTGGTCTTGTGCATCAAACGCCCGTCGTCGTACCAGGGCCGGCCCATCTCGCCGCCGCCGCGCACGTGGGCGATGGCGAAGACGAAGCCGCGTTCGAGGAGGTTGAGCCGGGAGAGCGAGAAGGCGGGGTCGATCGGGATCTCATAGCTCCCGTACCCGTAGAGAAGGCACGGGGCGCTGCCGTCGAGGGCCTGCCCGCGCCGGCATACCACCGAGAGCGGGACCCGGGCCCCGTCGCCGGCTTGGGCCCACAGGCGTTGGGTGTGGTAACCGTCAGGATGGAAGCCCCCGCCGACGGTCGTTTCCTTCACGATGGTGCGCTCGGCCCGCTCGAGGTCATAATCGATGCTGGACGGTGGCCTGACCAAGGAGCTGTAACCGAAGCGGGCGATGTCGCTGTCCCATTCCGGGCTCGTCTCACCGTTCAGCGCATAGGCGGGCTCGGGCTGGGCGATCACGTGGTCGGCCCCGTCGGACAACCGCACGGTCCTTAGCTGCTCCATGCCGCCCGAGCGCTCCAGTACCAGGAGGTGGCGGGCAAAGGCGTCGACGGCCTCTATCTTCACCGACGGCCGGTAAGCCAGGAGGGGCGTGAGCGCGGCGGGCCGGTTTTCTCCCACGGGCAGCTCGAACAGGGCGAAATTATCCAGCTTCTCGCCCTCCGGGCCCCGGTTGGCCCGGACGACCCAGGCGTCGCCCCGACCGGGCAGGACAGCGTGGTCGACGTCGTACTCGAGACCCTCCTGGCGGGGCAGGACCACAGAAAGTTGTCCTCTCTCCCTGTCCGCCCGCAGGTAGCGTACTTCGGTCGACATCTTGGACTCGCAAGTCACCAGGACGAACCGCTGGCTGCGGGTCAGTTCGACCGAGACGTAAAAGCGCTCGTCGTCTTCCTGGTGGACCAGCTGGTCCCGGGCCGCCGGCGTGCCCAGGACATGACGCCACACCTGCCACGGCCGCATGGCCTTGTCGGGACGGACGTAATAAAAGCTTGTGCACCCGTACGACCAAGCCGAACCGTAGTAGACGTCTTCGATGACGTCCGCCAGGTCGTCCCCCGAGCCCAGGTCCCGGAAGCGCAGGGTGTAGCGCTCGGAGCCGTCGTCGTCGACGGCATAGGCCAGCACCTGGTGGTCCGGGCGGACGTCGAACACGCCGATGGCGAGGTAACCCGAACTGCCGGCCAGTCGGTTCTCGTCGAGGATGACCTGGCCGGCGTGGGGGGCCACCTCCAAGTCCGGGGTTTGACCGGTCCGGGGGGCCGGTGTGCCGTCGCCGGCGACGCCCGCCCCCGCCAGGGCGGCCCGGGCCGCGGCCAGGACTCGGCCGGCCGACAGGGACCGGTTGGGGTCGGGCCGCCGACAGTGTACCGGGTACTGCTGGCCGGCCAGGGTGCGGGACCAGTACCACCAGCCGCCTTGGAAGATGGGGCTGGAAATGTCGGTCTCGGCTACGCGGGAACGGATTTGTTCGAACAAGCGGTCCTGGAGGGGGGCGGTGGGGGCCATCGTGGCGTCGGCATAGGCGTTTTCGGCCTCTAGGTACGCCATGACGGCGGGGTCGTCCCGGTCGGCCAGCCAGTACCAGTCGTCTTCCCGGGTGTCGTCGTGGGCCAGGTGGTTTACGGCGCGCCGGGGCGCGAGAGGCGGTGTGGGTACCTCGGCGAGGGGCATAGCGATATAAATTACTGTGCCACGCCAACCGGGCCCTCTGGCCATGCCGGCCCTCAAAGTGACTGACGACCCTACGGAGGCCACCCGCTTGGCCGCCGAGGGCACGCCCGTGGTGCTGGTCGGCGCAGACGCGGCCGGGCTGGGAGCAGTCCTTGGCGCCGCCCCTGACAGGGACGGGCGCGAGCGCCTGGTGGCCGTTATGGTCGGTCCCCCCGGCGACCCCGCGGTCGCGGCGGCGGCGGCGGAGATGGCAGCCGAGCTCGGCGCCGAGGGCGCAGGACGCTAGGGGTACCGGGGTTGTTACTATCTACGTAGGAGAAATCCACCTGAAGGGAAGCGCATGACCACCACTGCTCAAGAACTGGACCTGGGCCGCTACCAGCTGGGCTGGAGCGACATAGAGGACTTCTACGTCTTCAAGCCGAAGAAGGGCCTCAACGAGGACATCGTTCGGGAGATGTCGTGGATGAAAGGCGAGCCGGAGTGGATGACCCAGCGCCGCCTGAAGGCCCTGCGCTACTTCGAGCGCCGGCCGATGCCGGAGTGGGGCGGGGATCTCTCGGGCATACATTTCAATGACATTTTTTATTACATCAAGCCGATCGACAAGCAGGTCTCGGCCTGGGACCAGCTGCCCGACTCGGTCAAAGCCACTTATGACAAGCTCGGGATCCCCGAAGCCGAGCGCAAGTACCTGGCCGGCGTGACCGCCCAGTACGAGTCGGAGGTCGTCTATCACCGCAACCGGGACGAGCTCGCCAGCCAGGGCGTCCTGTTCTGCGACATGGACACAGCCCTGCGCGAGTACCCCGACATCGTCAAGCGGTACTTCGGGACAATTATCCCGGCCAACGACAACAAGTTCGCCGCCCTCAACTCCGCCGTATGGTCCGGGGGGTCGTTTATCTACGTCCCGCCCGGCGTCAAGGTCGAGATGCCCCTGCAGGCCTATTTCCGGATAAATACCGAGAACATGGGCCAGTTCGAGCGCACTCTGATCATCGCCGACGAGGGCGCCCAGGTCCATTACATCGAGGGGTGCTCGGCCCCTGTCTATACCACTGACTCCCTGCATTCGGCCGTGGTCGAGATCGTTTGCAAGAAGTCCAGCCGGGTGACCTACACGACCATCCAAAACTGGTCCAATAACGTCTACAACCTGGTCACCAAGCGCGCCTACTGCGACGCCGAGGCCCACATGGAGTGGATCGACGGCAACATCGGCAGCCGGTTGACCATGAAGTACCCGGCCGTGTACCTGATGGGCCCGAAGGCCTCCGGCGAGGTGCTCTCGGTCGCCTATGCCGGCGCCGGCCAGCACCAGGACGCCGGGGCCAAGATGGTCCACGCCGCTCCGGAGACGACATCGACGATTATTTCCAAATCGATTTCCAAGGACGGCGGCCGGACGTCTTACCGGGGCCTGGTCCGTTTCGAAGAAGGGGCCAAGCACTCCAAGAGCTTCGTGCGCTGCGACGCCCTCCTGCTCGACGAGGAATCCCGTTCGGACACGTACCCTTACATCGAGTTCGGCGAGCACGACGCCCAGGTGGGCCACGAGGCCACCATTTCCAAGGTCGGCGATGACCAGCTCTTTTATTTGATGAGCCGCGGGCTCTCGGAGCAGCAGGCCATGAGCATGATCGTCAACGGCTTCATCGAGCCCGTCACGCGGACCCTGCCCATGGAGTACGCCGTGGAGTGGAGCCGCCTCATCGAACTGCAGATGGAGGGCAGTGTCGGCTGACAGGCGGGCTGCCGCGTCCTAAGATCAGGCTGTGGGAGCGGCATTGGCCTTGGCCATCACATTGGTGGTGGTGGTAGTGGTGTTGAGCCTGGCTGTCAACGCTCAGGGGCCGTTCCAGGGCGCGGGCATGGGAGGCCATCCCCGCCCCATCCGAGCGGACCACCCCGGCTCTGCCCCTACTCCTCCCCCCGCACCACCCCGGCCTCCCCGACGCCCCCCCCGGGAGCGCAGCGAGCGCAGCCGGGAGCGTTCCGCCAGCGTCAACCCCACCCCGGCGGCGCGCGAGCGCGAACACGCGACCGACGCCGACCAGGTCATCGGCGACGTCAAGCCCCTCAACAGCCGGGCGCAGGCGCTGGTCATCTCCGTCATAGACGAGCGGACCCTCGGCCCGGTCACGCGCAGCCGTCTGACTTTACGGATCGAGCCCAAGGGGGCAGAGGCGTTCGAGGTGACGACCAGGGTCGCCTTCCCCACCCCGGAGGACCGCGCCCGGGTGAAGGTGGGCGAGAGCATCGCCGTACGCTACGACTCCGAAGACCACCGCCGGGTCGTGGTCGACACCGAAAAGGGACCGGGAGAGTGATGGGCGTTGCCTGCCGGCTGGCCTGGCCCTGCCACTTCTTTCGTTGACCGCGTCCAAGCGGGCCAGGTGCTCGGCGAGCACGTTGCCCGTCGCTTGGGCTGGATCGGTGCTCCCGCTCCCGTAGTCATCGCCGTGCCCCGGGGCGGGGTCCCCGTGGGCGCCGGAGTAGCCCGCATGCTGGGCGCGTCCTTGGCTGTCATGCCCGTCGGCAAGGTGGGGGCGCCGGGCCAGGAAGAGCTGGCGGTGGGAGCGGTGGCCCCCGACGGTGTCACCGTGCTCAACGAGGGCGTCATAACCGCCCTGCGCCTCTCCGCGGACCTGGTCGACGAGCTCGTGCACCGGGCGGCCGAGAAGTTGCAGCGCCAGGTGGAGGCCTACCGGTCGGGCCGGGGCTCACCACCGGCCCTGGTCGGCCGCTGTGCCGTCGTGGTCGACGACGGGCTGGCCACGGGCGCTTCCATGAGAGCGGCACTGACCGCCGTACGCCGCCAGGGACCGGCACGTGTGGTCCTGGCCGTCCCGGTCGCCCCTCCCGAGGTGCTGGCCTGGCTCGCCCCGTTCGTGGACGACGAGGTATGCCCTGTCCAGCCGGCGCACATGGAGGCGGTGGGGGCCTGGTACGAGGACTTCAGCCAGACCACGGACGAGGAGGTCCTGGCCTACCTGGACGCCATGACTTGACAAGCGCGTAAGCTGAGCGCCCAACGTGCCGGTCCTGCAAAACTCCAAGTTCAACGCGCAATTCGTAAACTCCCTGCCCGGGCCGGAGTGGTTGCGTGAGCTGCGCCTGGCTTCCTGGGAGCGTTTCGTAAGCTCCGAGCTGCCCCGCGAGTCGGAAGAGATCTGGCGCTACAGCCGCATAGAGGACCTCGACCTCGACCACTACGCGCCGTGCCCCCCGGGGGTGGGGGCGGGGGCTCACGTGGCCGACCTCCCGACGTCGCTCCGGGCCCTGGTGGAGGCGGCCGGGCCCGATGCCAGCGTCGTCGTTAGCCGCAACGGTGGCCTCGGTGAGGTGGTCGGCCCCCAGGCTGGCCTGGAGATCGGGCCCGCCGGTTCGGGGCCGTTCTGGGAGGCCTCGGAACCGCTCCCGGTCCTGGCCGGGCCGCAGGCGGACCTCTGGGCAGCGCTCAACGGCGCCTTGGCCGAAGTGCCGTGGCGGGTGAGGGTGGCGCCCGGCCTGGCCGTCAGTGCCCCGCTTGTGGTGGTCCATTGGCTCGAGGGCGAGGGGGCCGCTGTTTTTCCCCGCCTCGAAGTCGAGGTCTCCGAGGGCGCCTCGTTGCAGGTGGTAGAAGTGGTGGCTTCCGAAGCGGCCGACGTGCTCGCCGTACCGCTGGCGCAATTGCAGGTCGGGCCGGGTGCTCGGCTCGACTTCGGCCACGTGCAGCTGCTCGGGGCGCGCTCCTGGGCGCTCGGCAACCAGGTGAGCAGGGTGGGCAGGGACGCCACCCTTCGCTCCATGACGGTGGCGCTCGGGGGCGAGTACGCCCGCGTACGCACGGATTCGGCCCTGGAGGGCCCCGGCGGCGACAGCGAGCTGCTGGCCGCCTACCTGGGTGGTGGCCATCAGATGCACGACCTGCGAACCGTCCAGCTTCACGCCGCCCCGCGCACCCGCTCCAACCTCCTGTTCAAAGGCGCGGTGGCCAACAGCGCCCACTCGGTTTACTCGGGCCTCATCCGGGTGGAGAAGGGGGCCAAGGGCACCAACGCCATGCAGACAAACCGCAACCTTGTCCTGTCCGAGGGCGCTCAGGCGGACTCGGTGCCCAACCTCGAGATCGAGGACAACGACGTGCGGTGCTCGCATGCATCGGCGGTGGGCCCGATAGACGAGTCGCAATTGTTCTACCTCGAAAGCCGCGGGGTACCGACGGCGTCGGCCGAGCTGTTGATCGCCCTCGGGTTCCTCGACGACGTGTTGGTACGTTTCCCCGCCCGGGGCATGCGGGCCGGCCTGCGCCAGGCGGTGGCGGCCAAGCTGAGCTCGGTCGGCTTGGGCTTGGGGCCGTCGGAATGAGCAGCGAGGTCAGGGTGAAGCTGGCGGACGTGCCCGATGGCGGGGCCGTCCGGGCGCAAGGCGGGCCCTTTGGGATCTGCATCGCCCGCCTGGGAAGTGACGTCCACGCGATCGCGGACCGCTGTAGCCATCAGCTCTGGCCCCTTTCCGACGGCGAGGTCGACCCCTTCGCCTGCACCATCGAGTGCACCAAGCACGGCAGCACGTTCTCGTTGAAGGACGGCAGCCCGCAATGCCTGCCCGCCACCAGGCCCGTGGAGGTTTACCCCGTCCGGGTCGAAGGTGACGAAGTGGTGGTGACGATCGAGTGAGCGAGCTTGTCATAGAGGGGCTCCACGTCCGGGTGGGGAGCCAGGAGATCCTGCGCGGCGTCGACCTGCGCGTCGGCAGTGGCGAGGTCCACGCCGTGATGGGCCCCAACGGCTCGGGAAAGTCCACGCTTTCTCACGTCATCGCCGGCCGCCCCGGGTACGAGGTGACGGCGGGCACCGTCCGCCTGGACGGGAAGGACTTGCTCGGCATGCCGGCCTGGGAGCGGGCTCACGCCGGGCTTTTCCTGGCCTTGCAGTACCCGATCGAGGTCCCCGGGGTCACCTTGGTGGACGCGCTCAGCGTGGCTTTCTCAGCCATGGGCCGCGACCCGGCAGAGGTCCCGGCGCTGGTGGGGGCCGAGGCCCGCCGTGTCGGTTTCGACGAGAGCTTCCTGTCCCGGGCGCTCAACGTCGACCTTTCCGGCGGGGAGAGAAAACGTTGCGAGATCGTCCAAATGGGCGCCCTCCGGCCCCGCATCGCCGTGCTGGACGAGATCGACTCCGGCCTCGACGTCGACGCGCTGCGTGCCGTCGCCCACCGGGTGGGGGAGCTGTCGGTCGACGCCGGGATCGGGGTGCTGGCCATAACCCATTACAACCGGCTTCTTTCCGAACTGCCGGTTAGCACCGTGCACGTTTTGTCCGGCGGCCGGGTGGTGGCCTCGGGCGGTCCTGAGCTCGCTCTCGAGCTCGAGGGGACCGGTTACGTCGCCTATGAGGAAGAGGCCGCGCAGCCCTAGTTAGTTAGGGAGCCGTCCCGCCCTTAGGGGCGGGTGCGGCGGCCCCGGGCATGGCCGATGCGGTAGCCGACCCAACCCGCGACCAGGGCGAGGGCCACGTACTCGGCTATGTGAAGGGCAAACAGGAACACCCCGGCGAACACCCATATCGCCACGGCGACGACCGCGATCGCGCCTACAACAGGCCAAAACAGTCTTCTCTTGCCGGCCGGTCGGCGGACCGGTTCGGGGCTCTTGTCGCGGCTGGCTACCATGGGCCCGGGCCGGGGCGGGGCCAGGAGAGCGCCTATCTCGGGCTGGGCGGCGACCTTGGTCTTGGTGGTCTTGCCCTTTTCCGGCCCGGTACCAAGGGCCCGGCATATGAGGCACTCGCCCTCGGGAAAGCCGTGGGGACAATTCGGCACTGCCTCCCAGGCTACCGTGGCCCGGCGACATGGCGTCCCCGGTCCACGGGTACGTGGCCGCGGCTCGCGGTGTTTCAGTCCCGGCGGTGCTCCCTCAGGTACCTCTCGACCTCGGCGGCGAGGCGTTCGCCTGAGGCCGGGCTGAGGCGGGGGCCCTCGTCCGGCGGGGGCTGGTCGGCCTCGGCGGGCTGGGCGTCAGCATCCTGCTCCTCGAGGCGCGTCACGTAGGCAGAGGCGTCGTCGTCCGACGCCACCAGTTCGTTGATCTGGCGCTCGTAGGCGGCGGAGGCGATCCGTAGCTCCACGACGTCGACGGAGGTGGCGAGGATCCTGGCACTTCGTTCGACGAGCGCCAGGGTCGCCTTGGGCGATGAGCTCTGGGAAACGTAGTGCGGGACGCTGGCCCATAGGGAGACCGTCTGTATGCCGGCCCGGCCCAAGGAGTCGCTCAGCACGCCGACAATGCCTGTCGGCCCTTCGTAATATGACGGCTCCAGGCCCGCCTGGCCGGCCAGCTCGGCCGTTGCCGCACCTCCCGAGATCCTGACCGGGCGGGTATGGGGGACGTCGGCCAGTAGCGCCCCGAGCAGCACGGCGAGCTCCACGCCCAGCGACTCGCACAAGGCGCGGACCTCGTTGACGAAACCCCTCCAGCGCAGCTGGGGCTCGGGGCCCGAGAGGAAAACGACATCGCGCCCCGCACCCGGGACCGAGCCATGGGCGAGCTCTATGGCCGGCCACTCCAGGTGCCTGGGCTCGCCCGCTTCCAGACGGACCTGAGGCCGGCTCGAGGTGAAGTCGAACAGCTCGTCGCCGTCGAAGGCGGCAAAGGTGGTGGCACCCCAACTTTGCGAGAGGAAGTTGACCGCCTCCGATGCCGCGTTGCCGGCGTCGTTCCAGCCCTCGAAAGCCGCCAGCAGCACCGGACGGCTGAGCACCGGCCGATCTTCCCAGCGGAGCAGGTCCATCCCCCCGAGGCTAGCGTGACGTGCCCGGTTGAGCCGCCCGCGCCGAAATCCTGACCACCTTGGTAAGGTTTGGTACCGGTCGTAGCGGGAGGAGGGCAGCACTGATGGCAAAGCGCTTTGAGGGTCTGTGGAGTTTCCCGAACCCGGTAAACGAGCTGGCCGCCCGGGTGGTGGCCGGCTGCGTGGTCGTCATGTGCGTAGCGGCCATGGCGTTCGACGAGCCGTGGCTGATGGTCCCGATTGCCTACGGCTTCTGGGCGCGGGTGCTGACCGGGCCCACACTGAGCCCGCTGGGCCAGTTCGCCACCAGGGTGGTGGCGCCTCGCCTGGGACCGCCGCGACCGGTTCCCGGTCCGCCCAAGCGCTTCGCCCAGGCGATGGGCGTGGCCTTCTCCAGTTCGGCGCTGGTGCTCTGGTTCGGCTTCGGCGAGCATCTGGCGGCGTGGGCCGTCCTGGGCTGCCTGACAGCGGCGGCGGCGTTGGAGAGCTTCGCGGGCTACTGCCTCGGTTGTCGCGTCTTCGCGGTCCTCATGAGGCTGGGTGTCATCCCTGAGTCCATCTGCCAGGACTGTGCCGACCTCAGCCGGCGCTACCCCGAGCTCTCCGCCCCCCGCTAACGCCTAGCCGGTAACCCGTAGCCGGTAAACCCGTTGCCGCGGGCGCGGCGTGTCCGTAAGCTCACTGCGCATGGAGTGGGACGCGGCCCGGTACGACAAAGTCTCGACACCCCAAGCACGCTGGGGCCGGGTGGTGCTCGAACGCCTCGAACTGGCCGGTGACGAGACCGTCCTCGATGCCGGGTGCGGTACCGGTCGGGTCACCGAGGAGCTGCTCAAAGCGCTCCCCGAGGGCCATGTCGTCGCCCTCGACGCCTCCGCGCCCATGATCGAGCAGGCGAAGTCACGCCTGGCCGGCGCCGCCGGGAGGGTGAGCTTCCTGCACGTCGACCTCTTGGACCTGGGCCCAGCCGTCGTTGATGGCGCCGGCCCCCTGGACGCCGTGTTCTCGACCGCGACCTTCCACTGGGTGACGGACCACGAGCGGCTGTTCGCGAACATCCGCAGCGTGCTGCGACCCGGGGGCCAGCTCGTGGCTCAGTGCGGGGGCGAGGGCAACATCGCCGGGTTGCTCGAAGTGGTGAGGTCGCTCGGCGTGGAAAGAGCCGGCACCTGGTTGTACGCCTCACCCGAGCAGACCACGCGGCGCCTGGAGCGAGCCGGTTTCGGGGACCTCAAGGTCTGGTCGCACCCCGAACCGGTCACCTTTTCTGACCGCACAGCCCTGGTGGACTTTCTCCAGACGGTGTGCCTCCGGGAGCACTTGGCTACCCTCGACCCGCAACAACAAAGGGCGTTCGCCGAGCGAGTGGCGGCGGCGATGCCGGTGCCGACCCTCGACTACGTGCGCCTCAACATCGTCGCCCGGGCCAAGTAGCCCGGCGCCGCTAACCCGGCTCACCCCGCCCAAACCAGGCGCCACGGCTCTTGACGGTTTGTTGGTCCCCGAGTACTCTATTTAGAGTACCCGAGTTAGGAGCCCCCGTGCCCCCGCGTAACCGTTCAAATCCTTTGGCGCTGGCGGTGTTGATCTGCCTGGCCGAGCGCCCCATGCACCCGTACGAGGCGGCGACGACTCTGCGCCAGCGGGGCAAGCAGTTCAGCGTCAGGCTCAACTACGGCTCGCTTTACGCCGTGGTGGAGTCGCTCGAACGGCGCAGCCTGATCGAAGCGACCGGGGCCCAGAGGGAGGGCCGTCTTCCGGAAAGGACCATCTACGGCGTGACCCAGGCCGGTCTGGTCGAGGCCCACGACTGGCTCAGTGACCTGCTGTCAACGCCGGTCAAGGAGTACCCGGCCTTTGAGGCCGCCCTGTCGTTCCTACCGGCCCTGCCGCCCGAGCATGCCGCCGCCCTGCTCGACGAGCGCGCCGGCCGCCTCCAACTGGAGATCGTCCAGGCGCAGGCCATCAGGGAAATGGTGCAAAAGCAGGGCCTGCCCCGCTTGTTCTGGGTCGAGGCCGAGTTTGCCGCCACTCTAAGGGTGGCGGAACTGGACTACGTAAGGAAGTTGGCCCGCGATATTCGTGCAGGGACGCTCGAAGGAGCCGACTGGTGGAGGAGGGTGCACGAGGGCGGCGACACTGTCGTCCCCCAGGCGTGGGAGCGGCCAGTGACCGAGGGAGAGGAGATTTGATGGCGTCCGATGAGGTGGTCGTGGCATCAGGACTGCGAAAAAGCTTCAGAGTGCGGGGAAAAACGGTGGAGGCTGTCCGCGGGGTCGATTTTTCCGTCACCAGGGGCGAGGTTCTAGGCCTGCTGGGCCCGAACGGGGCCGGCAAAACGACGACGCTGCGGATGCTCACGACGCTGTTGCCGATAGACGCGGGCGTGGCCATGGTGGCCGGTTACGACGTGGGCCGCCAGCCCGGGCAGGTGCGGCGGCGTACCGGCTATGTGAGCCAGCTCGGGGGGGCGGACGAACTGGCCACCGGCCGGGAAAACCTGATGCTACAAGGTCGTCTGTACGGCGGCGGCAAGGCCGCGGTGGCCCGTGACGTCGACGAGGTGATGGCTGTCCTCGATATCGCCGGGATCGCCGACCGGCGCGCCAAGACGTACTCGGGAGGGCAGCGCCGGCGGCTGGACCTGGCCCTGGGTATTGTGCACCGGCCTGAAGTGCTGTTCCTGGACGAGCCCAGTACGGGCCTCGACCCCCAAAACCGGGCTCACCTGTGGGAGTACGTGCGCAAACTGAGGCGTCTGGGCACGACCATCTTCATCACGACGCACTATCTCGAGGAAGCGGACACCCTGTGCGACAGGGTGATGATCGTCGATAACGGGCTGGTGGTGGCCGAAGGTGCACCGAGAGACCTGAAACGTCAGGTTTCCGGCGACAGCGTCGTGCTGTCGTTGAGGCACGCCGAGCACCCCGAGGGCCCCGACCTTTCCGGGCCGCCCGACCCGGGCGTGCGAGACGCCTTGTCGGTACTGGGGGCGCTTCCGTTCGTGAAGCAGGCCACCGCTCACGAGGGCCAGGTACACCTCTATGTTGAGGACGGCACCAGGTCGTTGCCCGAGATCATCCGCCACCTCGACGCGCAGGGCATAGGGATCGGGTCGATAAGCCTGTCAGAGCCCAGCCTGGACGACGTTTTTCTGGCCAAGACGGGCCGCTCGCTGCGTGACGCCGAACCCGCACCGGCTCTCCGGGAGGCCGTGGCATGAAGACGCTGCGTGACATCGGCCTGCTCTTCGTCCGCTACGGCGTGCAAATGCTGCGCAACCCGGTGTGGCTTTTCGTTGGCCTGTCTACACCCCTGCTCTACCTCGTGCTTTTCACGCCATTGCTCAACCATCTTCCCTTGGGGGGCAGCGGTCACGGTCGGGCCATCAACGACTTCCTTCCCGGGATCCTCTCCCTGCAGGCATTTGCCAGCGGTAACGGGCCTGGGTTCGGGACGATATTCGAGCTGAAATCGGGCTTTACGGAGCGCCTCCGGGTGACGCCGGCGAGCCGGCTGGCCCTGCTCTTGGGACCGGTGCTCTTCGCCACCGCGGCCATGTTCGTGTTCGACATCCTGCTGGTAGCCGTGGGGGCGGCGTTCGGCTTCCAGGTCCACCTGGCCGGCCTGGGCGTGCTTGCGGTGCTGCTCGGCCTGCTCATGGTCACCGTGGCGTCTTTTGCCGTCGCTTTGGCCA
>Ga0181520_10010338_pt1 | contig 12553 bp, 15 predicted proteins | sample PEATcosm2014_Bin_29_FD_132451 | JGI IMG/M metagenome (GOLD analysis project Ga0181520, IMG submission 132451) | Peatland microbial communities from MTU Mesocosm Facility, Houghton, MI, USA - PEATcosm2014_Bin02_30_metaG | ecosystem: Environmental > Terrestrial > Soil > Wetlands > Peat | place...
GAATCAGCGCCTTCAATGCCAGACGAAGCAGGGCCGATCTCTCCTGAACGCCGGAATACTCCTGAGCCTGGATTAGTAATTCGTCATCGAGCGCAACAGTTGCTCTCATCGCAACCTCCACAATAGCCATTTTATCACCAGTTGGTGACAATCATAGTTCAACAAGAAATATCGTACCATAGGAATCGATGCTTATGAAGATCGGCGTAGTCAGCGACACCCACGGCCTCTACCGTCCCAAGATCGCCCGCGCTCTCCATGGCGTTGAGCGCATCCTGCACCTGGGTGACATCGGCAATCAGCAGGTTCTCGACGAGCTGGGCAAGATCGCGCCGGTCACCGCCGTGCGCGGCAACAACGACCGCCTCGGCCCCTCCAGCCAATTCCCGGAGACCGACGTCGTGCTCATCGCCGATCGGTACGTCTACATGCTGCACGATCTGGGCACCATCCACCTCGACCCCGCCGCCGGAAAGTTCGCCGCCGTACTCTTCGGCCATACGCACGTGCCCAACTTCTACCGCCGCAAAGGCGTACTCTACTTCAATCCCGGCTCCTGCGGTCCAAGGCGCTTCGATCTGCCCGTCACCGTCGGAATTCTCAAAGTGGACTCAGACGGCGAGTTCAAGGCAAAGATCATCAACCTGGCTTGACCGTATACGCTAAGCTTGCTTTTTGATTTCACCAAAGCTCAACGGGGAGATACCAACCATGCGCATCACACTGATCGGCGGCCCAACCGTATTGCTTGAGATGAATGGCCTGCGCCTGCTGACCGATCCCACCTTCGATCTTGCGGGCGGCGAGTACGGGCGCTGGCCGGTGGTGCTGCGCAAAAGCTCCGGCCCTTTTTGCGCCTCCGAGGAGTTGCTGCCGATCGACGCAATCCTGCTCAGTCACGACCAGCACGCAGACAACCTGGACACAAAGGGCAGAGCCTTCCTTCCTCAAGCGCGCGCGGTCTTCACCACCCCGGCAGCCGCAACCCGGCTGCAAGGCAACGCAACCGGAGTTGCGCCGTGGCAGACTCTGCCCTTTACCGCCGCCGGCGGCAGCACGATTGAGATCACCGCCACGCCGGCTCGTCACGGTCCTCCGGGCATTGAGCCGATCACCGGAGATGTGACCGGCTTTATCGTTGCCCCAGCCGGCAAGCCGGAAGAGGCCATCTACATCACAGGCGATACGGTCTGGTACGAAGGCGTGGCTGAAGTGGCGCGGCGGTATCCCGTCCGAGCGGTGCTTTTGTTTGCCGGCGCGGCGTGCATCAAATTTCGCGGCCCCTTTCACCTGACCATGAACACCAAGGATGCCGTCGCCACAGCACGAGCCTTTCCACAAGCGCGAATCTATCCTGTGCATCACCAGGGCTGGGAACACTTTACCCAGAATCAGGAGGATCTGATTGCGGCCTTTGCGGAGGCTGGTCTTGCGGATCGGTTGCACCCTCTGGAATTGGGCTCTCCCGTCGAGCTGGCGTAATCCGGGCTGCATTGAACGCATCCCAGGACTTGCTCAAATCTTTGAGATTAATCTTGTCTTTGCTCCCGGAGTCGCTGTTTGGGTGTGCCCATAAACGCCTGATTCTCAAAGCGGAAGCCGACGGCGACGTCAGAGCCATTTTCTTTTCCATTCCGCTGTAACGATCTCCGCCCCAGCTTCACTATCCAGCGTTGCCGGAGTCAGCTTCGCCCATCCCCAGAGAGCCTTATCGTGAAGCTGGCTTCTGTAACACCCATAAAACCACCCGCCATCCCGGCTCAGTCCTTACACCTAAAACGACTGAATCGGGATGGTTTATACCCTGCCCTTGCACGGCGGCAGGGAGGGTTGTGTAGAGCAAGGCTCAGGCCTCCCCCTCCGGCCGATAACCTGCGCGCAAGAACCCAGGTTTGCGTTCGGACCTACCCCACGCACGATCAAACCCATCCCCAATGGAGCGTCAAATGACTCAGATTCGCAGCACGTGGACCTTGTCCACTCCCCCGCCCTTGACCGGCCTGCTCACGGCCGCCGAATGGTCCGCCGCCGCCACCATGCCGATTCCCCATGGAACGCTGCTCGCCCAGAACGATGCCACTCATCTATATATTGGTCTGGATATCACTGCCGAGACTGGCGCGGCCAACCCCAACGACTACTTTTGGTTTGTGGTTGATGTCAACGACAACGGCATCATCGACGCCAATCGCGACAAGATCTTCGGCCAGATTCCCTCCAATCAGGACAAGCTGACCATGGCCTATATGCTTGGCCCCGGCGCAGCCACAGGCGTTCCCGCCAATCAATCGATCCCATCGCAGTTGCAGATCGGCTTCGGCCCCTCGCTGAACTCCGCCACGCCCCACCGCCAGTGGCAGATCTCCTTCGCCCTCTCCGATCTCAATATCGATCCCATCGATCCCGCCGGCCCTTCGCCGATTGTTGATTTCGGCCTGAGAATTGCCACCCTCGGCGGCTTTGTCGGCGAACTCCCGCCCAATCCGCTGAACAGCTTTGCCAACTTCAATCAGATTGTGCTGGCCACGACTCCCAAGGTGGTTGTTCCGCCCTCAAGCGTTGGGCCGGTGATCGCCGCGATTGGCCTGATCGGAACCGGCGACATCGCCGCCGACGGCTATGCCACCATCACCCAGAGTTACTTCCTCAATCCCAACGAAGCGGCCTTTGCCGGCACATTGAACTTCATTGGCAATCTGGCGGCGCTGACCACGCTGTGGGATAACGGAGCTCCGGCCGGTGCGGCCAAGTACCAGGTGCTGCATCGCTTTGGAACTTCGGGAGCCTTTACCCCCATCTTGCAGGCCTGGACGAACTTCCAGGTTCAGGGCGCGAACGACATCTGGCAATCCTTTGGTCCCGATGCCAGCGGTTACTACACCTTCATCAACCCCAACATTCAGTACACCATCGAGAATCTGGTCTTCCAATGGGACACCACATCGGAGCCGGACGGAGTTCATCAATTCCAGTTCGCCTTCTACACCGCGGCAAACGCGCTGATCACCACCACCTCTACGCTGACCTTGGCACTGGACAACCAGCCGCCCATCGTGGAGATGATCAACATTCTCCATGGCGGCGTGCCGGTGCCCAGTTGCGCGCTGGTCAATCTGACCTCGATCAACGACGGCATTCAGCTTCAATATGAGGCCTCTGATCCGGAAGGCGATCTGCTCAGCATTAGCTTGACGGCGGAGTTTGGTCACGGGCAGTCAGCGACCATCTATCAGGCAAACTACGCCCAGAACATTACACCCCCGCACAGTTGGAAGGGAGTTACCAGCGACATCCAGCCGCCTTCGCCGGCTCACTGGACGCCGCCCATTCCTCCCGGAACCTGCGCCTATCTCTTTGAGGTCACGGCGTGGACCCGCACCACCAACGGCTATAACTATCCGGTAGTCTATGCGCAGGACTTCCAGACCGTGACGCTGATCGAACCGGGCGTAACCCTCAAGCGGCCTGTGGTGACCGGCCCAACGCACGTCGCCACGGTGGGCTTTGAAGCGCTGCCCGCGAGCGGCGATCTGGCCGGTCTGGGCGTGAAGGCGCTGCCCACCAGTTAGAGCATTTCTCCGAGTGGTATAGAGTAGCGCCGACCTCCTGGTCGGCTGTGGCGTGGACCTCCTGGTCCACGCTACGCTCTATAGCAATAGGAGAGAAGCTCTACCGTAACTCCAACTCAACCATCAAGGGCGCCCATCCATTTCACGTGGGTTGTGAAATGGATGGGAATCCTGAAAATCAGCTGCGCATAAAACTATAAAGCAATCTGAAAGTTGATCCACGCGCTCCCAATCACTCCGCGCCAACCGCGCCCATCAGCACCAGCGAGCGCTGCGCAAAGGGCGAGTAGACCAGCAGCGTCATGCAGGCCAGAGCCATGCCGAAATTGATGTGATGCAGCAGCAGAAAGGGCGCCAGCGACCAAAGCTCGTCGAGCGGAAGCAAAAATGGCCACATCTTCAGGAATTTCCCGCGAAAGCGCGGCGCGCCGAACAGGGACGCCGACAGCACAAAAGCGCGCGCCGGAATCAGCAGCGCGGCGGTTACGATCAGCAGATTCATCAGCAGCGTGGCATGGGCAAGCGGGGCAAGCAGGTCGTCAATCTCCGCCAGATTGGCCAGCGCTCCAATATAAAAGCCCAGATACATGAATTGCAGCAGGAGAAAAAACCATCGCACCACGCGGTAGGAGGCCTTAGGAAGCTCTTCAGGCGAGGCCAGAATCCTGCGGCGCGCGGGACGGTCAGGCTCTTGCGGAGCTGCTTCAACGGCTGCCGGCGGCGGATCGGGCAACTGGCCAATCCGCTCCACCGGCGCGACAAAACGATAGCCGCGCCTGGCCAGCGTCTCTATATAACGCGGATGGCCGGCTTTGTCGCCCAGCGCCTCGCGGATGCGATTCACCGCCGAGTTCACGCCATGCTCGTAATCGACAAACGTGCCCTCAGGCCACAGTTCGCGGCTGATCTCCTCGCGGGTCAACACCGCGCCCGGCCGCTCCAGCAGCCTCAGCAATACCTGGAATGGCTGGGCGTTCAGCTTGACGCGCAACCCCTGCCGCCGCAGCTCTCCCGAGGCCGGGTCCACCTCGAAGACTCCAAAGCGATAGCGCTGTTCTGATTGTGCTTCGGTCATCACTTTTGCCAGTGTAATGGATGGAGGCTGCCATCTCCCAGCCGTCGCGCCTTGTACAACTTTTTGCAAACCCCAATGCTGCAATCAGTTGGCCGGTGAGAAACAATCATCCACCAGAGGAGACTCCGTGCATTGCCCCGCCGCGCGCAACCTTGTAACGTTTGATTCATGATGCATCGAACGATTGCCGATTCCATCCGATTCACTTCGCGCACCAAACGGACTGTCCTTGTGAGCGAGCACAGCAAGTCGAAGGACCCGCGTATCTCCTTCTGGCCCAAGAATGAAAAACGTTGCCGCTTTTTCCAGGCCATTTTCATAGCCGTGTTCATTCTTCTTCATAACGGCTCTGTCAAGGCTGACCCTCCAGCGGGCGCGGTCACCGCCTTCAATCTCTATATCAGTTCGCTGGAGGCGCGCTTGGCCCGCCAGCACGGCGCGCCCCGCGGCTTTCTGGCTGCGGCCGACGAGGCGCGGTTGCGGCGGGGCGAGTTGATCGTCGAAAATCTGACGCCGGCCGGAACCGAGTTGCCCGGAGCGATGCTCCATCATTGGCGGGGCACGGCCTTTGTTCCGGGAGCAACGGCTGAGGACTTCGAGCGGCTGATGAAAGACTTCAGCGGCTATCCGCAACACTACGCGCCGCAGGTCATCTCGGCCAAAGTGCTCGCGCGCCAGGGCGATTTCTTGCAGGCCACGATGCGCGTCCGCCAGCAGCACTTGATCACTGTAGTGATGGACACGAGTTATGACGTAACCTTCGCGCGGCTGGATGCGCGGCACGGCTACTCAATCTCTCGCAGCACGCGCATCGCAGAGATCGACTCGCCGGGTACGCCGAAGGAGCGAGCGCTCGGCGCAAGCGAGGAACATGGATTTCTGTGGCGGCTGAACACTTACTGGAGTTATGAGGAGCGCGACGGCGGAGTTTATATGCAGATCGAGTCCGTCACCCTGACCCGCGCCATTCCGCGCGGGCTGGGCTGGGCGGTTGCGCCGTTTGTCGAGAGTGTGCCCCGCGAGTCACTGGAGTTTACCCTGCGCTCCACATATACCGCGCTGCGACGATGAGTTAGAAAACATTCACTCCATACCTGTTTTTAATCGGAACGGCACAAGCCGATCCTCAGGATATCTTTGTCGAAAAATATGCCGTTGGAAAGGAAAAATGTATGAATCTTTCATCCGCAGCTATTCCAAATCAAAAGCCATTTCAACACGCCAGCCGCATCAATCAGGCGATCACCGCATCGATGGAAAAGCGCGCATTGCAATGGATGGCCCAGCGCGCGCCTCACTGGCTCACTTCAGACCAACTCACTCTGCTCGGCTTCTTCGCCCAGATTGGCGCAGGCCTTTTTTATGCGCTGGCGCGCTATAACCGCCTTGCGTTGCTTGCAGTCATAGCATGCATCACTTTGAACTGGCTGGGCGACAGCCTGGACGGCACGCTGGCTCGCGTCCGCCGTCACGAGCGCCCGCGCTATGGCTTCTATGTCGATCACATGGTGGACATCTTCGGCGCGACGGCAATGATGACCGGCCTCGGCTGCTCCGGCTTGCTTCACTGGCAAACGGCCATCGCCATGCTGATCGCCTTTCTGCTGCTGGCGAGCGAGAGTTATCTGGCCACTTATACCTTATCCCGCTTTCAGATGTCGCAGGGCATATTCGGACCCACCGAGATTCGCATCTTTCTCATCCTCGGCAATCTTGCTCTGCTGCACAGCCCCTACGCAACGCTCTTCGGCCATAAGTTACTGATCTTTGACTTAGGCGGAGTTATCGGCGCAATCACCATGTTCGCCATGGCCGTGAGCATAACTTTGCGCCACACCGCGCAACTCTACCGCCAGGAGCCGCTGCCATGAATCCATTTATCCGCTGGTGCAGATTCAATCTGGTGGGCGCGGCGGGCATGATGATTCAGTTAGGCTCGCTGGCGCTCTTCAACCGCTGGGCTCCGGGACATTATCTCTGCGCCTCGGCCGCGGCGCTGGAAGTTACCTTGTTGCATAACTTCGCCTGGCATCTGCGCTACACATGGCGCGACCGGCAGAATCACTCCGCGCGCCTCGCCCAACTGATGCGCTTCCATCTCTCGAATGGGCTGGTCTCGCTCATCGGCAATCTGGCGCTGATGCGCGTCCTTGTAGAGGGCGCGCGGATGCCGCTCCTAGCGGCCAACTGCATCGCGATTCTCTGCTGCTCCGTGGTGAACTTCTGCCTGGGCAACGAGTGGGTCTTCGCGGCAAGATAATATTCCCGCCGCTCAGTTCGTCTCCTCAGTGCTATTCTCCGCTTTGCGCGCATCCTCTTCCTGCGCCTGTTGGGCCGGTGTCTTCAACTGCTTGAAGCAGACGCGGCAAAGCACCGGCCTGCCCTGCGTGGGGCGGAAGGGGACCGTGGTCTCCTCGCCGCACTTTGAACAGCGTACACGCGTCTCCGGGCGCACCCGCGAGCCGCCGCGCACCCGCTTGGCCTTGCACGCCTTGCAATGCTTGGGGTCATTATTAAACTGCTTGTCGTGGAAGAACAATTGCTCGCCCGCAGTAAAAACAAACTCGGAGCCGCAATCACTGCACTTCAAGACTCTGTCCGTATATTCCATGGCCGGCTTCCCCAAAGAAGGGAATAACTATGAAATCGGCCATGTTTTGATAAACTTGCCGGTCCCGTTTCCCTGTCTTCGTGCTGCTGTCAACAACAAGGGCCCGGGCCGCAACAAGCGCTGCGGCGACACAACATCAACCCGGCGTACCGGGTGATAGAAACAAAATTCTTACTCAATGCATCGGAAATGGGAAAAAGCGAAACAAATGCATCGCGACAGCCCGCCCCGGTCTTGCCTTGGTCTCCGGCCTCTTGCCCGCTTTTATCACGGGGGTGCCGGGGCGGCGCTTGCCACGATTGTTGTACAGTTAATCGGCCTCTTTACGAGCCTTCTTGCGATTCCGTTTGCGCGCCAATGCAGCCTTAACCCGCTTCTTTTCACCAGGTTTCAGGTAGTAGGAGTGACGCTTGACTTCCTTGATGATGTCCTCCTGCTGTACCTTCCGCTTGAAGCGGCGCAATGCATTCTCTAACGGTTCGCCTTCTTGAACACGAACTTCTGCCAAAAAATCCCACCTCCAAACCTGCCTAGGGGCTTCTCCTATGATACGGGAAAGATTAGCCCAATAGTCAAGCTCTGAATACTTATTCGGAAAATTCTCTCCACTTTGCAGATCATTTCCGCAAAATCCGGCAAGATGTCTTTATCAGCTCCGAATCGGAAATGCGTTACGGCTCACGCGGACCGAATCTGAACTGCCGAAAAGGCCGGCGCTTGCCCATTCCGGGAGCGCCGACCGAAAACCAATCCTCGATCGGAACCAAGAGCCATTCGTACTCTTGACCGAAAAACGAAAGCGCGTCACAATCTTTTGCGTTCCACTGGTTTTCAGTAGAACCTCTTTGCGCACAAACGCGTCAAAGATGGCAGAGGAACCGCTCGGCTTTGGAAACCGTAGTCACTCTTGCAAGGCACAGAAAGGCAGGCTCGCGATGCAACCCTCCCCCCAATCCGCATCCGTATCCATGCACCCCACCCACGGCGAAGCTGAGCGCTCCCTCCACCAGGACGATCTGACCTACCAGGCCGTAACCGTGGCCGCCATCCTTTTGGTGCTGGCCAGCCTCTGGGTCTTCTAGTGCCTTGATAGCCGTGAGGTGCGCAAGATGCAGCCGGAGTCAGTCCGGCCGAGCCGCGCGGACAATGGCCAACATGTATACGATGACCGTTCCCAGGATCGCGGCCAAAAACACCCCCACAATAGCCGGCGAGAGCGTACCGTGGCCCACTCGTGCAAACTGAAGGATGAACCACTGAATCAAGGTCAGCAGGCAGACCAGTTCAAACTTGATCCATGCTACCATCTTTAGAGTCAGCGCCTCCAGGCGCGCGCGGTTCTGCTCGGTCACCCGCACCGGATAGCTGAACATTTTTGGAAAGAGTGCAACCACTGAGATCAACAAAGAAAGCCCCACGGCGACTAGCGGCAATACGAGCAGCGTGGAAGGCGGACCCCATCCATTGGGATTGCCGGCCGCGTCAAAGTGAGTAGGGATGCTGGCTGGCAGCGGGTTGGGCCCATACAGCGCCCGTCCGGTGATCCACACCAAGCCAGCCAACAATACCAGGCTGATGGCTTCCAGCGTCTTGCGCATTGAAATTCTCCCTCCAGGATTGTATCCAAAACACTGACCCTGTGCATCGCGCTCCGCGCACCGCCTTGATCCAGAGGACGCAATCAGCCAAACATTCTCCTTCGCCCGTGCATAAAATCTTCCCGATACAGGCTGTCTCAGAACGATACATTTTCCAATTCAGGGGAGAAAAACCGAAGATAGTCGAAAAAAACCTAAAGCCAAAAGTGTATCGAAATAGGACAGCCTCTAAGAATGGCAAACGCCGCCCGCGCCGGCTCCGCGCATCTTGATGCCGCATCAGGCACTTGCACGCATGAAACCTTCCGTTTTTGGACTGTCCGGAAACAAGACACTTTCCAGAATGTGACTAAAGAAACCGAAGATTCAGGAATAAACCCTCAAGTGAAAACTGTCTCGTAACGAGACAAAATACCCTTAGAAGGCCAAGATTGCGTAAAAACTGTTGCGATTCGAGACTGAAAGACTTTAGGCGATTTTTGCGCAATGGACTTTGTGATTGCTCCATTTGGGGACAAACCACAAACGCAACCAAATCCCTGACTTAACCCTGAAGACACAATCGTGGACCGGCAGCTCCACGCGGCAGCCGCCATGAAGCCTGCGCTACACCTGCAAGGGGACGGGTGCGGCGGGAATGGCCTTCGATGGAAGCGTCAACAACTGCGGCACGCAGCGGGCATGGGCAAGTTTGGCCCGGTCTGTCTGCATCAGCGGATCGCCTTCGAGCGCAGCCAGCGTGGCTGCGAGGATGGAGGCAGAGGCGGCATCGGCTGGCATGCAGATGCGGTAATGCATCCACTTGCCTTGGCGCCGCGCGGCCACCACTCCGGATCTGCGCATATAGGCCAGGTGGCGCGAAATCTTCGGTTGGCCCTGCCCCAGAATCTCGACCAGATAGCAGACGCAGACCTCGTGTCCGGCAATCAAATTCAAAAGGCGCAGACGGGTCGTATCGGCCAGGGCGGCAAAGAGGCCAGCCAAATCGACAGGTTGAGAAGAAGAACTCATCCTTTTATTATATACGTCTTGACAAATATAACGATTGCCAATATATTCGTTTTAGCGAATATGAGGCGCTTTGATGGATACAAAGACTCTGGTTCAAGAAAAGTATGGAGCGGCGGCACGCGGCGTGCGGGAACATGGCTCGGTAGCCTGCGGCGACCCGGCGTTGCGCTGTTGCGATCCCATCACCACCAACCTGTATAACGAAGCCGAGAAGAGCGGCTTGCCGGCCGACGCAGTTTTAGCTTCGCTGGGCTGTGGCAACCCTACGGCGCTGATTGAGCTGAAGGCGGGCGAGACGGTGCTGGATCTCGGCTCAGGCGGCGGCATTGACGTGCTGCTCTCCGCCAGGCGCGTAGGGCAAGCCGGCAAGGCTTACGGCCTGGATATGACCGACGATATGCTGGCCCTGGCGCGCGAGAATCAGCGCCAGGCGGGCGTCGAGAATGTCGAGTTTCTCAAGGGCGAGATCGAGAATATTCCCCTGCCCAATTGTTCGGTGGACGTGGTCATCTCGAACTGCGTGATCAATCTCTCGGCTGACAAGGATCGCGTGCTGCGCGAGGCCTTCCGCGTGCTGAAGCCGGGTGGGCGCTTCGCCGTCTCGGACGTGGTGGTGCGCGGTGAAGTGAATGAGCAGGTTCGCCAAAGCATGCTGCTGTGGGTGGGTTGCATCGCCGGGGCGCTGGAAGAGGGCGAGTACGCCGCCAAGCTGATTCGCGCAGGCTTTTCCAATATTTCTCTGGAGCCGACGCGGGTCTACTCGATTGAGGACGCGCGCCATTTTCTGGTCGAGGCAGGGATCGATGTGGATGCGATTGCGCCGCTGATCGACGGCAAATTCATCAGCGCCTTTATCCGGGCAACCAAGCCGAACTGCGGATGCAGTGCGCCGGGTTGCTGCTAGATGGGAGAAAATCATGCATAAGCCCTATAACATTCTCGTCCTCTGCACCGGCAACTCGGCGCGCAGCATCCTGGCCGAGGCGCTTTTCAATACCATGGGCGCGGGACGCTTTCATGCCTACAGCGCGGGCAGCCATCCCAGCGGCAAGGTGAATCCCTTCGCCATCGAACAGGTTCAAGCGCTGGGCTACCCGGCAGACAAACTGCGTAGCAAAAGCTGGAATGAGTTCGCGCAACCCGGCGCGCCGGAGATGGACTTTGTGGTGACGGTCTGCGACAACGCGGCGGGCGAGCTTTGCCCCATCTGGCCAGGGCATCCGGTCACAGCGCATTGGGGCTTTCCTGATCCGGCGGCGGTCGAAGGCACGGACGATGCGAAGCGCGCCGCCTTTGCACAAACCCTGCGTCAGATCCGCCATCGCGTGCAACTGTTTCTGAGCCTGCCGCTGGAGACGCTGGACCGCATGGCCGTCGAGAATCGAATGCGGTCCATAGGGTGCGAAGCACTGAAAGCTGACAGCTGATAGCTGATAGCTAATAGCTGAAAGCCCCTCACCCGAAGCGTGCTTTTTTCACCGTCTGGCGGAAGTCTTCGCCGGTCATCTCGATGCGCACGCACATCTCGGCCAGGCGCGATCTCATGCGGTCGCCGATGCGGTCGCCCAGCGTCTGCTCACGGGCGGCGCGCTCGGCGTCGCTCAAGCCGCCGCTGCCGGCCGGAAGATCGGCGTAGTTGGTGGTAATGATGGTCGTCTGCCGGTCGTTGTAGCGGGTGTTCAGAATCAGCGCCACGGTGTCCCAGACCCACTCGTTGGGCTTCTGCGCGCCCAAGTCGTCCAGCACCAGCACCTCGGCGGCAAAGACCGGCTTCAGCAGTTCCAGTTCCGTGGTCTGCACCTGCGGGTTATAGCTGTTCTGGATGCTCTTCAGCAGCTCACGGTAGTCGCAAAAGAGGCCGCGCACGCCGCGCTCCTGCACCAGCCGCCTGAGTACGCCCACCGCCAGATGCGTCTTGCCCACGCCGATCGAGCCGGTAAAGAGCAGCCCCTTGCCGGCTGTGTCCACCGGATACGCATCCACAAATTTGCGCGCCGTCATGTGCGCCCGTCCCAGCGAGGGGTCGGCGCCGCGGAATGCCGTCTCGTAGCCGTCCAGCGTGTAATGGCGATAGCGCTCCGGCACGCGCGCGGCGGCCAAGCGGCGCTCCTCGCGCTGCATCTCCTGGCACTCGCAGGCGCGCGAAACCCATCGCCCCTGCTCGTTGACCACCCTGACCAGCCCCACTCCATCGCAAATCGCGCACGCACTCATCTCTTCAAGGGTAGCGTAACGGGCGGGTTGCAGCGGCGGTGCATCCCGCGTCCCCGAATGTGGAAAAAGGTCTTGGTCAGCGGCTTTCCCGATTGCCTAAAACCAGAAAGAGTAGCGCCGGTCTCCAGACCGGCTGTCGCGTGGATCTCCAGATCCACGCCGCACTCTCTATTCATTGGAATACCGCTTTAAAATACGTTCAGGGAGAGTTTCGAATGAACAGATTTTTATGCCGCGTTGCTTTTCTTCTCATGGCCGGTTGCGGATTGCTCGGTTCCTTCGCTTTTGCGGCTCACAAAACCCACCCCGGCGGAGAGATCACGTTAAGCCCGCGCTCCTCGTCCATCGCCATTCGCGCGCAGGCTGCCTACTTTGAAATTACGGTCAAGGATAGCAAAGGTCTTTTGGTCCCCAACCAAGAGGTAAATATCTCTCTCCAACCGGCAAACGGCGGGCTGATTCTGAAGCAACTGGC
>Ga0181520_10010339_pt1 | contig 12552 bp, 5 predicted proteins | sample PEATcosm2014_Bin_29_FD_132451 | JGI IMG/M metagenome (GOLD analysis project Ga0181520, IMG submission 132451) | Peatland microbial communities from MTU Mesocosm Facility, Houghton, MI, USA - PEATcosm2014_Bin02_30_metaG | ecosystem: Environmental > Terrestrial > Soil > Wetlands > Peat | place...
GCAGCAGTACAGCCGCATGAAGTAGTAATATCTTTAATTCTAAGTAAACCGGTGCCTTTATTTATAATTTTAAATGTATACTTGCCAATATCACCCTGTTTCATTTTTCCAAAATCATGTTCAGTCTCAGGCAGAAAAATTATAGGCCCAACCACTGCACCTCCGGCAGTATCTACAGGCATTGATGATAAAGTCGGGGCGCCTGTGGGAACAGCCCTTGTAATAAAAACTCTTAATTCCGGATTGTTTGGGTCATTAGTTTTAAGGGTTATAAAATTGTCTGTTCCTTTTGATAAACCGGTATTTGAAAAGGCAACATCAAGCCTTGCGGAATCAGTCGGTGTTAGAGTAGTCCTGTCAACGCTTGCAGTAATACATTTACATGAAGAGGTTACCCCTAATAGTTTTAATACTCCGCCGCCTCCGTTATAAATCATGTAACCGTGCTGAAAGGTAGTATTCTCAGGAACCTGGGAATAATCATAATTAATTTGCGGAATAGTTACTTTAGGGCCAATTGCCTGGGCAACAGCAAATACAGACAAGAAAATAAGTAGAAATAGTATCTTTTTAATCATTTTCCCGTTCCCTTACAATAAAGTTTTTAAGATAATTAGGTTCAAGATAATCATAATTAGTTGTTAATAATTCAGCGCCCGATATATTTGCCCATTTAGCTACAAAAACGGGTGACGGTGCAGCAAACCGGATTTTGCCGTGTCGTATATTTACACTTTTCCCGGCGGATTCCGAGTTTACATTCCCAAATGTAATACAATCTTTATTAAAATCCTGAAAATCAGATAAGTTTATTATCTTCAATTTCTCTACAAATATATAATTAATACCCCTGTCTTTCAAATCCGGAACAACTTGAAATTTAGCACAATATATTTCTTCCACATTGACTTTATTGGCAATAGCAAACATTGTTCCTCCGGGGAGTTGTGCTGAAAGCTGGAGAGCCAGCGCTTCAAAAGTGGGTACGGGTATAACCGGCAGCGATAAACTGAATGCAATCCCTTTCGCGGCGGACATACCAATCCTTAACCCCGTAAACGACCCGGGCCCTGCTGATACTGCAACGGCGCCTAAATCTTTGGCCTCAATGCCTGCATTTTTAATTACATAGTCAATGGTTTCAAACAGTTTTTCAGCATGAATATTTTTAAATTGAATGCAGGATTCAAAATATTTATCATCGTGAAAATACACACATGCACCGCATAAAATTTCCGATGTTTCTATGGATAAAACAGGTTTATCATTAATCATATTTTTCAAATACAAAATTTCTTGAAAAGTCACTTACAATTTGAATACTTATTTCCATCCTCTTATGGGGGAGGATTTCGGGAATTAAATTCCCCCATTCTATAAAAATAACCGATTCATCATCATTAAGGTAATCATTAAATCCTATATCAAAAAGCTCCGATGAATTATTTATCCTATAGAAATCGAAATGGTAAATTTTATATTTACCAACGTATTCATTAACTAATGTAAAAGTTGGGCTGCTTACACTGTCAATGCCGAGGTTCTTCAGAGCTTGCCGTATAAAAAATGTTTTCCCGGCGCCTAAATTTCCGTTAAGTATTACTACATCCCCGGGTTCCAAATCAGCAGAAAATCTTGAAGCAAGTTCAATAGTTTCATTTTCGGAATTAATTTTTTGTTCAGTTACAAAACTCACAGCTATTTTGGTTCCATCGTTATTATGGGTAAAATCATTTCTTCCATCGATATACCGCCGTGCTGAAATGTATCTTTATAATACGTTAAATACTTATGATAGTCGGTCGGGTATACAAAATAGTAATCTTCTTTGGCGACAATATAATTTATTGTTACACCGCGCTTAGGGAGTTTATACTCTTCCGGGTTTTTAATGTAGATCGCATGTTTATCATCAACCTTAAGGTTCCTGCCGAATTTAAATCTTAAATTTGAAGAAGCCTCACGGTCACCGAGAACTTTAGCGCCTCTCATAGACCTTATACTGCCATGGTCGGTGGTAATAATTATTTTGGCATTTTTAATACCTACTATTGCTTTGAAAGTAGCTAACAGAGATGAATGACTAAACCATGTATTTGTTAAAGACCGGTATGCAGGTTCATCGGGAGCGATTTCTTTCAGAAGATCGGAATCCGACCTGCCATGTGCAATCATATCTAAAAAGTTTACCACAACCGCCGTTAAATGCGTGTCCCTGTACGATAAAATATTTTGCTCAAAATTACGTCCTACTTCAGGATCGATTATTTTTATATATTTCAACTCATTTCTTAATTTTACTTTTTTCCTGTCTAAAAAGAACTGCAGCAGTTCTTTTTCATATTTATTCATGCTTTTTTCATCATCATCACCGGAACTCCAAAGCTGCGGATAATGTTTTTCGATTTCCGATGGAAACAAAGCGCCGAATAAAGAATTACGGGCATAAGGAGTTGCGGTAGGCAGTATTGCATAATAATAATCTTTTTCAATTTTAAAAAGATCTAATAAGTGTTTCTCCATTATCAGCCATTGGTCCAACCTCAAGCAGTCAATTACAAACAGAAACACCGGAGATTTTAAATCATTCACATGCTGCAAAACATATTTGGGGAGAATTTCAGTAGTGAGTACGGGAGTATCCGGTTCACCGACAGAGGTTAACCAGTTACGGTAATTCTTTTCAACAAATTTTGAAAACTCTTTATTGCCTTCTCTTTTTTGATCGTTAAGGGTCTGCCGTAAATCTATTTCGGGGTGAGAATCCAATTCAATGTCCCAATTCACAAGTTTGGTATATATCTCAATCCATTCGGCAAAATCCATTTCATTTAAAAATGCACGTGATATTTCATTAAAATCAAGCAGATAATCTTTGGCAGCGTACTGCCCTGAAATAATTTTACCTTCAAGTATCTTTTTACAAACCAATAATATCTGGCTGGGATTAACGGGCTTGGTTAAATAGTCGGTAATCTTTCCGCCGATAGCTTCATTCATCAGGCTTTCTTCTTCACTTTTAGTTACCATAACTACGGGCAGATTTGGTTTAATTTCTTTGATCTGAGCAAGAGTTTCAAGCCCGCCCATACCTGCCATCATCTCATCAAGGAAAAGCAAATCGTATTCATTCTCTTTAACGGAAGAAATAGCGTCTTCACCACTTGTTTCCGTATCAACTTCATAGCCCTTCTCAGACAAGAAAATTATATGTGAACGTAAAAGTTCTATTTCGTCGTCAACCCATAAAATTTTGTTTCTTTTCATAATTCTCTTTTATTTTAATTTAAAATCACCAGAAATATTGTCCTTATAATTTGGATATAAAAGCTTATCCACCAATAGCTAAATGTACGTCTAACCCGGCTGAGTTGGAAGTGGTGGGTATTACATTTGACTGGCCTTCGGGCTGGACAGTAGTTCTTGTATAAAAAATAGAGAGAGTAATTTTTGAACTTATCGTGTATTTCACTCTCGGCTCAATGGTAACCCTGGTCTGCCCGTCCTGCGGGGTGCCTGCATCCGAGAACGGATTCTGTGTAAAATCAAAAAGGACAGTTGAATTCAGGCTGTAAGTATAAGCGAATGTAAACTCAATATCGTTTTTTAGTAAAACTCCGAAAATCGGGAGTTCAAATCCCGATTTATGATAAGATGCAGATATTCCAATATCTTTTGTATCACTTTCCGAAACATTTAAAGTTGATAATCCTAAAGCAAATGTGGAACTAGTGGCATATTTTATTGTACCAGATAAATCCCCACCCCAAAGTTTTCCGAATGTCATATTAAGCCCGATAAGTGGGGCAAAAGCATAATTTATCTGCTGGGACTGTGATACCCTATTTCCATTAGGATCAATGTACCAGCCATCGGTATAGCTAGAAGAGTATGAATGATCCAATGAAACTTTATCGGCTACATATTTAAACGGCCAGAGTTTTTCAAGTCCGTCCCAAGTAATTGTCCAGTTAGGCCTTGGAATATAATCAGCATAGTTCTCCAAAACGCTGGTTTGCGAGAGCCAGGGCAGCGATTCAAATCCCTGTACAAAAGCCTGTGAAAGCGCAAGAGGAGGATTACTTGGATTATTAGGGTTATGCGTATAAAGTGTATTTACCTGACCAATACTGCTTTTAAATACACTTAAAAGGGAAACAGGCGGTAAAGAGAGGAATGACCTGCTTAATGTTCCGGTTGAACTTATTGGCCCTGCACTTGTAAGAGTACCATATTGAGTACTCAGAGGTGTGCTTGTATTTGACGACCAGCTTAATTTCCAGGACAAATCAATTTTCGCACCTTCCCATAGAGGGCGTGAAGTTGAAAGGTCAAGATTATTACTTTGCGAATACACATCAGTTATGGTGCCTAACCCCGCCACCCTTTCCCCAGGATCTGCATCCAACCCTAACATGAATAATCTTGAAGGCCCGGCGCTCTCATTTAAACTAAACCCCCAGAAATTGGTAAAACCAGTGCCATTGGCAGCTAATGCAGATTTTGAAACCGTATTGCTGTTACTGAAGTTAATAGTTATAGATTCATAATCAAAAAATAGAGTCCTGGCAATAGTGCTCAATACCAGTTCTGCATTTTTAAGAGTAACATAATATTTTAGACCTTTTTTAACTACAGTAGTTGAATCCGATCTTTTTGTTGTATCTGAAGGTGAATTTTTACCGCCGGCTGCAGCCTTTTGACTATTTTGCCCGGTTTGTAAATTAGGATTATTAGTACCTTCGTCATGGTCGAAATTACGTGTACGCCCTTCCGGATTATTCCCGCGTACATTGGTTCCGTTAGGCCCTTTCGGCTGCAATGAATTTTCATCTCCGCCGCTAAATAATGGATCCATCAGCGCTTTAAGTGATATCCTTAATCCAATCTGCGACCTGTTTGAGTAGCCCGCACTTTTCCCAGCATCTACATACTGATTGGTAGCAGAATCTAAGGTTGTAGCGCTAAAATTGTGTGCCCACTGGTAACTTGTAGAATAACTGGCTGTTAAACTAAAATTCTTGTCAATATCCCAGATTGAAGGAAGTTTTGGCGAAGCTCTGAAATTTAAATTCTGTTGAAATGAAGAAACCTTTCCAAAGTATCCGCCTGAAAAAATACTCCGCCAGATTTCCCTTTCCGGAAGCAAAGTATTAACACCATTGATTGTATCGGATTCCAAATAAGCCAATGTACCATTAATAGTTGCACTGTAATCGGTTGATAAATTTATGAATCCTCCGTCTGTGATTTTCCAAGAGAAATTAAACCCCCTGGAAGTAGTAAAATCGTGCGAGAAAATAGTTGTTGCTTCGGTAGAAGTGCTATCACTCGAACCGATAGTTGGCCTACTTGTGGTGAAGGAACGGTTCCTGTTGGCTGAAAGGTTAAATGCAAAAGTTTGAGGAGCATAATAAATCTTTATGTCCTTGTAGTCGCTTAAAAATCCAAATACAGAACCAATCAGAGGAATTTTTACCGGCTTAAAGTAATTATCGGGACTTGAACTTACTGCATAACTAACACCGGCATTCCATACCCATGATGACATATCCAGGTCCGTAGGATTTCTCCCGAACGTTTTATTATAATTGAAATTAAAAGATAATGAATTAAACGTATCTCTTATATACCATAAAGACGTGGGAATTTTTAGCGCAATTGTGCCAAGAGACCAAGTGTCCGAAGTACTAATCGTCTGTGCGGCCGAGGTAATCTGTGCCCCGGTTAAATGTGCAGTAGAAGAAGTATCCGAATTTGCGTTAGCAGCAAATGAGGCAACAGCTACATCGGTACCGGGCAAATACAAGGGCTTCTGAATACTTTCAGAATGATTATAACTTAAACTCAGTGAACTGCCCGTCCCCAGATTGAAAGGCAGTAATTTTAACATATTAAGAGTGCCTGCCATGCTCCATGTTCTTGTATCGTTCCTGGTACCAAACTGGGTTCCCAGGCTGTGAAAATAAGGATCTGTGTAGCTCATATTATAACTTAGGTTTAGTAAATCGGCAAATTTTATTGAAGCCGCTACAGTGTAGGCATTACCTGCATGGCTGTCCGCACCTACAACCCTAAATTCGTCTACCCAAACCTCCCCGTTTAAAGTAGTAACACTCGTATTGTTCATAATTTCTATATTAAAAAAGCTGAGAGAAGTTAATGAAGGATTCCCTTTTATTCCATAATAACGGTCACTGAAGCCGCTGATTAAAAGCAAGTGAAGAGTTGTATCGTTTGTTGATGACTGTTGTTCTTTTATTGCAGTAAGATCTTTAAAAATAATATCGGCATCATTCCAGCCTTTAGTGATCGGCTGACGGTATTCATAATAATTATTTGTATCGGTTCCAAACCTTAGATATACATAAGCATTGCTTTTTCCGTTCGTAGTGCCTGAAATATTTACACCCGGTGTTGTAGTTGTGTCGCCATGAAAAAATACTTTCATCTCGGTATAGTTAAATACATCAAGCGGCTGCGGAAGATAATCAACTACCTGGCGATTATCATGGGGCCTAAGCTCATTAATGATCAGGTCCTGCGACTGTTCATTCAGATATACAGTTGCCGTAGTTACAGTCCGGTCTAATTCTCTTTGAAGGCCCGGAGGGCTGTAATAATCAGGGTTATCTTCCAGGTTTTTTACCGATAATACCATTACCGTATCATAAGGTATTACCTGCTGCCATGTGTTACCGACAAGATTAAACTCTGCAAACCTAAGATGCACTAATGTATCCACGCCAGTGGAAAAAATACGTATAGTTTCAACATTTGATAAAGACGGGGCTCCTATTGAATCTGAATAATTTTGTAATGGTATCTTATATAAATGCCAGCCTTCACTTGTATTAGGAGTGCTGATTAAATTTAATTTATATGCAGCATTTGTATCTAAAGGAACTTCGTAACGGAAAAAACTGTTAACAATATCCAGGTTTCCGTTATTGTCCAGATCCTCAGTGTCGGGAACTCTGCCTATATCAGTATTTGCTCCATTGCCTTCGGTACCGTTTACATAAAAGTAACTATAAATGTTATTGGGATTAGGGCTGTTAAGACTGAAATCGTCATTATCAGGGTCAGGTTTACTCTTCGTATAATATCCGTTAGCGGCTGCTGTAGCTTGTTCCGTGGCATCATTCATTCCATCTAAGCCGAGATCCGCCGACTGGTCCAGTATACCGTTATGGTTTACATCTTCAGAGTGAAGAGTTCTATCCCCGAATGTATCTTCGCTTATTCTGCCCAAATCAATATAGAGCTTTGTACCCTTGGGAGTAGTTGGATCCACCCACAGCCAGAATTGAATATACTGCATATTCTGAGCCTGAAGGTCATTTGCAGTACTTGAAAGAACCTTCATCATCCCTCCCCAATTTTTTGCAACATTCACGCCCGCTTGAAACCGGTTCATGTTTTTAGGATTCATGTTATCAATTCCGGGAGTATCAGGCAAAAAACAATAATCCATAACCGATTCCTGTTCGTCCGTTTGGGCAACCTGCTTTTTACTGCCATAAATATCGCTTACCTTTACATTCGAAGGTGCAACCGAAAACCACCAGCTTTTTCCCTTATAAGGCAGCAGGTTTTGATAATAATTTCCCAATGAATCACCCGTGTATTGAGAGGGATTGAACCCGTTTAATTTATATAGCGAATCAGGTGCGCTTAAATCATGCCAACTTGAATAAGCAACTCCAATAGGGATTAATTTTTGAGAACCCTCAAAGTCGTCGATGTAAGCTACGCTTTGCCCGTTGTCATCGGTTATGGTACTCTTTATCGTATTTGGATCCGGCGCCATGTGGGCTAATTCACCGGATAATGTAAAAGATGATTTTTCCTTAGTTGAAATTACATTATCAAGAGCATCTGTAATAAAGGGAAGATCGCCGCCAGTAGTAAGATCGATGCCCATCATTGTATTGCTGAAAGGTTCCTCGCCTATTCTTACTTTATTGTTTAATGATTGTTCATTAAGATTCAGAATTGAAAAACCAAGTTTGGTTTTATCTGAAAAGTCAATAACCGCCCTAGCCCCGAGCATCGTTTTGGAGGCAAGAGTAAACAGGTCATTCTGTTCAAATGTAATGCTTAAACCTGCACCCGGGATTAAAGCATTACTGTTGAGTATTGTCAACTGGCCTGTGTTATAATCCATAGTATAATCTATGCCTGCAACTAACGTTTTTCCATTAAGAATAAGCTTAACAGAATTTTCCACCACATTAAACCCGAGCTGATAAACAGAAGTTGCATTGCCTGTGTATGTTCCGTCAATCTCCCATTTATCGTGCACCTGGTCCTGCGCTGCATAGGTAGCCGACGTGTCATAAACCGCCTGGAAAGCCAGGCTTGTATCTAATTTAGCATTAACAAGATTTGTAGAATTGAATGGTTCCAGGGTTGGAAATATAATTTCCCCGGCCGCAGGGACAATAGTTATACCCGGGCGCCAGTCGAATAAGCCATCCGGGTTGGGATTTCCGGATGCATCAAAATAATCCCATCCCAAAGCTTTTAGTAATTGGATCTGCGCACCATTTTCAGGGTAAGTAGTAACAGGGGTTTGACCGGGAATTTCATATTTTATCTGTACAGTAAAGCCGGATTGCTGAATATTTGTAGCATTTACTGAATAAATATTCTTAAGCATGTAAGACCACGCTTGCGTAAACTGAGGCTTAAGATAAGGCGGTTTTACTAATTTTAACACAATCCTGTCCGCGGTATTCGTATCTATAGCGGGAGAGTTTACAAACTCACCATATTGGTGTGTATTAGTAGTACCGTACTGATATGCAACTGCAATGCCGTCGGCATCATTTACTGTGGTAAGAAATGTAATATACCCGGTTTCATAATTCATTATATAATCAGTACCTTCAGTAAGTCGAACAAACCTGCCGGTAAGACTGGTTCCGGGAACCGGGTTAATATTAATTGATCTTAAAGAAGTATCCGGATATGTTCCGTTTAAAGGACAATTAGTCAGATTTATATATGCATTCGCATTTCTCTCTTTTGATAAATCAACAACTATTGTACTAAGAGTTTTCCATACCTGTATTTGAATAACTTTGTAAGTTGGATTCACCTGGGGGACTGATAGGCCGTAAAAGTTATAAAAAAGATTAATAGTAGGGCTTGCATAAACCGTATCGATAAAAAAATTATTTGTAGCGTAATTATAGGCGCGAAGTGCAAATGTTGACGACTGCGTACCGCCGTTTACCGAAACCGTCTTCATCTGGCCCTTCTGCTTGCTGGCAAGAGTTGTTAGTTCTACAGGCCCAAGCTTAAGCTGCGCTTTAATACCGAACAAAGCGTCGCTTCCCCCAACTAACGGAGATGCCTGCATGGAAACGTTTCCCGCTTCAATGCTTTGAATAATTTCATCCTCATAGCCCGTATATTTAATCTTCAACTGATTTTGATAGTCAAAAGTACGCTGAGTATTCCAATCGGCGTTTATACTTAATTTATCACCAATCATACCGTTTACGTTTATCTGTACCTGCTGTTGGAAGTTGGGTGTATTTTGGGTATTACCAAGTGCTGAAGTTGTAACGCCCTGGGTTGATGTATTGTCCCAAGCGGCATGAATATCAACGGCGCCGCCTATCTGAAGTTTGATAACAGGTTTCCCGAATATGCTGAGTACACCTACCCTAGGAAGCGGGATTTCAAAACTTGTAATATCTTTAATCAATTCGCCAAGTTCTTTTTTGGAGCTTTTATATTCATAAAGTCCGTTAAAGGTTTTATCCCAAATGCTGTTCTCATTTAAAGCAACCTGAAGATTTATGTAGTCGTCAAGGGGCATTCGCAGTAAGATTCTCCTGTCATCAGTGCCGACAACGTCTTTAATTTCTACATACTGGCCGGTCGAATCAATTGCAATAATTCTTTTTGCAACTTCATCCGAGGGCTTGGCTAATAAGTCCGGTTGATCCGGCTGATCAAGTTGTACGTTGGGAACATCCTGGGCGCTGTATTTAAAATATTTAAGTCTTGCCGTAGAATCGATTGCCATGGAATCTATCTTAATTGTATCTTTTTTGGCGGCTAACGAATCTTTAAACAGGGACGTATCCTTTGCCAGCGCCGGTTTAACACGGGCTAAATTCCTTTTGTTTTTTGAAGTATCGGAAGCAGTTTTCAAAAGAGGGCCCGGTTGTGTACCCTGCAGACTCATAACTTTTTTCACCATTAACGAATCGTAAATTCCGCTGGTGTCCGACACCGGGTTTGCATTTATCTGGTAAATATTTCCTTTACTTATTGAATCCTGAGGGATGTCAAGAGGAATTGTTAAATGATTAATACCCTGATCTGAAGTTTGAAGAGAAGCTTCTTCGTTATCACCCTGTTTTTTTTGATCAGGAAGCTTTTGTTGTTCTAATAAGTTTTGCTGCTCAGACATCTTGTAGAAGATGTTTTCCCAAATCCTTTGATTAACCTGAGACTGGTAAGAAGAAAGGAAGCCTAAATTCTTTGCCGCATAAAATAAGATTATCCCGCTTAGAAAAATGCGTGCAGCTTCAGAAAGCATTTTTATTATTTTCTTATTAATAAGGATCCCTTATCACGAATTTTATAAATATAAACTACGGTAAATAATTATCTATACTCTTACTCCTTCATTTTTATTTCAAAAAATATATAAAATTATCATTTATATCAATAATTATAATAAGTTAAACTTGCAGCCAAATGTATAACTAAAGATTAACTTAAAGAAGGTAAATTTTTAATCACCCCCAAAAAACAGCGTTAAAGCATAGTTTTCAATAGTTAGTATAAATTATTATACTAAATTTACTTAAATTTTATTAATTTCTTTCAAATGTCAGAAATATTTTTAAGTAACCGATTTGGCTTAAAATATGTGAGCCTCACCTGAAAGGTGAGGCTCACATTCTCCGAATATCTATTCAAAACAGTTCTTCAATTTATCTTTTATTTATAGGTATGTATGGCCGTTTTGTTTCGCCGGTGTATATTTGTCGGGGACGGTTAATTTTAGCTCCTAAAGTTTCTCTCATTTCTTTCCAATGCGCGATCCACCCGGGGAGGCGCCCAAGGGCAAACATTACGGTAAACATATTGGTAGGTATTCCCATAGCCCTGTAAATTATACCGCTGTAAAAATCAACATTGGGATATAATTTACGTTCAATAAAGAAAGGGTCTTTAAGAGCAATCTCTTCAAGGTTCTTAGCAATATCAAGCAAGGGATCCCTTATTCCTAACTGGTTAAGAACCCTTTCGGCGGAAACTTCAAGAATTTTAGCCCGAGGGTCAAAGTTTTTATAAACCCTGTGGCCGAACCCCATAAGCTTAAATTTTGAGTCTTTATTTTTTGCCATTTCAATATACTTTTTATAATTGCCGCCATCGGTTTTGATCTTTTCAAGCATCTGGATCACTTCCTGGTTAGCTCCCCCGTGCAGCGGCCCCCATAGTGCATTTATCCCGGCGGAAATTGAGGCAAAAAGATTTGCCTCACTGCTTCCAACCATCCTTACGGTTGAAGTGCTGCAATTTTGTTCATGATCGGCATGAAGGATTAATAATTTATCAAGTGCATCTTCAAATACTTTAGGAATTTCCAATCTCTCTGAAGGTACTGCAAACATCATATGGAGAATATCCGCACTGTAACTTAAATTATTCTTCGGGTACACATACGGCTGGCCGATAGATTTTTTAAATGCAAACGCCGCAATTGTTTTCAGTTTTGCAAGCAGCCTCACAATGTTTAGTTCAATATCCGCATTGTAATCCGCCTCCGGGTAGAATGCAGATAATGAACTAACCATTGAAGATAAAATTCCCATCGGGTGGGCTGCCGGAGGAAATCCGTCATAAAATTTTTTCATGCCTTCATGGATCAGGCTGTGATGGGTTAAATCGAATTGGAATTTTTCAAGTTCGGCGGAATCAGGCAGGTGTCCGAAAATTAACAAATAACATACTTCTATGAAATTGGATTTCTCCGCCAGTTCTTCAATCGGGTAGCCCCTATATTGAAGGATGCCTTTTTCACCGTCAATAAATGTTACCGCGCTTTGACACGCCCCTGTATTGCCATAACCGTTATCTAAAGTTATTGCACCTGTTTTGTTCCTTAACTGTGTAATATCAATTCCAAGCTCTCCTTCAGCGCCGGTTACTATAGGGAAGTCATATTCCTTATCATGGAGAAGAAGTTTAGCGGTTTCTACGAGTGTTAAATTATCATTCATTTTGATCCCCACTCTATAACTTTAATTATTGATTTTTTATTTAAACTCATTATTTTAATTATTAAAAGGATTCATGTAATTTTTTATTCACAAAAAGGAGCCAGAATAAGAGCTGGATTTATTTTACCTTTGTCCTCCTTTTAATAAAAATATGTTTATTACCAATAATTTAATATTCTTTGTAGAAATTAACCACATATTATATCACTGTCAATGGAATAGTTGATTTAGATTACAGCATTTAGAAAGAATATGCCTGAATATGATTAAATTTGTAATATTTTAAGCATTA
>Ga0181520_10010342_pt1 | contig 12550 bp, 7 predicted proteins | sample PEATcosm2014_Bin_29_FD_132451 | JGI IMG/M metagenome (GOLD analysis project Ga0181520, IMG submission 132451) | Peatland microbial communities from MTU Mesocosm Facility, Houghton, MI, USA - PEATcosm2014_Bin02_30_metaG | ecosystem: Environmental > Terrestrial > Soil > Wetlands > Peat | place...
CGCAGGACGCCCGGCGCGAAGCGCCCCTCAGCCGGATGCTTTAGCGTCCGGTTCAGGGCCGAAGTAGAATCGTCCCCGTCCGCAGGACGGGTGGCGGCGCAGCCGCCCAAATCGTCGGGGACGCAGGCAGGCTGGGCCTTTCTGTCGGGCGCTTCGCGCCGCCCGTCCTGCGGACGGGGAGGTCTTTGTGCGGCGGGAATCCCGGACGCTGAAGCGTCCGGCTAAGGGTCCCCGCCTGCGGCGGGGCCGGGCGTCCTGCGGACGCGACGGCACGGATAACGACCATGTGTCTGAGATGGTCTGTTCAGCCACTGTCAAGCACCACACACATTGAGGAAGAGCCCCCCGCGAAAAAAGGTGTGTGACGCGGCCCGGCGAATAGGCTGTCCACAGGGGCTGACCGCCGATCGCGGCGGAGGCCCCTTATCGCTTTCCGAGGAGGACGGTACATGCGCAGACGCGGTTTTACATTGATTGAATTGTTGGTCGTCATCGCGATCATCGCTATTCTGGCGGCGATCCTATTTCCGGTTTTCGCCCGAGCGCGCGAGAAGGCTCGACAGGCGAGTTGCGAAAGCAATCTCAAGCAGATCAGCCTTGGCGTGCTGATGTATGTCCAGGATTACGACGAGAGGATGCCGCGGTATTGCTGGTGGCTCAACGCCGCCTCGGTCAATACCCCGAACGACAAGGTGAACATGTACTGCATGATCGCCCCCTATCTCAAGAACACGCAGGTCTACACCTGCCCCAGTTCGGATAACCCGCTCCATTACGGGCCGAACGGCACCTGGACCCCTTGCGGCAGCTACGGCTGGTCCATCAACGCAACCCAGGAGTTCCCCACCCTGGCCGCCTTCACCCAGGTGGCGAGCACCATCCTCGTAGGAGATAGCAACGGCACCGTATGGATGGGCTACTACACGCCGGATAACGCCGTGGACAATGCCGCGCCGACGATCCACAATGACGGCGCGAATTTCGCCTACCTGGACGGTCACGTCAAGTGGCTGAAAGGGGATCAGGTCACCGACCAGAACGCGATCGACAATCTCTGGCGCGGCTCGATGTGCCCAAACGGGTACTAGCGCTTGGCTGATCGATAGGGGCTTGGGAGGCCAGCACAGCAGCGGCCTCTACGTCCTGGGGGATTGCAGGAAGATCGCTATGCGATCTTAGCCCCAGACCCCCGCGATTCTAGAGACTTCTGAAGTTGAAGACCACGAGGGGCGTGGGGCCAACGGCCTCGCGCCCCTTTTGGTCTCTGCAGCCCGCCATGCGCCGCCGGCGGGTGGCCTCACTCCGCCCGCACTCGCATCCCCACGCCCTGCGGCAGCAGGTCGAATCGCAGCAGCGCCGTCTCGCCCTGCGCCTCGACTGTGACGTTCTGCTTCTGCCCGAACCCGTCTTGCGCCTCAACTGTCAGCCGCTTCCCCCCGGTCACGAGCCGCATCACCCCGGGCGTGCCTTTCGGCCCGGAGACGATCACCCGCAACTCCTTCCCTGCCGTCGCCGACCACTCCACACACCCGGATGTGGCGGCGATCAGCGGGGCCTCGCCTTTCATCTGCGGCAGCTTCTTGAGCACCACGAGTTCATCCGGTTTCAGCGCTCCCGCCGGCCGGATCGCGAGGTCTGCGCTCATCAGGTCGATCGTCGGCTCGCGGATCGGCGCTGGCTCGTCGAAGGCCTTCACCACGACGTATGGCCCGCGCTCGATCCCGATGTGCCCCTGCTCACGGTAGGGCATGTCTCCGCGCGTCCCGCACGCATACCGCACCAAGGCCCGGATCATTCGGTCTCCCGCTTCCGACCGCGTGAACGTCGCCGGCGGCACGCCGCAGACGATCACCCTCCCCTTGCCGACTGTCGCCTCCGCAACCGTCGCGCCGTCGTCGGTGGTGAGCGCTGGCGATCCGCCGAGCTTCGGGTACGCCAGCCACCCCTGCGCCTGCGGAAGCCCTGCCGCCACGAGCGCTTTCCCCAGCGCCGACCCGGCGACCGCCCGGACGCTTTGCTTGCGCTGCGCCGGGGCCGGGGCCGCGCTCACCCGGTACTGGTTGCCCAGGTCCAACTCGACCTCCGCTTTCGTGCCGGGGTCGAACGCAAGTTGATAGACGAGTTCCTTCGTGCCGTCGACGAACCGCGCCTCGCCGTTGAAGCCGCTGCCGGTATCGCTGGCGATCAACGCCGTCTCATCGGGCGTGCCGGGCTTGATCGTCGCGTCGAGCGGCTTGCCGTCGCGCGTGCCGATCAGCCGCACGCTGCCGATCCACGGCCCCCAGCCCTCGGTTTTGATCCTGTCCTCGAACTTGAGATACACCGACCCCGTCTCCCGCGCGAACGGCGTCAGGTCGATCCGCACCTTCGCCCGATTCTCGAGGTTGTGCCCCGTGTAGTCGGTCTCGGCGACGACCTTGTATTCCGCCGCGGCCCCCGCGGGCGCTACCCCGCGCATTCCCGCCGGGTTGAGGCCCAGCGCCTTCAGCAGATACTCGTGCGGCGAGGCGCAGCCCTCCTGCTTCCACCACAGATCGACGTCGTTGTAGGCGTCCGCATCGCCGAAGACGATCAGCCGCCCGCCGCCTTTCACCCAATCTACCAGCCCGTCGACATTGGCCTTGCTCTGCGGCTTCATCGCCTCGAACGAGACGAGCAGCACCTTGTACGGGTCGAGATACCCCGGGTCGCCGACGCGGTCGAGTTGCGCGATCTGCGCCGGAATCCCGCGCATGAACAGCGGCAGGCAAAGTCCGTACACCGCGTTGAAGTCCGACTGCGACGGCTCCTGCCGCTGCCACATGGCGCTGTCGGCGAGGAACGTCGCGATGCCCTCGGTGCCGCAGTCGCGTTTGGCCTGCGGGTAGCTTTGAATGTCCGCCAGCGCCGAGACGATGGTGCACACGGTCGTCGCGAACGGCGGCGGGACGCGGCCGAAGATGCGCGTCGGCCACGGCATCACCTCGAACCGGTCGCTCTCGGGGAACATCAGCGAGGCCGCCAGCGTGCGCTTGTAGTTGACGAAGTAGTCCTCCATCGGCAGGTTCGGGTTGTCCTCGACCGGGTCCATGAGCAGCCACACGGGGATGTTCAGCCCGCGAACGAGGTTGAGACTGGAGCTATACTCCAGCCACCCGTTCTCGAAGGTCCGCTCCCGGGCAATGCCCTTATATGTGACCGCCGAGCGCGCCGTGCCGGTCCACACCTGCGCGATCATATTGTCGGGCTTCAGCGCGCGGATGGTCTCGCAGTGGGGGAACATGATGTTCCAGGCGGAGTAGTTCAGCGGGCTGTGGCACAAGAGAAATGTCTGGGCCTGCGGGTTGCCGGCGTGCGCCCCGTCATAGCAGGCGCGCAGGAGTTCGACCTCGAGATGCCCCATCAGCCGCTGGCAATCGACCCGCGCCTGGGGCGAGCTGTCCGGCGCGACCCAGGGCCGCCCGTAGAAGGCTTGGAACTCCGCTTTGAACGCTGGGCTGTACCCGCCCCTGCCAATGAACTCCGGCTCCTCGGGGGCGACGGCCTCTGCGCCGTTGGCGCAGGCCGTCCGGCACTGCTCGCGCAGGACTGCCCGCCGGTCGGCGGTCGGGACCATGTAGTAGCTGCCCGGCCCGCAGTCCAGCAGGTGGCCCGCCTTGTTCTCCTGTGCGGAGCCCGGATGCGCCTGCACATACTCCGGCCCGGCGCGGAAACCGGTCATGTACCAGGAGTGATAGCCCATTTGCTGCCAGCTTCCGATAGCCGAGCGCGACGGGTTGACGACCAGGATAGAATCGACCTTCAGGTCGTTGTCCTCGCGATAGCCCGTGGGCGTCTGGAAGCAGGTCGTATTGCGCCGGGTCTGGCGGATGGACCTGGCCCCCGGCGGCACGTTGAGGAACGTCTCCAGAGCATCGGGGATTCCGTTGTGGTTGGTATCGACGGCGACATTGCGCGGCACTTTCATCTCGACCGGGTCCATCGGCCCCGGCGCGGGGAACCCCTGCGCGAGGTCCGCCGTCATGTCACCTCGGAACAGGCCCACCTTGCCGAGGAGCACCTCGCCGGTGGACCAAAGCTGCAACGAGAAATCCACCTGCTCGGCGCCCTCTCTGGCCGTCACGGTGCCGGAGACGAGGGTCCAGTCACCCGCATTCTCAGGCACCAGCGGCCCGTCCTGGCCCTTGAAGCCCGTGGGCCCGAACTGCCGCACATACAGGTGCCCCTGCCCGGCAACGACGCCTTTCGCCTTCAGCCACGCGGCCACTGTGAGGACCTCGCCCGGCTTCGCGGCCAGGCTGGTCCCCGGTATGCCGGCCCCCGAGACCCCGGCCCAGTCGTGCCCGGACCCGATCACCCGCAAAGCGCAGCGCGTGGGGTCGGCCTTGTCGCAGACCCAGATAACCTGGTTGCCCTGCGAATTGTTCAGCGCCCAGCCCTCCGGCTCGAACATCCCGCGAGCGAAGTCGTAATTGCCCACGAGGTTCACGGGAGCCGCCCCCGCCGCGTCCAGTACCCCCTGCACGTTCAACGCAATCGCCTCGACCAGCACAAGAACCAAGATGCCCTTCATGACGTCCCTCCCATTGCCAACGGAAGTAATCCATGATGACAGTCGCCTGCCGCGCTACACAAGGACTCTCTTTGGGGCCACACGGCGTGAACTCTGATCGTCGACGGCCATGTTGCCAACCTGGGTGCGGGCTGCTACAATCGTTCTCATCCCCAGACCCGAAAAGGGATCGGCCATACTTTGGACGAGCGGCCGCACAGGTCGGACGAATCCCACCTCACGGACGTGGAGACACCACATGGACACGGATCGCGTCGGCCCGACAGACGGCCCTGCATCCGCAGCACACGCGAGCGCCACGTCAGCCTGCCGCAAGGTGCGCCACGACGTGCTCATTCTCCTTGTCGTCGCGCTGATGGCTGGCTTGCCCACGATCTTTGTCCCCTTTGCCGCCGATCAAGGGTTTTACGCCTGTATTGGCGATACCATCCTGCATGGGGGGATGCCGTACCGCGATGCCTGGGACATCAAGAGCCCCGGACTTTACTATATTTACGCTCTCGCGATTGCGGCATTTGGCCATTCGGAGGTCGCTCCTCGCCTCCTTGATCTCATCGCTGGAGCGCTTTCTGCCGTCATCCTCTATGCCATTGGCCGACGGCTGGCCGGCCGTATCGCCGGCTTGAGCGCCGGGGCAACGTATCTGGCCTGTTACTTCGGTGGCAATGCACTGCAACTGGGCGAGGACTCGGGGTTTCTGACCTTGCCCATCGCCTGCGCATTGTGGCTCGTTGTGCGCAGCAACTCAACCACCCGTGCGGCGCTTGGCCAAACGTTTGTGGCAGGTATTCTTGCCGGATCAGTGTTGGTCCTCAAGATACCGTACATACTGATCGCTCTCGCGATCGCGCCCTTCGTCGCACCGGGAGCGCTCGGCCGACGCTTTGCCGGAATGCTGCTTTGGTGCGCGGGGTTAGCCGTCATCCCTGCCCTCACTTGGTGGTATCTCTGCTCCCAGGGCATTCAACATGATCTCGTTGAGATGCTGCGGTATGTTGCCGCATACGCACATGACGGAAGTCGAACTGAGTCTCCTCTATGGCAGGCCGTGCGTACATTCATCGAGTTCTGGGGTTCGATCCCGCTGATCGCATACGGGAGTCTGGGGGCTGTGCTGCTGGCGGTATCGGCCCGCGATCGACGGCGGCTCGCCTGTGCAGGCTGGCTCGTTGGTGCGGCGCTCGCCGTCGTGGCACAAAACAAGTATTTCCACTACCATTTCACGATCCTGCTGGCCCCGACTGCCCTTGCCTTCGGCCTGTGGCTGAAGCCGACGATTGACGAGCTGCGGCTCCCCAAGAGTGGCAGTCATGGCGCGATTGCGGTCGGCATCGCTTTGTTGTTGTCCACGTTAGCCACCCTGGCCATGGGGCACAAAGACCACTTCCGGCTTTGCATCCAGGGCCTCCGCGGCGGCCCCGCAGTCATGCTTGCGGCGGCCGACTCCAACGGCGTTGCTGCCGCCGACATCGGCAAAGCTGCAGGCTACATCGCCGACCACACCAATGCCGATGACACCGTGTTCATCTTCGGGGCCCAGCCCACGATTTACTTTCTCGCCAGAAGGAAGTGTCCGTCGCGATTCATCGGCATCGAGCCACTCCTGCACGAGTGGTCCCTTCCCGCGTGGCGGGAGGAACTGGTCCGCGACTTGCGACGGCGACCACCCGTCTACTTCGTGCTGACCCACGGCGACGGCCACCCCGGCATGCCGCCCTGGGAGGCCTACCTCCCCCAGTGGCCCGCGCTGTATGGGTGGTTCCAGCAGGCCTATGCCCTGGAGACCTCGATCGGCCCCATCGATCTCTACCGGCTGAAGCCCACGGGAGGGGCGGACGCGAGACCGGGCGGACTCGCGAAGCCGCCAGCATTGCCGCCTGTACAGCCCTCGCCCTCGCCGTCCTGACCCTGCGCCCGGCTGGTCAGTTACGGATGAGCGGCAGGGCCCGTTCTTAAGACTCCGGCGCCCTCAGAGCCTGTCAGGTTTGAACATCCCCAGGAGCACCCAACCATGCCCAACTCCCAGGTCGCAATCATCACCGGAGCGGCATCCGGCATCGGCAAGGCCACGGCCCTCCGGTTCGCAAGCGCCGGCTACAGCGTGTTCGCCATCGACCGCAACGCTGAGGGCCTCACCCGGCTGCTGACGGACACTCTGGCCGACTTCACAACGGCCGGTCACTGCGGTGACGTCGGCAACCCGGCCGATGTCGAGGCGGGCCTTGAATCCTGCCTCGCGAGCTTCGGCCGCGTCGATGTGCTGGTGGCGAATGCCGGCGTCATCACCAAAGCGGCGTTCCTCGACATGACCGAGGCGCAGTGGGATGCCGTCATCGACACGAACCTGAAAGGCGTCTTCCTGTGGGGACAGGCCGCTGCGCGATGGATGGCGCAGCATGAGGTAGCGGGGCGCATCGTCAACGTGGCCTGTATGCGATCCGAGGCGGTGACGCCGGGACTTGCCTGCTATGCGGCGTCGAAGGGCGGCGTGGCAACATTGACGAAGGCGATGGCCGTCGAGTTGGCCCCCCACGGCATCCGCGTGAACGCCGTCCAGCCAGGCCGCACCCACACGGCAGTCACCGCTCCTCTATACGCCGATCCCCAGGCCCGCGCCGCGGTGGAAAGCCTCATCCCGCTGGGCCGCATGGCCCAGCCGGAGGAGATCGCCGAGGTGATCTTCTTCCTCGCGTCAGATCGGGCGCGTTACATGACGGGGGCAATCGTGCCCGTCGACGGCGGGTATCTGGTCAGCAAGCGCTGAACTCCCCGGCCCGAACTAGTTCACGGGCGCTCTACCCTGCCCCCAGCTTCCGCAGCTCGTTGCGAGCGTCGTCGGCTGTGATGTCGAGGTGCTGTGTGATGGCGAGATAGAGGGCCTCCCTGAAAGCCATGATGGCTTCCCGCCTGCGCCCGGTCTGTCTGAGAGCGGCCCCGCGCTCATAGTGAGCCTCAGTGTTCCTGGGGTCGAGAGCGATCGCCCTGTCGGCGTCGGTAAGGGCTCGCTCGAACATGTGAACGTTACAGTGAGCCCAAGCTCGGGACGCATAGGCATCAGCATTGTTCGGGTCAAGTTCGATCGCCTTGGTGAAGTCCGATACGGCTGCCCCGTGGCTGTGGTTCCGCCCATGGGCGATTCCGAGCCGGTACCAAATGTCCGCATCCCAGGGGTCAAGCCGGGTGGCGCGGTCATAGTCCTCGACTGATCGCTCGTAATAGTAAAGCTTACCGTAAGCGTACCCGCGCCCGGCGTAAGCGGCTGCGCTCCATTGGTCCAGTTCAATCGCCTTCGTGAAGTCGCGGATGGCTTCCGCGTACCACCCTCTCTTGAGATCGATTAGATAGCCGCGTTCGCGATACGCGGTCCAATCCGTCGGGTCAAGTTCGATGGCGGCGTCCCATTCGGCCCTCGCCTTCGTAAACTCGCCCTTGCGCGCATAATCGGATGCGCGGAGCGAACGCGCCCGCGCGGATTGGGGGTCGAGTTCGATGGCCCGGGTGAAATCTGCAATCGCCTGGTCGAACTCCTTGTTGGCGTCGTAGGCGATGCCGCGGTCGGCGTATGCCTCGGCATCCCGAGGGTTTAGCCCGATCTCCGTGGTGTAGTCGGCGATGGCCCGGTCATACTCCTGCCTGTCGTAGAAAACGTAGGCGCGCGTAGCGTATGCCAGGGCGTCGCGAGGGGCCAGTTCCACCGCTTTGGCCGCGTCGGCAAGTGCTTCGTCGTACTCGTGCCTGAAGGTGTGTGCCGCCGCGCGCAGCTCATACGGGCGAGCGTCGACCGGCACCAGACGGATCGCCTCATCGGCGGCCTTGAGGGCCGCGCTATACTCCCCCACCCATATCAGGGCGCTCGCAGCAAGACAGTGGGCCGCAGAACAGCCTGGCTGATGCCTGACAAGCGTCCGTGCCCAGCGTACGCAGGACCAGAGTTCCGGTCTGTCGCGCGCTTCAGCATGGGTGAGGTACCGTTTCGCCACGTGCCTCAGCCCGGGCTCCCCCAGTCGTGTGCACGCCTCGTCTGCGACAAGCGCCGGCGTGAGAGCTGCCGGGTCTCGCATCTGCCAGGCTTCGGCCAGCGATAGCACCTGGGCCCAGTCGCCCGCCACGATCGCTTGTTCGAGCGCCGGATCGATGGGCACCGGCCCATAGCGCTGCCACACCCGGATGCCTCCGGCGACGGCGAGCGCAGCCAGCGGAACCAGTAACCACAGGAACCTGAAATGTTTGGCCTTGCGCCCTTGCGCAGGCTCAACCCGGGGGATGGCCTCACGCCTTCGCGGCGGTTTGAGCTGAAAGGCGGCTCGTGCAAGCCGCTCCGGTCCGCGTCTGGCCACCGCTCGATAGCGTCGGAACGACCGCCCACGACGCATCCGATAGGGTCTGGCCTCGACATTCGGTGCCCCGTCCACTTCCGGGTCCATCGCACTGCCCCCTGTTGCTGCCGCATACTACAACGCTTTATCTCTATTCGCGCTATGTCCCCTGTTTCCTGCAGGGCAGGGCACGCGTGTCGCCTCGGCGAATGCCTCCCGCTACGCATCATCGCCACGGAGAGCGCAATGCCACAAACGCCGCCGCCCGAATCCCTCCCGCAGCTTTGCCTTCTTATCTTGGCCGATATCCATTACGTTCACCATGCCAAGTCCGCCTCACCGATCCCCGCGCGGCGCTCGGAACTGGGCCGCGAGCTGGTGCGGCGGGCCTGCGAGCGCGCTCGTCAACTGATGAAGCTCGACGCGGTCCTTATGATGGGCGATCTCGTGGATGACGGCACCGCCGCCGGTGCCCGCGAAGACCTCACGGAGTTGTGGGAGGAATTACGCCGTCCGGGCCTGCCGGTAGTCGTGGTCCGAGGCAACCACGACGCAGACCTCGATGCCGCGCCCGAAGCGAGGGGACAAGTCGCCTGCCGAGTGGAGATCGGCGGGTATCAGTTCGTCATCTTCACCGACCCATACGACCCGCAAGACCGTTCGACCCGGAGCGATGCGGCTCTGCGAGCCGTCCGCGAGGCTGCCGTCGCGCAGCCGGACAGGCCCATCATCGCTCTCCAACACAACCCCATCCACCCGCCCATCGAGAGTGACTACCCGTTCATGCCGACCAATCGGGACGCAATCATGGCGGCGTACCGCGAGGCGGGGGTGCTGCTGTCGATCAGCGGGCACTATCACGGGGGGCAGTCGCTCAGCCACGAAGGCGGTGTGGGGTACGTGACCGCTCCGGCGCTGTGCGAGCACCCGTTTTGTTTCCTACTGGTACGACTACAGGGGCGCGAAGTACATATAGAGGAGCATCACCTGGCGCTTTCGAGTGACCGGGCGACGCCTTCCCTATATGTAGATCACCACTGCCACACGCAATTCGCCTACTGTCGCGATGACATCACTGCCACGGAGGCGATCCGGCGCGCCGAGGAGTTCGGCGTGGCGAAGCTGTATCTGACCGAGCACGCCGGGCAGCTTTATCTCAACGAACAGGACTACTGGGGGGCGGCGTTCCTTAGCGACCCGGACTGCTATGCCCGCGAGCGAGCGGCGGGCCGGGGGCGGATGGACGATTACCGGCGGATGGTCGAGCCGCTGCGGTCCGACCGGGTAGGGCTCGGATTGGAGGTGGAATGCGACGGCGCGGGGCGGCTCACGTTGCTGCCGCAGGACGCGGATGGATGGGACGTGCTCGTCGGAGCGGTGCACGTGGTGCCCGAGCTACTCGCCGCGCACCCCGACCCCGGCCAGGTCAAGCGCGAGTTCATGCAGTTCACGGAGACGCTCCTGCGGAGAAAGGTGGACATCCTCGCGCACCCCTTCCGGCTCTTCCGCCGGGCGAAGCTACCGGTGCCGGCGGAGCTGTTTGCGCCAGTCGCGGACCTCCTGGCCGAGCACGGCGTCGCGGCGGAGATCAACTTCCACATCAACCGGGAGTCGCTGGAGTTCATCGCGATGTGCCTGCAGCGAGGGGTGAGGATCACCTTCGGCAGTGATGCGCACGGCCTGTGGGAGGTCGGGGCGTTGTGGCCGCATGTGGAATTGCTGGAGGCGGCGTGTGTCAGGGTGGCGGGAGGTTCAGCTACCCAAGGCGCGGGGTGTCCGCCGGAGGCGGGTGGGGACCCCGCGCGCCCGCAGCGACGGTGACGGTATTGGTTTTAGCCACGAAGACTCGAAGTCACGAGAAACAGCACGGCCCTTAAGCCGTCGCCGTTTCGTGTTTTGGTGTCTTCGTGGTCAAACATGCCCGTCAGTCAGAGAGCCACCTTCAGCCCAGCCATTACCGGAAAGGAACCTTCCCAATGAGCGACCACCGCAAGCTCAACGTGGCAGTCGTCGGCCTCGGCTTCGGGGCCGAGTTCGTCCCCATCTACCTCCACCACCCGGATGTGGCGCGCGTCGCCATCTGCGACAGCCGCCCCGAGAGACTCGATGCCGTCGGCGGGCGCTTCGGGATCGACTGGCGGTTCAGCGACATCGCCGAGGTCATCGCCTCGGGGGAGATCGACGCGGTACATCTGATCTCGGGCATCCCCGACCACGCGCCACAGGCCGTCGCAGTCCTCGAATCGGGCAAGCACTGCGCTTGCACGGTGCCCGCGGCCACCAGTCTCGCGGACCTCGCCCGGCTCGTCGAGGCGGAACGCCAGAGCGGCAAGCGCTACATGATGATGGAGACCGCGGTCTACACGCGGCCATGCCTGTACGCGCGGGAGTTGAAAGCGCGGGGCGTCTTCGGGCGATTGCAGTTCCTGCGCGGGGCGCACTATCAGGACATGGAGGCCTGGCCGTGGTACTGGGCGGGCCTGCCGCCGATGTGGTATGCCACCCACGCGATCTCGCCGCTGTTGGCCCTCGCCGAGACGCGCGCGACGAAAGTGCACGCCTTCGGCTCCGGCATCATGCGCGAGGAGCTGCACAAGCAATACGGCAACCCCTACCCCGTCGAGACCGCGATCTACCAACTTGCCCAGCCGGGTCTCGCGGCAGAGGTCACCCGCACATTGTTCCACTGTGCCCGGCCCTACATGGAGAGCTTCACGATCTACGGCGAGGACGGGTGCTACGAGTGGCAGATGGAAGACGAGAACCCACTGCTATTCCGCAGCGACCCCGTGGTGCCCGACCGCCCGCGCCCGATGGCGGTGGAGCGCCCCGTGCCGCCGGATCGCGCGGACCTTCTCCCGCCGGAGGTGGGCAAGTTCACGCAGCGGTTCGTATATGGCGAGGACGAGCGCCATCTATCCTTCGAGCAGGGCGGCGGCCACCACGGCTCGCACCCGCACCTGGTCCACGAGTTCGTGAGCGCGATCATGGAAGACCGCCCGACAGCCATCAACGCGGCGACGGCAGCGAACTGGACAGCAGCGGGGATCTGCGCGCATGAGTCGGCGATGAAGGGCGGCGAGGAGGTCACGGTGCCGGGATTTGAGTGAAGGAAGGATGGAAGAGACGCCAGCGGGAACGAAGCGGCGTCATTCGGTTCGTTGAAACGCTGACCAACGTAGTGGGACAACGCTTGATGTGTAAGCTGCCTATTGGTGGAAACCCGGGAGAGTTGGTCAGATGCCAGCGGGGGCGGCGCAGGTCCGGTGTGCGTTGGCCTTTGGGTGATTTGGGGCGTGCCTTCTAATCTCTGCCGCTCGCTGTGGCGAGACGCTCAGCACAATACTGAGCGCGTCCTTAAGCTTCTCGCTGGCGTCTTGCCTTCAATCTCAAGAACGGACATCCGGCACTGCACTTGGTTACCCCGATGGATTCAGGGCAGCCGCTGTAGCTTTCTTCTGCGCTGGGGTTAAAGTCTTGGCCAGCGACACTGCGTTGAGTACCGCCTGCCTATCAGATGCTGTTAGATCACCTTTGACCCTACTAGTACCTAGTACCTAACGAGCCAGTTGCAAAAGTCGCGATGTAGGTGCATTTCGCCCCAGGGCTGAATCTTGGTTGTGCGAGCAATCAAAACCAACCAAGGGGCGAAAGCATGCTGAAGGTAGCACAGATCTGGAGC
>Ga0181520_10010344_pt1 | contig 12549 bp, 9 predicted proteins | sample PEATcosm2014_Bin_29_FD_132451 | JGI IMG/M metagenome (GOLD analysis project Ga0181520, IMG submission 132451) | Peatland microbial communities from MTU Mesocosm Facility, Houghton, MI, USA - PEATcosm2014_Bin02_30_metaG | ecosystem: Environmental > Terrestrial > Soil > Wetlands > Peat | place...
ATATCCATTTTATGAAGGAGAACCTGAAGGATAAACTGACGGCGGAGGAGTACGCGGAAGTTCGCATGGGTATTTTGAAGCAGGAAGCGATGCCGTCGATGCGCCTTTTGCAGTTCGCCGGCCCTGCCGCGCGCAAAACAAATGTGTGCGCCTATAACTGTTCCTTCGTCGCGCCGGAAAATTTCAAGGACCTTGCGGAGATCATGTACATCTCGATGTGTGGCACGGGCGTCGGGTTCTCGGTGGAGAGCAAGAACGTGCAGAAGTTCCCGCAGATCGCGTTCCAGACCGGCGAGATGCTCCCGACCCACGTCATCGACGACAGTAAGGAAGGATGGGCCGATGCGTTCACGCTTGGTACCAAGGCATGGGTCGAAGGGAAGGACGTCAATTTCGATTTTTCCAAACTGCGCCCCGCAGGCGCGCGGTTGAAGACGATGGGTGGCAAATCATCGGGCCCCGAACCGCTCCGCCGGTTGCTTTCTTTCGCGCGCGAGAAGATCCTCACGCGCCAGGGCCGCCGCCTCCGCAACATCGATGTTCATGACATCATCTGCACGATCGGCGATTGCGTCGTCGCGGGCGGCGTTCGCCGCAGCGCGATGATCTCGCTTTCCGATCTCGACGATACGGACATTCGCGATGCGAAGAAGGGCCAGTTCTATCTGAATGAACCGCAGCGCATGCTTTCCAATAACTCGGCGGTCTACACCAAAAAACCGACGAACACCGAGTTCATGGAAGAGTGGGTGGCGCTCATGCAATCGGGTTCCGGCGAACGCGGTATCTTCAATCGTGGTTCGCTCGCGAAGACGTTGCCGGAACGAAGGATAAAGGTGCTTAAGGAACAGAAGGGTTATTTCGACCCGTCGGGCGAGATGATCGTCGGTTCGATGGGAACGAATCCGTGCGGCGAGATCATTTTGCAGTCGAAGCAGTTCTGCAATCTTTCCGAGGTCGTTGCGCGCGCGGAGGATGATGAGGAATCGCTTACCAGGAAGATCCGCCTGGCGACCATCCTGGGGACCTATCAGGCAAGCCTGACTCATTTCCCATACCTTTCGAAGGAGTGGAAACAGCATTGCGAGAAAGAGCGCCTTCTCGGCGTCTCGATCACCGGCCAGTGGGACTGCCCGGTCGTCGGCAACAAGGACGTGCTTGCGCGGCTCAGGGAGACGGCGATCAAGACGAACGTGGAATACGCCAAGCGGTTCGGCGTGAATGCTTCGACGTGCATCACCGCCGTGAAGCCGTCAGGGACGCTTTCGCAGACCGTGGATTGCTCATCGGGCATGCATCCGCGCCACGCGCCGTTCTACATCCGTCGTGTCCGCATCTCGGCGACCGATACGCTTTTCAAGATGTTGAAGGACCAGGGCGTACCGTATCATTCGGAAGTGGGTCAGCCGGCGGAGAATGCCAATACTTATGTTCTGGAATTCCCGGTCAAGGCGCCTCAGGGCTCGGTCTATAAGAACGATCTCTCGGCGCTCGATCAGTTGGAGCATTGGAAGCTCGTGAAGGTGAATTACACCGAGCATAATCCGTCGGTCACGGTCTCGGTCGGCGATGACGAGTGGATCGCCGTTGCGAACTGGGTCTACGAGAACTGGGACATCGTCGGAGGCTTGTCATTCTTGCCGCGCGACAATCATGTGTACCAGCTTGCGCCGTACGAGACCATTGACGAGAAGCGCTATGAAGAGCTCGCAAAGCGGCTCGCACACATTGATTATTCAAAGATCATCACATACGAGAAGGCTGACGAACTTGATCTGAAAAAAGAGCTTGCGTGCGCGGGCGGGACGTGTGAGATCGTTTGATTTCCATCTCGGCATAACATAACAGGCATATTTTGGGGTCGCGTCGTTTTCTGCTGAAAACGCGCTACGCCTCGGCAGCCTTCGCGCCTCCGGCATACCCCAAAATATGCCTGTTATGTTATGCCGAGATGGAACCAAGTTATCTAAATTAACAGAAAACACAAAAGACCCACCAACGGGTCTTTTGTGTTTAGTCCAACACGATGTTGGGTCCGGCTCGCCACCCGGTACGTTTATTGTAGTAAAAATAAAACAGTAGTCAAATTCCTTTTAATTATTTTTTAATTTTCCCCGGCGAGTGGTGGAGATGAGGGGGATCGAACCCCTTAGACCCGGGTGACGAGCCAGGTCCAGCGACCGTGCCATCCCCACCACGGAGCTATCATAACGGAAGGCACATCAAGAATTTATTAAATTGCGGCGGTTGTCTTAATCGCTACGCCTTTTTATTTCCTTTTTTCAAAGAATGCGTCGAGCGCCGCCTTTGCCGGCTCGTGGTCTGCGCAGATCTTTCCTACCAGGCCGAGGAGTGGGAAGTTGGCGGCGTCCGCGCCGAGGCGTACGGTGAACGCAGGAAGAGAAAGAAGGCCTTCGCCGGGTACGGTGCACGTTCCCGTCGCCACGATCTCGTCACCTGTTTTTCGGTTGCGTGAATAGGGGCTGTATCCCGTCGCAACGAGGTCGCCAACGCCGGCAGTTCCCAATATGATCTTTTCATCGGCTCCGAGTATCTTGCCGATTCCGACCATTTCCTCGATCGCCTGTGCGACGAACCATCCCTTCTCATTCCCGCTCACGTTGATGCCATCGGCGATGCCAAGCACGACCGCGTAGATGTTTTTGAGGACGCCTGCGAGAGCGACGCTCAGCAGATCATCGGACGGTTCGGCTTTGAATTGTGGCGACGAAAAGAGGTCGCAAAGCGCCGCGCGGAGGGCCTCAGCCTTTGACGCAATGACCGCGGCAGCGTTTCCGCCCATCGAGATCTCTTCGGCGAGCATCGGTCCGCCGATCACAGCAAGGGGATATGCTCCCGCCATTTCAGAAAAAAGTTCCGGCATTATTTTCCCCGTCGTGCCATCGATCCCTTTTGCAAAGGACACAAAAGGACATTCCGGCTTTACGAGTGGCACGACGCTGGCGATCGCCTCCCGCATGGCGGGCGACGGCACGCAGAAGAAAACGGCATCGGCAGCCGGAGCGATCTCTTTTAACGGTTTCTGGTCGGGGAAGCGCGCCGTATCCGCGTCCCAAACGGCGATCGTCGCACCTTTCTTTTCAAGAAGCATCTTGATGGCCTGTCCGAGTCTGCCTCCACCCATCACCACGATATTTTTTAGTTCCATGTGTTTAGTATAACAACTTTCTATTTCAACTTTGCCATTATTACCGCCGTGAGCGCGGCTTCGACGCCCTTGTTTCCTTTTCCCGTGGAGCGCGCCTTCGCCTGCGCGAGATTGTTCGTGGTGAGCACGCCGAACGCTATCGGTGTTTTGTATTGCAGCGAAAGGTCCATAATGCCGTTCGTCGCTGCCGTAGCGATGTAAACGTCGTGGGTGGTCTCGCCCTTCATGACGCATGCGAGCGTGATAAGCGCGTCATATTTTCCGCTCTTTAAAAGAGCGAGGCATCCAAAGGGGACTTCAAATCCGCCCGGGACGTGTACGGTGCGGATGTTGTTCTTTTTTACCTTACACGCTTCAAGTGTTTTGAGCGCGCCTTCGAGCATCGGGCCGGTGATGTCGGTATTGAAATCGGAAACGACGATGCCGATGCGGAGGTCTGAACCATCGGGGCGATCGACGTTCTGTATATGATTTTTTCTTTGCATGGCTATTTTACTTTCGGATTTATTTATTTTTTTTGAGCAACGCCTCGATATAGCGCGCGAGCATATCCACTTCAAGATTGACCTTATCGCCCTTGGCAAGGTTTTGCAAATTGGTGTGACGAAGGGTGTAGCTGACGAGCGAGACGCTGAACCAATTTTTGCCGACGTCAACCACGGTCAGGCTTACCCCGTTCACGCAAACGGACCCTTTTTTTGCGATGAACTTTTTATACTGCTGTGGGAACCCGATCTTTATAACGGCAGAATTGGCCGCGTCTTTTCTATCCAAAACATCGCCCGTTGCATCAATGTGCCCTTGCACAATGTGGCCGTCCAGCCGATCGTTCAATTTAAGCGATTGTTCCAAATTTACGCGCGCGCCTTTTTTGAGCGTGCCCACGGTTGTTATTTTGAGCGTCTCCGGCATATATTCCACCTCGAACGTTTTTGGCGCGAGGCGGCAAACGGTCGAACAAACACCGTTGACGTTGATGCTGTCGCCAAGGGTAATGCTCCAGCCGCGCGGGCGCTCTATACCAACACGCAGACCGTCTCGTCCGTGCGAAACGCTGGTGATTTTTTGAACAGCGGCGATTATTCCCGTAAACATAGTTTTTTTATGGTTGCGATGTCTTGTGCGATTCCGGCAATGAGGTCTTTTTCGCTGGAAAATTTTTTTACATCCCGGACCTTGCGGGCGACGCGAAAGACAAGCGCCTCGCCGTACAAATTTCCTGAAAAATCCAGAAGATGGGCCTCGATCACGTTTTCCCCGTCCTCTTTATAGATCGCCGCGGGATAGGCGATACCATTCCACACGACGCTGCCCGCATAGATGCCGCTTGGAACATCGCGCTCGCAGGCGATGTTCGCGGTCGGATAGCCGAGCTCGGTCGCTTCCTTTTTCCCTTCGGCCACGATGCCGCTTACCTCGAAAAGCACGGTCTCGCCCTTTTTCTCCATTGATTCCAATCGTATGCCAAGCCGAGAAGCCCGTCAAAGGTTGAAATTCCGCCCAAATCGCGGATAATGTAAGGAACGTTATCATGCTCCGCGCGAAACAATACGTCCGCATCGTCTTTAAATATCTCGTTTATCTTTTTGCCGTCGTTGGTTTCGTTTTGGTTGCCGGATTTTTCGCAGTGAAGTGGCACTGGACGGATGTAAAAGGGATCATTGATCTGAACGACAGGGAATTCTTGGATACCGCTGCGGGTAACGCGAGCGATACGGGTGGCTACGTCGAGGCGAGCAGTTCGTTTGCCGCGCCGGAGATCCCGTTCTCGTGCAAACTTATTGATCTTGCAAAATATTCGCCGCGCGATGCGAAAAACATCATCACTGCGTATCGGGAGACCGGGTCAGTGGACCTCGCGGATCGCATGTTCGCATCGCTTGCGATAGCGGCGGCCACAAGCTCCCCGTTGCAGAGCGAGCTGTCCGGTTGTGATGCCGCGGGAGCGAGCCCGATCCTGGACGCGGGTCCGTCGAGCACCAGCGTGTACGCATGGGTCAATACACCGGACTGGCAGGTGCTGCAGGCGGCGGTCACAAAAGACGAACCGGTGATCGCGCGCGTTTCCACGGAGACCGGCGTGGAGCCGCGCCTTATCGTCGCGCAGCTCGTCAGCGAACAGATGCGCATCTATAATTCCGAGCGCACGCTTTACGAGAACGTCTTCGCCCCGCTTAAAATTCTTGGCAGCGAAACGCAGTTTTCGCTTGGCGTCACCGGCATGAAAGAACAGACGGCGGAGCAGGTCGAGCAAAACCTTATGGCCTCGTCATCGGTTTATTATCCGGGCGCGCAGTATGAACATTTGCTGGATTTTACCACGACCGACCCGACCGCCGAACGCGTCGAGCGGATCACCGATCAGCACGACCACTATTATTCCTATCTTTACACCGCGCTCTATCTCAAGGAAATAATGGCGCAGTGGTCCAATGCGGGGTTCGATATTTCCGATCGGCCGGAGATCCTGAGCACGCTCTATGATTTAGGGTTTGTCGGCTCGCACCCGAACGCGACGCCGCACACCGGTGGGACGTCCATCACGATCAACGGACAGGACTATACGTTCGGTTCGCTGGGCTATGAATTTTATTATTCCGGCGAACTTGCGGACGTTTTCCCGTTTTCTGTTTCATCCGCGAAATGATTTATAATTGACCTTATGGATGTCGTTGAAGCCGGACGGGCATTTATGGGGAGCACTATGGCGTTCCACATTTTTTTCGCCTTATTCGGCGTGGGCATCCCGCTCATGGTCTCACTTGCCGAATTGATCGGCATCGTGAGGGGGGATGATGATTTTATGACGATGGCGAAACGTTGGACGTTCGCGATGACTGTGCTCTTTGTCGCCGGCGCGATATCGGGAACCATCATCTCGGTCGTCTTCGCGGTGCTTCTCCCGCCGTTCATGGCGTTCATCAGCAAGGTGGTGATCCTGCCGTTCAGCCTCGAAACATACGCGTTCTTCCTTGAAGCGATATTTCTCGGCATTTACGCGTACACATGGGACCGGTTCAAAAATAAATGGGTACACTGGCTCACGTCGCTGCCGCTGATCATCGGTTCCGCCGCCTCTGCGTTCTTTATCACCACCGTGAACGCCTTCATGACCGCGCCGCAAGGGTTCACCGACGTGAACGGCGTCATCTCCAACGTGAACCAATGGGTCGCGATGTTCAACCCGGCGACCGCGACAAAAACAACACATTCGATATTTTCCTATTATGCAACGACGGCGTTCGTTTTTGCGGCGATCGCGGCGGTCCAATTCATGCGGAGGAAAAGGGCCGATGCCCCGGCGCGGCGTTACGGCGAAAAGATGCTTGCATTCTCGTTGGCGGTCGCTTTTATTTTCTCCATTGCGACCGTGGTGGCGGGGGACAGTTCCGCGCGTTTCATCGCACAAAACGCCCCGGAGCAATTCGCCGCTTCCGAGGGCGTGATGCAGACCGAGCAGAATGCCCCGTTCACCGCACTTGGCATCGTGACGCCGAGCGGGATCAAGGATGGTATCGTCATGCCCGGCCTTCTCAGCCTCCTTGCCGGCGGATCGTTCCGTACGGTCGTCGTAGGCCTCAGCGCGTTCGACCCGTCAACGTGGCCACCGCTCATCATCCACTATTATTTCGACGGTATGGTCGGCATCGGCATATTGATGGTGGTGGTTCCTCTTCTCTTTTTCGCATTGTGGAAACGCCGTGCGCGGTGGGCGTTTTCGAAGGCGATGTCCTGGACGATCTTCGTGACCGGCCTTTTGTCGGTCGCCGCCGTCGAGTTGGGTTGGATGTTCACCGAGATGGGCCGCCAGCCGTATACCATCCGCGGGATCATGTTTACAAAAGATGCCTTCACCTCATCGCCCACGGTGATGGCCTACGCGGTCATCTTTCCCGTTTTCTATGTCGTCCTCGCCATCGTAACGGCGTGGGTGCTCGTTTCCCATTATAAAAACACAGACCACCAAAGATAATTTATGGAATACTGCGCCGCCTCGCTTGTCGTCGTTTCGCTCTTTGTCTACGCCGTGCTTTTCTGCATCGAGTGCGGAGCGACGCTGTTTATGGCGGAGCCTGAATTATTAGGGAGCGAAAGCGCGGTGCGAAGTTACATCAATCCGGCATGGGAAACGACCAATGTTTTTTTGGTCACGGCATTCATCTCGCTCATCGCGTTCTTTCCCGGTGCATTTCCTCTTTGGAGCCGCGCGCTCATCGTGCCCTTTTTGGTCTTTCTGGTGGTGATGGGCGCACGCATCATCGGTATGCTCAGAATTTTCTATGCGGCAAAGAGCGGCCGCGTGATGAGACTGTTTCTTTTTATATCAAGCTTCGCCGCGCCTGTCGTTTTTGCCGCCGGTATCATGCCGTTCTTTCTCGCCGGGGCAACGCCGGCCGATGGATCGTGGTGGTTGCTTGCTCCCGGTTTTGCGATGATCGCATTTGCATCAACGGTATTTCTTTCGTCATCGTTTTTCGCATATGCAGAGCGGCCGTCGCATCCTTCGGCCCGCCTGAATTTCCTCCTTCGTTTCGCGCTCATCTTTTTCCTCTCCGCTGCCTTTGTCCTGGTCTTTGTTTTGGAGAATGCGGCGCCGCATATTATGGCGGGAATAAGCACCGCGCTCACGGCGTTCGGTTTACTTGCGGTCATCGATCTTGTCATTAGCCTTGCCCGCAACGGACGGTACTTTGGTTTGCGCCTTCTTCTGGCCCTCGCTCTTTTTGCAACACTGTTTTTTGGCATCGCGTTTTCGCAGCTGCCGTACCTCATTTACCCCGCGGCGACCATTTTCACCGCCTTCACCGATCCTGCTTCGGCGGGCATCATGTTGGGCGCAGCGGCAGTCGCTGCTGTTTTTCTTGTCCCTGCGCTCGCCTTGCTCTATTACCTTTCGCTCCATAAGAAACGGGAGTATAAATAGCTTTGTGATTAAAAGATCTCAAAAAACAGGCATCGTCATTTTCCTGATCGTGGCCGTGGGGCTCGCAGTGTTTTTCGTATCGCGCCCCGCGGACAAAAAAATATCGCCGGGCGCAAGCCCGATCACACCGTCAAAAACGCTCCCTGCGCAAACACTTTTGAACGACGACGGTTATTATGTCCATCAAACATTTAATAATTGCGGGGAAGCCGCACTTTCGATGGACCTGTCGTTCTATGGAATTCACGAAAGCCAACAGGCGCTGGCCGACATTTTGCGTCCCGATAACAATACGACTGGTAAGAACGATGATAAATCAACGCCCCCGGATGAGATAGCGGCCCAGGCGGAGACATATGGACTCGTTGCATATTTCCGTCCGAATGGGAATATCTCCTTGCTACAGCATCTTGTCGCCGCGGGTTTCCCCGTCATGACGCGCACGCTTTTGAACACCAGTGAGGATTACGCGCACTATCGTGTCATCAAAGGATACAACATCGCCGCGGGCACCATCATCGACGAGGACGGTATCCAGGGAGAAAACGTGGCGTTCTCCTACAACGATTTTCTTACACTTTGGAAACCGTTCAACTATGAATACCTCGTGTTTGCCTCGCCCGCACAGCAAACAGAGCTGGAGTCGATACTCGGCGCCGATGTTGATGCATCAACGGCGTGGGCCGCGGCGGCGCAGACCGCGACGCAGGCACTTGCGGTCGACCCGAACGATACCGCCGCCGAGTTCGACCTTTCGGTCGCCGATTATTATACCGGTGATTACGCCTCATCCGTTCAGATGTTCGAGAAGACCGGATCGGCACTTTCCGAACACGCGTTATGGTATCAACTTGAACCGATCGAAAGTTATTATGTGCTTGGCGATTACGCTAAAGTTTTTTCGCTCGCGCAAAGCATTCTCTCGAACGGCGATTCTGTTTATCCCGAACTTTATGTGATCGAGGGTGAAAGCTACCTCAAAGAAGGCGATACAGCGGACGCGAAGAGCGCTTTTGAAACAGCGCTCCAATACAACAAGAACTTAAAGAGCGCGAGCGATGCGCTTGCGGCGATGAAAGGTTGATGGGAGAGGAAATTTTTTATCCTTGGTGTCGCATCTTTTTCAGGGTCTTCTTCGAGAAATTATAAAAACGGTACCATAATGGTCGGAGAGGAATATCAAGCGAACCGATGTATTGGAATTCTTCTCCGCCGAACTGTCGCTTGAAAGCAGTGAGGGAGGGCCAGATACGTTCGTCAATGCCGCCAAGATCGTAATAGTGCATGCCGCGTCTTTTCGCTTCCTGCATGGCGGACCAATGGAGGAAGGTCTCTATTTTTGAGTTCAGCCGATCGGCATGCGAGGCGCCAAAAAGATAGGTTGCCGTATCGCCAAAGAAAACGACGATATGCGCCGCCGCCGGTTCCCCGTTCTGGAGTCCCCAGAAAACGCCAAGTGAAAGCACGGCCGGATCGCAGGGGTCATCAACGCCGAGGATCGGCATGGTTTTAAGGAACACGCGAAGATACTGTTCGTCGGGATAGACGTTCTTGCCGCCGTTCCGGGTAACCGTGCTCTTTATCATCGAGAAAAATTCATCGCAATCCGCGTCGGTCATGGTCCGCTTCATGGTCACGGCGGCGCCGCGCCTCACGGCACGATTGATATTGGACCGCGTCGAGGAATGGAACCGTGCAAGGATCTCCTGCTCCGAAGGCAGAAGGGACACGGCGGTATTGTGCCGGGGTTGTATATAATACGATGGCCGGTGAAAACCGTAATATTCCACATCGCTCGAAAGGGCGCTGATGGACGGTTCAAGGCGCAAAAAGATCATCGAAGCGGGATGCTCGTGCGCCCATTGTTGTATCGCTTGGAATATTTCGAAGTGCTTGATCTCGTCGTTCACATATTCCTTGGCAATGACCGGTCCGCGTGGCGAATAGCCTTGTGAAAATCCGAAGAGAACGTGGTACTTTGTTATCCCGAATACGGCGACGGTCCGGTCATTTTCCGAGATGATGTACCGTTCCGTTTCCCACCCGAGTCTTTTTTGAAACACGCCCCATTCCCACGATTCCAGAAATGCGCCGACGGGCGGATGGTTTTTCGCCACAAATTGATTCCAGACGTGCCGTTTGCTTTCGGCGGCGGCGGATATCGTGAATATGCGGTGGGTGCCTTCGAACGTAACGCTGTCTCCGACGGACATTCCGCCTTCCGCGGCGGCTCCGGCATTGATCTCAAGGACGTAGTTCGCCTTTCGGGGAGCGTAATAGAAGCGGGGCCGCGGCGCGTGAGGTTCGGGTTCGGCGCGTTCGGTGATGCCGACGATCGTGCCATCGCATATCCAAATGATGTCGATTGGAAAACGCATGCCGCGCATCCAGAAACGATATTTCTTTGGCTTGGGGAAAATGAAGAGCATCGCTTTGCCCGGATCGAGGATGTCCCTTTCCGAAAGGCCTTTACGGATGGATCCCGTATCTTTCACGACCTCTGCCGCAAACGTCGTTTTTCCTGCGCGCACGGTTGCGACGATCGGTTCCCGATCCGAGATCGATTCCGCGGATGCCTTTTCTTCCGCTGTGGGCAGACCAACATTTTGTTGCCGCGTCATTTTCATTATCTCCGCGATGATCGGTTCCCGGAAGGTGACGAGGAGGAACCCGTACAGAAGAACAACGAGGACGACGATGGCGATGAGCGGCGCGTGCGCGAGGAGCATGAGTGCGCTTGCGACGGCGACGATCGCCGAAGCGAGCGTTATTTTTTTGAGATGGGGAATCACCTCGAAATAATTGATCTTTTTCATCACGTACCACAGATAGACATTATTGAGCGTTTGGGCGATGAGCGTCGCAACCGCCGATCCGGTGATGCCATAGCGGGGGATGAGGATGAGATCCAGGAGCACGTTTGAGACGCCGCCGATGATGGAGGCGTTGATGAGTGCTTTTTGATGGTCGTAAGCGAAAATGGCCACACTAATGACGCCCCCGGGATAATCGACGATCATCGTGAGGAGTAATATTGCGAGCGACGGGCCGCCCGCAGCATAGGCGGCGCCGAACACGAACTTCATGATCGCGGTGCCCAAAAAGATTCCGCAGAACGCGATGGGAATGGAAACGGCAAATATGATGACGACGGCCCGTTCGAGGATATCCCTGAAGCGTTTGTTATTGCTTTTCGCCAGCCGCGAAAAGAGCGGAAGGGTGCTGTACTGGATGACCACGGGGAAAAGATAGAGCACCTGGACGATACGCACCGCCGCGGAATAGATGCCGACCTCGCCCGCGGTGCGCATCCAGCTGATGATCAGGATGTCGGCGTTCGTGAGCAGCGCACCGAGCGCACCGGTGATCGCGAACGGCCATGCCGAGCGCATGATCGGGAGGATGAGCTTTGAGGAGAAGTTCGAAAAAAGTTTACGGAGATAGGGCCGCAACATCCACAGTGCGATGAGCGCGCCTATCGTCGTACCTGCCGCATAGGCCCATCCGAACGCCCGTGCCCCATCTTTATGGAAAAGGAGAAGCGCCGCGAACCCGAGGACGACGATGAAAAGATTGGTCAGGAGAAATATGCGCGCTTCCCACTCCATCTTTTCCTTTGCCCGGATGAAGGAGGAAAAGAATTCGCGCAGGGTATCGCCGATGATGATGAGCGCGGTCACCGGAAGAAGGAATTTTGCTCCAGGGAGAAGGGTGAACGTCGGGCCGATAAAAAGGACAAAGAGCACGACCAGTACGATGAGCGCGAGTTTTATGTAGAACGTCGTCGAGAGGAGATTCATCTGGTGCTTTTCCTCCGCCTTTGCCCCCTCGCGCATCAAAAGCACGTTGATTCCCGGATCCACAAAGAGCGTGAAAAATCCGGCGAGCGTTATGGCATATGACACGACGCCCCATCGCACCGGATCAAGCACGCGCGCCGCGTAAATAATGACGACCGCTTTGAGCATCCGTCCGCCGAAATTGGATATGGAAAGCCACACCGTGTTCTTCGCGACCGTCTGCGCGTCGGTGGTGTTCTTGAAAAGGAATGGCTTGAGGTTCGCGATAAGTGTCTTAAACCGCTTGGAGATGCTAAAGCTCTGATCCATTATGCCCTCTATTATACTGCATTTATACCGGCGGAGGCGGAAGGACCGCCCGCGGCTCAAATGCTCGCCGCCGCTCGCATTTGGCCTGGGCACCGCCTCGCCAATTTTCTCTACTGAGAAAATTGCCTGCGGCGTTCGAATCCTTCGTTTCAGACAGACGAACATAATACAACCCTTTCTAGCGAATTATTCTTATCACGAGCTAGAAAGGGTTGTATTATGTTCGTTGCGGAGGCGGAAGGATTCGAACCTTCGAGGGGATTGCTCCCCTAACATCTTAGCAGGATGCTGCCTTCAGCCACTCGGCCACGCCTCCAATGTCCACATAAGAGTAATTGATTCACGCG
>Ga0181520_10010345_pt1 | contig 12549 bp, 14 predicted proteins | sample PEATcosm2014_Bin_29_FD_132451 | JGI IMG/M metagenome (GOLD analysis project Ga0181520, IMG submission 132451) | Peatland microbial communities from MTU Mesocosm Facility, Houghton, MI, USA - PEATcosm2014_Bin02_30_metaG | ecosystem: Environmental > Terrestrial > Soil > Wetlands > Peat | place...
CGCTCCGATTGCCATGCTGCCTCCCTTGAAAAATGGTAAATACCGACCGTTTCCTCCGCCGTGCCCCGGATCGCGCCGGGTGGAGCCTCCTCCCCTAAATACTCCTCATGCGCATTTTTCCCGGACGGCCTTGCGCCTCCTCTATACCATAATTACAAAAAATTGGGTCTCAAGGAGGGCGGCCGAGGGAAGGCATTTGTCCGGGTGCGGGTATTTCGGCATGCCCCAAGCGTCCGTTATCGGCTTTATTCTACGGGCCTGGCAGGCAACGCTTCCGTTGGGGCAACCTTGCGGGATGCGCCGAAGCGGGCGGAGGCCCGGCTCGTGATGTCAAGCAGACCCAAAGGACGGCCGATTCGGCGATATTGGTGGTTTTCGCCGAAAGTTGACAATAATTAATCGGGGGCGAAGGTTCGCCTCGGGGAGGTCTTCGGGAGCGATAAAATGGTGCTACTCAGGGGGTTTTTAAAAAGGTCAAAAAAGGCGGCGTTGCGGGGGTGCGCAGCCTCCTGCCGAAGGCAGGAATCGGCGCGCACCCTTGCTGGAAAGGGTGCGCCGGAGACGCGCTTCGCGGCTCCGACCAGGGGAAACCGCGTAGCGGTGTCCCCCCCTGAGCAGTAACAAATTTTTAAGGCCCATTTTATCCGAAAGGGCCCCTGCCTACTCGTTCGGCGGTTCCTTCTTTTCAATTCCCGCCCACTCCTGCGCCATGCGTGCACCGAACTCCATGAGCGCGTCGACCTGGCCGCGGTACCGCGAGAGCGCTTCCCGCATCTTCGGCGACGCGGACTCCATCTCCTCCTCCGGGATGATGAGCTCTTCCTTCGGCCCGCCCGATGCGCTTGCCGCCTGCTGAACAATTCTGCACTCCACCTCGTGAACCTCGAAGTTCTTCTTGAGCTGCAACATGACGGAATTGAGCATTTCGATGTCCGCCCGAAGCTCGGCGTAGCGCCGATCGGGCGATTTCGCCTTCGAATCCACCTCGTTGGTAAGCGTCTTGTTGAGCACTTCCTTCAGGATGTCAACCTGCGACCTCGCCTTGTCACGATCCTCGGCTATCTTGATGATCTCCGCATGGGCGAGTTCAAGCTTTTCCTGAAGGTTGCCCTCCTTGAGCCGGTTCGGATCCCTGCCCGTGATGAGCCAGATCAGATCGCACCCAAGCTCGGAAAGGGTGGCCAGCGTTCGGATCGATGGCTCGCTTTTCCCCAGCTCATAGTAGGCATAGGCGCGCTGCGTTATGCCGATTGCCGAGGCCGTCTTTTCCTGGGACAAATGCAATACGGTTTCCCGGAACGATTTGAGTCGTGTGTGCATTGTATTCATAGTTTTCACGCTAAATAAAATTTTGCTTGCACAAGATGGTTTGTGGTATTATATTAGTAGTAGAGTGTTCTTTGAATGCGTACCGCGTGCCCGTCCCGGTTCAGTAGACCCGGTACGCCGTTCATTCTCATCGGAACTGCCATGAAAGCACCTGAAAACCCGAACCCCGTGAAGTTCACCGGCCCGCAGGGCGCGCAGCTGCACCGTTCCGGTGTCGCTACCCTTATCCGCAAGCTCTTCAATCCGTTTCCGACCCGCCGCGATTCCGGGCTCCAGTTCGGCCTCCGGGCCTTTCAACGCCGCGACGAGAGCCTGTGTCCGGATCCCGATGTCCGTAAGCCGGTCGGCAATCCCCGCAATCTGAAACTCTCTTTCAAAGGCGAAATCATCGGGCTCTATGCCGACAATGCGGTCTGCGGCTGCGAAAATAGCGGAAAATGCTGTCGGAAATACCCCGGTCATAGGCGATTCTCCGGTAAAATAGCACATATCTTCTATAAATATAAAAAAGGCTCAAAAGCCGGTCGGCGTATAAACATAGATGATACCGTGATTTTATGTCAATAAAAATTCCGTGTCAATACATTTTTTTAGGAAGAGGCGTCCGTATGAAACTGATCGAAGCACTGAATCTCCGGGAAAAAGAATATCGCATCCCGATCGGGTCGTTGAAATCGGCACTCATCGCGCGTGCACGGAAAAAACATGGGAATATCGCTCCCTGCGGGGGGTGTACGAGCCTCGACGAGTGCTTTTCAATCGATGAAAACGAGCTGCTCCTGTGGTACAACGACCTCACGATCGACAGTACCCACCTCGAACGGGTTCCCCTTGCCCTACCGTGCCGTTCAGGGGAGGGGCTCCGGCAGATGCGGCAGCGGCTTCCAGCCGGAAGGCCGTCGATGGCCGGTAATTCCGGCACGCCGAATCCGGTGCGCCACTCCAGGTAGCGCGGAAAGGGGAGTCGGTCCCGTGAATACGATGAAAAAAGAGTATTACCGGCCCTCGGAGATCGAGCAGGCCTTCGGCATTCCGGCGGTGACGGCGCGGTACTATTTCCATGCCGGAATCCTGAAGGGCGCGAAAATAGGGAGCATTATCCTGATCAACGGCGACGACCTGCGCGCCCGGCTTGCGCAGGTTGAGGCGGGTGCCCCCTCGGACGCTGTTTTTTATGCGGAACGGCCGGCGACTCCGCAGGACCTTTTCCGCGAACACGGACCCTGCAATGATCTACGACAATAACCGGAAACGGATCCGTGAGTGCACCCGATCGACCGGGGAGCTGCTGAACGAACGCATCCGCGAACTTTCGGCACGAAAACCGGAGTGGTTCATTCAGTATTATGTGAACGGCCGGCTACACTGCGAGAAATGTCCGCCGGAGTATCAGACAAAAAACGGCGCCAGGCGGTTCGAAGCGCTGCGCCTCTCGGAAATCGAGCGGGGGGTCTACGATGATCGCGATTTCCGGCGGGCGACGATCGCCGAGATCATCGATGCCTACCTGGCCGAAGTCATGGTGGGAAGACGGGGAGAGGCGTCGGCGCGCTGTCTTGGCGGCCATGCCCGACGGCTCATCGGCAACTGGAGGCTGGATACGATCGACCGGAACCCATCGCTCATAGTCAACCACTTCCGCAATTTTCCGATGCCGGAGTGGTCGCCCAAGTATAGGTTCAACTACTTTATTACCGTGCGCGCGGCGATCAATCACTGGATCCGGTTTCGTCGCCTGTCGCTGCATAACCCCTGCCTGCTCGTGCGCATCGATCGCGGCATCAGGGTCATGGATTATGTCCCCACCGATTGCGACCTGGAGAAAATCCTCGCCGCCTCGATCAAAGTCGGCCTCCCGGAGTGGATACGCCGTCTGTTCATCGTGGTCTGGGAGACCGGTCTGCGCATCGGCGAGGTCATGGGATTGCAGGTCGAAGACGTTGTGCTGCACCCGGACGAGGGGCTCCCCTACCTCTGGGTCATGGTGAGCAAACAGAAGCGGGCGATGCGAAAGCCGCGGCCGCTCTCGGCCCGGTGCGCGGCCGCGCTTGCCGCCCAGATCGCAGAGAGAACCGGAGGGCAGGTGTGGCCCGTCAATGTTCCGCCGTACCGGCTTCTGCGGAATTCGGGTCTGCGCAAGGCGGCGGGGTGGGAGCACCGCTGGTTTCATGATTCCCGGAAAAAGGCGAAGCTGGTCTTTCGGGCGGCAGCCGGGAGGGAGATTGCGAAGGAGATGCTCGGCCACCGTACCGATGCCATGGATGATTACTACACCCACTACCAGCGTCGCGATCTGGAGGTCGCGGTTGCTGCAACGTACAATGCCGATGGCCGGAATAATGGCCAAAATAAAAAGGCGACCGAAGATGATGTCTTCGACCGCCCCTGAACCCCTTGAAATAAAAGGGTCTCTATTGGTAGCGGGGTCAGGATTTGAACCTGAGACCTTTGGGTTATGAGCCCAACGAGCTACCGGACTGCTCCACCCCGCGATTGTTCTCCCTTAATTACCGAACTGCCCTAAAATACTTGAAGCCCCGATAGAGGTCAAGCCGCGCATCGGATTACTCCTCCGAATCACCGGTGTCGTCGTAGAGCGAAGGGAAGAATACCTGCGGCGACCGGGGAGCCACCCTGACCTCGCGGCAGCGCTCAGCCACCACCTCTCCCGGCGGCGAGTGGCGCCGTTTGTGGACAAACCTTGCCTCCGTGACGTGGACGCCCGCGTAAGAGGTATGCTTTGCCTTGGAAAACCAGACCGCGAGAGAGGCGACCTTTTCGACGACGTCCGGCGGAACCGGGGCTGCGCCTTTCGGTCTCCGGATAACGACATGCGATCCGGGGTGGCCGGCCACGTGAAGCCACAGGTCCTGCGACCGGGCAAACCGGGTCGACAGTTCGTCGTTCTGCGAGTTGTTCTTGCCGATGAATACCTCCCAGGTATCGAAGCTGAAATGGCGGTAGGGCACCTTTGCCGTTCGTTGCGGGGTTTCGCCGCCCCCCGGCTTTTCCCCGCCCGATGCCGGAAGCCCGAGCAGCCGCTCGGCGCGGGCGATGCATTCGCCGGCGTTTCGATCGTCGACTTCCGCTAATGCGGCATCCAGTTCCCTGAGCAGCGTTTCGTGGTCGACGATGGCCGACGCGGTTTCGGCGATCTTTTTGCGGTTAATTTCTCCGCCGCGCGCTCCCTTCCTCGCCTTCTTATAGAAAAGCTCGGCATTCCCGCGATAATCGAATTTCGGATTGAGCGAAACCTACTCGATCCGCTGCGTATGAACGTTGAGAACGAGGGTCTTCGCCGACCCCCGCGGCGCCAGACTCGGGTCGGCAAGCAGGGAGTCTGCAATCTGGCGGTACCATGCCGCCCGATCGGTTTCCGCAAGCTCCAGGAGCTGTTTTTCATGTTTCCGGCGGAGATTTTTGAGGGCCTTTGCCAGCGAACCCTTCACCACGGCCCCGTACGCATCCGTTTCCGGGCGTTCAGTTTCAGACATTCCTTGACTTCCTTTGGACTTCACGGTAAAATAAAAGTGGCGGGGTATGGTCCATTTCCGGCCGGTGTCCGCTGAAAATACGGGCGTGCAGGACATTTGGAGGATAAAAACTCTTCGTGGGGGGAAGCATCATGGTCACGACATTGCACATAAAGTGTCCACACTGCAAGCAGTCATCGGAGATTTTCCTGAGCACGTCGGTGAGCGTGATAATTCTTAATTGTCCATCATGCCTGTCGCCCATCATGTACTTCAAGCGTAAGGTGATGCTTCTGGACTCCCATGCCCCGGTCGCGGGCGGAGATTCCTGCTGCGTCGATGCCGTGCCGCTCGTTGAGAAAAAGGCAAAAACCGAAGCCGCGGGCCTGTCCCTGATGCAAAAAGCTCTGGGCGAGATCGAATGCGGCGCGCCCGATCCGCTGCCGGGCGAGTTGACAGCAGATCGACAGCGGAAAAAATATATTACCGAGGACGACTGTACCAATCTGCGCATCGAGCTGGAGCTCTGCGCCGACTCGAAGCTTTTCATCGATCGCCTGTAGCGGCAGCCGCACGATAACTCCGGGCCTCCCCGCGGGGGGCCCGCTCGAACCTCCCGTCATCGACCATTTTCTATCCTGTTCTGCGGCAAGGCTGTTGTATTTTATCATCATATGCAGCCTGAGGATCGCCCGATGCCGCTCCACTATGAGAAATATCCCTATACGCCCATGCTTGGATGGTCGATCTCCCGCAACGAGGTCTTTGAAAAGTGCAAGCGTCAGTATTTTTATGCCTACTATTCGAAATTCGTGCAGGGAGTCCCGCACTTCAAGCTGGCGATGCTCCGCGAACTGACGTCGGTGCCCCTTGAGATCGGCAATGTCGTCCACGATGTCCTGGAAGCATTTCTCAAGCGTTTGCAGAAGAGCGACAGCAACATCGACGAGGAGCGTTTTTTCTCCTATGCCCGTCAAAAGGCCGACGACTATTTTTCGCAGAAGACCTTCCTGGAAACCTATTACCGCTTCACCGACGCCATCGACCGGGAGAAGGCATTCGCAAAAATCGAATCGTGTCTTCATAATTTCATCGGATCCCCCTGTTACAGCTGGATCTACATGAAAGCCCTGCGGAATAAGGCAGACTGGATGATCGAGCCGGGGGGGTTCGGCGAGACGCGGCTGGACGGGATGAAGGCGTACTGCAAGATGGACTTCCTGATGCCGGTCGGCGACGAGGTGCATATCCTCGACTGGAAAACCGGCATGAAGGATCAGGCCAAGCACGGGGCGCAGCTCAAGGGGTACGCCGCGGCGGCATCGCACAATTTCGGCATCCGGTGGGAGCGGATCTTTCCTAAAATAGTGTATCTTTCCCCGGTCTACGATGAATACGAACTGCGGCTCGACGGCGACGGCTACGAGGCGCTCATGGCCACGGTGCGGGACCAGACGCAGAAGATGCGCTCCTTCTGCTCCAATCCGGAGGAGAACATCCCGCAGCCCATCGAAGCGTTCCCCCTGTCGCCCTCTCCCTCGGCCTGCCGGCAGTGCCGGTACCGGGAGTTATGCTTTCCGCAGGGACAGGAACCGAAACCGTCCTTCGATGGTAACTAGAGCAATCGAAATCGCGCCGTGACTACCCGATGATCGAAATCCGATGAGTGCAAACCCCCTTATCTCGATTGTCGTCCTGAACTGGAACGGGGGGAAGATCTTTCCCGCCTGTCTCAAATCCCTCGCCGCGGTCGACTACCGGCCGATCGAAGTACTCTTCGTCGATAATGGGTCGACCGACGACTCGCTGCGGCTTGCCGCCGGGTACGAGGGGATAAAAATCGTCGATAATAAGGCGAACCTGGGCTATGCCGCCGGCAATAACCGGGCGATGCGCGCCGTCGGCAGCGATAGTAAATATGTCTGCTTCCTGAACAACGATGTCGTCGTATCGCCGGGCTGGCTGAACGAGCCGGTTCGCCATCTCGAGCACGAGGCGCGTATCGGCGCAATAGCGTGCCGGAACATGAACTATTTCAACCGGGAAATTGTTGACGGATTATATCACTTCATCAGGTTGCCCTTCCTGTCGCTGCGGCGGTTCGGGCACGGTTTGCCCTTCCTCGACGACCCCCTCTACAACGAACCCGGCTATGTAGCAAGCGCACTCGGCGCTTCGGCACTCTACCGGACCGCGCTCTTTAAATCGCTCGGCGGGTTCGACGAAAGTTTTTTTGCCTACTATGAGGACAGCGACCTGTGCATGAGGATCAACAACAGCGGCGGCAGGTGTCTCTACGTTCCCGAGGCGGTGGTCTATCACAAGGATCGCGCATCGTTCGGGAAGCGGTCGAGCGATTCACTATACTATTCGGAACGCAACAAATTGTATTTCATCAGAAAAAACTACCCGCCCCGGTTTATTGCCGCCAATATGCACCGCATTCTCGCCGAGGAGCTCTGGTTCATCATCGTCTGCCTTTCAGGAAAGCACCCTCTCGGGCCTTTCCTGAAAGCGCGCATTGATTCTCTGAAGGCAATAGGCCGGTATGCCTACAGCGGGCAGGGGGGCGCGTTCGACCGGGCGTTTATTGCTGAACTGATGAAAAATAAAAAAATCCCGCTTTAGGCACGAAAATTTGCCCGGCCGCAGGTTTTCCCTACCGGAATAAGCAGCCCAGAACGGCTTTTATCCTGAAAACACCCGATATCCAGGGAAAGATGAACGGGTGGTTTTTCACGGCGATGGCGAAGGCCCTCGGATGGATCCCGGGCCGGGACCGATCGGCATAAAACGCACACGCCGTTTTCACTAAACCCCGCTGCTCAGCGGTAAATTGAGGCGCCTCCGAAATGGCCCGCAACCTTTTTTCCTGAGTCAGGTACCACTCCCGTTCCGGCGGCGCAACGAGAAAACCGAAAACTTTTCCGAACAGGGTGGCGTCTTTTTTCAGGCCGATCGAATTGGTCGTATGTTGCCGATACCGGACCAGGGGGCCGGGATAGTACGAGATGCCCTTCATGGTAGAGGCGACAAGCGACATCCACCAATCGTGGAACAGTTCGCCTTCCGGGATGGGCAGGGCGCGTCTGACAAGATCGGCGGAATAGAGGGCGGTGCAGCCGATGACGAATGAACTGAAGAGAAGTTGAAAAAACGGCTTCCCCGAGCATGCGGAAAGGTTTGAGTACCTCATGGCGGAATCGGCAAATGGAGTATCGAATTCATCGATAAGCACCGCATCCGAGCAGGCCAGACTCCTGTCCCCGAGTGCGACGATGAGCGATTCGATTTTTGAGGGCAGCCAGATATCGTCCTGGTCGGAAGGGGCAAATAATTCGCCCCGGCAGAGCGAGAGGGCCTTCTCAAAGTTCCTCAAATAGCCTAAATTTGACGGGTTAATGACGTAGCGCAGACCGTGCGACGACCGGTACTCCTCCAGGATATCCCTCGTTGTATCGGTGGAACCGTCATCGCAGGCGACCACCTCTATGTTTTCGTAGGTCTGGCAATAAATCGAATCGAGCTGGCGGCGAAGGTATCGCTCGCCGTTATAGGTAATTATCGGGATTGAAACAAGCGGATTGTTCATTGCTTCTTGCCGCCCTGCGGGAATGGATGGATTTTGATCAAGAAGTTACTACCCTGGTGGGGACACCGCTACGCGGTTTCCCCTGGTCGGAGCCGCGAAACGCGTCTCCGACGCACCCTTTCCTGCGGAAGTGGTCGGCGATGCTTGCCTTCGGCAAGCGCTCTCCCACTCCCGCAACGCTCACAAAAATACTAAAGACGCATCGAGATTACTCCGGTCGCGTTATTCAAAGTATATTTATAAAAATTATCGTCCCGACCGCCGGCGGCAATCCTGCTCCGGATTCCGGGAGAAGCGGGCGACTCACCCTCGAGCCATGCCTGGCTCGAGGCGGCTAAACCAGCATTTTTTCAGAAATCCTTCATGGTGCTACCGGCATTTCAATCGCTTCGCAAAAGCCTGGGCAATAACCGCAAGTTGTTCAGCAATGCCTTCTACCTCTATGTTTTTCAGGGGCTCAATTATTTACTCCCTTTAATAACCATTCCCTACCTGATCCGGGTCTTGAGGACCGATACCTTCGGCAAGCTGGCCTTTTACGGCGCATTCATGGCCTATTTCCAGATTATCGTGGACTACGGGTTCAACCTGTCCGCCACCCGCGATGCTTCACTCGCGAGGAGTGACCGGGACCGCCTTTCCAGCCTCTTCTGCTCCGTTCTCCTTATCAAGTCGGCCCTGTTGCTCCTCTGCGCCCTTTTCCTTGGAGCGCTTGTTGCAGCGGTTCCCCGATTTCATCAGGAAGCGTCCCTTTGCCTGTGGCTTTTTATCGGCGTTGCCGGCAGCATTCTCTTCCCGACCTGGCTCTTCCAGGGCATGGAAGAGATGCGCTATATCACGATTTTCAACCTGGCGAGCAAGCTGGCGGTAACGGTATTGTATTTCCTGTGCATTAAAAGTCCGGCGAATTACCTTTGGTTTGCCTACCTGAACTCCGGGGGGACGCTTCTCGCCGGTGCGGTAGCCTTCGTCGTCGCGGTGCATAAATTCAGGATCCGCTTTGTTCTTCCCGCCCCGTCCACGCACTGGAAGGTCCTGCAAAACGGACTCCAGATTTTTATTTCGCAAGTATCGGTCACCATGGTTACCAATTCGAATATCTTCCTGCTCGGCATCTTTACCAATAATCAAATTGTCGGGAAATATGCGATAGCGGATAAAATCACCCGGGCCGCGATCAGCCTCGCCGGCCCCGTCGGCAGCGCCATCTATCCCCGGACCGCGCTTCTCTTTTCCGAATCGCGTGAACGGGCAATCCGGTTCCTTCGAAAAATCACCTGGACCGGCTCCGCGCTGTTCGGATCGATCAGCCTTTTCCTATTCATTTTTGCCGATATGGTGGTGCTGGTGGTCACCGGAACCCGCTCGCATGAAATAGCCCTCCTCATAAGGATCATGTCGCTTCTGCCCCTGACCGTATTTGTCGATAATATTTACGGGACGCAGATAATGCTTAATATCCATTTGCAGAAGCAGTTTATGCGAATCATTCTTTGCGGCGGGTTTCTCTCTGTTGTCATGCTTCTGGCCCTTGTTCCACATTTTAAAGGGATCGGTTCCGCAGTCTCATTTCTGGTTTCCGAATTTGCTATTCTGACTCTTATGGTCATCACCGTAAGGAAAAGGGATATCCGCCTTTATTATCACCCGATTCATAAGCGGCGACTATCCGTTCGGCAGGTTGTATCATGAAAAAAAAACAACAGATTTCATTCATTCTTCTATCCTCCGGCGATCACCCTACAGGAGGATTACGGATTGTCTATGAATATGCCAATCGCCTTGCCGATCGAGGATGGAAGGTGACGATAGTTCATCCGGCTCGGTACGATGCATGGCCCCAGAGCACTTCAATGGTTGCAAAAGCCCGCTGGTGGTGCGCCTATGTGAAAAGGGTGCTGCTGAAACCATACCGTCCCGATAGCTGGTTTCACCTGAATTCCCGGATAAAAACAGTATGCCCTCCTTCACTGAAGGAACGCTGGATCCCGGACGCGGATTATATTGTCGCCTGTCCGGTTGAATCGGCTTCGTTCGTAAATTCTTATTCCCCCGCCAAAGGAAAGAAATTTTATTTCATTCAGCATTTCGAAGGCTGGGCGATGGCGGCATCGGAGGTCGAAAAAACCTGGAAAATGCCGCTTGAGAAGATCGTTATTTCACGATGGTTGCAGCGGCTCGCTGAGCGTATGGGGGAAGAGGCGATTTATGTCCCCAACGCCTTTGATTTTTCCCGGTTCGGCATTGATACTCCCTTCGACCAAAGACCATTGCACAGCATCCTGTTTATCGCCCATATTCTCGAAATCAAGGGAACGCGATTCGTCGCCGAGGCCGCGGAACGGTTAAAACGCCGCTTTCCGGACCTTGTCGTTGAAGCGTTCGGCATGTACGATCCTCCCCCCGGGTTTCCGGATTTTATCCGCTATTACCGGAACCCGTCCCAGATGCACATCCGCGCCCTCTATAATCGGTCAAGAATATTCATCGCGGCGAGCCTCACCGAGGGCTGGGGACTGCCTGCCGGGGAGGCAATGCTCTGCGGCTGCGCTGTTGTCGCCACGGATATCGACGGTCATCGGGAATTCATGAAGGACAGGGAAAACGGGCTGCTCTGCCTGCCCGGTTCCGCGGCGTCGATTGTCGAAAAGGTGGAATGGGTTTTCGATAATCCTTCTGAGGCGGAAAAAATCGCCCATGCCGCGCCGGGGAGCCTGCGCCGGTTCAACTGGGACGCCAGCGTTTCATTGTTCGAGCGGGCGCTTCTGGGGTAACCATTCCATATCCGGCGGACTTAAAACCCTTCAAAGCCGACGGCCGCACTCCTCGAACGCCATCGCCCCGGCGCCCAGGACGCCGGCATCCTCGCCGAGCGCGGCCGCCACGATGTCGCATTTTTCGCGGATCATTGGCCAGCAGTAGGACGGCAGGAACCGGTTTACCGTATCGATGATGACCTGTCCGGCCATCATCACCCCGCCGCCGAGCACCACCCGGTCCGGGGCGAGCGCATTCAGCGTCATGCCGATGGCGCGCGCCAGCAGGTCGCCGACCCGTTCGTTGACCGCGCAGGCCACCGGATCGCCCTTCGCCACATACCCGTACACCATCTTTGCGGTGACCGCGCCGGGCCGCGCGCGGACCTCCCTGACAAATTCCGAAGCCCCGGCATCCGGGCCGGCTTCCGAAAACTCCCGCTCCATGGCCGCAATCCCGGTGGCCGAGGCATAGCGCTCCACGCAGCCGCGCTGGCCGCAGTTGCAAGGAATGCCGCCGGTTTCGACCGGGATGTGCCCGAGCTCGCCGGCCATGCCGTTGGTTCCTTTATATAGCTTGTGGTCGATGACGATCCCGCCGCCGATCCCGGTGCCGAGCGCATAGCACACCATGTTCCGCACCCCCCGGCCCGCACCGTAGGACGCCTCGGCGAGCGCCATGACGGTGACGTCGTTTGCCGCGATCGCACGCAGGCCGAAGCGGGCGGCGATCGGCTCGTAGAGCCGGGTACCGGCCCAGCCCGGCAGGTTTCCGGCGGCCGAAACCACGCCGTCGTCGCTCACGAATCCCGGCGTCCCGATGCCGATGCCGAGGATATGCTCTTTCGAACCCTCTTTCACGACGAGCGCATCGATCAACCCCATGATGTTTTCCAGGACCCGGCCGCCGCCCTTTTCCGCCTCGGTCGGCACTCTGGTCAGATGGCGACCGGAACCGTCCCGCTCCATCACGATGCCCTTCAGGTTCGTTCCCCCGAGATCGATGCCGATGACGCTCTCATTCATGTTTTGCTCCTCGCTTAAGGCGTCCTGCGCCGGTAAGCCCCGAGACCGGTCTTCCGGGCTTAAGGTATTTTCTCCACCAGGATTAAAATAATGGATGATCCGCTCCCCTTCCCCGTTCCCGCACCCCCAAGGCTCCGCACCATCCGGGACGGCGCGCACGATGCCGCCTTCAATATGGCCGCCGACCGCTATCTCCTCGGCTGCGCCGCCGAAAAAAACCTCGTCATCCTGCGAACCTACTCCTGGACCGCGCCGACCATTACGCTCGGCTGCATGCAGCGGCCGGAAGGGCTTCTCGACGAAAAGGCCATGGTTCAGGCAGGCGTGGGCTGGATCTCCCGGATAACCGGAGGACGGGCGGTGCTCCACTGGA
>Ga0181520_10010346_pt1 | contig 12549 bp, 13 predicted proteins | sample PEATcosm2014_Bin_29_FD_132451 | JGI IMG/M metagenome (GOLD analysis project Ga0181520, IMG submission 132451) | Peatland microbial communities from MTU Mesocosm Facility, Houghton, MI, USA - PEATcosm2014_Bin02_30_metaG | ecosystem: Environmental > Terrestrial > Soil > Wetlands > Peat | place...
ACACCACATAGCGAACGCTAACATCCAAAAAACCGGAAAATAAAGGAAAAAAGAAGAAAAAACCCCAGAAAATATAAAAAATCAAACAAATAACTAAAATTACCCAAAAATTAACCAACAAAAATTATAAAAAAATGAAGTAAATAGAAAATCTCATTAAAATATTTAATTTAACACTTAATTCCCTTTGAAATTAGATAAAAATAAGTTAACAAATGTTCTAGATCACTCTGCTATTTTTTCTTTTAGTGTATTGATTAACAATTTTTTTTAATCCCATCCGGATATAAATTTGTTAAAATATGGATTAGTTAAATGTAATGACTGAGTTAAAGTCTTAACTTATCTATAATCGATATTTACAGAGTTAAGTTGATAAAATTAAAATATACAAAAATTAATATAGTAAATTCTAGTAGAAAATAATAAAATCATTTAATAATACAATTAAGGATCGTATTTGATGGTCCTTTTTCTTTGAATAAAAATATTTTAATGTTCTAAAAATTACTGATTTTGTTTTAAAAAAAAATAAGTTTTTATTTTAAATCTTCAATTTTTTTATCTATTTTACTTTGAAGATCTTTTATACTATCCTCCAAGTCTTTTATCTCATCTTTGAACTCATCATCATCTTTTTTACTAGCTAATGACACGATGAGTTTGGAAGTCTTACCTTGCATTTTCCACATTTCTTTCATTATTTTACCCATAGATGGTTGAACTTTCTGCATACTATGTTCATCCCATTTTTTACTCCAGAACTGCTTCCAATAATCCTCCCAATCCTTATTCCAATCTCCTTCATTCCATTTATGTTGCCAGAATTGCTTCCAATAACTTTCCCAATCTTTATTCCATTCACCGTTTCTATAACTTTTATCCCATTCTTCTTTCTGATATTTTTTCCAATCCTCTTCCCAATTAGATTTCCATTTAGCTTCCCACTTACCTGTAATTTTTACTTCATCATTATCTGACGCCATAAAAAAAATCACCATCCCCTAATCATCTTATAATATGTATAAAAATAATATTTAAAAAAAATATAAATAAATTTAATTCTTTATTTAATCAACCTCTACCTTAGTGATAACGTCTTTTTCAATTTTAGGTAGTTTAATGGTTAATGTACATTTTTTGAATTTTGCTGTGGCTTCTTTACTTCTAATAGAAGTTGATAAATCTATAGTACGTTTTTGTACACCGTAACTTCTCTCCTTATTAAGGAATTTAGCATCTTCAAAAGGGACTTCATCTGAGAAATTGGTGGTAATGGTTACATTAGTTTTTGACACACCAATATCAATATCTTCTTTTTTAACTCCAGATATATCAGCGATGATTATTATATCTTCATTAGTTTCCAAAACATCTATTAATGGTTTATCAGTAGTATTCTTAGATTCACTTCCACCATAAGCTTCATTAATTTCCCCGGTCCTCTGACGGAAATTACTAATCAGATCAGATAAAACTTTTTCAGCAGGATTTCTACCTTCCTCTTCACTTTCTTTTTCTAATTGTTCTTTCTGTTTAGAAGCTTCTTCTTTCACTTCGCCTGCTTTTTCTTTAACTTGTTCTATATTCTCAGATATATCCTCCTTTTTTTCATTGATTCCTTTTTTAACTTCGCCAGCTTTCTTTTTAATATCTTCTTTCTTTTCAGCGGATCCTTCTTTTATTTCATCAATCTTACCTTTATTATCCATATTTTTTTTCATTTCTTCTTTTGATTCAACAATAGCCATATTATTTACACTCCAAAATTTAATTTAAAAAAATCTCTTCAATATACAGTATTAGTTTTGTTTCTTGGATTATTTAATTATTTCTTCTTTAAATCGTTTAATTTACCTTTTATAGCTCCTCCTGTTTCTTTAGCTTTACCTTTTAATGCTCCTTCTGTTTCTTTAGCTTTACCTTTTAATGCTCCTTCGGCCTCTTTAGCTTTACCTTTAGCTTCTCCTGCTTTTTCTTTAGCTTTACCTTTAGTTTCTCCTTCTTTTTCTTTAATATTCAGTTTTAATTCTACCATTTTATTTATTCCTCCTATTATATTTAGCAAATTAACATTAAATAATGAAAATTAAATTTTTTTTTTGAATTAAAAAAAAATAAATTATATTTAACAGCTTTTTTACGCATTTTACTATTTATATGATTTCACTGCGTTTCATTATATCTTTCTCCAGTTCATATGATTCCTAAAAGGAATTTAACCAGGATTATAATAATTATAATGGCGACTAACCACCAAATAATAGTTCCTAAGCCCATTTTATTTTCACCTCATCCTATAAATATTTCATATATTAAATAAATTATCGATTAGAATACGCCTTAATTCAGCTTATTCTATCTTATATTAAGCTATTTAGACCTTAAATAATTTACCATTATAAATAAAAAAAAATTTCGAATAATATAGTTTTTTTAATTTTAAACTTAAAACCAAAAAAATAATAATTCAGTTATTAATTGAGATTTATAGAATAATTATTTAAAAATCAAGAATTTAGAACATAGTCTAGATGAAATAATACTTAAGAAAAAATTACATATCTCCTATAGAGTTTTATTCATTGATAAAAATACGGGACTCTTATTATAATTAGTGTATTATTAAAATTTAAAAAAAAATTAGAAAATTTATTATTCTATTTCTACTGTATGTAGTTCAGTTTTTTCTAATTTAGGTATTGTAACTCTTAGAATACCATTTTCAAGTTTAGCTGAAGCTTTGTCTGCTATAACTTTTTTAGGAAGCATTACATCTCTTTTAACGATTCCCGTTTGCCTGTCAGTTAAAGTTACATAAGTTCCGCTTATATCCGATTCTATATCAAATTTAGCTCTTACTTCAACCGTTTTTTCGGATACATTTAATTTTAAATCTTCTTTTTTAATACCAGGTAAGGCCACATGTACTATAATATCATCGTCTGTTTCTATAATATCTTTACCGGGCACAAATGTGTAATCAACTATTTTAGTGGTAATATCTTTCCTTGTTGAATCTAATACTTCTGCAGTATCATCCATCATCTTTGTAATAAAATCTTTCATTTCTAAAACATGATCTCTTCTTTTCATTCTTTATCCCTGCCTTTATAATTTGTTTAGAATTATTTATATTATCTGTAATTGGTAGATTATAAAATTTTTCTTAAATTATCATAATATCTATCATAAATTTATGTATAAAAAAAAAATTAACGTTTCCTTAAAATATTGATTACATAAATCATGGCAAATAATACTGCAAATAGGAAAATAATCGTTCCTGTAGTGGAGAAACCTAAAGTGGGAATGGGAATACCTCTACCGGATTGTAATATTAAGGATGAACCGATTATTAAGGATGAAATTAGTAATGCTATGGAGAGTCTATTTATATTCATCTCTAATTTATCAGTGAAATTATCTAATTCTTTTAATTCTAATTCAACACCGATCTCTCCTCTTTTAGCTTTAAGGAGCATTTCATTAGCTGCTTGGGGTAGATCTTTAATCAAATGCTGCAAATCAAAGAGGTATTCTGTTTGATAATCTAGAATATTTAATGGATTTAAACGTTTTTTTAATAATTTTTTAATTAATGGTTCAGTTACTTCAAAGGCGTTGAAATTAGGGTCCATATTTCTTCCGAGACTTTCTAGCATCGTTAAAACTTTCCCTAGTAAGATGAAATCTCGGGGTAATTTAATATTATATTTCTGCATTAGATCAGGTGTACTGAATTCATTTATTACTCCACCTAAATTTTTGATTTCTGCGCCAACGTATTCATCTAATATATCTATTATATCATATTTTAATGCTCGAATATCTGTATCATATGAAATAATATTCATATACACTAACTGGTTAACTATCGCGTTAACATCCATTTTAGTCATATAAACAAATAATTCTGTTAAATCATCTACAAAATCATTATCTAAGTGACCCATCATCCCAAAATCTATGAAGCACATTATATTACCCTCTTTTACTAAAAAATTTCCATGGTGAGGGTCTGCATGAAAAAAGTTATATTCAAATATTTGTCTGAAGTAACATTCTGCCCCTAATTTAGCAAGTTTTTTCCCATCATATTCAAGACCTGATTCCGGGAGTTCATTGATTTTTATTCCATCTATATAATCCATAGTGAGTACTTTAGTTGTGCAGTACTCTTTATATGTATTAGGGGCGCATATGTGATTATTATCTTGAAAAAGTGTTCTGAATTTATCAATGCTTCTTGCTTCAAGTGCATAATCTAATTCTTTTATTATAGCTCTTTCAAATTCATCTATAATTGCAGATACATTGTAATATTTTAAATTAGATATTCTTCTCTCTAAGAATCCTCCTAAGTAACGCATTATTGTAATATCTTTATTAATCCGTCCTATAATGTTAGGCCTTTGAATTTTAACAGCTACAATAGTTCCATCATGTAGTTTGGCTTTATGTACTTGTGAAATTGATGCAGATGCAAATGCTACTTCATCAAATTCTAGAAATAATTCATTAACGGGACTTCCTAACTCTGATTCTAATTCTTCTATTATTAATTCTGATGAAACAGTAGGTACTTGATCTTGTAACTTCATAAGTTCATTAGTTATTTCTGGACCTACAATATCTGGTCGAGTACTTAATATTTGTCCAAATTTAATGAATGTTGTTCCTAACTCTTCAAAAACTAGTAGAATTCGTTCCGGATTTGTGGCATTTAACTCTTCTTCTAGTTTTTTTGAACGAAAAACCCGATTAAATGTATTTTTAAGACCTGTTTTTTTAACTACGTCTATAAATTCATATTTAGCAAGTATTTTAGTTATCTCTTCCACTCTTGCAAAATCAATTTTATTATTTCCAGAATCCCCTGAATTCATATCTAATATATATAAATTTGAATCTATAAATAATTATTAATAATAAATAAAATTCAATCGATTAACTAAAACTTTGATTCGAACTGGAAGCATCGATGCTGGGGCATATCTATAAATTAATAGAAATTATTTTTTTTTTAATGTCGTAAAAAGAAAAAAAATAAGTTTAGGTATAAGGATAGAAATTTAATGTAAATCCTTTTTTTTAGATGATTATTTATTTAAATTTTTTTTAAGTAATAAACTAGATTTATATAGTAAAATTTGATATTTTTTTTAGTCGAATTTTAGAAAATGTTAGTATTGATTAAAATTAAGATAGAAAGCTGGATTTTAAATGATAATTCTGGCTGAATTTGTGTATAATTTAGGCATAATTGTTAAATAAAAGCGTTGACAAAGTATACACTATAAATAATTATATATTTTATTTGAAATTTGCAAATTAATTAGATTGGAAAAAAAATGAAAAAAGGGAGAAAAATAGTACAATATTTTACTAAAAGAAATAAATTTTTAATATAAACTATTTTTTTATGTAAATTCTATTAAAAATTTAATTAAGGGCAAAATATTTCATGTCTTTTTTAACTTTGATGCTGAAAAATCCATTTAGGAACCATCCCCCCAACGGAGACGTTTACGTTATGAATGAACAGGAAAATATTATTGAAATTCATGATTTAAAGAAAAGTTATGATAAAGGAAAAATTAAAGCCTTAAATGGTATAAACTTGGAAATTAAAAAGGGAGAATTCATATCCATCATGGGACCATCCGGTTCAGGTAAATCCACTCTCCTTAACATGATTGGTGCACTTGATAAAGCAGATGAAGGCTCTATCATGGTGTCGGGCATTGATCTTATGACTGCTAAGGATTTAAATAAATTCCGAAGCAAAGAAATAGGTTTTGTATTCCAAATGCATAATCTGATACCTAACCTTAGTGTAGTGGAGAACGTGGAAATCCCAATGTATGAAACTAATTTATCCAGTAAGGAGATGAGGGAGAGAGCATTAGAGCTTTTAGAGTTAATGAATTTCACTAATTTAAATGATATAATTAAACAAGACCCAACTAAACTTTCTGGTGGTGAAAGACAGAGAGTCGCCATCGCCCGAGCATTAGTTAATCATCCATCAATTATCTTAGCTGATGAACCAACCGGAGCATTGGACTCTAAAACTGGTGATAATATACTTAAACTTCTCAAAGATTTACATGTTAAAGAAAATGTGACTTTAATTTTAGTTACTCATGAACCATACGTGGCCCATATGGCTGATCGAATATTAGACGTGCTTGATGGTAAAATAACTGAAGAGTAAATAGTTGAAAAAATAATTTATAAAAAATATTCAGTGCAGATTTTTTTGGTTGAGAGTTGATGAAATAATGATTGATGTTGAAAATCTATCTAAGAAGTTTGGTGATGTAACTGCAGTTGATGAAGTTACATTCCATGTGAATGAGGGGGAGGTTTTCGGTTTCCTAGGGCCGAATGGTGCAGGGAAGACTACTACGGTTAGGATGCTTAGCTGTCTTATATCGAAGACTAGTGGTGATGCTAGGATTGCCGGTTATGATATTAATAATACTGATGATTCTTTGAAGATTAGGAAGCTTATAGGTTTGGTTCCGGATAATGTGGGTCTTTATGAGGAATTAAGTGCTTATAAAAATTTAGATTTTTATGGGAAATTATATGAATGTAATAAAATACAACGGGAAGAGAATATTGAGCATTTCCTTAGAATGTTAGGACTTTGGGAGAAACGGGATGTTGCAGCGGGTGCATTTAGTAAGGGTATGAAGCAGAAGATTGCTATTGCTCGTGCTCTTATTCATGAACCTGAAATATTATTTTTAGATGAGCCGACGGTGAATCTTGATCCGGAATCTTCGAAAATGGTCCGGGATTTCATCATGGAGTTAAAAAAGGAGAAAAAAACTATTTTTTTAAATACTCATAATCTTGATGAAGCACAGAAAATTTGTGATAAAATTGGAATATTAAACACTAAATTAATGGCCACCGGCACACCTGAAGAGCTTGAAGGGTCAGTTTGGGGTAATAAGACTGTAATTCAGTTAGAAAAAGTTAATGATATGATTTTAGATGAATTGAATAAATTATCGCTTAAAAAAATAATATATGATAATAATAAATTAACGATTGATGTGGTGAATCCTAAAAAGGAGAATCCAATTATTGTAGCTGCAATAGTCCGGGCTGGTGGTCAAGTTCAATATGTTACTGAACTTAGTCCAACATTGGAAGATGCTTATCTGAAATTTGTGAGGTGAAACAGTAAAATGAAACTCTGGAAATCATGGGTTATTGCATCAAAGGACTTCAGTGTATTCAGGAAGAAGAAAAGCGTTATATATTCAGTAATCCTTATACCACTCCTAATGTCAATTTTCCTCCCATTTATAATCGGCTCCGCGGGAATGAAAGGTAGTGGTGTTACAATTGCAGAATTCGCATCACTATTAAACTCGTTTAGTTTCTTCTTTGTAATATTAGCAGCATCCCTTACAACAGTGATAGCTTCGTATAGTTTAATTGGTGAAAAAATTGAGAAGAGTATTGAACCTCTTCTTGCCACACCCACAACGGATAAGGAAATTTTATTAGGAAAATCTTTCGCTGCATTCCTTCCACCCATCCTCTCAATCTATATTGGTTTAGGAATATTTATGGTGCTTATAGATAAAATGACTTATAATACGTTAGGTTACTTCTATTATCCTAACTGGAACATTGCTATTATTATAGTACTTGTTGCTCCACTTGCCAGTATACTTTCAGTGGAATTAGGTGTAATTTTATCTTCAAGAGTTAATGATGTACGGGCGGCTCAACAGTTAGGACAATTGATAATCATCCCTTTTTTCGGTATCTACATTTTAGGTGAGATTGGATATATTTCACTGGGCATTAATAGTATGTTGGTTATTTCCGCTATAATGCTAGTAGTTGATATTTTCCTATTTTATATTAGTACAATCACATTCCGCAGAGAAGAAATACTTACTAAATGGAAATGAAATTAATTTAAAAAAAATGGATTTATTTAATACTTTTTTAATGTAAAATCTTTTAATTTCCCTTTAGTTTAATAGAATGAATACTATTTTAATTCCATTAATAGCTTTTTTTATTCTTTTGAGAAATTTTTTCAACATCTTTGTATTATTGATTCTGCTTCTCTATTTGGATGTTTGAAATATTTAAGATTTAAAAAAATCGATTTAAACTCCTGAGAATTTAATATATGAAACTGAAAATTAGTTTTATCCATTATAATCAGTTAAATATTAAAATATTTTTTTAAGTATCTTTAAATTTAAAATTAAGCTATTTAATGTTTTTTTTAAATTAAATGACTTGAATAAGTGTATGATGGGGTATTTAAGGATTGATGTCGCGTGACTAACACCGTTAAATGGTAATTATTAAGTAAAAAAAGAGTTTATAGGGGTTTAATTGGTTAAAGAATGAATCAATATAATATATTGATTGTATGTATTTTAAATCTCTTTTAAAAAGACTCCTATTCTTAAAAAGAACTCTGAAACGTCCTTTTTTCGAGTTTAAAATCGCAACCTTTATAAGTGATTATTATCTGATAGTTGCTTAAGTCCAGAAATGGTTCCCTATTGAATCTTTAGGGAATCTCTTGGACATGGAGGCGGTAAAATTAAGAGAGAATCATTTATGGCGGTATTATTGTTAAGTGCTATAATATTGCCTTTTGGCGCAGGCACAGCCTTTGCCACTAATAATATTACAAATGGGACTTCTAATGGAACAAATCCCACAATTAATCATAATTTAACTAATGTAACAGACCAGACTAAAACAGTAGCAAACACTACTAAAGCAGCTGGATCACCTGCTAGTGTAAGTTTCACTAGTAAGCAGATTAACACTGCAGCAGGTAATGTAACCAAATTTGTTCAAACTAATAACAGATTACCTAACTATGTTACAATTGGCAATGTTGAAGTTACAATGCCACAATTCCTTCAATTAATGACTACCAACTTATTGAACATTAACAAGGGATTAAATATTACAGTAACTATTAAAACAGTGACTACTCCTGCTGACCCACCAGAAACAGTTAAAAGTGGAGATATCCAAAAATCAGAGTACCTCACTTTAGCTCAGAGCATTAAGTCAGCTGGTACAGCACCTGGAATTCTTAACACTACACTCGGTAAAATTAACTTTCAAAACACCATATATACATTCAGTAAAATATTGAATTTCCAAAATATTAACAATAGATTACCTAACTTTGTTTCAGTTAAACCATGGAACACTACAGTTAGCACTACAACTACTACAAATACTACAACTTCTAATGTACAATCTATATTAAATGCTATTGGAACTGCAGAAGCTAAATACGCTGATGTGCAGGGACAGTCCAGTGCATCTGTCATGACCCAGTGTGGTTATGGTGATTGTTGGGCGGATAGTTCTTGGTTGTATGAACATTTAACAGCTAAGGGAATAGAATCCAGAATAATGGAAGCATCCAATCCTAGTGGTCTCTACTATCTCCATAGATGGACTGAGATTAATATTGGTAATGGATGGGTAGTATGGGATTATGCAAAATATAACTCCCAACATTACGGTGAATTAGGTTACGGACCATTTGTAGTTGAGGAAGGATCATAAAAAAAAATTTAAGTAACTAAATTTTAAATTACCTTCCCTATCTTTTCTTTTTTTGTACAAAATTTATATAATTGTAAAATATTAAATTTTAAAAACTTATTTTTCTAAATCTACATAATTATTTTATAGTTTAATCCCTGTATTTTGGACTATTACTCATATGTAGATTTAAATATTCTTTTTTTTCACCATTCTTAAGAAGTTAATTCATATCTTTTATTCTGTTTTGAACTGTTCATTTCATAAAATTTAATTCATTTAACAGTTTATTTTTTTCAGATCCATTTAATTGTAATATAAATTTTTAAAGCAGGAACTGAAAAAATTTAAATTTATTAGTTTTTATATATTTAGTAAATAAAGTGAATAGATTTTTATTTAACAAAACTATCACTTTTTTTTATTTTACGGATTTAAAAAAATATTTATAATGTAAAAAAATTTAGTAATAAAATGGGTTGAATATAATAATGAATATTAATGAAGTGAAATTGAATATTGAAGCAGCTGCTGAGTTGATTAAATCCTTTAATACTGATCATATTAGGATAATTGAAGCTAAGGAGATTAATAATGAATTAATTGAAAATGATTATTTATATAATAGTTTCAAGGACATTAAGGATGATCTTATAAAAAATAATATTGGTATTTATTATAATCCCATTATTGGTGTAAGAGGAATTAGTTATTATCCAAATCTTAGTAAGTATATGTGTGAATTAGAGGATTGGGCTGAGAGTGAGTATAAGAAATTAATGGATGAAGCTATAGTTAATCCAGATTTATATGCACAAGTATTCTTTAAATCATTATTAGAACTTAAAGAGTGTAAATATAGTTATGATGAGGAAAGTTATACATTACATACCCGTTATAAAGGGGAAGGAGCATATCATAGAATTGATATTACTTTATATCAATTCAAAAATCTAGTTAATGTAAATATATTAGAGGTTTCAGGTAAGAAATCATCTTATATTATTGTTGATGATAATGGTAAGGAGAAGTATTTATCAGTTTGGAAAACTGCATATGAATCTGAACATGCGGATATAATATTAAATAGTGTTAAAAATGGATTAACTGCTGAGGAGTTAATGTCTGATGAAATAATATTCTAAAAATAATCTTTATTTAATTAATTTTGAATTTAAATTTTTTATTATAACTCTTAATTTATTACTTTATAATGTATTTAGAGGTACTATTTGGGTGTAAATTTGGTGAAAATATTTTATACTATGAATGATAAACTTAAATTTAATTATGGTAAATTATTAAATAAATAGAAAATAACTAAAAAAAAATATATCTAAAAAAAAAATATTTTATAAAAAAAAATGAGGGATGATTTCAATGAAGAAAATAGCTATACTATGCATTTTCGCAGTGTTACTTGGCTCAACCGCACCGATCTATGCAGCCGACCCAAACTCAACTAGCGGCACTCAAGTGGTTCAAAATAATGATCCACAATTATATCAGGATTTAAATAATATATATCAACAGGTGACTCAGAATCCTGGTCAAATAACTAATTTATTCCAGAATTCCAGTGTTCAAAATCAGATTCAACAGTGGTTACAGAATCCTGGTGTTCAAAGTCAAATAGATCAAGTACTGCAGAATCCAACTGTACAGAATGATTTGAATATTTTATTCCAGAATAAAAATATTAAAAATGATTTGAATAAAATATTGGATAATAGTAGTAATTAAAAAATTTATTTTTTAACTCTATTTTTTTCTCCTTTTTTTTTAAAAAACTTTTTTTATATTAATTCAATGAATTATGTAATATCGTTAATTTTTTTTTAATAATAAAATCAAGAGATTTGATATTATTAAATTAATATAATAATACTTAAATAGGTATAAAGGTATAATTTATTATTGTAAATTTAATTAGATTACCACTAGTACTTTCTGCTTTAAATGCATATTCTGATTTGAGGTTAGATAAAAATGTCTGATAAGATAATTAAAGTCCTTTTAATTGAAGACAATACTGCAGATATTAATCTAATCCGAGATATGTTGAATGAAACTAAAAATAATAATTTTCAGATAATAAATTGTAAAACTCTTAATGATGGAATTATACAATTAAGTAATAATGATTTTAATGTTATATTATTAGATCTAGGACTTCCTGATAGTCAAGGTATTGAATCCTTCCTTAAATTATATGAACATGAGAAGAAAATTCCCATCATAATATTAACTGGATTGGAAAATGAAGAGAATGCAATCCATGCTACTCAAAATGGTGCCCAGGATTATTTAATTAAAGGTCAAAGCAATGATTTTATGACGCATTCAATTCAATATAGTATTGAAAGAAAAAATACTGAAGAAAAACTCAAAAATTATCAGTTACACTTGGAAGAGATGGTTGAAAATAGAACTATTCAATTAGAGAATGTTATCAAAAAATTGGAACTTGAAATAATTGATCATAATAAAACAGAGGATCAACTCAAAAAGACTGTTCAAGAAAAAGAAATTCTACTCCAAGAAGTTCATCATCGAGTGAAGAATAATATGCAGATAATCTCTAGTTTATTAAGTCTTCAAGCGATGCATTTAGATGATGAAGAGATGATAGATTTATTACATGATAGTCAAAACAGGATAAGATCCATGGCCATGGTTCATGAGAAACTTTACATGTCGAAGGATCTATCCCATATTAACATGTCGGAATATTAAAAAATTAGTTTTAACATTATTTGATTCATATTCAACTAAGAAATCTCAAATAATGCCCATATTAGAATTGGATGATATATTTATGAATATTGAAATGGGAATACCCTGTGGCATTATAATAAATGAATTAGTCTCAAATAGTTTAAAATATGCATTCCCCGATGATAATAAAGGAACCGTATTTGTAGGGTTAAAAGATAAGGGAGACATGTATGAATTAATGGTTAGTGATAATGGAGTGGG
>Ga0181520_10010347_pt1 | contig 12548 bp, 14 predicted proteins | sample PEATcosm2014_Bin_29_FD_132451 | JGI IMG/M metagenome (GOLD analysis project Ga0181520, IMG submission 132451) | Peatland microbial communities from MTU Mesocosm Facility, Houghton, MI, USA - PEATcosm2014_Bin02_30_metaG | ecosystem: Environmental > Terrestrial > Soil > Wetlands > Peat | place...
ATTGGAACAAGAATGTGGACCGCATGATGGTGGACTTAAAGCGCACCATCGCCTTTATCACGCAGCAGTTCGATTTGAACATCAACGCCGGGGTGTGGCTGTTTGGCCAGGGTGCGGAGCAACAGGCGCCGGTCCTTCAGCTTCTGCTCGCGCAATCCGTCCAGATCAGCCCGGTGGAATACAAGCCGGAATACTGGACGCTGCAGGCGGCGAAACTGCGTCTGGACGCCACCCCCAATTTCATTGGGGTGGAAATGCAACAAGCGCCCCAGCGCCGGATGTTTGGCTGGGTGGTGGGCGTGGTCACCACGCTGATGGTCCTGTCCTCGCTGGCGGTGGCCATCATTTTGTACATGCTGGCGAAACAGGAATCGGTCCAGGCGGGGTCGCTCCGCGAGCGCGTCGCCCAGTTGGTACTCCAGCAGCAAGACTTGGAAAGACGCAACGCGGAATATTCCGGCAAGGACCAGCTCACCAAGGAGGTGCTGGACAGCCAGCATGCCCCCGTGCCGGTCTGGATGATGGGTTATCTGAGCGAGGCCCTGCCCGCCGAACTGGTGGTGACCAATCTGCAGGTCAACTGGGGCGGCCATGAGTGGAATGTTCATCTGGCCGGGGCTTTGCAGGGAACAACAAATTCGCCCTCCCCCACGGCGCTCTCCAACGCCGTCGTCGTGCTGGCCGACCGGTTGGAAACCGGCCCGTTGCATCTGACCCTGGTGCAGCGCAGCGACCATGGGGAGGCGGCTTCGGATAAATCCGCAAGCCCCCGCACCACCCCCGCCAAGTCCAACAGCCAGACCCCGGCGGACACCCAGTTTTGGATCGAAGGGGGGATCCGATGAGCGCCCCCAGTCCCAGCCGCAGTCCGGTGGCGGGCACCAAACCCGTTGGTTTCAGTTATGTGACGTTGTTGTCGCGAGTGGTGGTGGGCGTGCTGTTGCTGGCCTCGGCCGGGCTGCTCTGGTGGAGTTACTGCCGGGTGTATCTCCCGCGCGTGAAGGAATACCATGAACTGGATGCCAACGTGGTCAAGCTGACCATCGCGGTGGATGATTTGGATCACCAGTGGACCAAGCCCGAGCTGGCGGCGATTGATCAAAAATTTCATCTGGTGCAATCCCGCCTGTTCAACGACCAGCCCGAGCTGAAATCATGGCTGGATGATTTTGAGGGTCAATTCATCGCCCTGGGGTTGAACATCAAAACCGACTTTAACGCCAGCCTGGTCAGTTCCAATGCGCCCGCAGTGGCGGGCCGGAGATTTTCCGCGATCCCCACCACGGTGACCATTGATTTTTCCCCGACGGCCGGTTCGGAGGACAAGGACACCCCCTTTCAGCGATTACTCCAGTTTTCCCAACGCATCACCACCCAGGATAAAATCGCCGATCTGACCGGCCTGACGGTCCACAGCGGCACCAACTCCATTGATCATGCGGTGCTGAACCTCACTTTTTGGGCGGGTGCAAAGGAGGCGAAATGAAGTTCAATGTCAAGAGTTTCAACACCTGGTTGACGGCGCTGTTGATCCTCGGAGCCGTCGGCTTCCTCACCCTGCGATTATTGCCTTCCCGCAAAGCGCATTCCATTTCGCCACTTGGAATAGATTCATCGGCCTTGTTGGCGGCCTCCCATTCCACCACCAACCCGCCTTCCGCTTCGCCGGCTCCCGGTCCGACCCTTGACCGCAAGTATGCGGAGTCGCATTTGAGCGGATGGATGGAGTCGCCCCTGCGCGACCCGTTTTTTCAGATCAAGCCGGTGCCGCCCCCGGTGCGGACGAATCAGGTGCCGGAGCTGACGCAGTATCAATTAAAAGCCATTTGGCGGCAGAACGGTGTCAGCATGGCGGCGATCAACAGCGGCATCTACCGCCTGAATGACTCCGTTGACGCATATTTGCTCGTCAAGATGGATGATCACGGCGTCTGGCTGGAAATCAACGGGAAAAAGGAATTCCTCGGATTTGCTGATCCGGTCCCGATGGTGGCGCCGCCAATCGTCCATGAGGCCCCCAAATCCTCCGAACCCGAGCGCCAATCCTCCGAGGACGCGCGCCGATCAGCCGAGGCCGCCCTCAAATCCGCGGAAGCGGCGTTGCAATCCATTGATGCGGTCGCCAAGTCCGTTGATGCTGCGAAAATCCCCGCTGATGACGAGCCCCACTGACGGCCTGATGACCCCCGTACCCCGATTATTGTTATGAAAACCAAACTCGCCAAGCAAACGCCCGCCACCGGCCACTCCTTACCCGGAGGTGTGATCCGGTGGGCCGCCGTGGGGGTGTTGATCTGGAGCGCATCGGCGGTTGCCGACCCCACCAACTCCGTGCCGCCTGCCAGTGCGAGCGCGCCGGTGTTCACCTTTCGGCCAGTCCACGCCTCCACCAATTCCGTCACTCCGGCCCCGGCCGGTCCGGTGACTCTGGTCACAGTCACTCCAGCGGCCCCGACCCCGGCCCCCGGCGGTGAACCTGCGGCCAAGGCGGTCACTGACACAAACTCTTGGGAATCGCTCGTCGCCCCGGTGAGTCCCGCCGTCCGGCCGGTGTTTGGCAGCGTGCAGGTTTCGCTGGTGCCCGCGCCCGTTCCGGCGGTCAACCCCGGCCTGGAGCAGCACACCCAGGGCAAAATCATTGAAAAATTTCATGCGGACAACCTCGACCTGAAAGCCGCGCTGGCTTTGTTTGCCAGCCAGAACAACCTCAACATTGTGCCGGACAACGATCTCTCCGGGACGGTCACCCTGGATGTCCACAACCTGCCCCTGGATCAGATGATGCGCGCCCTGTTGGAAGCGGGGGATTGTTGCTGGCAGGAGGACAACGGTTTGATCCGGGTGCGCAGCAAGGAGACGCGCACGTTTGCCGTGAATTACCTGCGCCTCAAGCGCACGGGCACGGGGAACAGTTCAGCCACACTCAACCCCGCCTCGTCCGGGGGGTCAGGCGGCAGCAGTGGCGGCGGTTCCAGCAGTGGTGGCAGTGGTGGCAGTGGTGGCGGAGGTGGCGGGGGTTCCTCCGTGAACCTCACAGCCGATAACACGACTGATTTCTGGACGGAACTCCGGTCCGAACTGGGCTTTATCCTGACGGCGGAGGGAATGAAGTCGCTGGCGATCAACAAAACGGCGGGGATCATCGAAATTACCGACCGGCCTTCCGCGCTCGAACGAGCGGAACACTACCTGAACGCCACGGAAGAAAGCATCAACCGGCAGGTGGACATTGAAACCAAGATTTATGACGTGACGCTCAACAACGCCTTCCAATTCGGCATTGATTGGAACCATGTGGCGGAAGCTTATCAGGGCAGTCTGGGCTTCGGCACGGCCACCTTGCCGACGGCCATCGGCAGTGGTTCCACGCTGGGCAATTCGGCCCTGGGCGGGATCAACACCTCCTCGACGTCAAGTTCAGCCGGGACTGCGGCCAACACGCTCATGTTTCAGAACCTAAACACCTCGGCCGCCGTCACCGCCCTGCAGACGCAGGGGAGTGTGACAGTGGTGGCCGCGCCGCGCATCCGCACTCTGAACAATCAGACCGCCCTGGTCAAGGTGGGACAGGAACTGCCGTTTTTCTCCGTCTCCACCATCAACAGTCAAAGTTCAAGCGGCAATCAAGTGTCCTCGGGGGACACCATTACGACCGTCACCATCGGCACCATCCTCTCGATTACCCCGCAAATCTCGGAAGACGGCTGGATTGCCATGGACATTTCCCCCGTGCTGACCAGTCTGGTGCAGGTGGAAACCTCCCCGGATAAAACCGCCACCGCACCGCAACTGACCGACAAGCAGGCTTCCACCCTGGTGCGGGTACGCAACGGTACGACCGTGGTGCTGGGGGGGTTGATCCAGACCGAGAAGGATGAAAGTGCCAACTCGGTTCCGGTGCTGGGAGAAATCCCCTTGCTGGGCAAACTTTTCAGCGGCAATTACAATGCCATGACCAAGAACGAGCTGGTTATATTTGTCACGCCGCACATCGTGGAAGCCGGCGAGTCCAGTGTGAAATATGTGAATCCGCCGGAAAAGAGCAAGGCCAAGGGCAACTGAGCCGGGCACGGGTTCGAATCGTCCCTGGCATTCGTGTGTGTTGTGTGGCTGGTTTTGCGGACACGACCCGGAACGAGGCGACATGTCGCCTCGTGCGAAAGTTGTAACTTGTCACCGCACCCCAAAGACTTGCGCGTCCGTCTCAGGGTTGTGCCTTGCGTTTCTTCTCAATCCGGTCCCGCCAGGTCAGCCAGAGCAGGGCGGCGGTGACGATACCAGTGGCCGCCACGCAGAGCGGGGCGCCATAGCGGTCCGCCGGCAGCGCGCCACTCATGGGCAGGCGCAGGCGGTCGGTCAGCACCTCGCCGATGCCCGGAAAGGACGTGTGCGCCACCACGCCGCCCGCACCATTGACCGCTTGGGAAATGCCGGAGCTGGCCAGGCGGAAAATCGGCACGCCGTATTCGGCTGCTCTCAGCGGGGCCACGCGGGAATGAAGTTCGTGCTGGTGCCGGCCCCAATCCGCCACATCCATGGTCGGCACGATCAGCAGTTGCGCCCCCTGCCGGATCAGTTCATCCGGCACGCGGGTGAAACTGAGGTCGTAGCAGATGCAGAGGCCGATTTTTCCCCAGGGCGAATTCCAGACCTTCTGTTGCTGGGCGGGCAATCCATCAATGAAAAAGGGAATGGGGACGCTTTTGGCCTGGCTAAAAACAATCTCGCCGTTGGTGCCCACCACGAAAGCGGTGTTGTAGTACAAATGATTTGTGACGGAGTCCTTGCCGCCCACGATGAGATATCGGCGGTGGTCGCGGCACCAGTTTTTCAAATTGTCCGGCACCACCCCTTCCAAGGTGTATTCGCTGAGCACAAAAATCTGGGAATCAGGGTTCTTCTTCAACGCCTGGTCCAGGGATTTCGTGACGATGTAGGGGTTGGCAAATTCCCACTGGATGCCGGTGATGTTCAGCGGGGGATTGGGGCGTTCAAACCGCGCGGCCGTTGCGTAGGCGCAGAAAAAGGCCAGCATCAGGGCCGCCCCCCACAAACCCAGCAGGAGCGTGCAGACCCCCTTCATTGGCGGCCGTTTGAACCAGCGCCAGTGGGCCAGCACGGTGACCATGGTCAGCACCAGAAAACCTTCGCCGTACATGCCGAACTTGCTGAACAGGTTCAAGCCGGGGCTGGCGGGCAGGGCGTATCCCAGGTTTAGCCAGGAGAATTTCAGGTAATACAGTTCGCTGCGGAAATACTCCACGCCGGTCCAGACCACCGGAATCAGCCAGAGGGCGACGGCCCGGCCCCAGCGCCGGGTGGCGCCGCAGATGATGGCCGTGAACAAGCCGATCCAGAACGCCAGCACCACCCACAGCGCCACGGCCGCCGGCCCGAAAAGATGCCAGAAGAAAAACAGTTGCGGCGCGTAGCTGGCGACGGCCGTGGCCAGGCCACAATAAAAAGCCCGGCGGACGCTGGCCTGGGCCGTCAACTTAACCAGCGCCAGGGCATACCCGAACACCAGCAATCCCGCCGCCGGGTGCGCCAGCGAGGCGTAGGCCAGATTCAGGCACACGGCGGCCAGCGCCCCCCAGAGCAGGGATTGCTTCCAGGTCAGCGGCGTGGTGGCGGACGCAAGGGTGTTCATGAGGGCCCCAGTTTGCCACCAACCATGCATGAGTTCAACCCTGGTTCCGGGCGGGCGGCGGGGCACGCCAAAAACCTTCGGGGCGGCAGTGGGTTGTCGCCCCGGGACGAATGAGGGTTGAATCGGTTCCGGTCGAAACCGGAACTAATGGCCGCCGGTGCCGTTTATTCCGATATTGCTCTCGTAGAAGGAACCGGAGACGTATTTGGCACGGCCGAGCCGGTTGAAAATTGTGCGCGCATCAAAATCCGACTCTCCGGAAAAATAACGGCGGGCCATGGTGCGGCGAAAATCCAGGTAATGGTGCGCGATGTCCCCTGACGGGTATTGGGCGTCAAAATCTTCCTGGCGGCAATAGGCGGCCTGGGCATGCGCAATGAAGATCTTGGAGAAACCACCGCGTTGAACCGCCTGGGTGACCTGCTCAACTGTGTAAAAAGACCGCTCGCCAAAGCGGCGTTGCAATTCGCCGCTTAATCGCATCAGATAACTCCGGATGGCAAAATATCTTCTGAGATAAACAATCATAACGACTCCTCCAGCAAAGTGCCCCAATCACCCGGAAAGTCAAGCGGTGATGCGGTTTCCGACCGGGCGCGGGGCCGTGTCCAAAATCAAAAGGGGCGGCAGTTGCCTGCCGCCCTTGGAGGAACGAGAGCCCCGGCCAATCAGGCCCGCTGTTTCAGTTTGCGGACAAACAGCCCGCAGGAGCCCACGGCCATGCCCAGCATGCCCGCGGTCGTCCCGGCATCAGGAACCGGGCTGACGGCGTTGGCTGCCGAGAAGGTGATGTCCGAGTTGCCTGTTTCGGTGTCGGTCAGACTCCACGAGGCGGGTGTTTGGGCATCCCCCGTGATGTCAGCATAGCCGGTGCCGGCAATATACAGGCTGTTGGGACCTTCCAGAACGGCCGTCACTGAGGTGGCCACCAGATTGTAGGTGACTCCGGCCGCGGTTAGCGTCCACAAATCCACGGGGTGGCCGGGGAAACATCCGCGAAGACGAAGGGCGTAAACGTGCCGGTTTCGCCACCCGTGAGGGAGGCATAGTCGCCGGTCGTCGTCCCCGCTTCCACTTTGGCGCTGATCGCGGTGAATTCTGTCTCCGTGCCACCGGCAAAGGAACCATTAAATGCAGCGGAACCTCCGCCAAAATTAATCGTTCCATTTATGGGCGACGCCTGCACACTCGCACTGATGCCGATGAGTGCCAAACCCGCCACCGTCATTATTTGTACTTTATGTTTCATGTTTTGTTTGTTTCCTTGGTTGATGTTTTACCGCAACCATCCGTAATACGCTACCGGGGGGCGTGCCGGTCCGGCCGTGGGGTGTAACCCGACCCGCTTAGTCCGCCACTTTTGAGCTTGTCCATTGGCCCCTGATCCTCAAATGCAGGGCATGCTAAACAGTAAAACGGGATTGGCGTTCCAAGGCGATATTTCTAAAGTTGACTTTAGAAAAGGGCGATTTATCCTAATCTCATGTTTGATCGCTGGTTTGCGGCTGAACTAAAAGCAAAGTTGAGCCGACCCTATGTTCACCTCCTGTTTGGAGCGCGGCAGACGGGTAAATCCACTTTGTTGAATCAATTGATTTCCGAGGAGGCCCTGCGTTTCAACCTGGCGGATCCGCAGGAGCGTTCCCGGCATCTGGCGAACCCGGGTGAGTTTGCCCAGGCCTGTCGCAGCCTGTCGGCGAAGAAGAAAGGTCAGTTTGTTTTTGTGGACGAGGCGCAGGCGGTGCCCTCCATCTTTGACGCTGTGCAGGCGCTTTACGATGCCGACAAGACGCGGTGGCGATTTGTGTTGTGTGGGAGCTCCGCCCGCAAACTGAGGTTGACCGGCACCAACCTGCTGCCGGGGCGGAGCCTGGTTCATCATTTGTTCCCGCTCACGCTGGCCGAGCAGCCGGTCAAAGAAGGGAACCCATTTCACGCGAGCCCGCCGCTGCTGTTTCCGTGGCGTGACGCGGAGCAGGTCAGGCATCCGTTTCCCGCGTGGGATTTGCCGGCCAGACTCGCCTATGGCGCGCTGCCGGGCATCGTCACGGCGGAGGAGCAGGACCGGTCAGGGTTGCTCAAAGCCTACGCGTTTGTGTATCTGGAGGAGGAAATCCGCCGCGAGGCGCTGGTGAAAGATTGGGGCGCGTTCGTGCGCTTCCTGCAACTGGCGGCCGCTGAATCCGGCCAGATTTTGAACTATGCCAACATTTCGCAGGCGGCGGGTATCTCAGAACCAACGGTGAAGAGCCATTATCAGTTGCTGGAGGACATGTTTGTGGGCATCCGGATTCCCGCCTATTCCAAGAGTCCGCGCAAGAACCTGCTCTCGACGCCGAAATTCTTGTTTTTTGATCTGGGCGTCCGGCATGCGGCGGCCGGATTGAATCCGTCCCTCGAAACAGTGAAGGCGAATCCGGGGCCGGTGTTTGAACAGTGGGTGGGCATCGAATTGTGGCAGCGCCTGCAATATCTCGGCGAGGGCAGGCTGTATCATCAACGCTCCCGCGATGGCGCGGAAGTGGACTTCATCATCGGTCATGGCGGCAACTTGACGCCCATCGAGGTGAAGTGGACGGAGCATCCCACCCTGGGCGATGCACGCCACCTGCTGACTTTTCTGCAGGAAAGAAAGCCGGAGGCGAAGCATGGCTATGTGATTTGCCGTTGCCCGCGCCCATTGCAACTCCATGACCAGATCACCGCCCTGCCTTGGTTCTGTTTGTGAGGGGTGGGGACTCCCGCAAGGTCAGGGGGCGGCCCCGCCCTTGGCTTCATTGCTTTTGAGCTTGTCCATTTGCGCCTAATGGTAAATATAGGGCATGCTAAAAAATAAAACCGTGCTGGCGTTTCTCGGCGAGATCTACGAGGACCTCGAGTTGTGGTATCCCAGGCTGCGGCTGGAGGAGGCGGGCTTTGCCGTGAAATGCGCCGCGCCCGAACTTAAAACTTATGCCGGCAAGCACGGCTATCCCGCCGCGGCCGACCTGTTGTTGAGCGAGGCCCGGAGCGACGATTTTTGCGGCCTGCTTGTGCCCGGCGGTTTCATGCCGGACAAGCTGCGCCGCGACCCGAAGGTGCTGTCGCTGACGCGCGAGTTTTTTGAGCGGGGCCGGCTGGTGGCCTTCATCTGCCACGGCGGCTGGATTCCAATCTCGGCCAAAATCCTGAGCGGCCGGCGGGTGACGGGGTCGCGCGGCATCAAGGACGATTTGGAGAATGCCGGCGGGCGCTGGGTGGATGAGCCGGTGGTGGTGGATGGGAATTTGATTTCCAGCCGCACCCCCCGGGATCTGGCGCCGTTCGCGGCGGCCATGGTGCGGTTTTTGGAGGCCGACGGACAATGAATGAGCCGGGTAAAATGTTGGTGGCGGCCGGCTTGGTGCTGGCCGGCGTGGGGGCGCTGCTGTGGTCGGGGCTGGGCCGCGGCTGGCTGGGCCGGTTGCCGGGGGACCTCCATTACGCCAAGGGGGGCTTCAGCTTTCATTTTCCGCTGGTCACCTGCCTGTTGCTCAGCGCGGTACTGACGCTTGTGCTCTGGCTGCTGCGGAAATAATTTCACTTTCGGGGTTGATCTGACGTATATAAAGCCTTATGCTTAAGGAGTGGCAATGACGCACACAAAGCGGTTCCTTCAGATTTGGCTTCTGCGGGCCATGGGTTAGTATATGAAAGAATTGCTGCAAGCGCTGGAGACCGTGGTGTTGCACAGAAACCCGGAACTGACCGGTAGTCTGCGCCCCGGGTTGTCCGAGGCCGTGATTCGACGGATGCTCGAATTCGGAAACGTCCGGGGCGGGGTGGAACCCATCGTGGACCTGTTTTCCTGGCGCAACGGTTCCAAGTCCACTGCGCTGGTCACGCCGGAGCAGCCCAGCCTCTTTCCCCGGGGCGACTACCTGTTCCCGCAGTTGGACGTGATGATCACCCAGTTTCGCCGTTTCCGACAAGTGGCCACCTATCGTCTGCGTTATGACGAGGTGGCCGGGCGCTATTTCCCCCTGCTGTGGAATGGGGCGGTGAGTTATTTGGCGCTGGACCTGGACCCGTCCGGTAATGGCCGGCTGGCGGTCATTGACGACAAGGCGGAAAAACTGGTCCGCGAAGCGTATCCCAACTTCGAGGCTTTTGTGCGGGATGCCATTCAGGCCAATAAAACCAATGATTTGGCGGTTTTCATCCGCATGTCCAAAAACCCTGCCGTCAGCAATGCTCCGCTGACCCGGTCCGCCTCCTCCGGTTCCTCCTCCGGCACGGGCGGCACGACCTTCTTTTTATCCAAAAGCAGAAAGAAACTCCCCTTCACGGACTATGTGCCGGCTGTGCGGACCGATTTCTCGGACGAGGCGGCTTGGAAGTTGCTCTGTGCGTCCATTCAAGATCCGGAGGACGACACCGCCAGGAGCGTGGATTTTATCAGTGACCCGGAGTACAAGGGGCTCCGGGCGGATCAACTGCCCGCCCTGATGCCCGAGGGTTCCAACCTGACGTTTGCCTTCATCATTGACCCGATGGCGTTCTCGCAGCCGGATCGTCCCGTTTTGGTGGTGGACCTGAAGGATCAGCCCGGGCGTTCTTTCCGGGTCGTCGCCTCGGAACTGTCGAACTTGGAGAGCAATTTGTCCATTGCCAACAAGAGTTTCGATGAGTTTGCCGACGCCGTGGATAAGAACGGGATCTTTCACGGGTTTTGAGCGCGGCCACGCCAAAATTCCTGTTTTCTTGGTTGAAATCCGCCGGGGCACTCTTTAACCTTTAGCTCATGGAAACGACTCAATTAGAGCAGTACATCCCGATTCTGTTTCTGCTGGCGGCGGCGGTCGGTTTTGCCGGCGGCACGCTGGTGGTGTCGGTGCTGTTGGGCAAATTCGGCAAGACCTCGCCGGCCAAGGACGCGGCTTATGAGTGCGGCAAGGAGCCCATCGGTGCGGGCGGCGGGCGCTTTTCCATCAAATTTTACCTGGTGGCCCTGCTTTTCGTCCTGTTCGACATCGAAGTGGTCTTCATGTACCCATGGGCGGTGGTTTACAAGGACATGCTGGCGGACCACGCCACGCGCAATCTGATTTTGGCTTCCATGGTCTCGTTTCTCCTGATTTTATTCGCCGGTTACATTTACGCGCTCAAAAAAGACGCGTTGAATTGGAAGTGATTATTCGGGTCCGGGGTCTGGGATCCGGGGTTTTGGGGGGGCTGACACTTTTTTATGGCTATCATCAAATTCGGCACGAGCGGCTGGCGCGAGATCATCGCGCGGGACTTCACCTTTGACAATGTCCGGCTGGCCACGCAGGGGATTGCGGATTACCTCAAGAGCGAACTGGCCCGGACGGATTCCCCCATTCACGGGCGCGCGCCCGTGGTGATCCTGGGGCATGACACCCGGTTTTTGGGGCCGGAATTTTCCCTGGCCGCCGCGGAAATCCTGGCCGCCAGCGGCCTCGAACCGCTGTTGTGCGACCGCGACACGCCCACGCCGGTGATTGCCCACACCATCCGCCACCGGCAGGCCATTGGCGGCATCAACATGACCGCCAGCCATAACCCGGCGGTGTACCAGGGGCTGAAATTTTCCACCTGCAACGGCGCGCCGGCCACCCCCGAGGTCACGCGGCAGATCGAGGCGAACATCGTGAAACTCCAGGGCCAGAACTGGTCGTTCACCGGAGTGCCGTTCGGATCGTTCCAGGCCAAAACAATCAATCCGTTGCCGGACTATTTCAAACAAATCAACAAGCTGATCAAGTTTGCCGTGCTGAAGAAGGCGAAGTTGAAGGTGGCGGTGGACCTGAGCTGCGGCACGGGCCATGGCTACCTCGATGTGCTGCTGAACAAAGCCGGGGCCAAAACCACGCTCTTTCACAATGAACTAAACCCGCTCTTTGGCGGGCATCATCCCGAGCCGAATGCCGCAAACATGGCCGAGGTCAGCAAATTTGTGCGCAGCGGCAAGGCGCAAATCGGTCTGGGGCTGGATGGCGATGCCGACCGGTTTGGGATTGTGGACAAGGACGGCACCTGGCTGACGCCCAACCAGGTGCTGGCGCTGGCGTTGTATCATTTGAAGAAGAACCGGGGCTGGAGCGGCGCGGTGGTGCGCACCGTGCCCACCAGTCACCAGGTGGACGCGGTGGCGGAATTGCTCGGCGTCAAGCTGTACGAAACACCGGTGGGCTTCAAATACATCGGCGCGCTGATGGAGAGCGAACCCGTCATTGTCGGCGGCGAGGAATCCGGCGGCCTGAGCGTGCAGGGGCATGTGCCGGAAAAAGACGGCATCCTGGCCTGCCTGCTGATGGCCGAATTGGTGGCGACGGAGAAAAAATCACTGGGTCAGATCTTGAAGGAACTCGCGAAGCTGATCGGGGAATTTTACACCGACCGCATCAACGTGGGTTTTGCGCCGGACAAAAAGGAAGCGCTGCTGGCGAAGCTGGGCGGCGGATTGGCGATCATCGGCGCGTTCAAGGTGGAGAAGTTCATCACCACCGACGGCTTCAAGTTTTTGCTGCCCAACCGCGAGTGGGTGGCCTTCCGCGCCAGCGGCACCGAGCCGTTGATCCGCTGCTACCTCGAGGCCAAAACCAAGGCGAATTTGAAGAAGCTGGACGCGGCCTGCCGGCAGTTGCTGGCGTAAGCAGCGCCGCCGGGGCGGTGGTGGCGGGAACTTCAAGCCTTCCGTGCTTGGAGTTCCCATTTCATATTCGGGTTTCACCCCATGGTTAAAGACCGCCCTAAAAGTGTAATTTCATTTCAACAAATGACGGCCAGCGGGTGGCCAGCGAAATGAAAAACATCTTTGCCTATTTTACCCTCGCCGGTTTTGGCCGGCGCTGTCTGGGTGGGGGGCGGTTCTCCGGGTTTGCCGTTCACCAGCCAAACAGTCATCAGGCCTTAA
>Ga0181520_10010348_pt1 | contig 12547 bp, 10 predicted proteins | sample PEATcosm2014_Bin_29_FD_132451 | JGI IMG/M metagenome (GOLD analysis project Ga0181520, IMG submission 132451) | Peatland microbial communities from MTU Mesocosm Facility, Houghton, MI, USA - PEATcosm2014_Bin02_30_metaG | ecosystem: Environmental > Terrestrial > Soil > Wetlands > Peat | place...
AAATTTTGCGGGAAGCCGTTGAAAAAATTGATTCGCTCCACCACGCGCGCAACCGCGCCTGGCCCTCGCCGCACGCGCCCTACTCCACCCTGCCCGACCTGCTGCAACGCACCGCCCGCCTGGCACAGAAAAGAGAGTGGCGCGTCTGCATTCACGTCGCGGAGTCCCAGGAGGAATTCGACATGTTCCAACATGCGCGGGGTCCGATGTACGACTGGCTGAAGCGCAACGACCGCGAGGCGACCGACTGCGGCCTGGGCTCGCCGGTCGCCCACCTCGCGCGCCAGAAATTGCTGGGCGTAAATGTCCTGGCCATCCACGTCAACTGCCTCGCGCGCGGCGACGCCACGGTGCTGGCCAAAAACAAGACCAGTGTCGTCCATTGCCCGCGCAGCCATGACTATTTCAAACACCCGCCGTTCGAGCGCGCCCGGCTGGCCGGCGCGGGCGTCAATCTCTGCCTCGGCACCGACAGTCTGGCCACCGTCCGCAAAACCGGAAGAAACAAACCGGAACTCGACCTGTTCGCCGAGATGCGCGCCCTGGCCGACCGCGACAAAACGATTTCACCGGCTGAAATCCTGCAAATGGTCACGGTGAACGGCGCGCGCGCCTTTGGCCTCCGGGGAAAAATTGGCGAACTTTCAGCCGGCGCTTTTGCGGACCTGATTGTCCTCCCCTTTTCAGGAAAACTGCCGGCCATTCACGAGGCGGTGCTCCAACACAGCGGCAATGTTTACGGCAGCCTGATCGAAGGCCGCTGGGCGATTCCGCCGAAGTGAACCGGGCTCCAGTCGTTTTCACGTCAGGGCGTTTCAAGTTTTCCTGCAGCCACAGACAAGCGGGCGCTGGTTACGAGCCATGCGGTTGGAAGGCGTGGAAGCGCCGCTTGCGCCCGTGGTTTTCCGCGAGGGCGCGGAAAACAGCACCCGGGGCGGGTGCGCTCCCCGGGCTTAAATCAGCCCCATGGCCGTCAGCGCCCGGCGGGTTTTTTCCGGCGACTCGTGGAGAATTGCCCGCCAGCCGCGCGCCGCGCCGGTCTCGATATTTTCCGGACGGTCGTCAAGGTAGATCAAATCCGCGCCGCGCCGGCCGGTCAGCTTTTCCAGTGCTGCATAAATTTCCGGCTGGGGCTTCAAGCCGCCGACTTCGTAGGAAAAAATGTAGCCGTCGAAATTTTTGAAGAACGGAAAATTGCGGCGGACGTGTTCAATGGCCAGGTCGTTGGTGTTGGAAAAAATGTAGGTTTTGAAACCCGCGCGCCGCAGTTCCGCGTGCAGGGCAATGGTCTCCGGCATGGCCGTAAAAATGTCCGCGAAGTAGCTGCCAAATTCCTCAAGGTCGCCGCGGAAACCGATGGCGCTGCGGACGGCGTCGAAGAATTCAAGGCGGGTAAGCCGGCCGCATTCAAATTCGATCAGAAACGGCGAACTGCCGAGAAAGGCATGCAGATCCTGAGGTGATTTTGAGCTGCGCGCGGCAATTTTCCGCGCGGCCACGGTGTAATCGAAATCCACCAGGACTTTGCCGAGATCGAAGATGAAGACAGGGTGCATGGGAAAATGACCAAGGGTTTAGGAATTCGTCATTTCCCGGCGGCCTTCCAGGGCGCGGTTGAGCGTGAGTTCGTCGGCGAATTCCAGTCCGCTGCCGGCGGGAAGACCGAAGCCGATGCGCGAAATTTTCAATCCGCCCCGCGCCAGCCGTTTGGCCAGATAATGGCTGGTCGCGTCGCCTTCCACATCCGTGCCCAGCGCGATGATGAGTTCGCGGATGGTTTCGCCGACGAGGCGTTTTTCCAGTTCGGCAATCCGCAGATCATCGGGCTCCACGCCGTCCAAGGGGGAAATTTTTCCGCCGAGCACATGGAACTGGCCGCGGTAGGTTCCCGACTTTTCAATGCTCAAAATATCCACGGCCTTTTCCACCACACACACGAGCGAGGCGTCGCGCCGCGAATCGTCGCAAATGGCGCAGGGTGATTTTTCCGTGAGCGCACCGCAGATTTCGCAGAAGCGGATGCGTTCGCGCGCGGCCAGCATGGTTTCGGCAAGGTGCCGCACCTGCGCGGATTCGGCCTGCACGAGATGCAACGCCATGCGCTCGGCGGAACGCGGACCAACGCCGGGGAGCTTGGCGAGCGCGGCGGTGAGGGAAATGATGGGTTCGGGCAGCGGCATTGTTCGTGCTCGTTTTCTTCCTGGTTTCGGCCTCAAGCTCGTCCGCCGTTTTTCGAGGACGAGGACGAGGACGATATAAAATTACATGATCCCGGGCAGATTAAATCCCGCGGTGGCCTTGCCCATTTCGGTGTTGGAAATTTCCTTGGCCTGGCTCAGCGCCTGGTTGGCGGCGGTGATAATCATGTCCTCGACAATTTGCGCGTCGGACGGGTTGAGCGCCTGCGGATCAATCTTGACCGCCGCAAGGGTGCCGTCGCACTTGGCGATGACTTTCACCGCGCCGCCGCCGCTGGTGGCCTCGACCGTGCGGGCGGCGAGCTGCGCCTGGATTTGTTCCATCTGTTGCTGCATTTTCGCAGCCTGTTTCATGAGTTTTCCGATGCTGGACATATCTTTAATTTCAGATTTCGGGTTTCGGTTTAAAATTTTGAGGTCAGACGCGCACTTCCACAATGGTGCCCTTAAAAACCTCCAGCGCCTTTTGGATCAGCGGGTCGTTTTTGAAATCGTCTTTGCTGAATGGAACGGACGCCGTTTTTTTCTCGGCGGCGGGGACAGCCGCGGGTTCGTCGGACTTGGCGGACACGGGCGGCGGCGCCGACGCGGATTTTGGGGCAGCGGGCGGCGGCGTGGGGGCAGCCGCAACGAGTTTGCGGTCCCAACTGGCCGGGGCTTCGGCTTTGATGAATTTGATCATGGCGTTCGCATGGCCGAGTTCGGCGAGCTTGGTCGCCAGCAAAGAATGATTCCGCGAGTTGTCCACCAGCCCCAGGTGATCTTCAAATTCAGGATCAAAACCGATGACGAGAACGCTTTTCTCAAACGAGACCGGATGCGCGTCAATCAGATAACCACGCGTGAACGGGCTGACGCGGCCAACGGCTTCGACCAGACGCGCCCAAAGTTCGGTGAGATTTCCAGCGGCTGGAATGGCGGCGACCGGGGCAGCAGCCGGAGCGGCGGCAACGGGGTGGCTGCTGACGTGAGCGGGCGGCGGTTCCACGGGCGGCCGTTCGATTTTCCTGGCTGGAGCGGGTTTTGGTGAAGTTGGGGCCGGCTGCGGACTCACGTTCGCAGCCACGGGGCCTGGAGCCGTCGGACCACCTTGTCCGCGCAATTGATTCAACTGTTTGAGCACGGCATCCAGCGGCAGCGCGTTGCGCGCTTCGATGGCGCGCAGCAGGGAAATTTCGATGAGGATTTTCTTGGACGCGGCATCGCGCAAACGCATTTCGGCATCGGCGAAAACTTCGAGGATGCGCGTGAGGGCGTCCGGGCTGGACAAGGAACCCTGTTCTTTGAGGGCGGCCACTTCCGCTTCGGACACTTCGAGCAGGTTCAGATCGCCCTTGGAAACCTGGTAAATCAGCAGGTTGCGGAAATGATTCAGCAGATCGCCGAGCAGCCGGCCCAGGTCTTTGCCGCCGCGGGCGAGTTCATCCAGTTGGGTGAGCGCGATTGAAATTTCGCCGGCCAGCACGGCGTGGCTCAATTTTAAAATTTGATTTTGCGCCGCGAGCCCGAACATTGAGAGCACGTCGGCCTCCTCGATTTTGTCGCTGCAAAAGCTGATGAGCTGATCCAACGTGGATTCGGCATCGCGCATCCCGCCGTCCGCGCCGCGCGCGATGGCATGGAGGGCGGCGGCGTCAATCGTGACCTTTTCCTTGGTGGCGATTTCCGCGAGGTGTTTGGTGATGAGGGCGGCGGGAATCCGGCGCAGATCAAACCGCTGGCAGCGCGAGAGGATGGTCGGCAAAACCTTTTCGGGATCGGTCGTGGCGAACATGAACTTCACATGGGCGGGCGGCTCCTCCAGCGTTTTGAGCAGCGCATTGAAGGCTGCGGTGGAGAGCATGTGAACTTCGTCAATGATGTAGATTTTGAACTGCGAATTGGCCGGGGCATATTTGCAGGTTTCGCGCAATTCGCGCACCTGCTCCACGCCGTTGTTGCTGGCGCCGTCAATTTCCAGCACGTCGAGCGCCCGGCCCTCGGTGATTTCCTGAACGCGCGAGTCGGTGTCGTCGAAATCAATGCTGGGGCCGCCGGTGCAGTTGAGGCATTTGGCGAAGATGCGCGCGATGGTGGTCTTGCCGGTGCCGCGCGGGCCGCAGAAGAGGTAGGCGTGCGCGATGCGTTTCTGGGCGATGGCGTTGGCGAGCGTCTGCGTGACGTGCTCCTGCCCCACGACGTCGGCGAACCGCTGCGGGCGGTACTTTCTGGCGATGACCTGATATGACATGTTAATTTACGATTCACGATTCACGATTTACGCGCGGATTGCAACTGCGAAGGCAAATCGTAAATCGTAAATCCCAAATCGCAAAGGGAAAGGTGCCAGGGTGACTGCGGCAATTGCAAAGCATACTGCCGTTGCTGCCTTCCGGCCCTGGCGGGGTTCGTAAGTCCACACTCCACAGGCCCTGGCAAAAAAAGTGTGCCGCAACCCGCCGGGCTTGTCGAGCCAAACAAAACAGCGCGGGCCCAAGACGAGGTTTCGCATGCACTCAGAGAGCCGCCTATGAACGATCTTCAACCCACATGAAATTTTTGCCCTAATTTTATTGACGCCATTGCATAAGCCGAGCAAAGTGCAGCATCAATGCGAATGGTTTGGGGCCAGGCGTTTCAGAAGCTTGCAGGAACCCTCTTCACCGGAGCGGGAGTGTTTTTTTTTGTTGTCTTCCAATCCCACGGTGATGAACGCAATGTGGCTGATGACTGGCTTAACCAGGCCGTCGAAGCTGCCCGGACAAATGATCTGGCGACAGCGCTCACCAATTTTACCAAAGCCATCGAACTGGACCCGGATTTTGCCGAAGCCTACAACGGCCGGGCTACCGAGAAGCTTCGCCAAGGAGACATCCAAGGGGCCTTGGAGGACTACGACCGGGCCATCAAACTGGAACCCACGCTCGCCGCCGTTTACTACAACCGTGGCACGGCCCGACAGGCAGCCGTGGATTCCCAGGGCGCGATGGATGACTACAACCAGTGCATCACGCTGCGCCCCGGATTTGCTCCCGCCTACAACAATCGCGGCGAACTGGAACGGGCCAAAGGCCATCTCGATGCGGCGCTGGCCGATTTCAACCAAGCCATTAAACTCAATCCGCAGGCGGCCGAACCCTTTAATAATCGCGGACTGGTGAAAATGGACCGGGGCGACCTGGGCGGCGCGTTGGCCGATCTTAGCCGGGCCATCGAATTGGATCCCAAGAACGCCACCGCCCATGCCAATCGCGGGGTGGTAAAAAGGCTCGCGGGCGATTCCGATGGCGCCCAGGCCGACTACGACCAGGCGGCGCGGCTGGCACCGGGACCGGCCGAAACTCATCAGAATCCGGGAGTCCGGGAGCAGGGCGAGACGTATCCGGCGGGGGCGCTCACAGAGTTGAACCGAGCCGATCGGCTCAATGTAAGTGACGATGCTGCCGGCCCTCCGATTCCGGGCCCAAGTTTGGAACCTGACGCGGGCAACTGGGACTCAACCACCAATGAACCCGGCAAAGCCGATGAATCGGCCAGTGCTTCCAGGGCCAGCCAATACCGGCGGCAGGCATATCTTGACCTGTGCGCCCGCTCCTGGCTGCTGGCACTGACCAATCTTAATCGGGCGATTGAAAGCGATCCCGGTCATGCAGCGGATTACGTCAGCCGGGCCTCTGCCAAGCGCGCGAGTGGTGATTTGACCGGCGCCAGGGAGGATTTGGACCAAGCTGTCAAGATGGATCCTGGAAATGTGCGCGCATTGATGCTGCGCGGATCGCTGAAGGCGGCGAACTGCGATTTTGAATCCGCTCTAGCCGACGCGTCCGAGGCTATAGAACTGGATCCGCTTTCGGCACGGGCGTATGCGGAACGAGGTTTCATCAGGGCGGATTTGGGCGACAACGGTGGCGCGCTGGCGGATGAAGAGAAAGCCATGGAACTGAGTCCCGAATTTGCGGGTCCCTACGGTACCCGGGGCATGCTCCGCTACGACGCGCGTGATTTCGCGAATGCTCTATCGGATTTTCGCAAGTTTTGTCAGTTAGATCTGGCTCATTCACAAGACTATATCCGTTTTCGTATCTGGCTGATCGAGGCGCGATTAGGTGAGCAGATGACGGCCACCCAAGAACTGCAGCTTTATCTCCAAAAACGCCACGCACGAAGTCCGGATGACTGGCCGCTTATCATCGCGCGATTTCTGACCGGTGAACTGTCTGAACCGGAACTGCTCCATGCCGCCGAATGCCCGAACATAAAAACGAGCGACGGCCGCCATTGCGAGGCCTGGTTTTATGCCGGATCCAAACGGCTAATTAACGGCGATGCGTTGTCGGCAACGGCAGACTTCAACCAATGCCTGGCGGCAAACTCAAAGAACTTTACGGAGTATCGGAGCGCGAAGGCGGAATTGAAGTTTTTGCAGGCAACCAACCAGGGACCGCCCCTTGCGCCCGCCAAAATCGTCCGCGAACATCCCCGCCGCCTGAACGAGGTGACCGGTACAATAGCGTCCCCTTGGGCGGGCTATGACCGGCTCATCGGTTCGCGCATTGACCAACAATGGCAAGCCATTGTCCAAGGGAAAAATTTTGCTCCGACCAAGGTGGTGGCCAAATTCCGGGTGCATGAAGATGGGACGGTCAGCGGGTTGAAGGTTTCCGGAGATGATGTGCATGCTCCGTATTGTGAGGCGGCCATAATGAAATGCGTGCCCTTCCCCAAATGGCCTGAAGAACTTCAGACGGCTGCGGCGTTGGGCTTCCGAGAGATGACCTACATCTTCGACTTTCGCTGATCCCAGGCCGCACGAAATTCGTTATGGCAAAGAATTGTTTCAAGTCAGCGTGCATTTCGACACCTGTGGGGCAACAAATCGAGGACGAGGAGGATTGCGACGGATCGTTTGCGTCAAATTTCTTGTTTGAAATCTGAGTCAACCTGGGCCATCTGTGGTTGGATTGAATTGTTACGGTTAAGGTTGCCTAAGGCACGATATTCTGGTTTTTTGACGCATCCAATTCACAATATGAAAAAAATTATTCTGATTCTCTGCGGCTTCGCCTGCCTGGCTGGCTGGACTTCGTCCGCCCAGGATGCCAAGCCGCCGGTGCGCTTTGCCATGGTCGGTCTGGTGCATGATCACGCCGGGGGATTTCTCCCGCGGCTGGCCAAACGCACCGACGTGCAGTTGGTCGGCATTGTGGAGACCAACCAGGATTTGATCGCCCGCTATTCGCGCCGGTTCCATTTCCCACCCAGCCTTTTTTACGCCAGCCTGGAGGATCTTTTCGCCCATACGAATGTGCAGGCGGTGGCCACATTCACCGACACGTTTGATCATCAGGGCGTGGTGGAAACCTGCGCGGCGCATGGGGTGGATGTGATGATGGAAAAACCGCTGGCCACCAATATGAAACAGGCGAAGGCCATCAAGGCGGCAGCCGAAAAAAGCGGCATTCAAGTCTTCGTGAATTATGAGACAAGCTGGTACCCGGGAAACACGGCCGCCTATACCATGGTTCATGACGAACACCAGATCGGCGAGATCCGCAAAATGGTTTTTCACCACGGCCATTCCGGGCCGCAGGAAATCGGCTGCTCAACCAATTTTCTCGCGTGGCTGACTGATCCAATCCTCAACGGCGGCGGGGCCATCAATGACTTTGGCTGCTACGGCGCGGACCTGGCGACGTGGTTTTTCGACGGCCAGAAGCCGATTTCGGTTTTCGCCGTGGCACTACAGATCAAGCCGGACGTTTATCCCAAGGTGGAGGATGACGCGACGATTGTGCTGACGTATCCCAAGGCCCAGGTCATCCTGCAACCGTCGTGGAACTGGCCGATGGACCGCAAGGACATGGAAATTTACGGTCAAACCGGCCAGGTGCTGGTGCCGCAGTCGAATGTGTTGCTGGTGCGCACAGAGAAGAACCCCGACGAAACCAAGATCACCCCACCGCCGGTCCCCGCGCCCTACTCTGATCCGATTTCCTACTTCGCCGCGGTGGTGCGGAAGGAAATTAAACCAACGGGTCTGGCCTCGCTGGACGTGAATATGACGGTGGTTGAGATTTTGGATGCGGCACACAAATCGGTAAAGACGGGGAAACAAATCAAGCTTTGAGGCGGTCCAAGACTCTTTGCGTATACGGGGACCTGCCAGTCGAACCAGCGGCCTGATATGCGGAATAATCTTGTCGCCAGGTGACCGGGTTTTGCGTCATTGTGTGGCCATCAACGGACATTCCATGAGCATCAAATCCATTCCGGTTGCCGGCATCTTTGCTCTGATGTTTTGCCTCATGCTGCCGGGCTGCGTTTCGCCGGGGAGACAGCACGCTTCAGGCAAAGGCGGTTTCGATGTGCGTCGGTTCGGAGCGGCGGGCGATGGCAGGCATCTCGACAGCCCGGCGATCAACCGCGCCATTGCCGCCGCCGCGCATGCCGGGGGCGGCACGGTGCTGGTGCCGGCGGGAACTTATTTGAGCGGCTCGATTCATCTGCAAAGCAACATCCATCTGCTTATTGACGCCGGGGCAACGATTCTGGGCGCGCCGCAGGCGATGAATGCCTACGACGAAACCGAGCCGTTCACGCTGGGCGGTTATCAGGACGGCGGCCATTGTTTTTTTCACAACAGCCTCATCTGGGGCGAAAATCTGACGAACGTGTTCATCACCGGCCACGGCAGGATCGCCGGCGGCGGCCTGATGCGCAGTGACGAGGCGCTCGACCGGATGGTCGGCTTCGACAAATTTAATCCGCCGGTGACCAACGCCGCGCCGCCGGTGCGCCTGGGCAACAAGGCCATTGGCCTGAAACTTTGCCGCAACGTCCTGCTGCGCGATGTCACCATTGTTCACGGCGGCCATTTCGCCATTCTCGTCACCGGGTGCGACAACGTGACCGTGGACAACGTCACGATGGACACGGACCGCGACGGCATTGACATTGACTGCTGCCGCAACACGGTGGTGAGCAACTGCCGCATCAATTCACCCAATGACGACGCGCTTTGCCCCAAGAGCACCTACGCGCTCGGCGAGCGGCGTTTGACCGAAAACCTCACCATTGTCAACTGCCAGGTCTCCGGCTTTGAAGAGGGCACGCTGCTCGATGGCACCATGAAGCCCGGCAAAAACCAGAATGGCCGCATCAAGTTCGGCACGGAATCCAGCGGCGGCTTCCGTAATTGCGCGGTGGCGAACTGCACCTTTCGCAGTTGCAAGGGCTTGGCGCTGGAGGAAGTGGACGGCGGCATCATGGAGAACATCACCATCGCCAATCTTACGATGATGGATGTGCCGGACTATGCGATTTATATCACGACGGGCAGGCGCAACCGGACGCCGGGGGCAGCCACCAGCAGCCGGGGGCGGAATATTTTGATTTCCAACGTGATTGCCGACGGCGTGGGGAAGCTGAGCGGCATTCAAATCATGGGCCTGCCCGAACAGCCGGTGGAAGGCGTGCGCATTGAAAATGTGCGTCTGACCAGCCGTGGCGGCGGCACGGCCGAAGAAGCCGCCGGCACTCCCCAGGAACTCGGGGCCGGCTATCCTGAACCGCAACGCCTGGGCACCCTGCCCGCTTACGGCGTCTATGCGCGCCACGTCAAGGGACTGGAACTGGCGGACATCTCGGTGAACTTCACCACCAACGAGCTGCGGCCCGCCGCGGTATTTGCCGACATTCAGGGACTGGAAATTGACAACTTCAAGCCGCAGCTTGCACCGGGGGTCAAAGCCGCCATTTTTGACGACGACGTCAAGGACGTCACGGTGCGCAATTCTCCCGCGCTGGAAAACAAATAATTTATTTGCAATTCACCCGCGCCAGCACTTCCCGGCAGATCGTTTCCGCCGCGCGCGGGCGGCCCAATTTTTTCGCGGCCCGGGCCATTTCATCCAGCTTTTTGGAGCCGAGCAATTGTTCGATGCGATAGGGCAGATCCTCGACGCGATTGACTTTCGCTGCTGCGCCGCGTTCCAGCAGAAAATCGCTGTTGGCCGCCTCCTGGCCGGGAATCGGATTTAAAATGAACAGCGGTTTGCCCAGCGCCAGGGCTTCGGAGGAGGTGAGGCCGCCGGGCTTGGTGATGATCAGGCTGGCCACGGCCATCAGTTCGTGCATGTTGGTTGAGAAGCCGAGCACGTGGGTGGGATGACGGCGGTTCTGGACGGCCAGTTCCCGCCGCAATTCGTCGTTCCGGCCGGTAACGACGATGGTTTGAAACTGCGCCGGCACCTGGTCGAGGGCGGTCAGAATTTCCGCGACCGGCCCCATGCCGAAACCGCCGCTCAGGACCAGGAACACCGGCAGGTCATCGCGCAGTCCGTAATTTTTGCGGACGGCGCGGGCGTCGGTTTTGGCTGAGAATTTGGCGGCAATGGGAATGCCCGTGGCCAGGATGCTTTTTTCCGCGGCACCGCGCGCCACCAGCCGGGCTTTGGTTTCTTCCGCGGCGACGAAATCCATGTCCACACAAGATTCCATCCGCAGCGCGTGCGCCTCGAAGTCGGTGACGATGGACGCGACAAAGGGACGGAGGCCGGGGTGCTGCTCGCGCAAGACGGTGAGGGTTTCGAGCGGCAGATAATGCGTACACAGCACGACCTCGGGCTTAAATTGCTTCAGCGCGCGGGCAAAACGCTGTTTTGAGCCGCTGGGAAATTTTCGCTGAATGCGTTTGAGCTTGAGCAGCAGTTTGGGGTTGTCGGACTTGGCGAAAACCATGCCCCAAAGCTCCGGCGCGCGCTCAATCAACTGAACGTAGCCGTCGGAATAAATTTTCCGGTGCAACGGCGAAAACAAGGTGAGGAGATCGATTTTTTCGAGGGTGTCGCCGGGACGCGCGGCATGCCAGGCTTCTTCCACTGCTGCCGCCGCCGCCAGATGCCCGCCGCCCGCCGTGACGGTCGCAATCAAGATTCGCATGTGGCAAACGCTAACAAAAGCGCGCGCGGACTGCACTGAATTGTTTTTTTTATCGTCAAAAAGTACAAACAGGCGTATTCCATGCGCGTGAAATCCGCCAGCAAGTTTGCCATCGTGTTCGTGACCGCGCCGGATTTGAAAACGGCGCGCACGCTGGCCAAAGCCGCGCTCCAGGCGAAGTTGGTGGCCTGCGCGAATCTCATGCCCAAGGTGGAATCGCATTATTGGTGGCAGGGCCGGCTGGAATCCGGCAAGGAGGTGTTGCTGATTCTGAAAACGGCGCGGAACCGGCTGGCGGAGCTGGAAAAATTGATTTTGGCGATGCATCCCTATGATACGCCGGAGTTTCTGGCACTGTCATTAAGCGCCGGCAACCGGAAATATCTGGACTGGCTGGGGGCAAGCTGCCGCTGAAATTCGGCGGGCGGAAATTTGTTGATTTAGATGGCGGAAATTTGTTGAACTCAGCGATGGGCGGCGTAGAGTTAGAGGCATGGGGCAGCCTGGTCTCATTGGACAGTCTGATTATATTCCACTGATGATGTTGCTCGCTGTAAACAGCGTAGCCATTGTTATCGGTTTGTTTATCCTTGGCTGGATGATGGCGTTAAACCGGCGGGCGCGGCTGGCACAGAATTCATTTATCGAGTCGTTCAGTTTCCTGCCGCTCAAACAGGATACCCCGCCCCGGCCGGCCTGCTGGCTGGCGGTGCGCTCGGTTTCAACGGAGGCGGTCAAAACGGCGCTGGGGCTGAACCGCGCGGCGCCGTGTTCGTGGGTGGAGGGCCTGGCCGGCAGCCATGAGTTTTTCATCAGCCCGCGCGTGCATGGCGGCTGGGTGATTGTGACCGGACTGGGCCTGCCGAATCCGAGCGACGATGTGGATGAGACGTTTTTGTTTCTGACAGAGTTAAGCCGCAAGCTGGGGCATGTGCAGTTTTTTTACGCGGAGAAGTTTTCGCGGCACCACGGCTGGGCGCGGCTGGACGACGGCTGCGTGACCCGGGGTTATGCCTGGACGGGCGAAACGGTGTGGAATCAGGGGAGCAAAACGCTGCCGGAAACCGAGGCGGGGCTGAAGACTTTCAACTACGGCGAGCAGGCGGCCACGATCCTGGACGCGGAAATGAATTTTGGAAGGGTGCCGCAACTGGCCGCGCGCTGGAGCCTGGACCCGGCGGAGGTCAAGCTGGATTCCAGCCGCCAGTCCATCGGCCTCGCGGGCGAATCGGCGTTCACCTGAAAATTTTTATTGCAGTTCGCACGCGGCGGGCGCAAAGTGCGGAAAAGAAAGGATTCAAAATGTCATTCAGCATCGAACTTGAACTGCAGAAATTCCCGAAAAACCTTGTGCTCAAGGACAATAAAAAGGCGGTGCTGCGTCCATTGCAAGCTGATGATGAAAAGGATTTTCACCAGCTTTTTCACGA